>WNGE01000109.1_pt1 | contig 99639 bp, 82 predicted proteins | sample 5400651 | NCBI WGS metagenome assembly WNGE01 (sample SAMN13153370, study PRJNA577476) | soil metagenome | isolation source: 60 cm soil or saprolite under grassland replicate 2 | place: USA:California | collected 2016-06-15 | reverse complement strand
GGCCGACGCGGGCACGGCGAGCAGGTCACGGCAGTCACTGGCCGGCACCGACCCCACGTAGTGCAGGTTCGTGCCGGCCAGCAGCGCGAAGTTGGCTTCGGAGTTCTGCCCGGCGTCGAAGACGACGGTCATCTCGGTGCCTTGCTGCCCGGCTGCGGGGGCCAGGGCGGCGTGCCGGGCGGCCAGGGCCTTGATCATCTCCGGGAACTGGGTGACGTCAGGCTTGTTGCCCGGGTAGGCGTGGGACAGCAGCGGGATGCCGCCGTCCCGGGTGACTACCAGGCCCAGGCCGACAAGCCGCAGGTCCGCGCGTTTCTGCTTTGCCTTGCCCCGCTGCGCGATCGGTGCCCTGGCGTTGCCGGTGCCGGTGAACGTCGCGAAATTCGTCATGTCCAGCGCCACCGAGCTGGTGTCCAGCCCGAACCGGGCGCACGCCGCCAGCGCCAGCTTCTCCTCGATCCGCGCGAGCGCCTCCAGCGGCACCGCGTGGAACGCGTCCCAGAACCGGCGGTGATCCAGCGCCGAGACGGGGATCTTGGTGAACCGGTCCGCCGCCGTGGTGCGCCACCAGTCCGCGAAGGCGCGCTTGGAGCAGGGGTCCACGACCCGGTTCAGCGCTGTCAGCGTGAGATAGGTGCCCGGCGACAGCGGCAGCCCGGCCGGCCCGGCCCCGGTCTCCCCGTCGATGATGGCGGCCACGCCCAGATCGGCCAGCAGCCCCCACGCCGCGGCTACCGCCCCGAAGTCCAGGTACCGGGCCCGATCGGGCAGCATCCGCTCCTCGCGGGCATCCAGCAGCGCCTCCACCTCGGCCGCAGTGCCCACATACCGCTCGGAGACCATCTTCGGCTTGCCGTCCACCCAGCCCATCTCCCGCAGGTACCAGTACGGCCGGCCGCTGATCACCTTCTTGTACAGGCTCGCCACAATTTAGGTCATAGGCCAGGATGAGAGTGCAGTCAAGCACCAGGAGCGGTGTGTCACCAGGGAAAACCTCGTCAGATCACATCGCGGCCAGCAGCCAGGAACCCATGATCACCGGAAACTGGGGCTAGTCGTTGGCGACTAGGGTCAGCACGTCGTACTTGGCGACCGACGAGCCGTCCTGCTTGGTGACGTCGGCGTCCCAGCGGACCTCGCCGTACTCGCCGTCACGCGGCATGATCTGCTTGCACGTCAAGGTGACGGTCAGCTCGTCGCCCGGGTAGACGGGCGCGAGGAAGCGCAGGTTCTCCAGGCCGTAGTTGGCGAGCACGGGTCCGGGCTCGGGGTCGACGAAGAGGCCTGCGGCGAACGACACGATCAGGTAGCCGTGCGCGACCCGCCCGTCGAAGAACGGGTTGGCGCGCGCCGCGTCCTCGTCCATGTGCGCGTAGAAGGTGTCGCCGGTGAACTCGGCGAAGTGCTCGATGTCGGCGAGGCTGACCCGGCGGGGGCCCGCGACCACGCTGTCACCGACGCGCAGCCGGGCGAGCGGCTTGCGGAACGGGTGGACGCCATCCTCGTTGCGGGCCGCGCCGGGCACCCACTGGCCGGTGACGGCGCCGAGCACCCGAGGGCTCGCCTGCACGGCCGTGCGCTGCATGTGATGCAGAACGCCGCGGATGCCGCCCAACTCCTCCCCGCCGCCCGCGCGCCCGGGCCCACCGTGGACAAGCGCGGGCATCGGCGACCCGTGCCCGGTCGACTCGGCCGCGTCCTCACGGTCGAGCACGAGCAGCCGGCCGTGCCACGGCGCGACGCCGAGCACCACAGCGCGCACGAAGTCGGCGTCGAAGCTCACCACCGACCCCGCTAGGCTGCCCCGGCCGCGGGCGGCGAGGTCAACGGCGTGTTCGGGGTCGCGGTAGCCGATGAGCGTGCTCACCGGGCCGAAGGCCTCGACCTCGTGCGGTTCGGCGCGGTCTGGGTCGGCGCGCAGCAAGATCGGCGCGACGAACGCGCCGCGCTCGACGTCCGCTCCCACGACCTCCACGTGCTCGGGATCGCCGTAGACCACCTGACCCGCGGCGAGCAGCGCCTTCAGCGAGCGGCGGACCTCCTCGCGCTGCTCGAGGCTGGCAAGCGGCCCCATCCGCACAGACTCCTCCGCCGGGTTGCCGATGACCACAGTGGCCAGCCGGGCGGCCGCGGCCTGCGCCACCGGGCCAAGCAGCGGTTCTGGCACCATGGCGCGGCGGATGGCTGTGCACTTCTGGCCCGCCTTGACGGTCATCTCGGTGATGAGCTGGTCGATGTACAGGTCGAACTCGGGCGTGCCCGGGGTCGCATCCGGCCCAAGGATCGAGCAGTTCAGCGAGTCTGCTTCGGCATTGAAGCGGACCGACTGAGCCGCGATCACCGGGTGGACGCGCAGCCGCTGCGCGGTCGAGGCCGAGCCGGTGAACGACACCAGATCCTGCTCGCACAGATGGTCGAGCACGTCGCCTGCCCCGCCGCAGATCAGCTGGACCGATCCGGCGGGCAGCAGGCCCGACTCGGCGATGAGCTCGACAAGCCGGTGGGTCAGGTAGGCGGTGGCGCTGGCCGGCTTGATCACGCTCGGCACACCCGCGAGGAACGCGGTCGCCAACTTCTCCAGCGGCCCCCACACGGGAAAGTTGAACGCGTTGATCTGCACCGCGACGCCGTGCAGCGGTGTGAGGATGTGCTGCCCGGCGAACGTGCCCTTCTTGGACAGCGGCTCGACCGCGCCCTCCACGTACACGGTGTCGTTCGGCAGCTCACGGCGCGCCTTGCTCGCGTACCTGAACAGCACCGCGATGCCACCATCCACATCGAACCGCGCGTCGCCCCTGGTCGCGCCGGCCCGAGCCGACAGGGCGTACAGCTCGTCCCGATGCTCGCGAAGGTAGGAGGCCAGCGACTTCAACAGTGCGGCTCGCTGATGGAATGTCAGCTCGCGCAGCGCGGGGCCGCCGACCGCGCGGCCGTGCTCGAGCACCGACCGCATGTCGATTCCCGCCGTCGACACCCGGGCGACCTCCTCGCCTGTCACCGCGTCGAACAGCGGCCGGCCATCGTCGCGCGGGGTGATCCAGGTCCCGGTCACATAGCTCGCAAGCACCGTCATCTCCCGCTCCTCACGCCTGGCGCACCTGGCGGAACCGTCGACCGAGGTTCGGTCGTCATCTTGCCCGCACCCCCGACCCTATGAACTAGTTTGACTGGACAGAACGCTGCCTGGCGCGGAGGGAGCCAATGGCAGGCGACCAGACGGAACTGAAGCGCGAGGCCGGGCCCGCCGACGCGGGTGGCGGTCGGCCCGGGTTCGGGTCGCTGGCCCGCCGGTTCGCGGTCTACGCGCAGCTCTTTGACGCTCGCGGGGCCAAGGGATTCGTCAGCGCCGGATTCCTCGCCCGGCTGACCACCTCGATGATTGGCCTCGGTCTCGTGCTGGCGCTGACGGCGGGAAACAGGCACTACGCGGTCGCCGGCGCCATCGTGTCCGTGCTTGTCCTCGCCAATGCGCTGGTCTTTCCGTTGGCGGGCCGGTTCGCCGACCGGCGCGGCCAGGATTGGGTGCTTGTGCGGTTGACGGCCTGCTTCGCCGTGGCGATGGCGGGAGTCATCGCGGTGGTGGCCGCGCACGGTCCGCTGTGGCCGCTGTTCCCACTCGGATTCCTCGTTGGGGCGACGCTGCCGGTGGCGGCCCCGCTGGTGCGGGCTCGCTGGACAGCCCTCTACCAGGGCACTGAGCGGCTACGCGCGGCCTACGGATTCGAGACGGCGACGACCGAGGTCGTTTTCATCGTCGGCCCGATCCTGGTGACCTTGCTCGCCACCTCGATCACGCCGCTGGCCGGTCTTGTCGCGGCGCTGGTGTTCGCGGTGGCGGGGGCGCTCTGCCTCGCGGTGCAGCGCTCCACCCAGCCGGTCACGGCGAACCAGCGCGGCGGGCGGACGGCCGCCGCGTTACGCCAGTCGGCGCTGCGGACGCTGTGCGTGGCGCAGTTCGGCTTGGGCGGCGTGTTCGGTTCTGTCGAGATCGTCACCGCCGCGTTCGCCACCGCGCACCACGCACGGGGCCTCACCGGCTTGCTGCTTGGCCTCTGGGGCCTCAGCAGCGCTCTGGCCGGCCTCGTCTACGGCGCGATTGCCGTCCGGACCGGGCTGCATCGCCGCCTGATCATCGCGGTCGCGTTGTTCACCTGCGGTTTCGTGCCTCTTCTTTTCGCAAGCGGCGTGGCCGAGCTGACCGTGCTGCTGCTCGTCGCGGGCCTCGCGATGGCGCCCGCCACGATCACCATCTTCGAGGTTATCCAGCGCGTCGTTCCGGCGAGCGCGCTCACCGAGGCGGTGTCCTGGGCGGGATCGGGCGTCGTGCTCGGAATGACAGCCGGGAGCCTGCTCGGCGGCTGGGGGGCGGAAAGTCTCGGCATCCACCACATGTACGCCGTTCCCGTTGCCTTCGGCGCGCTCGCGTTCGCGGTGGTCGTCGCCGGGTACCGGGGTGTTCGGGCCGAGTGCCTGGCCGCCGGCACCGACGGTGGCGCGGGTGGGCGCGCCAGGTAGCGCGGCCGTTAAGGCTAATGGTCTTTAAGCCCTTTATCCCGAACGGCTAACGCAGCCTGTCACACCTCCGCCGAGCGCGTCGCCTCTTTATCTGCGGGCTTCGCCTCTTTATCGGCCGGCGCCGGCTCCTGCTCCGCAGGCGCCGGCTGCGGTTTGGCGGCCGTGGCGTGCCAGGCCTCCCGGACGATCACCTGGATGGCGCCGGCGGCGGGGATGGCGAGCAGCGCCGCGACGAAGCCGCCGAAGAGCCCGCCCACCCAGCTTCCGAGCGAGGCCCCGATCAGGACGGCTATCAGGACAAGCAGCGGGTTGATCTTCACTGTCCTGCTCATCACCACCGGGTTGAGCACGTGGTTCTCGATCTGGGTGTAGGTGAGGAACACGATCAGGGTGATGATCCCGGCGGTGAGCGAGTGACCGGTCGCGAACAACACCGTGGGAATGCCGGCCAGAGCGCCGCCGATCATGGGGAGGAAGTCGACCAGCGCGACCCACAACGCCCACAGGAAGGCGAAAGGGACGCCGAGGCTGAACAACGTGACAAACACCACCACCCCGGCGATGGCCGAGGTCAGGAAGTTACCCAGCATGTAGCCTGCGACCGAGCGGTTCACCTCGCGCGCGACGGTGGTGTAGCGGGCGGCGCGCTCAGCGCTCATCATGGCCAGCAGCCCCACCCGCAGCTTCGGGCCCTCCAGCAGCAGGAGCAGCACCAGGACGAAAATTGTCGCGAGCGCGATCAGCAGGGTCAGCGCGCCTTTGCCCACGGTGAGGGCGGGCTTGCCGAGCGCCTTGCCGAAGTTGATCAGCTTGGGCGCGTTGTGCTGTACCCAGGTCTGGATGTGGTAACGGCGCACCAGGTGGCCGATCCAGCCCTTGCCGTGCTCCGCGCTCGCCACGTACTCGGGCAGCCGGTCGGCGAGGTGGGTGATCCCGTTGACCAGCGGGTAGCCGAACGCCACCGCCAGCCCGGCGAAGACAAGCACGGCCCACACCGTCACGATCGCGACGGCGAGCCCGCGCCGCGGCACCAGCCTGCGCTGCAGAGCGACCACGAGCGGGTTCAGTACCAGCGCGATGAACCCGGACACGACGAGCAGGAGCAGCACGTCCCGCAGCCGGTAGATGAGCTTGCCCGCCAAGTAGAAAGCCACCACCACAGCGGCGGTCGTGAGGATCGTGCGCAGCGGGATGTCTCTGGACTCCGCCGCCTTCCACAGGCGCGCCATCCGGCTGCTTGGCGGTGGCGAATCATCAAGCATCTGCCAAGCATGTCAGGCAGCACGGCGGCCCGCCCACGCGTGGGGGGGCCGCCGTGCTTGCCATGGTCAGTTACTGCTTGGCGAAGAACACGTCAGGGTCGTTGCGACCTTGTGGGAACAGGAAGTCGGTCACGTGATCGCGGTTGTCGCCCCAGGCGAAGTACCGGTGCGATCCGTGGCTGACATTGGCGATGTAGTCGCCCATGTAGCCGAAGGCGATGACCGGGTCGAACTGCGGGATCGTCAGCGTGCCGCTGAAGACCTGCGTTGTCACCCGCGTGGTGGTGAACGACGTGCCGTTGAGCGAGTCGCCGAGGAGCACGTCCAGCGTGTTGTTCCCGTAGCGGTGGTAGTAGAGCAGGTGCAGGCCCGCGCCGTCAGCGGAAAGTGCGGGCTGCACGTCCTCGGTCGTGCCGCCGGTGACAAACGACGTCGACCAGGTGGCGCCGCCGTTGGTGGAGGTGGCGAGCCGAATGTGGCTCCTGCCCTGGCCGCCGTCGTTCCACGCGACATAGATGGTGTTGCCGCGGATGGCGGGCGAGGGGAACTCGATGGTGCGCGCGTACCGCCCGGGCCCAAGGTGAAGCAGGCCGTCGGGTTCGGCAGAAGTCACGTCGGCGATCTTCACGCCGGGCCCGAACGTCTGGCCGCCGTCGGTGGACTTGAAGATCGACTCAGAGAACAGCACGGGCGCGGTCCCCGTGCAGTTGGGGTCGTTGACGACGATCTTCTCGGCGGTCACGTAGAGGGTGCCTGTCGCGCTGTCGACGATCGGCGTCGCGCCGATGTACTGCTGGAACGAGCATCCGCTCATGGGCTGGACGAATTTGTCCGCATAGGTCAGGTGCCAGGTCGCGCCGCCGTCTGTGGAGCGTGCGACCGGCAGGCCGGTGAACGCCACATTGGTCGCGGTGTCGAAGGAGAAGTCGTCATAGGCGACGTAGAGGTTGTCGCGCGTGGCCACCACCGGGTCCCGGCCGACAGCGAGCGCGTCCTTGTCGCCGTTGTAGAAGACGCTGAACGGTGGCCGGAACACGGGAACCGGCCTGCTCCACGTCTTGCCGCCATCGGTCGACTTGGCGACCGCGACGTCCAGGTTGAAGTTGAAGAAGTCCAAGGCGAGCGTGGAGTAGTACATCGCGCCCGTCCGGTCGCTTCCCATCCACGGGTCGCCGAAGTTCACGAACTCCCGGGTGTTGGGGAGGTTGCCGCCGTCGGTGAAGCTAGCGCCCCCGTTCGTCGAGAAGGAGTACCCCGACAGCCCGCTCCCGGCGGTGAGGAACAGCCCGGTCTGCTGGCTGTCGTTGTAGCCGACCGCGACATTCGACCCAGCCGCGGCGACCGCGGTCTCGCTCTGCGTGGTCTGGTCGACCTGGTGGGTGTCCAGCGCCGGATTGTTAACCCGGACATTTGGCAGATTTGCTGGCGGGAAAGCCGGCTGCGCCGCCTGCGTGCCGGCGCTTGCGGGCTCGGACGGCCTGCCAGCGACGAGCTCTTGGCTGAGCTGCCTGTCCCCCGTCGCCTGGATGTGCAGTGCAGCCTGGGCCGGCGCCGTCATCAGTTGCGCCGCTTTGGTCTTCAGTAGGTGCTGCGCGGCCTGCTGCCTGGCTGTGTTCGTCTTGGTTGCGCTGGATGTGCCGGCGAAGGCGCCGGTCAGCGCGGCCGTGCTCAGTAACACAAGCGCGACGGCCAGGACGCCTACGGCCACGCTTCTTCGGCGATGGCCAAGGATCGAGCGAACCATCTGTTGTCACCCTCCTCGTAGCGATGGGCACGTCGGCAACGGGAGGGCCGCGGCGGAGGAAGTAGGGCCGACGGGCGCGACGGCGCCCGCACTTCGGGTACGCCGAGCACGCTTGTAGGGGCTAGTCCTTCGACGCGTCCACTCACGCCCCCGATCGAAAGAACTGTTATTGCTCATTTACCCGCAATTGTGTCATTTGTCAAATCAATTGTGTCATTTGTCAACCATTACCCATTGGTTCGATGACGTGGCGCTCCGTGGCCGTTTCGCCATTCCGGCCGGTCCGGCCCGACCGGGCTGAAACGGGCGCTGCGGGAAGAGCCAGCACACGAGCCACCTCGACCTCGAAGAACAGCCACCGGTCCAAGACAGCGAAGCCCAGGGCCTCGTTGATGGCGATCATGTGCTTGTTGTCGTCGGAGTTTCCCGTGATGATGCTGGTGAGTTGCGGCTCACGCTCGGCGAGCAGGTCCAGCATCGCGACCTTGACGCCGAGCCCAAGCCGGTGCCCACGGTGCGGCCGGGCTACCACGGTCAGCTCTTGAAAGCCCCAGGACGGGTATGCCGGATCCACGCCGAGCTGGGTCATCCCTGCCATCTCGCCCGTGGCCTGGCACCAGGCGGCGACCGTGTAGAGCCGCAGGCCCTGCGCGGCGACGCGGCGGGAGCTTTGCCGCACCCGCTCGGCGTCCCAGCGCTGTGACTCGTGCGCCGCGTCGCGCGGCATGTCGCCTGCGTGGTCGTTGATGGCCGCCACCGCATCCACCGTGTCGGCGGGCACGGCGCCTTCCCACCAGGTCAGCGTGTATCCGGGCGCTGCCTTTCCTGCCCGCTCCCGCAGCGACGCCAGATGCTCGGCGGGCAGCTCGTCCACCCGCAGCAGGCGCCGGACGTCGATGAATCCCTGCCGCGCGCCGAGGGCGCGGGCGAAACCATCGCCGGGTCCGCCCTGCCTGGTGTTCGCCGACAGGAACCGCCGGCCCTGGTCATGCGCCCGTTCCGCGGCGTGCCTGACGAGCCGCCCGCCAAGACCCGCGCGCCGCAGGTCGCAGCGCACCATGGGGCTCACCCGGGCGAGGTGCCTGTTCTCCCGCTGGGGGAGGGTGAGCACGTACCAGCCGATCGCCTGGCCCGCGCTGTTGCTGGCCAGCCAGGCCTGCGACGGGTCTTCTGACCAGCCTAAGGCCATCCAGCCGGCGAAACAGCGGGCCGACATCGGCGGTGTCTGCGGATCGTCCACGCCGGCCGCGGCGCGGTAGATCTCGTGGCAAGCGCGCACGTGCTCGTCGTCGCCGCGGGCGTCGAACTGTTCGAGGTGCATGCCATCAGCTAACCCGCGCCGCACAGCCGCGCGCCAACCATTTTCGGCGGCGCTGCCGCGCCGGGTCGCGGGTCAGCCTGCCGCCACCGCCACCGCCACGCGGTGCGCGGGGGAGTCCGGCTCGGCGAAGCGAAGCAGCGCGAGCGCCTCGGGTTCCAGCGTCGCGACGGCGTCGGCGCTGAGCGGCTCGAACGGCGTCATGGTCACGGTGGCGGCCTTGGCGGTCCTGCTGATGGCCCAGGTGCCGCGGATCTGTCCGTCGAGCAGGAAGGTGGCACGCACGCGCAGGTTGCGCGTGGTGACGTGGCTCTTGAACGCGTCAGCAAAAAACCGGGTGCGGTCCTGGTAGCCGAGCACCAGGTTGTCGAAGTCGGCCAGGAAGCGGGGCGGCGCGGGCGCGTCGGCGGCCGGCCGTGGCGCGTCGGGCAGGTCGTAGAGCGTGCGCTTGCGGTCGTCGAGGAAGGTGACGAGCCGGTCGGCCAGCCGGTCGAACACCGGCTTGAGCCTCGGCAGTCCGGTGAACGTCTGCGCGTCGGCGGCGGTGGCGGGCCCGAAGCACGCGAGGTAGCGAACGACCAGTTCGTCCGGGTCGGCTGCGGCCCCGAAGGGCCTGGTCAGACCGAAACGGGACACCCGCGGGTATCCCCAGCGGTCCTGGCTGGGCGCCATGACAAGCGGCAGGTTCATCCGCACCGCGTAGCCCAGGACCCGCTCGTCCAGGCCAGGAAAGTCCGGCGCGAGCCGACGGCGCAGTTCCTCGAACGTCATAGGCCCTGTCGCGAACGCCGTGCGTGCGGCGGGCAGCACCCTGGCCAGGTCGATCCCGGCAGCCCGGTCTCCAAGCGCGGTGAACGAGCCCGCGAGCACCGGCTGCAACGGCGCGCGGATCGCCGCATAGTCGGCTGCCGTGACCAGGTGCAGGGTGCCACGGACCAGGGTCACCCGCAGCACGGTGGCGTCGCGGAGCGCTGCGCGCAACTCGTCGGCGGCGAAATCGGTGAGCCTGCTCCACAACGCGAGGAATGGCGGCTTGGGCTCCTGCGCTTGCAGCGCGAACAGCCGGCGGACAGCCTCCGCCACGGGCAGCGGTTCGCGGCGCAGCAGCATCTGGCGGGCCAGCGTGGCACGGCTCAACTGGGCCGGGCGGAGCGTCTGGTTCGGCATCGGTTGCAGTCTCACACACCAGGTTGGCCGCCAAGGCGCCTGGTCTCGGCTTGGCCGGGCGCCCGGTCCTGGGTGCGGCATCATGTGGAAGAGGCTCAATATGGCCGCTCCGTCCGGATGGTTACCCAGGCGCGCCGGACACCTGGAAAGAGAGTCACATCGTGACCAGCGGGACCCCTGCGCAGCCCGTGCTCATCACTGGCTGCTCGTCAGGGATCGGCCGGGCCACCGCGATCAGCCTGCACGACGCGGGGCTCGGCGTTTATGCGACCGCGCGACGCGAGGACGCGGTCGCCGACCTGGCCGACCGCGGTATCCGCACGTTGACGCTTGACGTGACCGACGAGACGTCCATGGCGCGTGCCGTTGCGGCGGTCGAGGCTGACGCGGGCGCCGTCGGGGTATTGATCAACAACGCGGGCTATGGTCTCTACGGCCCGGTCGAGCAGCAACCGATGGCCGAGGTACGCCGCCAGTTCGAGACCAACGTCTTCGGCCTTGTCCGGCTCACCCAGCTGGTGCTGCCAGGAATGCGCCGCCGCGGCGGCGGCCGGATCATCAACGTCTCTTCGATGGGCGGGCGTGCCACGCTGCCGGGCGGCGCCTTCTACCACGCCTCCAAGTACGCCGTCGAGGCGCTCAGCGACGCGTTGCGCATGGAGGTCGCGCAGTTCGGCATCGACGTCGTGCTCATCGAGCCCGGGCCGGTGCGGACACCGTGGAACGAGGTAGCCGCCGCGTCCCTGTCGACCGCGGTTCCCGCCGCGTCCGCGCCGGCCGAGGTTCCCGCCGCGTCCGCGCCGGCCGAGGTTCCCGCCCACGCCGTCAGCGACCCGTACGCGGCCTACAAGGCCGCGGTGGGCGCGTCCTTCACCACCGCGCAGACCGGCATGCTGGCGAGGTTGGGCTCAAAGCCGGAGGACATCGCCACGGTCATCACCCGGGCCGTCACCGCTCGGCGGCCGCGCACCCGCTACCTGATCAACCCCGTCGCGAAGGGTGTGGTCGCAGCCCATCGGCTGCTGCCAGGCCGAGCCTACGACGCCGTCCTGCGCCGCCAATACGGTCTGCCCCGCTGATCACGGGGGGGTGCCCTGCTGGCGGGGGCGATGGCGCTCATCCGCCCACGATGTCCTCCGGGCGGACTGGGACCCGGGTGAGGTCGCGGCCGGTGGCGGCGCGGATCGCGGCGACGATCGCCGGCGTCGACGAGATCGTCGGCGGCTCCCCGACACCGCGCAGACCATAGGGCGCCTGCGGGTCCGGGTATTCGAGGACGGCTAGCCGCATGGGCGGCATGTCGAGGATCGTCGGGATCAGGTAGTCGGTGAACGACGGGTTGCGGATCTTGCCGTCCGCGACCTGCACCTCCTCCATGAGGGCCAAGCCCAGCCCTTGCGCGGAACCCCCGTGGATCTGGCCCTCTACCGCCTGCGGGTTGATCGCCTTGCCGACGTCCTGTGCGCAGTCCAGCGCCACGACCTTGACCAGGCCCAGGTCCACGTCCACGTCCACGACCGCGCGGTGCGCCGCGAAAGCGTACTGCACGTGGGCGAACCCCTGCCCGGTCTCCGGATCGATCGGGTAGGTCGGCCGGTGGCGCCATTGCACGGTCTCTTCCACCGCGTCGCGGCCAAGGAGGTCGGCGAGGCTGACCATGACGTCGCCCGCACGTGAGACCACGCTGCCGTCGCTGATCCGCAGGTCTGCGCGGGTCGGGCCGCCGCGCGGCGATCCCGGGGCGTCGTCCCCGCGGGGCCAAGACCGCAGCCGCTGCTCGGCCAGGGCGAGTACGCGTTCCCTGACCCGTTCGCAGGCCGCCTTGACCGCGCCGCCTGTGACGTAGGTCTGTCGTGACGCCGAGGACGAACCTCCACTGCCCACATCGGTGTTCTTCGGATGGACGATCACGCGGTCACAGCCAAGCTCGGTGCGCGCGATCTGCGCCTCCACCGTGACCAGACCCTGGCCAACCTCGGCGGCGGCGGTGTACACAGTGACGACGGGCCCCGCATCATTGATCTCCAGGCGGACCCGGGCAGTGGAGTAGTCGTCGAAACCCTCGGAGAAGCCGACGTTCTTGTAACCGACCGCGTAGCCGACCCCTCGCCGCACCCCTTCACCATGGCTGGTGTTGGAGACGCCGCCGGGCATCTGGCGAAGGTCGCACGGACCTGGCTGGCGCTCGGCTGGCATCGGCATCGCATGGACCAGGCGCAGCAGTTCGGCCACCGGCGCGGGGCTGTCGATGGTCTGCCCGGTCGGCGCCCGCGAGCCCTGTGACATCGCGTTGCGACGGCGGAACTCGACTGGGTCCAGGCCGACCGCCGCGGCGCAGCGGTCTATCTGGGACTCGCAGGCAAATGCGGTTTGCACCGCGCCGAAGCCGCGCATCGCCCCGCACGGCGGGTTGTTCGTGTACACGCCGTAGCAGTCCATGACGATGTTCGGCACCACGTAGGGTCCCAGGCCCATCGTGCCCGCGTTGCCGACGACCGCCGACGTGGTCGAGGCGTACGCGCCGCCGTCGAGCAGAACCTCCGCCTTGACGTAGACGAGCCGGCCGTCAAGGCTCACGCCGTGCTCGTAGCGCATGGTGGCGGGGTGCCTGTGTACGTGGCCGAAGAACGACTCCTCGCGTGAATAGACCATCTTCACCGGCCGGCCGGTGCGCAGCGCCAGCATGCACGCGTGAATGTGCATCGACAGGTCCTCCCTGCCGCCGAACGCGCCACCGACCCCGGCGAGGGTGAGCCGGACGCTCTCGGGCGGCATGCCAAGCGCATGGCACATCTGCCGCTGATCCACGTGCAGCCACTGGGTCGCTACGAAGAGGTCGACCCCACCCTCGCCGTCAGGCACGGCGAGGCCCGACTCAGGTCCAAGAAACGCCTGGTCTTGCATGCCGACTTCGTAGTCACCTGTGATGACGAGGTCGGCGGCTGGTTCCGGGTCGCCGGTGCGCAGCCTCAGGTGACGCACGACGTTGCCGCCGGGGTGAAGCGCCGGCGCGTCAGCCGCGAGCGCGGCGCGTGCGGTCGCCACCGGCGCGAGCACTTGGTAGCTCACCGCGATCCTTGCCGCGGCCCGCCGGGCGATCTCCGGATGGTCGGCGGCGACCACAGCGATGGGTTCTCCCTGGTACCGAACCACGTCCTCGGCGAGCACCGGCTGGTCCGCGTGTTCGAGCCCATGTCGGTTGACGCCCGGTACGTCCTCGTGCGTCAGCACAGCGTGAACGCCTGCGGTGGTGAGCGCGCCGGTGATGTCGACCGAGCGGATCCGCGCGTAGGGGTGGGGGCTACGCAGCGTAACCCCCCAGAGCATGCCATCCATCCACAGGTCGGATGAGTAGGCGAACTCGCCTGTGGTCTTCGGCACACCGTCGGGTCGGCGCGCCGACGCCCCGACTCCCTCGCCTGTGGGCAGGTCCGTTGCCTGGCGGGGCCGTGGCGGTGCGAACGATGGCGTGGTCATCCGCTGCCCACAGCAGGCGGTGCGGCCGGCCGCACCGCCGCGGCGATGCGGACCGCGTCCAGGATCTTCTCATAGCCGGTGCACCGGCACAGGTTGCCGGCGAGCGCCTCGCGGATTTCGGCGTCGGTTGGATGTGGATCCTCGCTCAGCAGGCTGACCGTCTGCACGATAAGGCCCGGCGTGCAAAAACCGCACTGCACCGCGCCGGCCTCAGCGAACGCGAGTTGCACCGGGTGCAGCGCGCCGCGGTCGGCGAGGCCTTCGACCGTGAGGATCTCGCGGTCTTGCGCCTGGCCCGCCGCGACGAGGCAGGCGCACACGGTCACGCCGTCCATGAACACGGTACAGGAGCCGCATTCACCTTGCTCGCACGCGTTCTTGCTGCCAGGCAGACCGAGCCGCTCACGCAGCAGGTAGAGCAGGCTTTCTCCCTCCCATACGTCGTCGGCGATCCGGTGTTCGCCATTGACAGTGAAGCTGACCCGCATCGCGGCTCACCCAGCCCTTCCCCGCAGCCCATCCTGGAATTCGCTCCATGCCCAGACCAGCGCGCGCCGCGCCATCACCGCGAGCGTGAGCCGCCGGTAGCGCGCGGTACCGCGCACGTCGTCGATGGGGTCGCTGGCGGCGGCCACAAGCTCGCCGAACCGCGCTATCGCCGCGTCACCGAGATCGCCTGGGTATTCCCACAGGCCCCGTTCGACGAGCACCCCCTGGAGAAACGCCTCCGCGGCAGGCGCGCGACGCGGCGTTGGGGCCGCGGAGCCGATGCCGGTTCCCACCCGCCGCGTTGGCGGGTCCAGCTCCAGGCCGAACGAGGCGACCGCGATGACCATCGCGTTGCGTGGTCCGATCTTGCAAAACTGCTGCGGCCCCGGCGCCGGGGGCACGAGCACGCTGGCGATGAGCTCCCCCGGGCGCAGGGCGTGGCGCTTCACTCCCGTGAAGAAGTCGCCGATGGGGATCTGCCGCGTCCCGTCCGGCGACACAGCCTCGACCACCGCGCCCGATGCGAGCAACAGCGGGTGCATGTCCCCGGCCGGTGACGCGGAGCCGAGATTGCCACCGAGGGTGCCGCGGTTGCGGATCTGCGGTGAGCCCACCGTCCGCGACGCCATGGCGAGGCCAGGAAGCAAGCCTGCCAGCTCGGTGATCAGCCTGGTGTAGGAGACGGCGGCGCCGATCCGCAGCAAGCCCCCGGTCATCTCCCATCGGTCCAGCTCGGGCACCCGGGTCAGGTCGAGCAGCGCGGGCGGGCGGCGCCTGGCGAAGTTCATGTCGACCATGACGTCTGTTCCGCCGATGATGGGCACGGCGTCGGGCCGGGCCTGCGCTTGCTGGGCGGCCTCGGCGAGGGAGCGCGGCTGGAGGAAGTCCATCGGCTTCAGTCAGCCCAGCGTAAACCCTGCGCCGACGTGCCAGGCCGGGCCGGCCTCCGGCGCGTCGTCGCGCCTCACCGACACCTCGATCAGGCCATAGGGCCGGTCGGCCGCGTAGAACACCTCGCCCTGGTTGTCCAGGCCAAACGGGGTGAGGTCGACGGCGAAGTGGTGCTTGTTGGACGCGGAGAACCGGATCTCAGCGACCGCAGGGTGCGCCCGCAGCACCGCCTCGCCCATCGCGTAGAGCGTTTGCTGCAGGGCGAGGCTGTGCGTGGCAGCGAACGTCTCGAGCAGGACCGCGCGGACGCCAGCGTACGACCCACCCCAGTCGACGCCGACCGTGCCGTAGCGCCACTCAGTGTCGAGCCGGGTTGCGAGGATACGATCGGTGGTCTCGGTGAGCGTGGTGTAAGGGTCGGTGAAGAAGCCGCGGAACTCCGAGCCGGTCGACTTCAGCACGACGAGGTCCTTCGCCCCGGACACAACCCACGTTCCCGTCCCTTCGACCGTCACCACCGTGGTTCGCACATCCTGGCCGCGCCGGACGAACGCGTGGTCGTGCGGCTTGCCGCCGACCTCGATGCGGTCCCAGGCGTAGCTGTCGATGTGGACTCGCACGCCCGTGACGGCAGGAATGTCCGCGACGAAGTGGCGCGCAAGCCCGAGCGCGAAGTCCTCGATTTCGCCCACGCCCTTTTCTTTCGCATAGGCGAAGACCGTGTTCTTCTGTGTGTCGGTGGGCAGCACGTTTGCCTGGTCGCCTGCCACATGAGCGGCGGCGAAGTCGCCGCGCAGCGCGGTCGAGACACACAGGTCGTACACCTCGTGGCGGGGAGTGTCACGATCCACCCGGACGACGCGGACCTCCGCCTTGCCGTACCGATTGGCGCCGAGCACGATTCCCATGGCTAGCTCCCCCGGTAGGTCGCGTAGGCGAACGGGCTGAGCAGGAGCGGCACGTGGTAATGCCCGTCGGTGTTGTCGATGACGAAGCTGACCGCCACCTCGGGGTAGAAGGTCCGCGTTCCAGATGCAGCGAAATAGGCGCCCGTGTCGAAAACGAGCCGGTAGATCCCCGCCTGCAGGTGAGCGGGCCCAAGCTGGTTCACCCGGCCGTCGCCGCCGGTGACCGCCGCGGCGACCGGTGATGCCACGCCCGCCGGTGAAGCGCCGCCCGGCGCCAGTGGAGCGCCGCCGGGCACTGGGCCGGCGCCGCCGAGGTAGTCCAGCCTGACGGGCACGCCGACCGCAGGACAGCCGAGCGTGCTGTCAAGCACGTGCGTCGTGACTGTGCTCATTACCGAGCAGCCTCTCCAGCCGAAGTTCGTTGATCTTGCGTAGCTCGTCGCGGACCACACGGCGTTCGGTCAGCGGATCGTTGCGCAGCCGCTCCCGCAGCACCTGCAGCAACTCCGCCGCGCCGCGCCCGGCGGCGCAGACCAGGTAGATGTGGCCAAATCGGGCCTCGTACACCCGGTTGCCCTCGGCAAGCTCGGCGAGCACGTCGCCGGCTGCGCGGGTCACCCCGGCCTGCTCGGACCTCGACCAGGTGCCGTGCGCGCCGGGCGGCGGCTGCCCGATGCGGGGGTGCCCGGTGAGCGCGTCGCTGACATCCTCGTCCCTGAGGGCGGCGCCAGCCGCGGCGAGCAGCGCGCGCAGGGACGGATAGGGACGCCCAGCGGAAACCTCGCCCGCCCAGCGCCCGGACCTGCAGCACGTGAGCAACACAGCACGCGCCCGCGCCCCCGGCAGCGCATTGAACGCGGCCAGCCCCATGGCTTCGGGCGGCGTCGGCTGCGCCCCCGCGTTGACGCCCTTCAGCGGTTCCACCTAACGTCGGCTCCGTGCACCGCCACCGCTCTCACCTCCCAGCCGCAGCTTGGCACAGGCGGTCCGGGTGACCGACCGCCGGATCGTCATCCGCGACGCCGCGATCGCCGCCATGGACCGGTCCGGCGCCGAGTTCGGGTCCGGTCATGTCGTGGTGGAGGACCAGGTGATCGTGGCGGCCGGGCCAGGCCGGGCGCCGGAGTACCACGATGGCGTGCCGACTGAGCGCGTCGACGGGTCCGGCCACCTGCTCACGCCTGGCCTGGTGAACGCGCACCATCACTTCTACCAGTGGCTCACCCGGGGCCTTGCGCAGCAGGCGAACCTGTTCGAGTGGCTCGTGGCTCTGTATCCCGTCTGGGCGCGGATCGACGAGGCGATGGTGTATGCGGCCGCGCGGGCATCGATCGCCTCGTTGCTGCGCAGCGGCTGCACCACTGCGGCGGATCACCATTACGTGTTCCCGCGCGGAGCGGGCGACCTGATCGGGGCGGGCGTCAGGGCCGCGCGCGAGCTCGGCATCCGATTCCACGCGGCACGCGGGTCCATGGACCTGGGCCAGTCTGCAGGCGGCCTGCCTCCGGACTTCGCCGTCGAAGACGCCGACGCCGCGCTCACCGCGACCGAACAAGCGCTCGACTCCTACCATGATCGCGGCCCGGCGGCCATGGTTCGGGTCAGCGTGGCGCCCTGCTCGCCGTTCTCGGTCACCGCGGGCTTGCTGAGCGGCGCGGCGGAACTCGCGCGCAGGCGCGGCGTCCGGCTGCACACCCATGCGGCGGAGACGACCGAGGAAGAGGAGTTCTGCGCGGAGCGGTTCGGCTGCTCGTCCGCCGAGTACCTGGATGGACTGGGCTGGCTCGGCCACGACGTGTGGCTGGCGCATTGCGTGCATCTCAACGGCGGCGCCATCCGCCGCCTGGGCGAGACGGGAACCGGTGTCGCGCACTGCCCCTCGTCGAACGCCCGGCTTGGCGCGGGCATCGCCCCGGTTCCCGAACTCCTGGCCGCGGGCGTGCCGGTTGGGCTCGGTGTCGACGGCGCGGCCTCGAACGAATCGGGCCAGCTCGGCGGCGAGCTGCGCGCGGCGGTGCTTTTCGCCCGGGCGCGGCGGGGTGCCACCGCACTCACCGTGCGGCAGGCACTCCACATGGCGACCATTGGCGGCGCGCGCTGCCTCGGCCGCGCGGATGAGATCGGATCAATCGAACCAGGCAAGCTCGCCGACCTGGCGCTGTGGCGGATCGATGGTCCGGAGCACGCCAACATCGCCGACCCCGTGGCGGCGCTCGTCCTTGGCGCGCTCCCGCCGCTTTCCCTGCTGCTTGTGGGCGGCAAACCCGTGGTCACGGGCAGCAGGCTCGTCGGCGCGGACGAAGCCACTGTGGCAAGCCAAGCGGCAGCCGAGTCCCGCCGCCTGCGAGAACGCTAGTCAGGTCCGTGATCACGGAGGCGGGGGCGCGAACGACGCGCGAACCTGCTCGCTCAGCAGGTCGAGGCGCCCAGCATGAACCGCTGCGATCTCCTCAGCCCTTTCCCGTGGCACCCCGGTGTCCCGCAGCACCTGGATGGCCTGGGCAAACAGCAGCGAATCGAGCCAGCGCGCGGCTGCGGCGCGGTGCGCCGCCGGGTCGGGCTCGCCCCAAAGCCGCAGCCGCGCCATGCCGCCGTCCGGGTAGACGTCGAGCCGCACCGCTGCGACGGGCGGGTGGCTGCCCACAATGAACCGGTGCCGCGTGTCCGGCTGGAGCCGCGTCCGCGGCAGCAACTCGAGCCAGGCGTTGTCGGCCGCTGGCGCGGCGGCGCCGGTCAAACCTGGCGCGGCGGCGCCGGTCAAGCCTGGCGCGGCGGCGCCGCGCAAGCGCGCCCAGCCCGGCGCGTTGCCGACGAAACGCGACGTGTCAAGCTCGGCGTAACGGAGCCGGCCTGGCACAGCGAGCCGTACGCTCACCCAATCGTTTCCGCTGTCGCGCCGCCTCGAATTTTCCCAGCCCTCAGCCATCGTACGGGCGCGGCCAGGCTGGATCAGATTGGCCGCCGACGAGTAGAACTCCTCGGAACAGCCGACGATCATGCCGCCGCTCTCAGCCGCGGCAAGATCGACAGTGCCGGCCAGATACCGGGGGTCGGGCACGACCTCGCCATGGACACGGAGCCGCGCGACGCCGCCGTCGGGATAGATGGACAGGCGCACGTGGGTGAAGCGGTGCTCGTCAGCCACCTCGAAAGCGTTGCGCGCGTCCCCATGGACGGCCGAGCGCGGCACGATCGGCACCCAGAACGCGTCTGCCTGTTCGGCAAGCTCGGTCGCGGCTGGGTACCCCTCGACGCCCGTGGCCTCGACCGACACTTCTGGCGGGTAGTTGCCGCTGAAAAAGGAGGTGTCAACCACCACGCCACGGATGATGCCGGGCACCCCCAAGCGGATCAGCGCGAAGTCGTGGCCAGGTTCGCGCCGCCTGCGTGTCTCCCAGCCGTCGTAGATCTTGCCGCGCAGACCGAAGGCGTCGGCGGAGAACACGGGCGGGCGTGGCTCGATGAGGTGCTCGCGCGCAGCGAACAGCTCGTCGTTCGCATAGACGACGCTGCCGCCCAGGGTGCGGACCGCGAGGTCGGGGAGATCGGCGAACGCCGTGCTTGCCTGCTCGCTCACCGTCGGGCGCCTTCCCGCACCAGCAGCTCACCGTGCGGGCTGCCGCCGGTGACCCGCCTTCCGCGCAGCCAGGTGGCGCGCACCACGCCCATCAAGGCCAGCTTTTCGTACGGCGTGACCGGGTTGCGGTGCCGCAGCCGCGCCGGGTCGACGACAAACTCCTCATCCGGCGCGAAGACGCAAAAGTCCGCATCGCGGTCGACCTCGATGGTGCCCTTGCGTCGCAAGCCCGCGATCGCTGCCGGGCGCGCGGCCATCAAGTGGGCGAGCGCTTCCGGCCGCCAGCCGCGCCGCCGCGCCGTGGTCCACACCGCGGCCAGCCCAACCTGTAGCGAGGCGATTCCGCCCCACGCCGCGCCAAAGTCACCCGTGTCCAGGCACTTGAGGTCGGGTGTGCAGGGGGAGTGGTCGGACACCACGCAGTCGATTGCGCCGGCTGCGAGGCCCGACCACAGGCGATCGGCGTTGCGCGCCTGTCTGATCGGCGGGCAGCACTTGAACTGGGTGGCGCCGTCGGGGATCTGCTCGGCGCAGAACACGAGGTAGTGCGGGCAGGTCTCGGCCGTTACCCGGATCCCGTCCCTGCGGGCCTGCTGAATGACGCGCAGCGCGTCCGCGCTCGACAGGTGCAGGATGTGGATTCGCGCGCCGGTCCGGTGGGCGAGGTTGACCGCCCGGCTGATCGCCGCGGTCTCGGCCTCAGCGGGCCTGGACGCGAGGAACGCGCTGTAGTCGCGGCCGCGCGGCTTCGGTGCCCGGCCGATGATGTCCGCGTCCTCCGCGTGAATGATCGTCAGCGCGTCTAGCTGCCGCAACGTTGCCAGGTCCGCCTCAAGCTCCGCCTCGCCGAGTGGCGGGAACTCCGGCACCCCCGAGGGCAGCAGAAAGCACTTGAACCCGAACACGCCACGGTCGTGCAGGCCGCGAAGCTCGGTGCGGTTGCCGGGAATCGCCCCGCCCCAAAAGCCCACGTCGACATGGCAGCGGCCGACCGCGGCCGACCGCTTCGACGCCAGCGCGTCGGGGCTGACCGTCGGCGGCAGGCTGTTGAGCGGCATGTCGATGATGGTCGTGATACCCCCGGCCGCTGCGGCGGCGGTCGCGGTCGGGAACCCTTCCCAGTCGGCCCGGCCGGGCTCGTTGACGTGGACATGGGTGTCGACAAGGCCGGGCATCAGCACCTCGTCGTCGGTGAGTTCGATCATCTGCGCGCCGCGGCTAGCTGCCTCGAACGGCTCGACCGCGGCGATCCTGCCACCGCGCACCGCCACGCAGCGGGCCGCCTCGCCGCTGGGGGTGACCACCCGCCGCGCGCGGAAGACCAGATCGAAACTCAACGCGCGCTCCGGTAGGCGCGCCACCCTCCGAACCTGGTGATGTCGGCGTGGACGCCACGATCGTGCTCGGCGCGCCGCAGCACCATGCCGAACGCCAGTCGCCCGGCCTCGAGCTCCACGATCGACAGCTCGAGTTCCGCGGGTTCGCTTGCGAGCAACGCGCGGAGCTTCGTCATCGGGACCTCGTACAACTCGCCGAGTACCGCCTGCCCTGCCGCGCCGACCGGGTAAAGGCCAGGGAACTCGTCCCTGATCGAATAGAACCGGTACCGCGGCGCGGTGCGTGGCTCACCGATCAGCGCAGAGCCCGCGATATGCCGGTGCGCGGCGCCGCCGCGCATCCCGTCACCGCTGAGGAACATCAGCGCCACAGTCGGCTCCTTCCCGGGTAGCTGGCGCCCGCTTCCACCGCAGAATCTCATATCGGTAGCGCCCATCGTGGGCACCAGAGCTTGGCTGCCGGTCCGACAGATCCTTCCTGATCCGCTCACCGTCGCTGAAAAGCCGTCCTGACGTGTGAGAATCTAAGCATTTGACATCATAGGATTAGATATCTAAGCTTTGTCCAGTGAACAGCAAAGGGGGAGAAGCCGGGGGAGCGAGCAAACACAGCGAGCGAGCGAGCACAGGGAGCGAGCAAGCACAGGGGAGCGAGCAACAGAGCAAGGAGGACGGCATGGCTGATCTGCCAATGCGGGGTCAGGTGGCGCTGGTGGCCGGCGCGAGCAAGGGGATCGGAGCAGGCACGGCAGAGGCGTTCGCGAAGGCTGGCGCGGCCGTGGTGCTCGGTGCCCGCGACAGAGATGCTCTCGAGTCCGTCGCCGCACGGATCAAGGTCGGCGGCGGCCAGGCCATTGCCGTGCGCACCGATGTCGCGGACGTGGAGTCAAACAGAAACCTCGTCGAGCGGGCGATGACAACCTACGGTCGGCTCGACGCGGCGTTCAACAACGCCACCGATGGACCCATGCCGGCCCCACTGGCCGACATCGACGCCGACGAGTTCGACCGCGGCATCGCGACCAACATCCGCGGCACGTTCCTCGGCATGAAGTTCCAGATCCCCGCCATGCTGCAAAACGGCGGCGGGGCGATCGTCAACATGGCCTCGGTCGCCGGCGTTACCGGCATGGCCAACCTTGCCGCATACGTCGCGGGCAAGGCCGGGATCATCGGCTTGACCAAGGTCGCCGCGCTCGACTACGCCGACCACGGCATCCGGGCCAACGTCGTGGCGCCTGGCCCGATCGTGACCCACCACCTCCAGGCGGCTGGTCAGGAGGCGCAGCGGCAGGCCGGGCTCGCCACGCCCATGCGCAGGACCGGCACGGTCGCGGAGGTGGCCGACACAGTGCTCTGGCTCTGCTCGGACCGGGCATCGTTCATCACGGGAACCGTGATCCCGATCGATGGCGGGCAGTCCGCTGGCAACAAGCCACCGCAGATGTACCGGCCCGGCCAGCCGATGCGCCCGCCGGGCGACGACGCCTGACCCAGCGCTCGCGAGCCTGCACTTGAGCCAGGCTGCGCCGCCTGCCCCGCCGGCCTGAGGAGCGAACTCCGATGACTCACGTGTTCAAGTCAGCTGACCTGAAGAGAACCCCAGCGGGAACCCTCCGGGCGACATCGTGGTGGTCGGGGCCGGCGAAGAGCATGGCTTCGTCAACACCGGCCCCGGACAACTGGACATGGCCTGCATCCACGCGCACGGCACCATGATCACCGAATGGTCACATGGGATGTAGCCTGCCGGACCTGATCCGGTCGGTGAAGATCGCCCACGCGCCCGCGCTGAACCGCAGCACGGGCCCGGCGGGGTCTTTGCTGTCGCGCACCGCGCGGCTGTCATCGGGCAGGATCGCGACCTCTACGCACTCGCCTTCATTTGACGAGTAGCTAGACTTGCGCCATTTCATCACGCATCACCGTCTCTATTAGCATCCGTGACTGGTCATCGGTCAGCGCGCTCGTCCGCAAGTGGTCGAAAGTCAACGCGTACCGCGCGACTTCATCTGTCTTGCGAAGATAGCGCGCGCTGCCGATGTCCTCCAGGTAAACAATCGCTGGTTCTGACCTGAAAACAAGGATGGTGAACCCGCGCCCGCCCGCGACGGTCGATCCCACGTTTTGCGGAATGACCTGGATGACCAGGTTTGGCCGCTCGCTCAGCTTCAACACATGCCTTAGCTGCGCGGCCATGATATCCGCGCTGCCATTTAACCGGCGTAATGCCGACTCTTCCACGATGGCCCAGATCTGGGGCGGTTCGTCCCGCGCCAGAATCTCCTGCCTGGTCATCCGCAGCGCGACGGCGCGCTCCTCCTCATCGGCTGTCAAGGCCGGCCGTGTCGGCCGGACGCAGCAGCGGGCGTAATCCTCGACCTGGAGCAACCCGGGCACCACGTAGGGGCTGTAGATCCTGATCTCGGTGGCCTTCCGCTCGACCGCGAGCAGGTCACGAAACCATGGCCGAGCCGAGGTCTCGTCGACCAGCGCCTGCAATCTCGCGAGGAAACCATCGGTGCCGAATATCTTATCGGCGCGCTCGGCGAAGTCAGCGCTCGGGATAAGCCGCGCCGTCTCAATCGCGGCGATCGTCGCGGGCGCGTAATTGGTGACCTCGGCCAGGGCTTCCTGCGTCATGCCCGCGCCACCGCGCAGCCGCTTGAGTTCAGCCGAGAAGAACGCGAGCGGGCTGCTGCTCGGGCCGCTACTCACATCACGCTCCGTGATTAGTTCCTTACCGAAATCCGGGCGGGCTTAGCCAGGTCCTTGGCATCTTAGCGTTCGGCCTGTCACGGCCGTTTGTGCTGCGTAGCGGCAGCCTACCTCGCCAGGATCAAAGAAGTCCCACCGAATTGCCCGCACGAAATTACCGAATGGTCACAAGATGAGCACATATGCGGCCACCGAGCCGGCCCCCGGCGCGACCTGCGAGATACGGGCGTGCTGTTCGGCCGCCAAGGTAAGGGTCATCGTCCCCACGTCGCGGTTCGAGGCCGACGGTGTCGATCACGACAAGGACCCGCCGACCCTTGACGCATGTGAGCTGCACTGGCCCGGGCTGCGCGATACCTGCCTGCGCAACGGCCATCGGGTCGTGGACAGCACCGGAGACCTCGCGGGCCTCGCGGCCGAGTTTCCCGGGTGGTCGATCTTCCACAGCGACGGCGGGCGGCTTTACGCCTCGGCGCGGGTGAACGGATCGGGGCAGGGCACCACGCTGGACGCCTACCTGGTTGGCCAGCTCCGCGCGCAGATCCGCGCCGCGCAGGACTCGCCGATCGCCTGGCAGGTCTGAGCCAGACAGCACAGCCAGACAGCACAGCCAGACAGCACAGCCAGACAGCACAGCCAGACAGCACAGCCAGACAGCACAGGCTCAGTTCTGACTGCCGCTGCCGTATGGGCGGGTGATGATCTCGAGGACATGACCGTCCGGGTCCTTGAAGTAGGCGCCGCGGCCGCCGTCGTTGCGGTTGATCTCACCGTGCCGGTTCAAGCCGGGATCGGCCCAATAGTCGAGCCCTTGTCCGCTGATCCGGCCGAAGATCTCATCGAAGTCGTCCTCGCCGACGAGAAAGGCATAGTGCTGCGTGGCGATCTCGCCGTCGGTGTCGTGGAAGTCGAGCGAAACGCCGTTGCTTGCCTGCACGACAAGGAAGGGCCCGAACGGAATCGGCCTTGGCAGCCCCAGAATGTCGGCCAGGAAGGACGCGGACGCGTGCTTGTTCCTGCACCACACGATCGTGTGGTTAAGCTGCGCGCTCATATGTGATCCTCCGTAAGTGGTGGCCACAGGGTGGTGTCTCCACTTCTACCAGGGCATGCTCTTGTCCCGTCTCGACAGGGAGGTGCGCCATGGTGCAGCGTCGGGTTCTCGGAGTCGTGCTGGCAGGCGGCGCGGGAAAGCGGCTGGCGCCGCTCACAGCGGACCGTGCCAAACCCGCCGTGCCGTTCGGCGGTCTCTACCGGCTGATCGACTTTGCCCTTTCCAACCTCGCCAACGCCGACTGCCTGCGGATCTGCGTGCTCACCCAGTACAAGAGCCACAGCCTGGACCGCCACATCAGCACCACCTGGCGGATGAGCAACCTGCTCGGAAACTACGTGACACCGGTGCCCGCGCAGCAGCGGCTCGGCCCGCAGTGGTACACGGGGTCGGCGGACGCCATCTACCAGTCGCTGAACCTGATCTACGATGAGCGGCCTGATCTCGTGGTCGTGGTGGGTGCCGACCACGTCTACCGTATGGATCCACGGCAGATGATCGACCAGCATGTCGAGCACGGCGCCGCGGGGACCGTCGCGGCCATCCGCGTGCCACGGCGCGACGCGACCGCGTTCGGCGTGGTCCAGGTCGGCCAGGACGGGCGCACGGTCGAGGCGTTCCTTGAGAAACCACCGGACCCGCCAGCGCTGCCTGGCGCTCCAGATGAGACATTCGCGTCGATGGGCAACTATGTCTTCTCGACCGACGTGCTCGTCGAGGCGCTGCGACAGGATGCGGCAGATCCGACCAGCCGGCACGACATGGGCGGCGACATCATGCCCATGCTTGTAAGACAAGGCCGCGCGCAGGCGTATGACTTCATGACGAACAAGGTGCCCGGCGCGACGCAGCGCGACGCGGGCTATTGGCGCGACGTCGGCACGCTCGACTCCTACTTCGACGCGCACATGGACCTGTGCGCCTCGCATCCGGTGTTCAACCTGTACAACGAGGAGTGGCCGATATATACCCACGTGCCGTCCGAGCCGCCGGCGAAGTTCGTGCACGACTCGGGCGACCGGCTCGGGCGCGCCATCAACAGCCTGGTCAGCAACGGCGTCGTTGTCTCCGGCGGGCTTGTGCGCGAATGCGTGCTCTCACCGGGCGCGCGGGTCAACAGCTGGGCCACGGTGGAGCGGTCCATCGTGCTGCACAACACGATCATCGGCCGCCACGCCGTGGTAAGGGACGCCATCCTCGACAAGAACGTGACGGTTCCAGAAGGCGTGCAGGTCGGCGTCGACAAGGACCACGACAAGGCGCGCGGCTTCGTCGTGTCCGAGGGCGGCATCACCGTCGTCGGCAAAGGCCAGAAGGTGACCGCATGAGCGGCGACAGCCTGCGGGTGGCCCTGCTGACCCGCGAGTACCCGCCCGAGGTGTATGGCGGCGCGGGTGTCCATGTCGAATACCTCGCCCGCGAGCTTCGCCGGCTCACCGAGGTGACGGTGCACTGCCAGGGCGCGGACCGGCCAGGCGCGGTGGCCCATCGGCCGTGGGACCGCCTCGCCGACGCCAACCAGGCGCTGCAGACCATCTCCGCCGACCTGTCCATGACGGCCGCGGTGGGTTCGGCTGACCTGGTGCACTCGCACACCTGGTACGCAAACCTGGCCGGACACCTCGCCGCGACGCTCTACGGCGTGCCGCACGTCGTGACGATGCACTCGCTCGAGCCGATGCGGCCCTGGAAGGCCGAACAACTCGGCGGCGGATACGCCCTGTCCCGTTGGTGCGAGCGGGTGGCGGTCGAGTCCGCCGCCGCGGTCGTGGCGGTCTCCGCTGGCATGCGGGCCGACATCCTGGCCACCTACCCGGCCGTCACGGGCGACCGGGTGCGGGTCGTCCATAACGGGATCGACACCAGCGAATACGCGCCGGACCCACAGACCGACGTGCTCGAACGTTATGGCGTTGACCGGCGGCGGCCTTGTGTGGTCTTCGTCGGCAGGATCACCCGGCAGAAGGGCCTGCCCGTGCTTCTCAGGGCGGCCGCGAAGCTGGCAGGCCAGGCCCAGCTCGTGCTGTGCGCTGGACAGCCAGACACGGCCGAGCTTGCGGCCGAGGTGACCGATCTTGTCACCGGCTTGCAGGCGCGGCGCTCTGGCGTGGTGTGGCTGTCGGGGATGCTGCCGAAACGCGAGGTGATCCAGCTGCTGACGCATGCGACGGTGTTCGCGTGCCCGTCGCTGTACGAGCCGCTCGGCATCGTGAACCTCGAGGCGATGGCCTGCGGCACCGCCGTCGTCGCGTCCCGCGTGGGCGGCATCCCCGAGGTGGTTGCCGACGGCCAGACCGGGCTGCTCGTGCCGCCCGGAGACCCGGACGCGCTCGCCGGCGCGCTCAACGCGCTCGTCGCGGACACCGACCGCGCGAACGCGATGGGCCGTGCGGGCCGCGAGCGGGCGGTCGCCGATTTCGGCTGGCCGGCCATTGCCGCGCAGACGGTCGCGCTCTACCGCGAGCTTGCGGGCGCCGCCCGGCGGGGCGAGCGGGGCGCCGCCCGGCCGGGCGGTGGCGAGTGATCGTTTTGAATGGGCTCAATGCCGCGCAGCCGGCCCCGGTCACCAGCGCAAGCGGGACCGTCACCCTGGTCGAGGGCAGCACGTTCTGCCTGTCTGATGGTAACGGCGACGTGACGCCCGGCACCGGGCATGGCTTGTTCTTCCAGGACACGCGGGTGATCTCCCGCTGGGAGCTGCGGCTGGACGGGCAGCCGCCGCACCCCCTTTCTGTCCTCACCCCCGAGGTCTTCGCGGCACGTTTTGTGCTGCGAAACCCGCCGCGTGGCGGACAATCCGACGCCGCCGTGCTCGTGGTGCGGGACCGGCTGGTCGGCGACGGCATGCGCGAGACCATCACCGTCCGCAACCTCGGCCTGCACGCCGTCGAATTCACCCTAGTCCTGGACGTCGACGCCGACTTCGCCGACCTGTTCGCGGTGAAGGCAGGCCGAGCGGACAAGCGCCGGGCAGAGGTCACAGCGACGGGTGCCGAGCTGTTTCTGCGCGACGGCGACGGCGGGTCGCGCGGCCTTTGCGTCGATGCTTCAGGCGATCCCGCGGTCCTGCCTGGCGCGCTGAGCTGGCACGTCGCCATCCCCGCCAAGGGGAGCTGGGCGAGCGAGATCCTCGCCCAGCCGACCCTCGGCGCGCAGCGCGTGCCGCCGCTCTTCCACCGCGGCGAACGGCTGGAGACCAGCCAACCCGCCCGCAAGATCCGCGCGTGGCGAAGCGAAACCGCCGTGATCGAGGCGGGCGACCCGGTCCTCACCCAGGCGCTTCGGCGAAGCGTCGACGACCTCGGCGTCCTGCGGATCGCCGACCCGTCGCAGCGCGGCATGGCCTTCGTGGCCGCGGGCGCGCCGTGGTATATGACCCTGTTCGGCCGGGACAGCCTGCTGACCGCCTGGATGGCGCTGCCGCTCGACGTCGGACTTGCGCTCGGCACCTTGACGACCCTCGCGCGAACGCAGGGCAGACGGATCGACCCGGCCACCGAGGAGGAGCCGGGACGGATCCTGCACGAGTTCAGACGGGGTCCCGAGCACTCCCGGGTCCTTGGCGGCAGCCACTACTACGGCACGGTCGACGCGACCCCGCTGTTCGTGATGCTGCTGGCGGAATGCTGGCGCTGGGGCGGCGAGGAGGCTGCCGTTCGCGCGCTGCTGCCCGCGGCCGACGCGGCGCTGTCCTGGATTGACGGTTATGGCGACCGCGACGGCGACGGGTTCGTCGAATACGAGCGGGCGACCGACCGTGGGCTGATCAACCAGGGCTGGAAGGACAGCTCCGACGGCATCAACGACGCGGCCGGGCGGATAGCGGCCACTCCGCTGGCGTTATGCGAGGTGCAGGGCTACGTCTACGCGGCGTGGCGGGCGCGGGCCGAGTTGGCCGAGGGTTTCGGCGACCCCGCGACGGCGCTGCGCTGCGCCGCGCGAGCGCAGGCGCTGCGTACCCGGTTCGCCGAATCGTTCTGGCTGCCCGAACGTGGCTGGTATGCGGTGGCACTCGACGGCCGCAAGCGCCACGTGGACGCGCTGACCAGCAACGCCGCGCACTGCCTCTGGTCCGGCATCGCCCGCGATGAGCACGCGGCTGTCCTGGTCGAGCGGCTGGCCGCGGCGGACATGGACACCGGTTATGGCCTGCGGACCCTGGCCGCCTCCATGGCTGCCTACAACCCGATGAGCTACCACAACGGTTCGGTCTGGCCGCACGACACCGCGATCGCGGTGGCGGGCCTGCTCCGCTACTCCCACATCGACGGGGCGGCGGAACTCGCCAGCCGGCTGGCGACGGGCCTGTTCGACGCCGCGGCGGCATTCGGCGGGCGGCTGCCCGAGCTGTTCTGCGGGTTCGCGCGCGACGACTTCAGCCCGCCGGTCCCCTACCCGTCCGCGTGCTCGCCGCAGGCGTGGGCAAGCGCGGCGCCGCTGCTTGTTGTCCGCGCCTTCCTCGGGCTGGCGCCGCACGTTCCGCACCGGACGCTGACCGTCCGCCCCAACGTGCCCGCGCGATGGGGCGAGGTCACCCTGAGCCGGCTGCGCCTTGGCCCGGTGACCGTGCGGGTCAGCGCCGAAGGCGACCGGGCGAGCGTGACCGGCCTGCCGGACGGCTGGACCGCGCAGTGAGCCATCCGCGCGCTCGCGTCACCACGCACCGCCGTTAAGGATATACATTTTGCCGAACGGCTGCCGCCGCGCGCGCCACTGCTGAGCTGCGCCGGAGCGGACGGTGGTCCCGGTACGCGGCGCGGCCGCGCCGCGCGCTCTCACTGATTGTAATCAACGTGTGACGTATAGTTTACCTCGTCATGCGGGGCCGATCGTGGCCGAGAACGGGGGGTCGTGACGTGACGTGGATGCCCGGCTTGCGGCGGCTCGCGGGCGTCGCTGCGGTGGTCGCGCTGGCCGTGACGGGTGGCGCGCTGATCGTCGCGTTCGTGGCGGCGGGCGGCGCGCGAGCGGCCAGCCGTGAGCTGTCGCAGCGGCTGGTGCCCGCCGCCACATTGTCCAATGAGCTGCTCGGGAACTACACGGCGCAGCAGACGTCGTTGCGTGACTATGTGACAAGCGGGCAGCCAGCAGCGCTTGCGCCGTTCCGGGCCGCGCAGGGTGAAATCGGCGGTCGCGAGGCTCGGCTGGCGAGGCTGGCGCGCCCTTACCGTGCGGTCCCTGCGCGGCTCACCGCAGCCATTGCGGCGCACCGGGCCTGGCTCGTCAGCGTTGCGGCGGCCCAACTCGACGCCGCGGCGCGAGGAGACTTCATCCGCGCGCGGGCGCTGCAGGCCGACCTCTCCACGGTGCGGCCCGCGGTGCTCGCGGTCCGTTCGCGCATGGCAGCCGTGCAGGCGCAGATCACCGACGCCCAGCGGGCGGTCACCGATCGGCTGGTCCGGGCGCAGAACGTGCTCGTTGTCGCGCTCGTTGTGATGTGCGGGCTTGTGGCCGCGACCGGCGCCGCGGTCAGCCTGGCGGTGCGTCGCTCGCTGCTCGCGGCGCGCGCCAACCAGGAGAAAGCGCAGCAGGGATTTCGCCGTCTGTTCGATTCGTCTCCCGACGCCTCGCTCGCCGTGGGCGCGGACGGGTCCATCGTCATGGTGAACGCGCAGGCTGAACGGCTGTTCGGGTACAGCGCCGAGGAGCTCGTCGGCCAGCAGGTGGAGTTGCTCGTGCCGGAAGCTGCCCGGGCGATGCACCGCGCTCACCGCGGCGGCTACTTCGCCGACCCTGCGCCCCGACCGATGGGTGCTGGCCTGCGGCTTTCCGCGGTGCGCCGCGATGGCGGCGAGCTCCCAGTCGAGATAAGCCTGAACGGGCTGCAGACAGACCGCGGGCTTGTGGTCACCGCGGCGGTCCGCGATGTTTCTGAGCGGCTTGCCGCCGAAGCCGAAAGGGAGCGACTGCGGGCCGAGGCGGAGCGAGAGCGTGTGGACCGGCGACTGCTTCAGTCGCAGCGACTGCAAAGCCTCGGCCAGCTCGTCGGTGGCGTCGCGCACGACTTCAACAACCTGCTCAACATCATCCTTGGCTACACCGACTTCGTCGCCGAACAGGTCACCACGTTGTCCGGGAGCGACGAGCGGCTTGAGCCTGTGCTCGCCGACATCGAGCAGGTCCGCGACGCCGCGCAGCATGCGACACAGCTCACCCGCCAGCTCCTGACCTTCGCCCGCCACGACGTGGCGAGGCCAGAAATTCTCGACATGGGCGTCGTCGTCGCCGAACTCGAGGACATGCTGCGCCGCACCATCGGTGAGCACGTCGAGCTGACCATCACGGTGGGCCCCGGCCTTCGGCCGGTCAGAGCCGACCGCGGCCAGCTCGGCCAGATCCTTGTGAACCTCGCCGTGAACGCGCGCGACGCCATGCCAGGCGGTGGGAAGCTGACCATCGAAACAACCAACACCGACGTCGACGCCACCTATGCTGCGAGCAGGCCCGACCTGCAGCCGGGCAGCTACGTCCGGCTGCGCGTCTCCGACACCGGCGCAGGCATGGACCGCGCGACGCTCGACAGGGTGTTCGAGCCGTTCTTCACCACCAAGGAAAAGGGTCACGGCACCGGGCTCGGGCTCGCAACCGTCTACGGCATCATCACGACGGCCGGTGGCAACATTGAGATCTACTCAGAACCCGGTCTTGGCACGACAGTCACCGCGCTGCTGCCCGCCGCCGAGGATCGGGCCGCGCCGCGCGCGGCGACCGCGGAACCGGTGCCGCACCACGGCCACGGTGAGACGATCCTGCTGGTCGAGGACGAGGAAAGCCTGCGCAAGCTCGCAAGCAGGATCCTGGCGCGCAACGGGTACCGGGTCCGGTCGGCGACCACGGCGACCGAGGCGGTGCGCCAGGCCGGCGATCTTGAGCAGACGATCGACTTGCTCCTCACCGACGTCGTCATGCCGGAGATGCTCGGCAACGAGGTGGCCGAGCGGATCCGGGCCATCCGCCCGCACATCCGGGTGCTCTACATGTCCGGGTACGCCGAGGCCGTGCTCAACACCCACGGCGCGCTCGACGCCGAGGTGGCCCTGCTGGAAAAGCCGTTCTCCGAGACCGCGCTGCTCACCCAGGTGCGTCAGGCCCTGGACTACAGCCACGCCTAGCGCCCACCGGGAGGTGCCACGACGATTGGGAGGCGCCTCAGCGCCTCCCAATCGTGCTTACGTGCCGCGGGTCACCGCGCCTTGAACGCCGCCAAGCCACTCGGCGTGCCGAGGCCGGTCGGCCCGTCGTAGCCGCGCCGCGCGGTGCACAGGTAGGACCGGTGGCAAGAGCCGTTGCTGCCTGAGGTCACGTCGTGCAGCGCCGAGCGGTGGCGGTAAGGGTAGGACGCCGGGTAGGTGCCGGCCCGCGGAGTCCCCGCGAGGGCGTAGGTGGCGGCGATGATCGGCGACGCGGCTGAGGTGCCACCGTAGATTGCCCAACCGCTTGCCTTGAAGCTGACGTACACAGCGACGCCGGTGTTCGGGTCGGCAACCGCGGAGACGTCGTTGCCAGTGCGCCTGCCACAGGCCGAGCTCTTCTGCCAAGACGGCTTGGCGTCAGCGGTTGAGCAGCCGGACCCGGTGCCGTGCCACGCCTTCTCCGACCAGCCGCGTGCGGAGCTCGTCTGCCGAAGGCTCGTGCCGCCCACCGCCGTGACGTACTTGGAGTCCGCGGGGTAGGCGGTGGCGTAGCCGCCGTCGCCTGCAGACGCGGTGATCACCACGCCCGGGTGGTTGAAGTACTGGCTGTCGTAGCTGCTGTCGGAGGAGGACTCGGCGGTGCCGTAGCTGTTGGAGATGTACTTCGCGCCGAGCCTCACCGCGGTGTTGACGGCCTTGCCGAGATCGCTGATGTAGGAGCTTGATGCCTCAACGAGCAGGATGTGGCACTTCGGGCACACGGCCGACACCATGTCCAGGTCAAGTGAGATCTCGGCGGCCCAGCCGGCGTTGGCGTGTGGGTACCTGGTGCCGCCGTTCTGGTCCACCTTGCGGAAGCAACCGTTGGCCCTGGTGCACGGGGGAAGGTGGAAAGCGCGGCGGTAGTGGGCGAGGTCAGACTCCGCTTTCGGGTCGTTGTAGGCGTCCACGACCGCGACCACGTGGCCAGCGCCGCGGCTCGACGGCAGGTGGTAGGCGCGGCGGAGGGCGGAAGGTCCATATCCGGCGGGCCGGATCGCAGCCGCGGCGGCGCTCTCGGCGGCGCCGCTGCGAAGCTTGGTTTTGGTCTGGCGCGAGATCGCGAAACAGGCCGCCTGACCGGGCTGGTTCGGCGCCGTACACGCGGCGTTCAGCTCAACCTCGCCGTTCGGCCCGGTGTAGGCCCGCGCCGGCGCGAACGGTGAGTGCCAGCCGGCCCCAGCCTTGGCCGCCCAGCCTGCCCGCGGTGTTTGATCCGCCTGTGCCGCTCCATGCGCTCGAGCTGTCTCACGCGCTTGACCTGCTTGCGCCGCCTGGGCTGGAGTCACGGCGAGCAGCAGGCCGGCTGTCAATGCGGAGACCATGGAGGCGATCACCACGGCGCCGCTACGCCAAAGGCCGCCACGCCAGAGCCTCGCTGCCGCTCGGTGCGACCCGCTGGCGCGTGGTGCCTGGTCGAAGTGGTCGGACATGACGCCTCCTGAGTGCTATCCGTGGTGTCATGTCCACTGTCTGTAATTGGACGATGCGTTCTCAGAGGACCACGCCCTGTGCTGGGCGAGCCGTTGTCCCCGTCCTTCCGGCCCCGCGCCCGCACTGATATGCCCGGTCGCACCAGGCCAAACGGCCCAGGACCCGGGCCGCGGCCAGCGCGATCAGCGGGGTGCTGTGACGGTGCCTGACGTCATTGCAGAGGTGACTGGCCAGCCGGTCGAGCGCCTGAATACGCGATGGCGACTGACGTGCCCCGGTGGAAACGTCGCCGTGCCCGGCGGTGGCGTGCGGCCACAAGGGCGGCGGTGTAGCCGGCGGCGGCGACGGCGGTGACAGCGAAGCTCGGCGGCGTCGCCGGCGATTGCGAGGAAGCCGATTCCGAGCAACCGGACCGGACTCCGCGCGCGGCGGCGACGGTCTGGTCGATGCTGGCGAAGAGCAGCGGCCGGCCGATGGCCGCGACAGCGGCGACGATGCCCGCGCCGATCCAGGCGGCGGTCACTGCCTGCCCCACGTCAAGCCCGAAAATTGAGCCAACCAGCTGTCTGGAGGCCGCTTACCCCGACCGAGGCTGGGCCCCGGGATCGTCAGCGATCAGCGCGCAGCGGCGTCACGCGAGACCGCTGGCCGGGCCGGCCTCGCCGCCGCGCAATCGGGACAGGTCCCGAAGATCTCCACGGTGTGCGTTACATCGGTAAAGCCGTGCTCGCCGCCGACTGCCTCGGCCCACCGTTCGACCGCAGGCCCGGACACCTCGACCGTCGTGCCGCATGTCCGGCAGACCAGATGGTGATGATGCGTGCCGCTGCCACAGGCACGGTAAACCTGCTGTCCATCACCGGCGTTCAGTACGTCAAGCTCGCCGCGGGCCGCCATGGCCTGCAGCGTCCGGTAGACGGTGGTCAGCCCGATCTTGTGACCGGCCGAACGTAGCCGTGCGTGCAGGTCTTGCGCGCTGACGAAGGTCCGCGCCGACGCCAACGCCTGCCGTACCGTGTCCTGGCGAGCGGTCATGTGGAGTCACGGCCCCTTTCCAAACACACCCATTGTGCCGCGTCATTCAAACGGTTCCATCCACCGCCACGGCGGCAACCCATGGCGAAGGTGTCAACCCACGGTGGTGGCGGGCATTCCCGCCCGGTCAGCCACGCGCGGCAGCGATTGTGACGGCACCCCCGCAACTGGCGGCGACCCTCTCGGCCGTGGCGGGATATTCCACGGCGCCGGCGGCCGCGTGTGCTCGGCGTCCACTCGCGTCGGGTGGCTACGCGCGCTCGGCGGCGCCGCGCTCGGGTGCGAAAATGCGGAACATGCGCGCAGTGGTGGTGAGGGAGCACGGCGGACCGGAGGTTCTGCGGGTGGGCGACCGCCCGTCCCCGAAGGCGGGAACCGGCCAGCTCGTTGTCGACGTCACGGCCGCAGGGGTCAATTACGTGGACATCTACCAGCGTGAGGGCAGGCCGCCATATGGCGGCGATCTGCCCTATGTTCCTGGTGCGGAAGGCGCGGGCACGGTGGCAGAAGTCGGCCCGGGCGTCGTCGGCTTCGCTCAAGGTGACCGGGTGGCGTGGGCGGGCGCGCCGGGCTGCTACGCCGAGCAGGCGGTGGTTCCCGCCGATCGCTCGGTCCCCGTGCCCGACGGCTTGGACGCGAGGGTAGCCGCCGCGGTCATGCTGCAGGGCATGACCGCGCACTACCTGTGTACCAGCACGTACCCCGTCGCCCATGGCGATCACGTGGTCGTGCATGCCGCGGCAGGAGGCGTCGGCCTCCTGCTCACCCAGATGGCGAAGGCGCGCGGCGGCACGGTCATCGGCACTACCTCCACCGACGAGAAGGCGGCGCTCGCCAGGCAGGCCGGAGCCGACCGCGCCGTCGGTTACGAGGACTTCGTCGCCGTCGTCCGCGAGGCTACCGACGGGGTCGGCGCGGCGGCGGTATATGACGGCGTCGGCCGCGCGACCTTTGAAGACAGCCTGGCCGCTCTTCGCCCGCGCGGCTACATGGTGCTGTACGGCGCATCGAGCGGACCAGTGCCCCCGTTCGAGCTGCAGCGCCTGATGACGGGTGGCTCCTTGTTTATCACCAGGCCGACGCTGGCCAACTACACCGCCAACCGCGATGAGCTGCTGAGGCGTGCGGGTGACCTGTTCCGCTGGATCGCCCGGGGCGAGCTTGCCGTCCGCATCGGTGCCAGTTACGCGCTCAATGACGCGGCTCGCGCGCACGACGACCTCAGTGCCAGGCGCACGACAGGAAAGCTGCTGCTGTTGCCGCGCTGAACGCAGCCAGCGCTCAGCCGCGCCTGACGGCCTGCAGGGTATAGCTGTGCGGAAGCCGCCAGGGGCGGTCGATCAGCCGCCACTCCCTGCCTCCCACGCGTTCCATCTGGCTTGGCAGCGCCTCCCACGGGACGCTGTCGTGCTCGACAAGGGCAGTCAACTCCATCCCAACCGCCAGTAGCGCCGTGACGATCTCGCCGAGGCCGTGATTCCACTCATGCGTCACGTTGTGCTCGAACGCGACGTCGGTCTCGACGTAGGTGCCGCCCTCGTCCCAAACGATCGGCGCCTCCCGCTCGAAGTACGGGTATTCCACGACGAGCAGGCAGTCCTCGCGTGCGTCCTCCAGCGCCCAGAGCATCGGGTGGCCCTCACGCAGAAATAGCCGCCCGCCCGGCCGCAGCAGGTCGGCGATCACCTGCGCCCAGCGGCGGATGTCGGGCAGCCAGCACAGCGCGCCGACGCCGGTGTACACGAGATCGAATTGGCCGCGCCCGAGCACTTGGGCAGCGTCATACACTTCCGCTTCGACGAAGTCCACATCGGCGTCGATGCTCTCGGCGAGGCGGCGGGCCTCGGCCAGCGACGCCGCGGAGAAGTCCAGCCCGGTCATCTTCGCGCCAAGCCTGGCCAGGGAGATCGTGTCGGTGCCGATGTGGCATTGCAGGTGCAGCCCGCGCAGCCCAGCGACCTCGCCAAGCCGGGGACGATCGAATCGAACCACCTCGCTCAGAAAGGCAGGGTCGGCCTCGAACTGGGCGACGGCATAATCACGCGAGGCGGCATGCGCCGGTGCCCGCTCGTCCCAGCTCGCCCGATTCAGCGCACGGTAGTCCTCCATCTGCCCACGGTTTCACAGCGGGCTCGCGCAGGCGGGGCCACGTGTCAGGCAAGGCTGGCCGGGTTGCGCAAGAGGGGGCAGAACGGGTAGGCCGGATGGGTGAGCCTTGACGCCTACCGGCGCAAACGGGATCCGGCGCGGACGCCGGAGCCCGTGCCGCCCGCCGATCCCCGGGCGAGCGAGGCCGAACCCGCCGCCGGGGACGTAGCCGCCGGGGACGCAGCCGCCGGGGACGTAGCCGCCGGGGAACCCGCCGCCGGAGGAGCGTTCGTCATTCAGGAGCATCACGCACGGAGACTGCACTGGGACTTCCGGCTGGAGCGGGACGGCGTGCTTGTCTCGTGGGCGGTGCCCAGGGGAATCCCCGACGATCCCGGCCGCAACCACCTCGCCGTGCACACCGAGGACCACCCGCTCGAATACGCGCGATTCGCCGGAGTGATCCCCCGCGGTGAGTACGGCGCGGGGACGGTCAGCATCTGGGACCGCGGCAGGTATGAGCTGGTCAAGTGGGCGCCTGGCGAGGTCAAGGTTGTGCTGCACGGGCGGCGGCTGTCCGGTGGCTACGTCTTGTTCCAAACCGACGGCGACAACTGGATGATCCATCGGGAGAAGGTCCCGCTGCCCCAGTGGGTCCGCCCGACCCTGGCCACCTCCGGTCGCCTGCCGCGCAGCGACGACGGCTGGGCGTATGAGATGAAATGGGACGGCGTGCGGGCCTCCGCCTACCTCTCGGGCGGTCGGCTGATCCGGCTGATGTCCCGCACCGGCCGTGACATCACGGTCACCTATCCCGAACTGTACGGGCTCGGCCCCGCGGCAGGGGGGCGGCAGCTCGTCCTCGACGGCGAGGTTGTGGCATTTGATGACGCCGGGCGGCCCAGCTTCGAGGTGCTGCAGCAACGGATGCACGTCAGCTCGGCCGCGCAGGCGGCGCGGCTGGCCAGCAAGGTGCCGGTCGCCTACCTGGTGTTCGACCTGCTCCATCTGGATGGCCGGCCCACCCTGGAGCTCACCTACGCGCAGCGGCGCGAGCTGCTTGACGGTCTCGGCCTGAACGGCCGATTCTGGCAAACCCCGCCGTCCTTCACCGACATGACCGGTGCCGACCTGCTGCAGGTGGCCAACGAGCAAGGGCTGGAAGGCGTCGTGGCAAAGCGGCTGGACGCCCCGTACCGGCCGGGCGCCCGGTCCAGCGAGTGGCGCAAGGTCAAGAGCGTTCACCGGCAGGAGGTCGTGGTCGGTGGCATCAGCCCCGGCAAGGGTGGCCGCACCGGGCTGATCGGGTCGCTGCTTGTCGGAGTTCGGGACCAGCGCGGGTTCGCCTTCGCGGGCCGGGTCGGGACCGGGTTCACCGAGCGGACGCTGCGGATGCTCGGGGAGCGGCTCGCGCCATTGCAGCGAAAAACAAACCCGTTCGCCACCGCGGTGCCACCCGAACAGGCTCGCGACGCGGTGTGGGTTGAGCCCCGGCTTGTCATCGAGGTGGAATTCACCGGCTGGACCGGAGAGGGCCGGCTGCGCGCCGCGTCATACCAAGGGCTGCGGACCGACAAGGATCCGGCGGAGGTCACCCGTGAGCCCTGAGGCGCAGAAGGTCACGGTCAAGGTTGAGGGCCGGGTGCTGACGCTGAGCAACCTCAGCAAGGTGCTTTACCCGAAGACCGGCTTCACGAAGGGGCAGGTGATCGACTATTACATGCGCATCGCGCCCGTCCTGCTGCCGCACATCGCCCATCGGCCGCTGACTCTTAAGCGCTACCCGGACGGCGTCGACGGCGGCTACTTCTACGAGAAGAACGCCCCCTCCCACCGGCCGTCGTGGGTGCCGACCCGCCGCATCGCCTCGCACGGCTCCACCAAGCCGCACGAAAGCGTGCTGTACGTGGTGGCAGGAGACCTGCCGACGCTGATCTGGGCCGCGAACCTGGCCGACCTGGAGATCCACACCCCGATGTGGCGGCTCCCGCACATCGGCGAACCTGACCTGCTCGTCTTCGACCTGGATCCCGGCGTGCCGGCGACGATCGTGGACTGCTGCCGGGTGGCGCTGCTGCTGCGCCCGCTCCTTGACGAGCTAGGGTTGCCGCCGCTGGCCAAGACCTCAGGCGGCAAGGGGCTGCAGATATACGCTCCGTTGTCCGGGATGACATCCGCGCAGGCGAGCGAGCTGGCCCGCACGATCGCAGGGCATCTCGAGCAGGCTCACCCCAAGTTCATCGTGTCCCGTATGACCAAGGCACTGCGGCCAGGCAAGGTGCTCATCGACTGGAGCCAGAACAACGCCGCCAAGACAACCGTCGGGCCGTACTCGTTGCGTGCCATGGCCGAGCCCATCGTCTCCACCCCCGTCAGCTGGGACGAGGTCGCCGCCTGCCGTGACCCTGGCGACCTGGTGTTCACCAGCGACGTCGTCCTGGACCGGGTGGACCGCCACGGCGACCTGCACGCGCCGCTGCTCGCGGAAAAGATCAATGATCCCTAACGGCCGCGCTTGGTGACACGACGTCCGGCGCCGCACCGCCAGGGTGGTGCGCACAGCGGCAGCCGTTAGGGATGATCTTGGGTTGGTGCCTTCGCCTACGTGCGCTCTCGCTTGTCGTGGTGGATACGGTCCAGGCTCACCGCTATCGCCAGCAGGAAGGCGTCGTTCTCACCGGGTGCCACCTCCACGGCGTAGGTGTCGCGGATACTCAGCCACGAGCGTGAGATCCACGCCACCGTCCCGCGCTCGCCCCGGATCTCGAACTCCTTGTCCAGGATGTTCCCGACCGCTTCGAGCTGCCCTCCGTCGGCGAGGTCGATGACCGAGCGGTGCCGCAGCGGGGAGATGAGCGCCCTTCGCACCGTGGCGACGACCGCGCCGTCGTGCTCGATCTCCATGGTGTCCCGCATCGAGAGCAGTTTCTTGCGAGCGGTCGCGACCACCGCGCCGGACGCGTCCTTGAGCTCGAGGGTTTCTCGTAGCCGAAGGGCCTTGCCGTCCACGAGAAAGGCCCGTTCCCCCTGTTCATCGGTGATCCAGAAGTCGTCGCCGATCGAAAAGATCCGTTCCCGAACCACGTAACGCATGCGCCGTGCTACCTCCTGGCCGCCCCACCTCGCCGCCGACAGCTCGTACACCACCGTGTCAGCGGATTGGCTAGGTTCGCAGCAGAAGCCGTTCATTTGCGCTGTTTCTATGCGACGGCGCGTCGTGACCGCTTCTATGCGGCGGCGCGTCGTGACCGCCAGCACCTGGCGAGGGGAGCAGGTGCGGGGATGGTCACCTGCCAAGCGACTATCGTCTTGCGCAGTACGAAGCTATGATTCCGAACATACATACGAGCTGGTCGAGCATGGGGAGATGTCGCCGAGCGCCGAGCAAGTGCCGCCACCGCCCGAACGCGATCTGCGGCCAGAAACGGGCAGATACCGCCCGTGCTTCAAGCCTGTGCTGATCACGATCGGCGGCCGCGGCCGGTTCGGGATTCTGCGGGCCTGGCTCAGGGTTGGCGACGAGTGGCTGTGCCACGTCGAGTACATGAACGACGGCCACGGCAGCACCGACGGTTGGTACCGTTTCGACCCCAACTTGATCCAGCCTGCTCCGATACCCCGTTCGCCTTCCTGGTGAGCTTACGGCGGGGTGTTCAGGTCGTCGCGCACCTGATCGTAGATGTCGTTGAGATGCTGATCCGCGTCGGGGTGACCGAGGTGGACCGCCTTGCCGAACCAGTAGCCCGCGGCGAAGGGTTCGCCGGCGCTGGTTAAGTTCGTCCCTGCGTGGTAGGCGGCCTTGGCGTGCCCGCAGTTCGCGGCCACCTTGTAGTAGACGAGCGCGGCGTCGCTGTCGCCGGCCCGATCGCTGGCCTGGCCGAGCTGGTAGGCGGCCTCCGCGGCCAGCGTCGGAACGCGCTCGTCAGATAGGTGCGACGCGTCGCTGACACCGTCGCGGGCAGCCCGCTCGAGCCACGCGAGGCCTTCCTGTGGCCTGCCGTCGCACGACAGGAGGACGCCGAGCCGGTATGCCGCGGCGGAGTCGCCGTCCTCGGCAAGGACCAGCAGGCGGCCGCCGAGCACCCCGAAGGCGCGCAGGTAGCGCTTGAGTGTCTCGCCGCGCTGCCCGATGGGACCGAATTCGGCCAGGCATTCCGGCGACTCGCTGCCGGGGTCGGACCTTGTCCGCTGCGGTGGCGGCGGCAATGTGGCCATGGCGCTCGACGTGACAGAAGATGCGGCGGTGGCCGCCGCGGCGATCGGGCGCACGCTCGGCTGCACGAGAGCGTGCGCAGCAGGCAGCGGCACCGACCGGGGCGCACGCTGACGAGTAGCCTGCGGTGCGGTCTCCAGGGCAGCGGGCGGCTTGGCCGCTGAGCCCGGGTGCGGCGCGATCTCCAACGGGCGCGGCGCGATCTCCGCGACGGGATGCGGCACGGTGGCTAAGCCAGCGTGCGGCGCGGTCTGCGGCGTGGGCAGCGGGGCCGACAGCGGCGTCGCATCGGTGCCACGCGCGGCGTCCCATGCAGCCGCCCAGAGACGGTGCCAGTCGTCGAGGCTGCCGAGTCGGGCGGGATCGAGTTCGGCGTGCTGCGCGGCCGCGTGGCAAGCCCGGACATAGGCGGCGACCCATATCCAGGTCGGTAAGCCACGGCGCTTACCGCTCAGGATGTCGTGAGTGGTGCTTTCTGTGAGTATCCGGCGCGCGCTCGCCGGGCCGGCCAGCTTTTCTGACAGTCGCCGGAGCGCTGGGAGCGACGGCTGCCCCGCGTCCTGGCGCAGCTTTGCGAGCCTCTCAATGAATTGGTGACGCGCCGTGGCCGCGGGGTCGCCGCTCATCTTCCCTCGTTCTTCCGCCATTCGTCTGCGGTGACACGATCAACTCCTCGGTTGGGGTCAGGGCCACCCGCGCCCCCGCGTAGCTCCCGGGCCCGCGGGGCAGACCGTCTGGGAGCTGCGGGCGGCCCTGACGTTTGCAGGCTGAAATTCGTGCCTGATTTGCTATGGGCTTTAGCAGAACGTTCCACACGCCGTCGCCCAAAGCCGAAAGGTAAGTAGTCTCTCACCCAAAACGGAAGGCGCTCCTATCGTTGTGTCCCGGTTGGGATGCGTGCAGCACGGCTGCACGCACGTTGCGCCGGGAGCTGGAGTTTCGTACGTGAGGTACGTGGGCGAAGAGCGTAGCGTGTCATGACTCAGCCAGGAAATCCGACATGCGAAGGTAGCCCTATTTACGCAGCCAGTTGTTTTTTTACAGGCCGCTGAGCTGGGAATACCCTGTCAACAGAAGCTGGGACCCCAGGCTGTGGGAAGGTTCACTTTATGCCGGAGTTTAATTACCCGTCGTCATTGCATAAGCTGATGCAATTGCAGATGTTCATGCCACTGCACGTTCTACATCCCACGCTGGTTTCGCTATCTTCTGACGGCTATGCCGAAAGGCCGCCCTTCGACCCGTCGGCCCGTGGGCAGACCTCCACCAGGCCCGTCCGGTGCTATCCGGATCGGTCCGGCGCTGGGCGGTTCCATCCGGTCGGACACAGGACATCACAGGAAGATTCAGGACGTTTCCGGATAAGCCAGGAAATTACCGGACGCGGTGGCACGCGGGCGGCTCGGAGCAATGAGCGGGCGCCTGTTTCCTGCGGACTCATCCGAGCTTATCGGGACTGCCGCCGCCTCGCCCCGCGACGCGGGATCGTATCAGTCGCCGCCGGTTACCGACAGCTACCGACGACAGCGGGTGCCCGTCGGCGATGACCATCGCACTCATATCCATGTGGGGCTCGACGGAAAGGACAACTTGTGGCCCGCTTGCACCAGGCCGGTTGCTATCCGGCACTTGGCTCCACATCCCGGGCCAACCAACCGCGGCGGCGATCACGACAACGCGCGGCCAGGCCCGTCCTAGGCCGACCCTGGTCCGCCACAATGACGGCCAAGGGTGAGTTATCGTGCACGGGCGTGCACCGAGCACGGGGTGCCCCAGCGCGGGCCGAAGGCGACGGAAGCGGGCGCGACGGAAGGCGGGACTGTGACAGGCAGCAGGTTCCGTGGGATCCATCCGAGCAGGCGCAAGCCCGCTGGGATCGACACCACAACTGCGCACTCTGCGCGCATCTACAACTACTGGCTGGGTGGCAAAGACAACTACGCCGCCGACCGGGAAGCCGCGGAACAGGCGATCGCGGCCAACCCCGGCATCGTCGCCGACGTGCGCGCGAACCGGGCATTCCTCGACCGGGCCGTGCGCTACCTGGCGGCGCAGGCCGGCGTGCGCCAGTTTCTCGACATTGGCACCGGGCTGCCCACGGCCAGCAACACCCACGAGGTGGCGCAGTCGGTGGCACCGGACTCGCGCATCGTGTACGTGGACAACGACGCGACCGTGCTCGCGCACGCCCGCGCGCTGCTCACAAGCACAGAAGAAGGCACCACCGCGTACCTGGACGCCGACCTGCGCGAGGTTGACAAGATTCTTGCCGCGGCCGCGCAGACCCTGGACTTCAACGAGCCGGTCGCGATCATGTTGTTGATCGTCTTGCATCTGATTGCTGATTCCGACGACCCTTACGGCATCGTGGCCCGCTTGGCGGCCGCCACGTGCGCCGGAAGCTACATGGTGCTGTCCCATCCGGCGAGCGACGTGCGGCCCGCGGCGACGGCCGAGATGACCAGGCGGGTGAACGCTCGGCTCAGCGGCGTGCGTGGCACCTTGCGCACCCAGGCCGAGATCTCACGCTTCTTCTCCGGCATGGAACTGCTTGAGCCTGGCGTCGTGCAGCCGCAGCAGTGGCGGCCACGGCCGGGTCCGGCCACCCCGCTCGCCGACGTCACGGCCTGGTGCGGCGTCGCGCGCAAGGGCTGACACGCCGACCGCGGCGTGGTCTAACCTGGCCCGCATGACCTTGGGGCAGCCCGCAGCGGTGGATTACGAGATGATGGACCGAGCGCGCGAAGCCGCGGCGGCGAGCCTGCAAGGCGGCGGCGTTCCCGTCGGCGCCGTGCTCGCGGCGGGAGTTCAGGTGATCTCGACCGGCCACAACGAACGGGTGCAGCGTAAAGACCCGATCGCGCACGGCGAGATCGCGTGCCTGCGCAATGCCGGCCGCAGGCCCTCCTACCGTGACACGACCTTGTACACGACGCTTTCGCCCTGCCAGATGTGCTCCGGGGCGATCCTGCTTTTCCAGATCCCGCGTGTCGTTGTCGGCGAGGCCCGCACCTTTCCCGGTGACTTGGGGTTTCTCACCGAGCGGGGGGTCGACGTCGTGTTGCTCGATGACGACCGCTGCGTCGCCTTGATGCAGGAGTTCCAGACGCGCTACCCGCAGGTGTGGAGCGAGGACATCGGCGGCAGGTAGGTCCGCCACTCCATCGGCGAGCCGCCGATGGAGTGGCTGTTTGCGAGACCGGCCGCTCTCAGGCGATCTTCCGCGCCCCCGGGCCCGGCACCGGCGTGACGTCGCGGGCCGAACCAAGCGCGTGCCCGCGCGCGCAGGTGAGCTGCAGCCGCACCGGCGCGCCGCAGTCGCGGTGGGTGAGATACAGCTGGGGCCCAGCTGAGTCGGCCGTGTACCGCTCACCCCAGTGCATCAGGGCGACAAGAACGGGATACAGGTCCATGCCCTTGTCCGTCAGGCGGTACTCGTGGCGGCTGCGCTGCCCGCGCTCGCGGTAGGGTGCCTTCCGCAGAAGGCCCGCGTCAACAAGGCGGGCGAGCCGGTCGCTGAGGACCTGTCGTGGCGCCTGGGTGCGCCGATGCATGTCGTCGAACCGCCGAACGCCGTTGAATGCCTCACGCAGGACGAGGAAAGTCCACTTCTCACCGATGATCCGCACGGCCGCGCCGATCGTGCAGTTCGCCGCGTCATAGTCCAGAATCCAGGGCCGTTCCATGTCCGAATGCTAAGTCTAGTTGACAGACTCAGCAATCGCGGCGGATGCTGGGTCCGTGAACCGAACCCAGATCGCCCCCGCCGCCGCGAGTCCCGCCAGTGCGGGCCCCGCAGCCAGCGTGATCGCCGGTGCCGGTGCCAGCCACGCCGCCGCGAGTGCCGCGAGCGTGGGTGCCGTCAGCGTGACCGCCGGCGCCGGCCTCGCCGCCGCGAGTGCCGCGAGCCTGGGTGCCGCCAGCGCGGGTGCCCTCAGCGCGAGCACGGCTGGGGTAAGCACCGGGAGTGCGGCGATACGGCGGGCGCGCAGCGGGGATCGTGACGCGATCAGGGACTTTCTGGTTGGCCTGTCGCTACGGAGCCGCCATCTGCGGTTCTTTACCGGCGCCGCGCCGTCCAGCGCCGCCATGCTCCGGATCCTGGCCGGCGGCGGAGACAACATCGATGTTGTCGTGGCGGCGCGGGGGGATGGCGCGATCGTCGGGCACGCCATGGCGGTCGACGCGACCAAACCTGGTGGTGCCTGCACGACCGAGATCGGCGTGGTAGTCGCCGATGCCTGGCAAGGTCGCGGCATCGGGTCGGCGCTGGTGCGGACGCTGACCGCTCGCGCACGGGCGCGCGGCGCGACCGCCGTGGTCATGGAGGTGCTCGCGGAGAACCGGCAAGTGCTCGCAATGATCGCGCGGCGGTGGCCGGATGCGCAGCATCAACGCAGCGCGGCTTGGGTCACCATCAGCGCCAACTGCCGGACGAACGACCATCGACGGTCACGCGCCTGTCCCCGATGTCCGGATATGCGCTGATCTCCTGGCGCCTGAGCCTGCCGCGCCGACCCTGCGTGTCAGCTTCCGCCGACACCGAGCGCTGTGAGCAGCACGAGGACCAGAGTCGTTGCCGTAAACAGCTGGTTCGCGGCCGACTGGACCGGAGGCGGCTAACTCGACCGGAGGCGGCCGACTGAACTGCCGTCGGCTGAACTGCGGCCGCGGTGAATGACCCGTTGCCTTGCGGGGAAGGGGTACTCAATGCCTGCAGAAGACGAGCAGCGGCCTGCCGACCCACAGCATGTTGAGACTCAGCCCCTTGAGACACAGCACGTCAGCGACGCCGACATGCAGCACACCGGTCCAGAGCGCGCCGGTCCAGAGCCCGTTGAGACACAGCACGTCAGCGACGCCGACACGCCGTACGTTGACACACAGCACCTGAGCGACGTCGACGTCTACGTCTATGAGACCGTCGCGACCCTCGAATACGCTCGGGCGCCGGTGACGCGGGATCAGATCCTCTCGGTCACCGACCGGGACAACCGCACGGTCAGCCAGGCGCTGCGCCGGCTCACCCAATGGCACGTGCTCCTGCGGAGCGAGACCGACGCCGGGCCTTGCTACGCGCTCGCCCGGCGCGACTGGAGCGTCACGCCTGACATCCCACGGCACTAATCCTGCGCCAGTTCGGTCGGGCCGCGGCGGTGGGACATTGGTCACCGCAGACCCCGACGAAGGGCCCTGCCATTTCCGCTCCCTTGGACAAGGCTGGAGATGGAGCCGGGGGAAGGAGCCACCATGCAGGTCCTCATCGTCTACGAGAGCATATTTGGAAACACCCACCGGGTCGCGGGCGCTATCGCCGCTGGCATCCGGCAGGCCTCGCCGGGCGCCGCGGTCGAGTGCGTGCCGGTCGCCCACGCTTCCGCTGATCGGATTGCCTGTGCCGACTTGCTCGTGGTGGGCGGGCCGACGCACGCGCGCGGCATGAGCATCGAACGCAGCCGCGCCGACGCGGCGCGGTCGCCAGCCAAGTTCGCGCCCAAGGGGGTTCGTGCGCCCGCCATTGACCCGGCAGCGCAAGGCCCGGGTCTGCGCACCTGGTTCCATGGCCTGCCACGGGCGAGGAGGGGCGCGCGGGCCGCCGCGTTCGACACCCGGCTTCAAAACCCGATGGCAGGCGGCGCGGCCAGGGGCATTGCCCGACGGCTGCGCGGCCACGGCTACGCGGTCGTCGGCAAGCCGCGGGGGTTTATCGTCGACGAAGCGGCAGGGCCGCTGCGTTACGGCGAACTCGACCGGGCAAGCGCATGGGGAGCGTCGTTGCTCCACGCGGGAGTCGCCGTCGGTTAGCCTCGAGTTACGTGGGCTGTGACGCGTGATCCCGCAGTGAAGCTGGGAGTCTACGGGTTGGTTGTGGTCGTTCCGGCAGCGTCAAAGGTCACCGCTTCTGGCGGCCCCGAGGCCCGCAACGGCGGCTTTGTACTCCAGGGTGTTGTTCCAGCCCCCGAAATACGGGCCAGCAGCGACATCCTGGAGTACAAAGCCGTATCCGCTAACCCGAACGCCACGCGCGTTGTGACGGGTGAGACGGGTGTTGTGACGGGCCGGACGGATGCTGTGCCAGGCCAGATGGGTTTGTGACAGGCGAGACGGATGTTGTGCCGGCCTGACGGGTGCAGTGACAGGCCAGACGGATGCTGTGACAGGCGAGACTGATGCTGTGACAAGGCCAGACGGGTGTTGTGACAGGTCAGCCGCCCTCAGGAAAAAGGGTTTGCACACTGCCATCTCCGGGCGGGACGTCGCTGGCGAGCAGGGCCGGGTAGTAGCGGTTGCTCAGATACGGCCGGAGCAAGTTCAGGTAGAACGGGCTCGCCGGATCGGCGCTCGTGCCTCCCGGCAGGGCCGACACCGCGGCCGTGTGACCGGGTGCCGGGCTGCCGATGAAACGCCGCGCCGGCCCGCTGTCGAACATGAACCCATTCACGTCGGCCGCTCGGACACGGTGGGTCGCGGCGTCCACGGTGTCGAAGCCACCGTCCACCGGGATGCCGTCGAGATCCGGCAGCGGCGCGGGGAACTGCCCGAACGCCGGCGGCACGCTGAACGGTCCGCCGAGCGGGTGCGCGAGCATCAGGCGGTGCAACAGGCCCCACCGGTAGTCGTTCTGGTCGGTGGACTGGTGGAACGCGGCGGACAATGCCGGGCTCGCGAGCAGGGCGAGGGCGTCGCGCAGGCTGGCGAGGATCAAGTAGTCGCGCGCGGCCGCGGGGTCGGTGATGCCGGGTGCCGAGAAGAAGCCGATGCCAGAAGCGCCGACGCCATTGGCGGTGGAGAACGTGTCGAGCAGGTGCTTCATGGCGGTGAGCGCCTGCTGATCGTCCGGCCTGGGCAGACCGGCGAGGTGACCGTCGATGATCTGGGTTACCGCCCGGGAGCGCCATGCCGCATAGATGGTCGCGGCGACGCTGTCGGCTATCTCATCCTGCGATGGCGGCGACCCGGGCGTGCGGCCCGCGTCAAAGCCCTGACCGATCCCGGTGGGTGTGGTGAAGTCCCAGCGCCCGAGCCGTCGTACCGCCTGAGCCACCTGCGGGTCTGCGGCGAGCGCCGCGAGCTGCGGCAGGTTGCTCGATCCCGCGTCAGCGAACGCCTCGGTGATGTGCGGCACGAAGTACTCGGCGTCGAGCAGGGTCGTGTCCGCCTGCATCGCAGCGATGTCCGACATGGAGATCTTGTGACCAGCGGCAAGCCTCTCGCGCACCATCTGCTCGATGCGGCCCGCACGGAGCCCGTCGTAGCTGTAGTTGAGGTAGTAGATGCCACCGCCCGGCCTCGCACGGTTCAGTGGGTCGTTGTCGAGTGTCACGCCCGCCGGGTCGTTGTTGGCGTTGGCGAACCAGCCCGCAGGCGGATTGACGACGTGCGGCATCTCGGCGGCGGGATAAATCTCATACGGCACGGCCTGATGCGGTTGTGGGTGCTGAACGGGCAGCCACTCGTTGCCGCCCTGGCCGTTGCGGATGAACCACGGCGGCAAGCCGTTGACCGTTCCCGCTTGAAGGTCCTCGCGGACCGGCATCTCTGCGCTGGTGAAGTAGGCGACGTTCCCGTGGACGTCGGCGAAGGCCCAGTTCTGCGAGCCCACCGCGAAGAACGGCAGGGCCTGTTCAAACTGGGTCAGGCTGCGCGCCATGTCCCATCTCAGAAAGGTCTCAAGCTCAAGCGTTCCGCTGAACCCCGTGTACTGGATGGACAGCGCCGAGCCGTCGGCCTGGTCGAGCTGCACGATCGGGCCGTTGTTGCGGCGGGGCACGATCAGCGTCGCCGCCGGCACGCCGTCGGCCGCGCTGGCGGTGACGAGCTGGCCGCCGAGGTTGTACCTGAACGTCTCAGGGATCGGCGTGACATGCTCCAGGCCGCCCTTGTAGACGGTGGACAGACCGCTCGGCGACGACGGGTCGCTGACCACCTTCTCTTGGTAGGTGTCTGTCACATCCATGAAGTTGGTGGTCGCACCCCAGGAGATCCACCGGTTGTGGCCGATGATCACCCCTGGAGCCCCGGCAAAGCCCTCGCCCTCGACGTTCATGCCCGGCGCCTTCAGCCCGACCGGGTAGAACGTGGACGGCTCACCGAGCGACAGGTGCGGATCGTTGGCCAGCAGCGGGTGGCCGCTTGCTGTGTGGCTGCCCGCCACCGCCCATTCGTTAGAGCCCTGCGCGCCGCCGCGGCCAAGCGCCTGCTGGAACAGAGGATCGTGGGCGATCTTGGCCAGGTAGCGGCGGGCCAGCAGCGCGGCCTCCGGAAGGCGGCGCAGATCCGCGGAGGTCAGCCGGGGTGCGAGCGCCGCGGCCCAGCGCGAGGCAGAGCCAGTGGCATAGCGACTCGCAGGGCCAGCGGCAGACCCGGTGGAGGAGCCAGCGGCAGACCCGGTGGAGGAGCCAGCGGCAGACCCGGTGGAGGAGCCAGCGGCAGACCCGGTGGAAGTGCCAGTGGAAGTGCGAGCGGAAGAGAGAGCGCCGGTCGCGTCGGGAACCGTGGCGGCGTCACTGAACGGCTGCGAGCGCATCACGTCCTGGGTGAACAGCGCGTAGCCGCGCTGTGGGCCAAGCGCGCTGACATATCCGAGTAGTTGCAGCGTCGGCCCGATGTCAAGGTCGAACGACAGCTCAAAGGAAAGCGCCTTTCCGATTGTCAAGCTGTCCACGGGGGTCCACGGCTGGAACGACTCGAGCTGCAGCGCGCCGTACTCGCGCGGCGGCGCATGGTGAGCTGCGTAGGAGTTGACGCCCTCGGCGTAGGCGGTCAGCACCGCGCGCAGGTCCGCCGGCGCCGCGGCCCAGCTGCGTTGCGCGGCACGCCGCAACCCGATCGTGCGCGCCTGCACGTCGCCGGGCAGCGCGGCCTTTCCCACCAGCTCGGCGAGCGTGCCGCTCGCTTCGCGGCGGGTGAGGTCCATCTGGAACAGCCTGTCTTTGGCATGCACCCAGCCCTGCAGGAAGAACACGTCCCGTTGGGTCGCCGCCTCGATGTGGGTGACGCCGTTGCGGTCCGTGACGAGCCTTGCCGGGCCGTCAAGGCCGGGCACCTGGACCGAGCTTGGCGCGGGGGCCAGGGCTGCGGCGGCCGGGGCCGCGGCGGTAACCGACGCCGGGGCAACGGCGAGGAATCCGAGGACGCTGAAAGCGCACCCGAGGGCGAGTAACGACGCCGAGCGCATTCGCATAGCAACCACCGCAGTGTGGGGCCGATCCGGTCAAGTCCGGGCAAACATCGTCAGATTAGACCCGTCGCGGCCATGGCGGTAGATCAACACGAGGTGGGCGCGGGAAGATGCCGCCCTGCGCTCGTCTGGGCGTCTCAGTTCTCGTCGGGCCGACGTGTCAGTTCTCGTCGGGCCCGACGTGTGTGGCCAGCCACTCGCGCACCGGCGCCGAGGTTCGCAGGAAGTCGACGATCCGGGTCTTCGCGCGAGAGGTGCCGAGCCAGGCGCCCGCGGGCCACTGCTTCCAGGTGATCAGGCCCTTGTGGCGGAGCAGCTCGACCCTCGGATGGTCCTTGGCATATCCCTTGGGTGCGGTCTTGAGAACGTCGTGGGCGGTGACTCCGATGCCGGCATCCCGCACGGCGGTCACAAGGGCGGCAAGCTGTGCTCCGGTGCGGTCGTCAGCGACGGCGCGCCGGAACCGGTCGAGCTGGCCGGGGGCCAGGTGGTACATGCCGCAGCCGGCGGCGAGCCCGCGGACGGAGAACTCCACATAGCCGCCGTTGGCCAGGGTGGCGCCGATCGCGGTCTTGTACGGCGACTTGTCCCGGCTGAACCGTATGTCGCGGTAGGGGCGGAAGATCTTTCCCTCGCCGAACTCCGGTTCGAGCTCGGCGAGCAGCTCGGTCATCGGCCGGTGCACGAGCTCGTCGTAGACCGCCTTGTGCGCCTGCCAGTAACTCTTCGAGTTGTCCGCGGTGAGCCCTTCATAGAACTCGATCGCCTCGGCGGGCCAGCCACTAAATGCCACCGGTCAAGGCTAGCGCCGGGTGTGCCCGCACGAGCCCCGATGCTGCCTATGGGCCGTGCAGGGCGCTGAGCAGCGCGACACGGTGCGGGAGCCGTTCGGAATCTAATGGCGCGCGCTGGCGCGGAGTATGAGCGCGACCGCGGCCACGATGATCGCGCCCGCTGCCGCCGTTTGCGCCGTCGGGCGCTCGCCGAGCAGCGGCCAGCCGATCAGCACCGCGACGACCGGGTTGACGTAGGCATATGTGGAGACAGTCGAGGTGGGAAGCGTGCGGAGGGCATAGATGTATGCGGTGAACGCCACGATCGAGCCGGGCAGAATGAGCCATCCGAGCGCCAACGCCGTGGCCCACGACATGCGCCCGATGTCCACGTGCCCCCACTCACCGCTGAGGGCGGCCGCCGCGAACAGGATCAGCCCGCCGGCCAGCATCTGCATGCTGGTGGCGAGAAAGGGCTGCCTGGGCTGCGACGCCGTTCGGCTGTAGAGGGAGCCGGCGGCCCAGGATAGTGCCGCGAGGAGCACGACAACCACGCCGAACGGGTCGAGTCGCTGCGCGCCGCTTGGATGGACAAGCAGCGCCACCCCGGTGAGGCCGAGCAGCAGGCCCGCGGCGACCATGGGCCGGACCATCCGGCGGCTCAAACCCGCGTCCACAGCCACCATCCACAGTGGGACGGTCGCCACAAGCAGCGCCGCGACCCCGGCGGGCAGGGTCTGCTCGCCGACCGACAGCAGGCCGTTGCCGCCGAACAGCATGAGCGCGCCGACGACCGCCGCCGAGCGCCAGGTGGCCAGGGTGTTGAAGCTGGGCTCACCGGGCGAGCGGCCGCGCGCGGCGAGCGGCAGCAGGACAGCCGCTGCGATCAAGTACCGGGTGCCCGCCATGACAAGCGGCGGCATGTCGCGCACGCCAATCCTGATCGCGTCATAGGTCGACCCCCAGAAGAACCACACCGCGATCAGCGCGGCCCAGCCGAGCGCGCGCCGCCGCCGGGTGTCGGCGCGGGCCTGCTGCTCGTGCCGCTCGCGTTCAGCCTGCTTGGTGTCGGTCATGAGGTAGAGCCTTCCGGCCACATCGGCGGATTGCTGGCAGGTATCGGACGCCTGGCCCGCGACCATCGGACGCCTGGCCCGCGGCCATCGGACGCCTGGCCCGCGGCCATCGGACGCCTCGCCCACGACCAGTCTGGGCGGGCGCCAGGCCACGGAAAAGTGACCGAAACGACGATTAGCGCTAAATTTCAGTCATGCACACCGTCGCAGTCGTCGTCTGGGACAGCGTGCCCGTCTTTGAGCTGGCCGCCGCGTGCGAGGTCTTCGGCGTGGATCGGCCAGATCTTGCCGCACCGTGGTACCGCATGCGCCTTGCCGCGCCAGGCGCGGGGCCCGTGCCGATCGCAGGTGGCCTGTGCGTGCCCGCGCCTTACAGCCTGGACGCCGCGGTCAGCGCGGACACCGTGATCGTGCCGGCCTGCGGGAACGCGACCACCGATATCCCACGGCCGCTGATCGAGGCGCTGCGGCACGCGCACGGCCGCGGCGCGCGGATCGCCTCCATCTGCACCGGCGCCTTCGTTCTCGCCGAGGCCGGCCTGCTCGATGGCCGGCGCGCCACCACGCACTGGATGCACGCCACGGAACTCGCGCGCCGCTATCCACAGGTCCGGGTTGACCCACGGGTGCTCTACGTTGACACGGGGGACATCCTGACCTCAGCCGGGTCTGCCGCAGGGCTTGACCTGTGCCTGCACATGGTCAGAAAGGATCATGGCACGGCCGTGGCGAACGCGCTCGCGCGCCGGATCGTCGTGCCGCCGCATCGCGAAGGCGGGCAGGCCCAATACGTCGACCAGCCGCTCGCGCCGACGCCGGAGAAAGGGCTCGGACCGGTGCTCGACTGGGCACGCGCCCGGATCGGTCAGCCGATCACCGTGCCCGACCTGGCCAGCCAGGCGGGGGTCAGCCCGCGCACCTTCACCCGCCGGCTGCACGCCGCGGCGGGCACGAGCCCGCTGCAATGGCTGCTGCACGAGCGGATCCGCCTCGCGCAACAGTTGCTTGAAAGCACGGCCGAGCCGGTCGAGCGGATCGCCCGTCGGTGCGGCTTTGGCGTCGCGTCCGGGATGCGGCGCCACTTCGTGCGGGTCACCGGCGTCTCGCCGCAGGCCTACCGCAAGACGTTCCAGAACGGCGCAAGCCGCCCAGTCAAGGGGAGTCCGTGGCGGATGACCGGGCCGGCGTAGACCGGCGAGGCCACGGCCCCGCCATCCAGCGGCTGGCGTCGCGGATCGTCTACCAGAACTCGTGGATGACGGTCCGCGAGGACGAGATCGAGCGCCCGGACGGCTCGCGCGGCATCTTCGGCGTGATCGACAAGCCCGACTTCGCCCTGGTCATCCCCGCGCAGGACGGCGGGTTTCACCTGGTCGAGGAATTCCGCTATCCCATCGGGCGGCGCACATGGAGCTTCCCTCAGGGCACGATGCCGAACCGGGCGCATGCCGATCCGGAGGTGGTCGCGCGCCGCGAGCTCGCAGAGGAGACGGGCCTGCGCGCCGGAACGCTCGCGCGCCTCGGCTTCCTGCACTGCTCGCACGGCATGAGCGTGCAGGGCTGCAACATCTTCCTGGCCACCGACCTGCGCCCGGGTGCCGCGCAGCGCGAGCATGAGGAGCAGGACATGCGCCAGGCCTGGGTCGCGCGCCGCGTGTTCGAGCAGATGATCGCCGATGGCGACGTCACCGACGACACGTCGGTTGCCGCCTACGCGCTGCTGATCATGTACGAGCGGGGCGCCACCGCGCCGGATCGGTAGCTTCGCCGCAATCCCGCGCGGGGCGTGGCCAGGCTAGTGTCGTGGCTGTGCCCGCCGCGCAATGCGACGCGCTGGTGATCGGCGCCGGCGTGTCCGGCCTCACGACGGCCGTTTGCCTAGCCGAAGCGGGGCTCGCCGTCGTGGTGCGCGCCGAGGATCCGCCGGAGCGAACCACCTCCGCCGCCGCGGGCGCTTTGTGGACCCCTCATCTGGTTGAGGAGGGCGAGCGCGTCGTCGCGTGGGCCAGCCGCACCCTTGGCGAGCTTGAGAGCCTGGCTGGCGATCCCGCCACCGGCGTGCGTATGGTCAGCGGCATCGAGGCGGCGCGGGTGCAGCTCACGCCGCCGGACTGGGCCGGCGCGGTGGCGGGGTTTCGTGCCTGCCGCGACGGCGAGCTTCCCTCGGGATACCGTTCCGGCTGGTGGTTCACCACCCCTTTGGTGGAGATGGGCGTCTATCTCGGCTACCTGGCGAGGCGGCTCACGGCCGCGGGGGGAGCGATCGAGGTGGCTGCGGTCAGCTCGATCGCCGATGCCGCCGCGACGGTGCCGGCGGTGGTGAACTGCGCCGGCGTCGGCGCGCGCCGGCTCGTGCCTGATCCCCTGGTGACACCCGTGCGCGGGCAGGTCGTGATCGTCCGCAATCCCGGCATCACCGAGTTCTTCGCTGACGTCGCGCCGACCTCGTCCGAGACGCTTTACTTCCTGCCGCATCCGGCCACGGTGGTTCTCGGCGGGACGGAGGAGCATGGCAGCTTCGACCTGCGCCCGGACCCGCCCACGGCGAGGCGCATCCAGGACCGCTGCGCCGCGGTGGAGCCGCGGCTGCGCGGCGCCGAGGTGATCGCCCACCGGGTAGGGCTGCGCCCGGTCAGGCCGCAGATCCGGTTGGATGCGCAGCGCCTGCCAGGCGGCGCGCTGCTCTGCCACAACTACGGTCACGGCGGCGCCGGCATCACCCTGTCCTGGGGCTGCGCCCGTGAGGCGGCCGAGCTGATCATCGGCGAGCTGTAGCCGGTGGTGCCCGAACGCGGCGACACCACCACGCGGTTGCCGGTCAGCCGCACCTCGCGGTTGCCGGTCAGCCGCCCTCAGCCCCCGAGCGTCGCGATCATGATCGCCTTGATCGTGTGCATCCGGTTCTCGGCCTGGTCGAACACGATCGAGTGCGCTGATTCAAACACCTCGTCTGTGACCTCGAGCGCGGGCATCCCCGTCCTGGCGTAGATCTCCTCGCCGACCCTGGTCCGCCGGTTGTGGAACGCGGGCAGGCAATGCATGAACCGCACCCGGGGATTGCCCGTGGCCTCGATCGTGTCCATGTTCACCTGGTAGGGCCGCAGCAGCTCGATCCGCTCGGCCCATTTTTCGGCCGGCTCGCCCATGGACAGCCACACGTCGGTGTAGAGGAAATCGCAGCCACGGACCGCGTCGGCAGCGCTCTCGGTGAGCGTGATCCTCGCGCCCGTCTGGTCGGCGAGCTTGCGTGCGGGCTCGATCACCTCGCCGTGCGGCCACAGCGGCTTCGGCCCGGCGATGCGCATGTCCATGCCGAGCAGCGCGGCGGTGACAAGCAGCGAGTTGCCGACGTTGTTGCGCGCATCGCCGAGATAGGCGAACGACACCCGGTGCAGCGGCCGTTCGCTGTGCTCGGACATCGTCAGCACGTCGGCCAGGCTCTGGGTGGGATGCCACTCGTCGGTGAGACCGTTCCACACGGGGACGCCGGCGTTGGCGGCCAGTTCCTCGACCACCGACTGGCTCGCGCCGCGGTATTCGATGCCGTCGAACATCCGGCCAAGCACCCGCGCGGTGTCCTTCATCGACTCCTTGTGGCCCATCTGTGAGCCTGCCGGGTCCAGATAGGTGACGTGCGCGCCCTGGTCATGTGCGGCGACCTCGAACGCGCAACGGGTGCGGGTGGAGGTCTTCTCGAAAAGCAGCGCGATGTTCTTGCCGGCCAGCCGCGGGCGCTCGGTGCCCGCGTACTTGGCCGCCTTGACGTCGGCCGACAGCTTCAGCAGGAACCCGAGGTCATCCGGGCTGAAGTCGAGTTCCTTGACGAAACTGCGGCCGAGCAGGTTGACTGCCATGTCGCTCCTCAGGCGTCGCGTTCGATCGGGCAGGTCATGCAGTGCGAGCCGCCCCTGCCCCGGCCGAGCTCGCTACCCCTGATGGTGATCACCTCTATGCCGTTGCGCCGCAGGAACGTGTTCGTGGTGACGTTGCGCTCGTACGAGACGACAACCCTCGGCTGGATGGCGAAGACATTGCATCCGTCATCCCACTGCTCCCGTTCCGCGGTGTACACATCGTGGGTCGGCGTGAGGACTTTGATGTCATCGAGCCCGAGCGCCGCGGCGATTGCCTTGTGCATGTCCGCCGGCGGGTGATCGGTGACCTTGAGCTCCTTCTCATTGTCGCCCGGCTCAATGGTGTAGGACGGCAGCATCCCAAGCCCGGCGTATTTGCAGAACATCCCGCCGTCGATCATGGTCATGACGGTGTCGAGGTGCATGACAGCGCGCGCCTTGGGCATGTTCAGCGCGACGATGCGGCGTGCGCCGCCTCGGGCGAACAGACGGCGCGCCAGCATCTCGATCATCTGCGGCTGGGTGCGCTCGCTCATGCCGATGAGCACCGAGCCGTTGCCGACCGGCATCACGTCGCCGCCCTCCATGGTGGCCGGCGCCGACACGGTGCCCTCGTTCCACAGCTCGAATGTCCCTCCGGCGAACATCGGATGCCAGCGGTACAGCGCCTCGTAATGGATGGTCTCTCGCCGCCGTGCCCGCATCCGCATCGAGTTGATCGACACACCACCGTAGATCCAGCACGAGGTGTCCCGGGTGTACAGGTGGTTCGGCAGCGGGCTCAACACGAAGTCGTCGAGCTGCAGGGAGTGGAACCAGACGCTGTCAGGCTCGGCGATCCGCTCGAGCAGCTCGCGCTTGGTGATGCCGGCGATGAGCTGGTTCGCGAGCGTGCCTGCGTCCATCGCGTCGAAGGCGTTGCGGATCGCGTCGATCGCCATCGGGCCGCAATACCGCTCGTCGAAGGTCCGGTCCAGGACGTACGTGCGCGCCTCGGGATCGCTCAGGGTATCTGTCAGCAGCCCGCCGAACAGGTACACCGTGGCGCCGCCCGCCCGCAGCACCTCAACAAACGCGTCGTGCTCCTCCCGCGCCCGCTGCGCCCACAGCACGTCGTCGAAGAGCAGGCCAGCGGCGTTGGACGGGGTGAGCCTGTTGAGCTCGACGCCGGGCCGGTGCACGACGACCTGGCGGAGCTTTCCTACCTCGGAGCTGACGCGTAGGGCCACAACTGCCTCCAAGCAGGTGAGGGAACTCGTGATCAGAAATGCCCAAAACCCGCAGATCCTGAACGGCTGCGCTCGGTGCCCCACCCCTCACCGCCAGCGTCGCCCAGCAACACTGTGGCACTCCGGGTGTCCGGGTTAGCTGATCACCGGGAGGAGGATGGCCGAGGGATGGTCAGGGTCGTGGAAGATTTCCTGGTCGGCCGGGAGCATCGGCGCCAGGCCCGCGGGCTCGCCGGTGCCTGAGTTGCGGTCCACCCGGGGGTACGCGCCGCTTGCCACCTGGACGCGCAGCCGGTGACCCGGCAGGAACCGGTGCCCGGCTGGCCACACCTCGACGTGGACCCGCCGCACGCCGTCGGGCCCGGGCGGCGGGCCCGGCGGCAGCACGCGGCGCACGCCCTCGCAGACGCTGACCGACGCGCCGGTCGGCGTGACATCACACAGCCGGACCACGAAGTCGGTGTGCGCGCGGCTGGACCGGACATACAGTTCGGCGGTCACCGGTCCGATGACGCCCAGCCCGGTCGCGAGCGTCCGGCTTGTGAAGGTGAGCACATCCTTGCGCGCCTCAAGGCGGCGGTTGTCCTCGGGCCGGGAGTTGCCGATGAGGGTTGGCCCGTTCAGCGCGGGCGTGGGGTGCTCAGGATCGTAACGGTAGGTATCGGGCGCCGACGCGGCGGGCGGATCGGGCGCGAGGCCGCGCCGCGGTTGCAGGTGCCACCGTTGCGTCCGCATGCCTGGCACCGGCCAGTCAGCGTAGCGGCGCCACTCACCCGCGCCGGTGATGTACAGGCTGACCGGACCGGCGGGCAGCGCGGATGTGTCATCAAGGAGGTGGGCGCGAAACCAGGCGAGCGCATCCGTCCCCGCCGCGCTCACCTGGCGCGGGTCGCCGTGATACCAGGGTCCAATGGTCAGCCGCGGCTGCTGCCCCGCGCGCCGAAGGCGCTCGTAGTCCCGCAACTGCCAGGGCAGAAAGACGTCGTACCAGCCGCCGAGCATGCTCACAGGAGCGATCACCCGGGCGACGTTGGCGCTGTGGTCGCGACGGCGCCAGTAGGCGCCGTCGACGGCGGCGTTTCGCAGCACATCCTGGTAGAAGGGCACGGGCACGCCCGCGGCGAGGGTGTCGAACTCCGACATCGGCACACTGCGAAGCGCCGCGCGCCTGGCGCGGCGGATAGAGGTGAAACCCGCGGTCAGCCCGCCCATGGGGCGTTCGATGCGGGTGGTCAGATCGCTCCAGCTGAGCGTGGACTCCAGGGCGAAGGCCCCGCCGACATACGCGGCCTCGTGCACCTGTGAGGCGGCCATCTGCACCGCCATCGCGCGCAACTGCGGGCCTGCGTGAGCCGCGATCGCCCATTGCGCGTAGCCGAGATAGCTGGGACCGTGCATCGCGAACGCGCCGCCGAACCAGCGCTGCGCCGTGAGCCACTCAACCGTGGCCAGCCCGTCGCTGTGCTCGTTGGCGAGCGGGTCGAAGATGCCGCCCGACCCGAACGTGCCGCGCACGCTTTGCACGACCGCCTGGAAGCCGTGCTGCGCGAAGAACCGCCCATTGGTCAGGCCCACGAAGCCGCGCCGCCCATAGGGCGAGCGCACCAGGATCACCGGTGGCTTGGCCGCCTCCGGGGTATGAAAGCTCGCCGGGTAGTACCGGTCCGCGAGCAGGGTGACGCCGTCGGGCATCGGCACAGGAAGATCGCGATCCACGAGCACCCGGTGCGGCCCTGGCGGCAGCCGTACCGCCGCCACGCCGAGCCGTTCCGCCGCGGCAGCAGCTCTCGCCCTGGCCGTGGTGACACTCGACCCCTGGGGGCTTACCAGCCGCGCCGCGCTGTGCAACGTGGCATCCGTGATCGTCCTCGCCGCGGCCAGCCCGCTGGCCAGTTGCCCGCCGGAAATCCGCACCGCCCGCCACCGTCCCGAAGTTACCACCTAGTAGTCATAGTGACCCATGTCAGCGGGCTGGGGAAGACATAGCTTGCGCCCTCCTGTGTGCGCCAAACCGGGTGCCGGTCAGGTCGGCGAGCCCGCCGCTGCCCCGGTGACCCGATCGCCCCAGCGATCGAGGGCGGCGTCGAGGTCGAGCGGAGCGATCTGGCCCTTCTGCCGCTCCTGCTTCCAGTCCTGCGCGGGGACCCGCCACATGACCTCGAACTCGATGCCATCGGGGTCTTTGGCGTAGAGCGACTTGGATACCCGGTGGTCGCTGGCGCCGACCAGCGCTCCCTCTGCGGCGAGCTTGCGGCGGGTGTCGGCAAGCTCGGGCAAACTTCCCACCTCCCAGGCGAGGTGGTAGAGACCCGGCCGGTCGGCGCCGCCCACCGCGGCGGGTACCGCCGCGCCTTCGGCGCTGACCTGGAACAGCCCTAGGTCGTGATCGTTGGCCGTGCCCGGTGCGCGCAGGAACGCGGCGCTTCCTGGGACCTCATACGAGGTCTCGAAGCCGAGCACCTCGCGATAGAACCGTACCGAACGTGCCACGTCACGCACGTAAAGCACGGCGTGGTTCAGGCGGCGAACTGGCATCGCTCACACCCTCCTCGCGGTCGTCTACCTGGGAAATGCGCCGGATGCTCGGCTGATTCCCGCCCCGGCGCACGGGCCTATCGGTGGGTGCCGTCGCTGGCCAGGCGGAGATCTCGCGCCACAGCTCGCGGTAGCGGCGGGTGGCCACGCCGCGCGGAGAATAGACGGGGAGCGGGGCCCGTCGCACGGCCATCTGCTCGATCACTGACATCGCCGGGATCGCGGCGCCCGCGACGTCCGCCCGCTGTCCTGGCAGGTCCGCCAGGATGTCGCGGTGCAGTTTCTTGCGCCGATCGGCCATGGAGAAGAATGCGACGATCGCTGGCCGCCGGCCGTTCAGCGCGCCGACAAAGGTCGTGAGCTGGTCAAGGGTGCGGGTACACAGCGGGGTCGGGATCAGCGGCACGATCAGGGCGTCCGCCGCGTGCAGCACGTTCTCGGTAACCAGCGAGATGCTTGGCGGGCAGTCAAGGAAGACCGCGTCATACTCGCCCGCGAGTGGCGCCAGCAACCGGGCGATCTGCCGCGTTGGCCTGTTTGCCTCGTGCAGCCGCAGGTCCAGCTTGCGATAGGTGAAGTCGGCGGGCAGCAGGTCGAGGTTCTCGAAGTCGGTGCCCTTGATGGCGGCGTCGAGGGGTCGCGCACCGCGAACAAGCGCCTTGCCGCCGCCCTTGACCCGCGGGCGGACGCGGAACAAGTACGTGGCCGCGGCCTGCGGGTCGAGGTCCCACAGCAGCGTTTTGCGACCGTCACGGCTGGCCAGGTAGGCGAGGTTGACCGCGGCGGAGGTCTTTCCCACACCGCCCTTGACGTTGTACGTGGCATAGATTCTCACGCCGCCACCTCGGCGAGCAGCGCGAGCCGCCGGGTGTTGCGCGGGCTGGTGAACTGGGCGAAGCGCCTGGCGAAGTCGCCACGGGCGCGGCTCGCGGTCGCGTCGAGCTGCGCGGCGAGTTCGCCCATGGCAAGCAGCGTCGCTGCGGGGGCGGCGTGTTCGGCCACCATTCGTTCGGCCAGTGCGCGGATCGCCTCACGCTGAACGTGCCCGTCCTGGATGTCGCCGAGGCAGTCCTGAAGCTGTTTGAGTTCCCTGACCGCGCTGCGGTGGATCGCTGGCTCGTACAGCGTCGCGAAGAACTCGAGCACATAGCGCAGTTCCTTGCCGCGCTTGCGCACCAGGTGAAGCTGATCCTCGTCGGCGGCGGGCGTCACCGCCGAGCCGGTGCGCACCAGCCGGGCGTAAGCGCGCCGGGTCCGTGTGGCGGCCAGGTCAGCGATGGGCACATGCGTGGTCGGTCCGGGTCGGCGCGCCGCCTCGTCCCCGGCGGCGCGGACCTCGCTCAGCGCGGCGCGCCAGTCACTGGTGAGGCTGGTGAAGCGGGCCGAGCGCAGGCCACGGATCAGGCGCCGACGCTCAGCGGCGCGATAGCGCAGCAGGCTCGCGCGCAGCGGTTCCAGATCCGCGGGCGCCGCCGTGACCAGGCCGGCCGCGGCGGCGTCGAAGCCGAGCAGGTGAACGTCGAGATCACGGGTGGGGGTGGTGAGTTGCCCGAGCCAGCCAAACTCAGCGGCGAACCGCGCAGCGACCCCGTCAGGAAGCGCGTCACCTGCCAGCTTCAGCGCTGCTCTGGTCCGGCGCACGGCGACCCGCAGGTCATGCAGAAACTCGGTGTCGGCGTCACGGACAGCGCCGTCGACATTTGCCTGCGCCGTGTCGAGCAGGCGCAGCAGCACGCGAGCGAGGGCAGGGCCAGCCGCCATCGACGGGGCCAGGGCAACGTCCACCCGGTTGGTGTAGCCGGGCGTAGCCATCCCGGCCGCTTGCGCCGCGGCGTGAAACGCTGACTCGGCGGCGGCGGCGACGCCTGGCAGGCCGCCGATCAGCCGCTCGACGCGGTCGGCCTGCGCGTCATACCCGCGCACCGCCGCGATCCGAATGCGCGGCGCCAGCGCTGTCGCGTGCGATCCTGTCGCGTGCGATCCCGGCGCCGTGGCATCCGATCCCGGTGCTGTGGCATGGGGTCCCCAGGCCGTGGCAAGCGGGCGCCGGGCCGCGGCCTCGTCAACCGTGAGGTAGGCGATCGTCTTCCGCTCAGTGTCAAGCACGCGCACCTCACGCGTGGTGCCCGCGAAAGAGACAATGGGGAGCAGCGCCCTGATTCCCATGATCGGGGCGAGGTGCTCACGAAGGGGCCCGGCCGGTAGCTGTTCGGTCAGCGCGGGCAAGCTCAGCCTGGGAACAGCGGTGTCGGCCTGAACGCTGTCCCGCGTGAGGAGGCTGAGCCGGTGCGCGCCACGGCTGATGCTGTACTCGAGGCTGACCCCGGCGCGGTGAAGGCGCCAGTCGAAGGTGTCGAGCCAGACATGCCGCACCGTGGCGGACCGGCCTGCGCCCAGCTCGAACCGCGGTCGCAGGGCGTCGCCGAGCATGCCCACTGTCGCGCTTGCGCCCGCACCGCTCTCGGCGTCCGTCCTGCCGACGATGAACTCGCGAAGCTGCCGGGACAACAGCTGCCTCCCCGCTTGAAGCCTGCTCGGTGGTGCTGGCGCCCCGCACGTCTCCGGCAATCGCCAGTCATGACGCACTATAGCCAGCTTTGGTTAACTCGCCGTTCAAGATTTTGTGACCAGCCAGTGACCTTCTAGCGGCGGTTCAGGCGGTGAGCCGTCGCCGCCGGGTGAGCGGCAACGCCAGCGTGATCGTGACGGCCATCACGGCGAAAGCTGCGGCTGGCTCTGAGATCAGGGCCTGCACGATGAGGGCGGTGACAAGCCCGAGGTCAGCCACAGCATCTGATTCGCCGACGACAACGCGCAATATGCCGCCACCACGGTCCAGCGGTTGCGCGGCACGCCAGACGGTACGCCAGGCGGCGCGGCGTCGGGTGCTGGGCGGCTCATGTCCGGCTAGCCAGCCTACAGGGCGGGCGCGTGCTGCGCGGGCTCCGCATCGTCGAGCAACCGGTAACGCACCGCGAAGGAGGCTGCCTCGAGCCGAGAGTGGACCCCGAGCTTGGTCAGCAGCGCCTGAACGTGCGAACGAACGGTGGTGCTGGATACCCCGAGCTTGGCGGCCATGGCGGTGGTTGCCATCCCGTCGACGAGCAACCCGAGGCACTGCCATTCCCGGCCGGTGAGGTAGGCGGCGAGCCGGCGCACGTCCTCGGTCTGCCTGGATCGCCGGGCGGCTGCGGTCTTCGGCACGTTGACGACCACCTCTCCGCGCAGCACCCGCTCGATCGCCCCGGTCAGCGCCGAGACCCCCCGGGTCTTGTGCAAGTAACCCGAGGCCCCGGCCTGCAGCGCCTGCCGCACCCCGTCGTTGTCAGCGTCGGCGCTCAGCACCAGGACCTTTGTCCGGCTGCTCGCGGCGATCATGATCGCTATGGAGTCCAACCCGTCGTCGCCGGCGAAATGCCGGTCGATCAGGCACACGTCCGGCTTGTGCAGGCGTACGGACTCGACGGTTTCTGCGAGCGTGCGCGCCACGGTAACCGTGAACCCGCGCTGGGCGAGCACCGCGGAGAGCGCGTCGAGGAACACGGCGTGGTCGTCACCGAGGACGACGTCGGTTGCCTTCATCGCACGCTCACCCCGGCGCCGGCCGGCGCCGCGCTCACCCCGGCGCCACCCGGCGCCGCGTTCGCGTCGAGCCGGGCGGGAAGGGCGATACGTACGCATGTGCCGCCGGCCGCGGGTGACAAGACCTCAAACCTGCCGCCGGACGATCTGAGCAGTGAGGTTGTCACATCCAGCCCCAGTGACGCCGTCCCGCGCGGCCCTTTTCGGAAGCCTGGGCCATCATCAATGACGTCGATGACGATGTCAGGTGCGCCGCCGCGCGGCGCGGCGCGGCCAATCACAACCTCGACGCGGCCCTGCGGGCCCGCGGCGCAAGCGCGGCCGGCGCCACCCTCGGCGCGGCCCCAGGGCTTCGGCGCACGCGGCCAGCTTGCCGCCCGCGCCGCATTGCCGACCAGGTTGGACAACACCCGCCACAGCAGGACCGGATTCGCCTGGACGTTCACCGCCGGTCCGGGCCGCACAACCACCGATGTCCGGTATCTGGCGCTGGCAAGCAGCGCGACCTGGGCGGCAAGCGCGCGGACGTCGACGAGGTCAGTCTCGTCATAGCCGTGCTCGTCCGGCACGCCGTGGAAGATGATGTCGAGCAGTCGGGACACCTCAAGCGAGACCAGCTCCAGCCGCCCGCGTGCGCCGGCCGGAAATCCCGGCTCCGCGTGCATGGCCTCCACCAGGTAGGACAAGGTCGTCGCCTCGTGTCCGAGATCATGAAGCAGGCCACGCACCGCCGTGTTGTCGCGGCCATCGTCGTGCCTGCTGCCGGGTCCCCGCCGCCCGTTCTGGTCGCCGTTTCTCGCCGCTCCGTTGTCCATGGACCCCACGTTGGTGCGCGGCGGTAGCCGCGCAGTGCGCCTGTCAGTTGCGCGTTGGTTGCGCACCGTGTCGCCCTCCCGGCCCGGCGATGGCCGCCGGAGGGCGCCGTCACCGGCGGCTGCCGCTCATCTGGCGGGCTCGCGTGGCCGGAACCCGGCGGCCAACGCAACGCTGCACGCCTCGAGCCTGCTGTGTACCTCGAGCTTGGCGAAGATGTTGCGGGTGTGCGTGCGCACGGTGTCGGCCGAGATCTGCAAGTCCCCGGCGATCTGCTTGCCGCGCTTTCCGTCCATCATGCTGAGCAGCACATCGCGTTCGCGCGGGCTCAGCATGCCAAGCGGATCACCATGCCCGCTCGCGCGGTTGACGTCGACCCGCAGCTCGCGCATTATCTCGCCGAGCATGATGGGCGGGAACCACGAGTGACCCTCGCATACGCCGCGCAGCACCGTTTCAAGCTCGCCTGCGCCCTGCTCCTTGGCTACCCAGGCCGCCACTCCTGCCCGGGCCGCTTGCACGGCGTGTGCGATGTTGTGATCGGCGCTGAGCACGACCACGTGCGTCCCTGGGCGCGTCGCGATCAGTTGCTGCACGACCTCGCCGAGCGCGGCGCCGAGCGGCTCGACCTCGATGGTGATGACGTCAGGACGCAGCCCGCGGACGATCTCTATCAGGTTGGGGTCGCCGGTGGCACACCGCCCCGCGATCCAGAAATCCGTCGCGGCGGACAAGCGTGACGCCAGCGCCTCTGTGACCATCAGGTGGTCATCGACGAGCAGCAACCGTTTGACATCCACACACTCACTGTGCCCGGCCAGCGCCGCTGCGTCCTCGTCCAGATGCATGAGGACGTTCTCATCCGGATGCACGGGCGCGTCACACGCCGCCGACCGCCACGACTCCGTTGAGCGTGCCGACGTAGGCCTGAGAACCAGCAAGGCTCGGCGCCGCGAAGTGCGGTGCGGCGCCGATGGTGACCCTGCCACGGATGGCGCCGCTGGACGGATCGAGGGCGTAGAGGACACCGCCGTCATAGTCGACGGCCCAGACCGCGCCTCCACCGGTCACCGGCGAGCCGTGCGCGTCTGCCGCCTGCGCTGTCCAGCCGGCGTGCGGTGTCCCGTCGGCATCGATGATCACCTGCCGGATGCCGCTGTTCGCGCAGGGCACGTAGACCACATTGCCGGACACCGCGGCGGTGCCGAACCCGGCGCAGAGCGGCAGTTTCGCGACCTGCCCGCCGATCCCGCCGAGCCGGGCGGCGCGCAACACGTAGCCGGTGCCGTTCTTTCCTGCGATGAACAGGTAGTCGCCGGCCGCGGCGGGGGTCATCGAGCCGAGGTCGGCGTCTGACGCGTTGTCCTGCGCCCAAACCGACGGCGCGAAGAGGTCGATCCTGCGCAGCTGCGGCGACAGGGCAAGCACCGAGTCGCTGCCATCGTAGGAGGTGGTCGACGCGCCGTTGCCCACGGAGACGAAGAGCCGGCCAGCGGTCGCCAAGACGCCGCCGGTTGCCCAGATCCCGGCCCGCCGCGAGGTCGGAACCGCGTAGGACCTGATGCGGCCCCTTCCGTTGGTGGCAACCGACACCACGGAGCCCACGTAGTTCGCGCAGTCACCGTTCAGCCCGCCAAAGGCGATGTAGACCCGGCCTGCGCGCAGCGCGAGCGCGGGCCGTTGCTGAGTCGCGATCGGGTCGCCACGCGGCGGCTCGACCTCACGCCGCACCCGGAGCTTGCCGTCGCTCAGCCTGATCCCCGCGAGCAGGTGGGCGCCTCCTGTGGTCTCGGCCACGGCGAACACAAGCCCGCTTGCCGGGTCGTAGACCGGCGTCCCCGTGATGCCGAGCGGGTCGATATTTCCGCACGGCAGATCGGAAAGCGGCACCGGCGCCGCGATGTGCCTGCGCCAGATCGTGGTCCCGCCGGGCGTCAGCGCGAACACGGTGCCGCCCTCGGTAGCGACGATGACCCGGCCGCCGACGACCAAAGGCTGCGCGTAGGCCGCGCCGTCCAGGCGCTTGTGCCAGGCGACTCGCAGCCTGCCCGGGGCGGGCACACCAACCGCGGCGCCGCTTCGCGCCGGGTCATGATCGTAAGTCGGCCAGTCGCCCGCCGAGATCGACGGTCCGGGTGTCGGCGTCGCGTTAGCGATCGGTGGCGGCGGGCTCGGTCTCGGCGGCGCGGTTTCGCTGCAGGCCGCGACCCCAGCGGCGACCGCAGCCACCGCCGCGTGCGCGGCCACAGCCGCGATGCGCCGACGCACCATCACGCACGAAACCTATCCCGAACGGCAGCCGCCAGGCGCGCAGGACCACGGCGTCGGCTGTCCAAACCCCGCGGTGCCGCGCGGCCGCATTGGCCGCAGCGGCCGCTGGTCACTCACGGCTGCCGACTTCGGCGTGCGCCGTCGCGTCCAGCCGCCACTGCCGCTGCGCCTGCCAGCCATGGGCGGTGCGCCGCTGCAGGGTGATGACCGCGTCGGCGCGCTCGGTGTTCCTGCAGACGGCGGTGGACCCGTCCGGGTCGGTGTAGCTGACGGCGAGGGTGCGCTCCGGCGGCTGGGTGACCTGGATCCGGATCCGGTGGCCGCGGGCCATGCCAAGCACGGTCCAGGTGGGCAGGCGGATTCGGGCGATGAACCGGGCCGAGTGCAGGATCGGGTCGCCCGGCGGCCAGTCCCGTCCGCCGACCCGCAGCCGGACCAGGGGCAGCGGCGGCAGCTTGCGCAGGCCAGGCCGGGCCGATGTGGCCGCGACCACCTCGCAGACGTCACCGCCGCCGAGGTCGGCGTGCAGCCAGGCCCAGCGATGGGCGTTGCCGTGCCCGTAGATGCGGGCGCTGGCGCCGGGCGCGCCGGCGAGCCGGATGCTGGCGCCGTTGTGCCGCACGGTGCCAGCAAAGACGGCCGAGGGCACGGGCACGATCTGCGCGCCAGGGAGCGCCTCGCGTTCCCAGGCCCACCGCGGGAAGGTGAACAGCGGCGCGCCGCTGGCGTTGGCCGCGAGATCCCAGGCGAACTGTGTTCGGCCGTTGTGGCCGGCCCCCGCGGCGCCGCGCAGCGCGGTGGGCGTCATGACGACGTCGCCGCAGACGAACACCGCTCCGCCGCCAGGCGCGCGCCACGGCTGCGGGCCGAACCTGGCCATCACCGGCGCGCCGTCGGGCGGGAATACAGCGACCCAGCCATGGGTGTAGGCTCGCTGGCCGCCGCTCGGCGCGACGAGTTCGTGGTGCAGCCAGAATCCGGTGCCTGTCGCGGGGTCGGTGAGGGTGGTGTACCAGACTTCGAGCCTGCCAGGCTGCCCGCGCCACCGTGACGGCAGGTAGGCACGTGCCGGTGGCACGCTCGCCGGCGCCTTGCCAGGCAGCGCGCCCGGCGGGAGCGCGTCGGGGTGAAGGCGCACGCTCGCGAGCAGCCGGCCAAGGCGGCGCCGCAGGTCGAAGCGGAGCTGCGCCGCGCCGGTGATGGCGCCCAGCCGGGCTTGCCCCGTCATCGTCTCTGCGAACGTTGTGTGCATGACGCGCACCTCGTCTCCGACCGTCCCCTGACTCTCAGGGGGTTGGTTCGCGTTCGCGCCCAGGCGCGAGGGCCTCGAGGATCTCGGTGCCACGTTCGACGGCGACGCCCGGGTCGGTGTCGGGCGATCCGATCAGCGGATCCCAGTTGAGGTCGTAGAACACCTCGGTCACCCCCTGCGTTTCCAGCCAGGAGGTGTCCTCGCGGATCTGGGCGTACGAGCCTGCGAGCCGTACGTGCTCGTCGCCAGCCACCAGCGCGCCTGCCTGCACCACACCGCGGCAGACGATCCGCACCGCGGCGGGGTCCCGGCCGGCCCGCTCCGCTGCCTCGCGAACCGTGGCGGCCGCTTCTGCGATCTTGTTGAGGTCGGCACGACTGCTGCTCAGCCAACCAGCCGCGAGCCGGCCCGCGCGGGCAAGGGCCGTCGGCGCCACGCCGCCAAGCAACACCGGCGGGCCCGGCCGCTGCACCGGCTTGGGTGCCATCCGGCTCGGCGGGATCTCATAGAACTCGCCGTGGAACTCGCTCACCTCGTCTGCCCACAGCGTGTGCAGCGCGGCGATGTACTCTTCCGCCCGCGCGCCGCGCCGGGCAAGCTCCGCCCCGCTGGCGGTGAACTCGACCGGCGACCAGCCGATGCCGAGCCCCAGATCGAACCTGCCGCCACAGAGCACGTCGAGCGTTGCCGCCTGCTTGGCCAGGTAGGTCGGGGACACAAACGGCAGGTTCACGATTGACACGCCGAGCCGGACGCGCGAGGTGTTCGCCGCGGCGAAGGCGAGCGAGATCATCGGGTCGAGCACGCTGCGGTACACCGGCGCCGGCTCGTCGTCGGCGGCCACGAGCAAGCGCTGGAAGGTCCACAATGAGTCATAGCCGAGGTCTTCCGCGCGCCGGCCGAGTTGAGCGATCGTGTGAGGATGTGCCCACGCGCCCGCAACCGGCAGGCCGAATCCGATCCGCATGCCGCACACCTTAGTGTCTGTTTCGACTGCCCGGTGGATCAGCGCACGGGCAAGGCGGCAAGGTGGCGGCCGGATCCGGCGGGGATCAGGATCAGCGCGGCGACTCGCGGGCCACTGGTGGGGTGGGCGAGCACCCTTGTTAGGCTAACCTAACTTAGGTTAGCCTAAGTGATCGTTGCCTTTCGCACGCCTTTTGGAGCGGAGAATGTCTGCAGGCAGCATCACGCTGCTCGGCGCGATCGCTGGGCTGACCATCTTCCTCGGTCTGCCGATCGGCCGGTTGGGAAGCCCAATTCCAAAGGTCAAGGCGTTGCTCAACGCGACGGCGATTGGCATCCTCATCTTCCTGCTCTTCGACGTTTTGAGCCATGCGTGGGCGCCGGCTGACACCGCCCTTGGCAGTCGTCATTTCGCCACTGCGCTGCGCGACGGCGGCGTGATGCTCGGCTGCGTCGGGTTCGGCCTCGTCGGCCTCGTCTTCTTCGACCGGTGGGTCGCCCGCAGGGCTCGCCGCGCGCGTATGGCTCGCCCGGAGGGTCCGGGCGCCGCGGTGGTGGCGCCGGCCCCTGCCACAGGCCTGCTGCGCTCGCCAGCGGCAGAACTGTCGCTGCTCATAGCGGTCGGCATCGGGTTGCACAATTTCGGCGAAGGGCTGGCCATCGGCAACTCGGCCGCGGCAGGCGAGATAAGCCTCGCATTGCTGCTTGTGATCGGCTTTGGCGCGCATAACGCCACCGAGGGCTTCGGGATCGTCGCGCCGCTCGCGGCCGGCGGCGAGCGCCCCTCCTGGGGCAGGCTGACCGGGCTCGGGCTGATCGGCGGCGGCCCAACGTTCCTCGGCACGCTGGTCGGTCAGCAGATGACCAGCGACCTCTTGTCCATCGCGTTCCTTGCGCTCGCGGCAGGCTCGATCCTTTACGTCGTCATCGAGCTGCTCGCGGTGGCGCGTGCCATGGCCGTCAAGCAGATCACGACGTGGGGGATCCTGCTCGGCCTGGTGCTCGGCTTCGTCACCGACGCCATCGTCACCGCCGCCGGCGCCTAGCTGCCCCGCCGCCAGCTAAAGTCCTACCAGTGAGTGAGGGGGACAGCGGCAGCGGTCAGCCGGTCACGCGAACCGGTGGTCCTCAGGCGACCGAGACACACCTTTCCGGCGTCGCCGTGGCCGGGCTCAGCAGGCGGCTCATCGGCTGGGAGATCTTGGTCGTCTTCGCCGTCTCGCTCGGCGCCAGCGGCCTGGTGGCCCTCATCCAGCTGATCGGCTCAATTACCGGGCGCGCCCCCCTTTCCCACCAGCACGCCGTGCTGAACGGCTCGCTCGCCCCCGGCCGCCCGTGGCTCGACCTTGCCCTGCAGGTGACCAACATCACGCTCTCGCTCGCCCCGGTCGCGCTCGTCCTTTACCTGCTCGCCAGGTCGGGGGAGTCCGCGTCCGCGATCGGGCTCGACGCGCGCGCGCCGGGCAGGGACGCCGTGCGCGCGATGGCCCTGGCCGCGCTCGTCGGCGGCACCGGGCTGGCGCTCTATCTGGCCGCCTTCCACCTCGGTCTCAACCTGAACGTCGTGCCGGAGCAGCTCCCCGCCGTCTGGTGGCGGATCCCTGTGCTGATCGCGGCGGCCGCGCAGAACGGCATACTCGAGGAAACCGTGGTACTCGGCTACCTGCTGCACCGGCTGGGGCAGCTCGGCGTGCCCGCTGGGCGCGCCATCGCGGCAAGCGCGCTTGTGCGCGGGTCGTACCACCTCTACCAGGGGTTCGGCGGCTTCGTCGGCAACGCGGCAATGGGTGTGATCTTCGGTGTGCTGTACCGGCGCTGGGGCCGCGTGACGCCGTTGGTCCTCGCGCACACCCTGATCGACGCGGTCGCGTTCGCCGGGTACGCGGTGCTGCATGGGCATGTGTCATGGCTGCCGTGATGACGGCGATCTGAGCGGCCTGGCGCGAAGCGGCGTCAGCCGGAAATCCTCAGCCCGAGGTCGGCAAGGACCACCGCGCCGGGCAGGTTCGCGAGCGCCACGCCCGCCAGCGCCAGCTTGGATCGCCGCACGCCGCTGCCGACCACGACCCGCGGCGCTGCCGCGACGGCGGCGTCGACCAGGATCGGCCAGCCCTCCGGCAGGCCGATGGGTGTGATGCCGCCGTAGTCCATGCCGGTTTCCGCTACGGCGTCGTCGACGGAGGCAAACGACGCCTTGCGCGCGTTCAGGTGCCGCCGGACAAGGCCGTTGACATCGGCCCTGGTGGTGGCGAGCACGACGCACGCCGCGGGCCTTGTCTGCCCGCCGCGGCGGCCGGCCACCACGACACAGTTGGCAGAGACCTGCGGCGCGACACCGTACCGCGCGCAAAAGGCCGCGGTGTCCGCGACCGCTGGGTCAATCTCAGCGACCATGACCTCCGTGGCGGGGATGACGTTCTTCCACTGCGCGAGCGCCGCGGCCACAGGTGGCGCAAGGAGATCAGGTCGGTCGAGCGCGGGAACCAGGCTCAACGATCCCATCTGGGCGTCCATAGGCAGGTAGCTTACGAGCCTGCCGCGCGATGCGGCGCGACAGGGAATTCATAGGATGGGCGAAACACTTAAAACGGGGCCGTGCCATGGGATCGGTCAGCTCGTGAGCGTCGCGTAGCCGCGCGGGCTGTGACACCGGAGGTTGGTATGGCAGTGAATTTCGGTTTGCTCTTGATCCGCGTCATCGTCGGGCTCACGCTTGCGGCGCACGGGGCGCAGAAGTTGTTCGGCTGGTTCGGTGGTGGCGGACTGCGGAGCACAGCGGCCAATTTCGAGAAGATGGGCTACCGGCCAGGCAACGTGATGGCGCTGCTTGCCGGCCTCGGCGAGGCGGGTGGCGGCGCGCTTGTGGCGCTCGGCCTGCTCACGCCGCTCGGCGCCGCGGCCGGGATAGGGGTGATGCTGAACGCCATCATCAGCGTGCATGTGCCGAACGGGTTCTGGAACCAGCGTGGCGGCTTTGAGTACCCGCTGACCATCGCGGCCGTGTTCGCCGGGATCGCCTTCGCGGGCTCGGGCGGCTATAGCCTGGACGCCGCGATTGGCTGGCGGCTCAGCGGCATCGGCTGGGGAATCGGGGCTGTGCTCGCCGCGGCGGGGGCTGCGGCCGGCGCGCTGCTGATACGCTCACGCGCGCTGCGGGAAGTCAGCCAGCCGTCCTGACTGCCGTCAGCGCCAAGGCAGCCTGCTAGCGCCGCGAAGGATCCCGCATGACGAGCCAGGCAGACGCGCTCACGACACAGAGCCCGAGCGGGCCGAATGGCATCGACCTGGACACGGTCACGATCGCGGGGCTACGGCGCGCGATGGAATCGGGCGCCGTCACCGCGGCTGAGCTCACCGGCTGCTACCTCGAGCGGATCAGCGGCCTCAACCCGGTGCTGCGGGCGGTGATCGCGGTGCATCCGGACGCGATGGCCGCGGCGGAGGCGAGCGATGACGGCCGCCGCGCCGGCCGTTCGCGGCGGCCGCTCGAAGGGATCCCTGTCCTGGTCAAGGACAACATCGCGGCGACCGGCTTGCCCACAAGCGCGGGATCGCTCGCGCTTGCCGGGTCTGCCCCACCCGATGCGTTCTGCGTGGCCAGACTCCGTGCGGCAGGCGCGGTGATCATTGGCAAGGCCAATCTCTCCGAGTGGGCGAACTTCCGCTCCGAGCGGTCGACCAGCGGCTGGAGTTCGGTCGGCGGCCAGGTCCGCAACCCGCACGTGCTTGACCGCAACCCGTCAGGGTCGAGTTCGGGCTCCGCCGCGGCGGTCGCCGCGCACCTGGCGCCTGTCGCGCTCGGCACGGAGACAGATGGCAGCGTTGTCTGCCCGGCGAGCGCGTGCGGAATCGCCGGCGTCAAGCCCACGCTCGGGCTGGTCAGCCGGTCCGGTATCGTGCCGGTCTCGCTCCTGCAGGACACGGCGGGGCCGATGGCGCGTTCTGTCGCCGACGCGGCGGTTCTGTTGCGTGTGATCGCCGGAGCCGATCCGGCCGATCCCGCGACCCGCGCGGCGCACGGGCCCGGTCCTGGCCCGCTTGATACGGCGGCGCTTGACCCAACGGCGCTGGATGCAGGCGCGCTGCGCGGCAGCCGTTTGGGAATATGGTGGGAAGGCTCTGCGGCGGCGGACCCGGCGACCGCAGCGGTCCTTGACGCGGCGATCGCGGTCTTGCGCGGCGGCGGCGCGGAGATCATCGATCCTGTCGGCCTGCCGGGCGCCGAGGATCTGGCCGAACCCGAGTTCGCCGCGTTGTGCCACGAGTTCAAACACGACCTGAACGCCTACCTCGCCACCCTCGGCGCGGGCCAGCCGCGCTCCCTGGCGGAGCTGATCGAGTTCAACACGCGCAATGCCGCGCGGGTGATGCCCTTCTTCGGCCAGGACCTTTTCGAGCGCGCCGAGGCTACAAGCGGCGACCTGGCCGAGGATGCCTACCGCGCGGAGCGCTCACGGGTGACCGAACTCGCCCGCCGTGCCCTGGACACCCCGCTCGCCGAACACGGCCTCGACGCCGTGGTGGCGCTCAGCGCGAACCCCGCCTGGCCGACCGATCCTGTGCTTGGCGACCGCGACGTGTTCCACACCACCGGGCCGGCCGCGGTGGCGGGCTATCCCGCAGTGACCGTCCCCGCGGGGCAGGTGCACGGGCTGCCCGTTGGGCTGACATTCATGGCCGCCGCGTGGCACGAGCCGCGGCTGCTCGCGCTCGCCCACGCGTTCGAGCGTGCGTCGGCCGCCCGCCGCGCGCCCGCGTACCGTGCGACCATAGGCGATCCCTAACGGCTTACGCGGGGCGAGCCACGAACCGGCCTGCGGCGGCCTTGGCGGGGCGCCAATATAGCCTTGCTTGCATGGAATCGTGGCGTGCTGTCAGCCTGCCCGGCCTGCCTGGACGCGGCCCTGAGCCGCGGCTGGCCAACACGGCGGGCGGCGGGCTCGCCGTCGCGGCCGCGGGGAACACCGCCCGGCTGTACGCCTGCGGGATCACCCCCTACGACGCGACGCACGTGGGGCACGCCGCGACCTACACGGCGTGGGACCTGCTGGTCAGGGCGTGGCGAGACGCTGGTCATGACGTGCTCTACGTGCAGAACGTGACCGACGTCGATGACCCCCTGCTCGAACGCGCCGCGAGGGACGGGGTGGACTGGCGTGAGCTCGCCGACTCCCAGATCAGGCTCTTCGGTACGGACATGGCGGCGCTGCGCGTGCTGCCGCCAGCGCACCTGGTCGGCGCCGTGGAGGCGCTCCCGCTCATCGAGGCGATGATCAGGCGGCTGGCCGAGCGCGGCGCGCTCTATGAGCTTGAGGCGGATTACTACTTCGCGAGGTCGGCCGATTCCTTGTTCGGTTCGCTGTCCGGGCTCGGGTCGGCCGAGATGGTCCGGCTGTCCGCGGAGCGCGGCGGCGACCCTGGGCGCGCTGGCAAGAAGGATCCGCTCGACTGCCTGGTGTGGGTTGGCGCGCGGGCCGGCGAGCCCTCGTGGCAGTCCGCGTTCGGGCCCGGCAGGCCTGGCTGGCACGTCGAGTGCGCCGCGATCGCCTCGCGGTTTCTCGGCGTGCGGTTCGACGTCCAGGCGGGAGGCAGTGACCTGGTGTTCCCGCACCACGAGCTGAGCGCGTCGCACGCCAGGGTGGCAGTTGCTGATCCGGACGCCTTCGCGCGCGTCTACGCGCACTCGGGAATGGTGCGGCTGTCGGGGGACAAGATGTCCAAGTCAGCCGGGAACCTTGTTTTCGTGTCGCAGTTGCTTGAGGCCGGTTCGGATCCGATGGCGATTCGGCTGGCGCTGCTCGCGCACCACTACCGCTCCGACTGGGACTGGACCGACGCGACGCTCCCGGCCGCGGCGCGGCGGCTTGCCCGCTGGCGCTGCGCCGTGTCGTCCCCCGCGGCGCCGCCCGCCGAGCCGGTGCTCGCCGCGGTGCGGCACCGGCTGGCCGACGATCTTGACGCACCTGGGGCGCTCGCCGCGGTGGACGCGTGGGTCGATGCGGTGCTGCGTACCGAGCCGCGGCCGGACTGGGTCGAGCCCGCGCCCGGCCTGGTGCGCGCAACGGCCGACGCGCTTCTCGGCGTCGCTGTCTGATCCGCCGCCTGTCTGGTCCGCCGCCTGTCTGGTCCGCCGCCTGTCTGGTCCGCCGCTGGGCCGTGATATCGTCATCGATACCGCCCGATATCGGGCGACGGGCACGGCTGAATGGGGGCCGCCAGTGGATGAGACCGTGGGCGAGCAATCCAAGGATCCCGCTGACCTGCTGATGAAGGCCCTTGACGTGCTGGAACCGAAGGACCGTGACGCGGTCTTGACCTGGCTCCTACGTGGCAGCCTGCGCGGAGCCGGCCTGCCGCCACTTGGGTCGTTCCGCCGCGTCATGGGGGCGAGCCAGTTGGGCAGCGAGCCAGAGTACCTCACGTCCTACATGACCGGGGCGCGGTCCGGCCAGCGCGCGCAGCAGGTTGTGCCGGTGCGTTTCCCGACCGAGCAGCATGGCCAGTTGCGCGACTGGTGCGCCGAGCATGGGTTTTCCATGGCGACGGTCATCCGCGGCCTGGTAACGCGATTCCTTGAGACGCAGCATTCCGAGCGAAACTAGTCTCGGGCTCGGGACCCTGCCACGGTCAGCCCAGTCCCGCGCCGGCTCAGGCCCGACGCCAGGGACCGGCGGGCCGCGTTGGGAATAAGCAATACATGTGCCACTTCGTGGCTCTCCCGTGGGGGATGAAACTGGGTTGCCGCGCGCCCAGCGGGAACCCAGTTCGTGTCAGCCAGCAGGGTCCAGAGCGTTGTAATCACGCCCGCAATGCCGCCCATTAGGGAGCGTCTCGCAATAACACAGTAGTTCCTAACCTGTGGTATGCAACCCCACGACGTGCGGATGTCAACATGGGGCCGGATCATCCCGCCCCGCAGCGAGCAGGACACCTTCTTCGTCCAAACGGCGGCTCTTGCCGGTGTCCAGCGCCGCGGTATCAAGCCTCTTGGCATCGCCGCAGGTCGGGACGCCCCAGCAGGTTCGCGCCCGCGAAACGCAAAACCTGCGTGTTGATCACCTGTAGGTCCTTACGCCACTGCAGCGTACAAAGACGCATCGGCGCCGTTGTGCCAGTCCGGTTGACGGAGCGCAGAGGGGCCATGCGGCATCGCGGCTTCGGTAACACAAGCTGATCTCCGCGGTCGCGGTTCGGGTGGTCGGCTGTGGTCGGCCGTGGTCGGCCGCGCGGGAGAAAATGTCAGACCCCCGAGGTATCCTCCGGCGTTCACAGTGTTATGCATAGGGCACCTCGCGCGTCAAGACCCAGCCCGTACTCGTGGATTAGGGCGTTATATCCACAGGCGCCAAATATTCCCCGTCGACAGCGATATTTGCTGCCATCATGCTGGGGGCATGAAACCAAATCCATCACCTGAAAGCTTGCCGCCGCGCATTCGCCCAGATTCACCACATTCGTTAGATTCACCAGATTCGTCAAAGTCACGAGATTCGTCAGGCTCACCAGGCTCACCAGATTCACCAGATTCACCAGATCGCCGCGACCAGCCGCCGGTCAAAATTGGCTCACCGGCGGAAATCCTCGCCGCCGTGCCCTACCTGCTGGGCTTTCACCCGACCAACAGCATTGTGGTGATCGGTGCCCGGCCACCCCGCGATCGCGTGCACGTGTGCTTCCGCTATGACGTGCTCGATCCGCCCGAGCCCGGATACGCCCGCGAGATCGCGACCCATGGCGCCAATGTGCTCGCGAAGCAACATGTGACGGCGGCGATTGTAGTGGGATATGGACCGGGCGCGCTGGTCACTCCGATCGCGGAAGAATTTCGCGGCCAGCTGCACGTGGCCGGCGTCAAATTGCGCGAGATGCTTCGGGTGGAAGAGGGCCGGTACTGGTCATACCTCTGCCAGGACGCGGAGTGCTGCCCACCGAGCGGCGTACCCTTCGATGTCTCGACAAGTCCCGTCGCGGCACAGCTGACGCTTGCCGGGAACGTGTCGCTGCCCGACCGCGCGGCGCTTGAGCGCACGATTGCGCCACATGACGGGGCGGTGCGCCGGTCAATGCACGAAGCCACGCTTCGTGCGGAGAGCCGTGCCACTGCGCTCGTTGCGCAGGCTGAGCGTTCCGGCCGCAGGCGCCGCGAGCTGCTGCGCCCAGTGATCGATGCGGGCCTGCGGGCGGTCAGGGACGCGGTCGGAACCTACCGTGGCGGAGGACGGATCGCCAACCATGACGAGATCGCTTGGCTCACGGTGACCCTGGCCGATCTGCGCGTGCGCGACGACGCGTGGGCGCGGATGGACCCGCAGCACCGGGCGCCGCACCGGCGGCTCTGGACCGATGTCGTGCGCCATGCCGAGCTGCGTTACGTTCCCGCGCCCGCGTGTCTGCTGGCCTTCACCGCGTGGCAGTCGGGCGACGGGGCGCTGGCGAACGTGGCGATTGCGCGAGCGCTGGACGTCGATCCCAGCTACACCATGGCGCTCTTGCTGCTTGAGGCGGTTTCGGGGGGCCTCCCGCCATCGGCAGCTCGGCTGCCGATGACACCCGAGGAGGTTGCCGCTTCCTACGCTGCGGTCGAGGGCAGCCGCAGGCCGGCCAGCAGACGGCCTTCCGCATAACGCAGGGCCGCAGGCGGAAGCTCGCCAGGCGCTCCGCTAAGCAACACCTGGAGCACGGACGCCCCCATATCGGATCCACGAAGATCGTTGCCAGCCGGCCCACCCGGTCCAGCCGGTCCAGCCGGTCGAGCCGGTCGAGCCGGTCCAGCCGGTCCAGCCGGTCCAGCCGGTCCAGCTGAACTGGCCGAGTTAGACGAGTCGGCGGACCCGTCGGGTGGTTCTTGGCGTGGCGACCCCGATGGCGTGGCTTGCTCGGTAGGTCCGGTGGGTGGTGCGTGCCGTCCACGTCCTGGGTACGGCGTGCGCCAGCCCGGCTCGGGCGATGGTGTATGCCAGCCCGGATCCGGCGATGGCGGGTGCCCGCCGATGTGCTCGGGCGGTGCGTGCCGCCCACCCGGGTTCTCCGGTGGTGCGTGGCGGCCGCGCGCTGCGTACACAGTGTGCCCGCCCGGGTCCGGCGTATGGCGGCCGGGATGGGTGGCTGGTGTGTGCTGGCCCGGGTCGGCAGGTGATGCGTTCTCGCCCGGCGTCGCGGCGCCTGAGGCTCGGGACGGGTCGGCGGACCCTGACGCCGCGTGCTGTGCTATTGCGACGGCGTCCGCGGCGCCCGCTGGCCGCGCGGCAAGTCGGCGAAACGCCTGGGCGGCGACAGCGGGCGCCGAGCCGTGCAGCCGGACCCTCGGCAGGGCGCCGCGGATCCGGTCCATTACAAGCTCGTACTGGGTGCAGCCGAGCACTATCGCCCGTGTGTCGGCGGAAGTCGCCGAAGCCGCGGCGAGCACCGCCGCCGCGATCGCCTCCTGGTCGGCTCGTTCGATCGCGTCGGCGAGGCCTGGGCAGGCCACCTCGGTCACCGGCACACCATCGGCGAACTGACGGATCAGTTCTTGCTGATACGGGCTTCCCGTCGTGGCAGCGGTCGCCCAAATCGCGACCGGGTCGCCGCTCGCCGCCGCTGGCTTGATGGCGGGGACGGTGCCGACGACCGGCAGGTCCGGCTCGAATTCGGATCGCAGCAGGTCAAGCGCCCGCACCGACGCCGTGTTGCAGGCGAGCACCAAAACATCCGGCGCCCACGGCAGTGTTGCCTCGGCACAAGCGAGCGCCCGCTCGGCGATGTCGTCAGGGGTGCGCGCGCCCCACGGCATGCCCTCTGGGTCCATGGACAAGATCAGTTCCGCGCTTGGGCACAGCCTGCGCAGATGCATCGCCGCGGGAAGGACACCGAGGCCCGAATCGACGAGTGCGAATCGCATGCGCCAACCTTAGCGGCGCGGCGCGCCTCATCCAGGCGATCGTGACGAACCTGGCCACGGCTGCTACCGCCGTCCTCAGGCGGCTCTTATCAGCGCCCAGACCACCTTTCCGTCCAACCCGGGATCACGTTCGGTTAGCTCGTAGCGCCCGCCAGATCCCCAGTCCGCCGTCGGCGCAGACAACTCGCTCGGCATGATTTCCTGCACCACGTTGTAATAGCCCCAGTTGGTGCTCACCGCGTCGACCAGGAGCAGCCCACGCCCATTTTCCATGGTGAGATTGGCCTCGGCGCGCACCGGTGGCTCGGGGTTGCTGTCCCACACCTCGACAAGCAGTTGCCCGTCCCCTCCCGTGAGACGCAACCAGATGACCGGCAGGCCAAGCACGCTGTCCGTGTCGTGGTAGGTGACGGCCGCCTTGATCGCGTTCGTTGCCAGCTCAGACACGACAAGTTCGACGGTCTCGGCGAGAGTGTCGAGTCCCCACTCCCACGCGACCTGCTTGGCGTGCAGCCGGGCGCAGGCGACCGCGCTCGGAAGAGCACCCAGTTCAAGGTTCGACTGAGGTGTCCTAGTCGTTACGGACAAGACCCGTCCCTGGTCGTCATCGGGCCAGGTTGACCCGTTGAAGGTGTGCCCCGCCGGGACTGATGGGCGGATGCAGGTAGTCCCCTCTGACAATGCCAGCTCCTCGCCAACCGGGGGTGCTACTCACCGGACACAGCGCCGATACGTCAGGGATTGTCACACCTTCCCTTCGCGTTTGGTTCAACACAGTGAGTGATCATCAGAATGCCCCTGCTCCTTAGGCGCCAGAATTCACCGATCTTGCCCCTCAGATCCGCGATGGGATTGGACCCGCCGGACAGATCCAGAATTTGGACGAGGCGCTGACCTGCCCGGGGCCCCGACCGAGCGCGGCGGGCACCGCGCGGTGGGCGACGAAGAAGATCGGGTGGTCCAAGATAAACTCAGTGAGCCGTTCGTCCAGTTCGGCGTGCTGCTTTCCCATCGCAACCTCCTGCGACCACAGTGCAGGACAGTGCCCGCCACCGGGGAGGGGACAGGCGCGTGACAGGTGTCACAGGCTCGGGTGCGGCAGGCCGCGCAGCCGCGGGCGGCCTCACAGCGTCCGCGTCCGCGGGCGGCCCCACAGCGTCGGCAGCCGCGGGCGGCCCCACAGCGTCCGCGTCCGCGGGCGGCCCCACAGCGTCCGCGGGCACGCGCGACACACCGTCCCCCCTCGTCTCCGCGCCCGTGCCCGCCGCCGCACTCGACCGGCATCGCGCGGCGGTCGCCGCCGTTCGCGGCGATTACGCCAAGCTCACCGAGCAGGGCGGCGCCGACGGGCCAGTCCGGCTGGCAAAACGGGCGTCAAACCTTTTCCGCTTCCGCGACTCGCTGCCGGGCCGCCAGCGTGGCCTCGACGGCACCGGATTCAGCCGCGTGCTGCACGTGGATCCCGCGGCGCGGATCGCGGTCGCGGGCGGCATGACGACGTATGAGGACTTGGCCGACGCCACGCTGCGCTACGGTCTGATGCCGCTCGTCGTGCCGCAGCTCAAGACGATCACGCTGGGCGGAGCTGTCACCGGCCTTGGCATCGAATCCACCTCGCTGAGAAACGGCCTTCCGCACGAGTCCGTGGTCGAGATGGAAATCCTGACGGGCGACGGCCGGGTCGTCACCGCCGCCCCGGATGGGGAGCACGCGCGGCTCTTTCGCGGTTTTCCAAATTCCTATGGCACCCTCGGCTACGCCCTTTCACTCACCATTGAGCTTGAGCCGGTCAGGCCGTATGTGCACCTTCGCCATCTGCCGTTCGGCAGCGCGCAGGAGTGCATGCGCGCGGTGGGCCAGATCGCCGCAGACGGCGCTGTCAACGGCGCGTCGGCCGACTTCGTAGATGGGATCGCCTTCGGGCACGACGAGCTGTATCTGACCGTCGGGACGTTCAGCGACGTCGCGCCATGGCGCAGTGACTACACCGGCCAGCAGGTCTACTACCAGTCTGTTCGCCGCTTCAGGGACGATTTCCTCACCACCCGCGACTACCTGTGGCGGTGGGACACCGACTGGTTTTGGTGCTCACGGGCGTTTGGCCTGCAGAACCCGGCGATCCGCCGGATGTGGCCACGTCGGTACCGGCGCTCGGACATCTACCGGCGGCTGGTCGCCTTCGACCGCAGGCACGGGCTCACCGAGCAAATGGACCGCGCACGGCAAGTCAGCCCGCGGGAGACCGTCATCCAGGATGTCGAGATCCCGGCAGAAAAGGGCGCGGAGTTTCTGGACTTCTTCCTCCGTGAGATCCGGATGAGGCCGGTGTGGCTCTGCCCGCTGCGGCTGCGATCCGCCGAGCCCTGGCCCCTGTACCCGCTGGCGCCGGGCCATGTCTATGTGAACTTCGGTTTCTGGGGGACCGTCCCGCTCTCGCCCGGCCAGCCCGGAGGTCACCACAATCGCCTGGTTGAGCGGGAGGTCGCGGCCCTTGGCGGTCGCAAGGGCCTTTACTCGACCGCCTACTACGGTGAGGACGAGTTCTGGCGGCAGTACAACGGGCAGGAGTACGCCGAGCTGAAGCGCGCCTACGATCCCGGCGGCCGCCTGCTCGGCCTCTATGACAAATGCGTGCGCGGGCGCTGACGGCGCCGGTGCCGGGCGCTAACTGGCGCTGGTGCCGGGCGCTGACGGCGCTGGTGTGACGAAAGCTGAGAGATGGCTGCATGAGGAGGGCGGGAATCGATGGCATTGGCGGAGGTGTTCGAACGGGTCGCCGGACCCGGCACGCCCCTGGAGTTCCAGGCATATGACGGCAGCACCGCGGGGGAGCGAGGTAACGGCATCCGGGTCGTGATTCGCTCCCCGGCCGCCGTCTCTTACCTCGCGCAGGCGCCCGGCGAGCTCGGCTTGGCGCGCGCGTACGTCGCGGGGCACCTCGACGTCCACGGCGACATGTACACGGCGCTGACGCGCATGGCGCAGGCCCAGTCGGGCACGTTCGCCTGGCCGCAACGGCTGCGCATACTCCGCGATCTCGGTGGGATGAAGATCCTTTTCCCGCGCGTGCCGCCGCCTCCGCAGGAGGTGCGGCTGAATCGGCGCTGGCTGTCCGGGCGGCGGCATTCCAGGCAGCGTGACGCTGGCGTCATCGCGCACCACTACGACGTGTCGAACCGGTTCTATGAGTTGGTTCTCGGTCCGTCGATGGCCTACACATGCGCGTGCTACCCGCATCCAGGCGCTTCGCTTGAACAGGCGCAGGCGCACAAGTTCGACCTGGTCGCGCGCAAGCTCGGGCTTCGTGCGGGGATGCGGCTGCTTGACGTCGGCTGCGGCTGGGGCGGCATGGTGATGCACGCGGCGCGGGCGTTCGGCGTTCGGGCGCTCGGCGTGACGCTGTCGCGCGAGCAAGCCGAGTGGGCGCAGCGAGCGATCACCGTGGCCGGCCTGAACGGTCTCGCGGAGGTGCGCCACCTCGACTACAGGGACGTGACCGAGACCGAGTTTGACGCGATCAGCTCAATCGGGCTGACCGAGCACATCGGCCGGGCCCAGCTGCCTGGGTACTTCTCGTTCCTGTTCGGGAAGCTGAAGCCTGGCGGCCGTCTGCTCAACCACTGCATCACGCGGCCGGACAACCATGAGCCGGCGATCCGCCGCGGCGGCTTCATCAACAGGTACGTGTTCCCCGACGGTGAGCTGGCAGGGCCGGGCCTGCTGATTTCGCTGATGCACGACACCGGGTTCGAGGTCCGTCACGAGGAGAACCTGCGCGAGCATTACGCGCGCACGCTCGCCGCGTGGTGCACGAACCTCGACGCGCACTGGGATGAGGCGGTCGCCGAGGTCGGTCAGGGCACCGCCAGGGTGTGGCGGCTGTACATGGCCGGGTCGCGGCTCGGCTTCGAGCGAAACAAGATCCAGCTGCATCAAGTGCTGTGCGTGCGGCTCGACGCAGCGGGCGGTTCGGGGATGCCGCTGCGGCCGGCGTTCGAGCCCGCCGCTGAACCGGTGACAGCCGCGGTGCCCGCCCCGCCCGTTGACCAAGAGATGGCCGCCCAGCTCGGTGAGCCGGAGGCAGCCGCGGCACCCACAAGTTGAGCCGGAGGCAGCCGCGGCACCCACCCGTTGACCAAGGGCGCGGCCGATCATTCAGCGGAGAATCGCCATCAGGCCGACCTGGTCATGATCGAGACAGCAAGTGCCGCCGGAACGCCGCTGACCATGACGACGGTGCTGGCTATGGCGTTGTCCGCCGCGCGCAACAGGATCCAGCCGTCATCGTGAACAGCGCCAACCGTGACGGGCGATCCAGCAGGCAGGCCCGCCTTCGTCAGGCATGCCGCCGCGGTCCGGATCCGTGCCCGCAGGGTATCTGGCCGCTCGCCGCAGCGGTCTCGCAACCGCTCGAACACGGTTTGCCAACCCGGCACGCCGGGCAGCGATCCGTCCCCGCGCGCGCCCGTCGGCGCCCACTCGCAGGCGACGCGGCAGGCCGCGTCTGCCCTCAGGGCGAGCCCGTCCAGGTGGCTGTGGCAGCCGCGGCCCGACTGCCGTCCGCTAACAAAGAACAGGCCGCTGGTGCGAAGCCCGCCCGCGCCGACGCTGCCGAGAAGCCCGCCTGGGTCGGCGCTCGCGCCAAGCCAACCCGCGCCTGCGCTGGTGAGTAGCCCGCCGCCGGCGCATCCGCAGGAAAGCTGGCGCGGGTGCCCGGCGCGCACCGTGACGTGCAGCGTGGGGTCGAGGCCCAGCCCGATCGCGCCCCGCTCGAGATAGGCGGCGAGCAGCGCGGGTGGCCAGGGCTGCGCGTGGCGAAGGGGGCCGGCGTCAGCGACCCGCAGGCCATTCCACGCCGCAACGCGTTGGCCGTGAGTGTCGAACGCTTCGACGTCCCACACCGATTCATCCGCGGTGGCCGGCCGCTCGCGTGCCCGGCATTCGACCGCGCCATCGATCATGAGCCCGGTCATGGTGATGCTCTGGCAGCCGCTCGGCTTGAGCCGCCGGTGCGGCATGCACGCCTGCAGCGCGTGAATGGCCGCGTCGTTGACGCCAGGGCTGCCCAACAGCAGCGGTCGCTGCGCGAAGTCCGGGCCGAACCACCGCGCGTCGTCGGCGCCACGGACGAGCGCGCGGTAGCTGCGGGACGTCAACTCGGGCAGGAAAGCAACCCGGCGGAAGCGCCCGGTCTGGAAACAAAGCGGCCCGTACAGTTCGGTGCCATCCACGATCCCGGTGCTCACATGGTCAACCAGCCTGCCGTTGCGGCCGCGGCGGCCCGGCGCGGGGGCGAGCGGCGCGCCATTTCCGTTCACGGCGGCATTGCCAGGCGCTGCGCCGACGAGCGGGAAGACCGCACGCATATGTTCGGTGCGGTAACCGGTGTCTGCGCTGCGAAGCACGGTCTCAACCCGGTCGCCGTGGTGCAGCGCACACACGCGGATCCGGGCCGCTCCGTCCGCGCCGATGGCCACCGGGCTCGCCAGCGCGACATCCCGGGCCCGCCGTAGCGGGCGAGCGGCCAGCACGGCTGCCGCTTGTGCCATCGCCTCGAGCCCCAGCGCAGCAGGCAGGCTCGCCTGGCCATCGAGGCAGTAGTCGCCCAGATAGGGATCGGATTCCAGGTCGAGCGCCGCGTCGGCGACGAGCTCCACGCCGGGGTAATGCACGCGGACGGCCTGAACGAACCGGCCAGGCGAGGCGATCCGGGCCGGCGCCAGGCCCGCTCGCCCGTGTACGGCGACTGCTTCGGCCGGGCCCGAACTCGCGATCAGCCGCAGCAGCATCACGCCAGCCTCCGCCGCTGGGATAGCCGCCACCCCCGCCGCGACAGGCGCCACCCCGGCCGTGGCGGGCGCCGTCCCAGCCATGTCAGCCAGGCCAGGCCCATCCGTCCCCGACCAGGCCGGCCAGTCGATATGCAGCACACGGCAGCCCGGCACTTGCCGGGCGAGCCGCGCGGCCTGATCGCGGAGCACGGCACTGGCCAGGCTGTGATGGCACGCGCCTGCCTGCCCGTACCAGCCCGCCAGGGACCCGAACGTGACGACGAGCCGCAGCCTGCCAGGCCGGACCGCGTCGAGCGCGCTGATCAGGCCCGCCATCCCAGGCCGAAGCTCTGCGTCGACGTCGTCGGCGGTGAGGTCGGCGAACGGGCGAGGCGAGCCGTGGGCTGCACAGTGCACCAGCGCGGTGACCGGGCCGAGCCTTTCCTCCAGCCGGCGCACGGCGGCCCGCACGGCAGCCGGGTCAGTCACGTCCGCGGGCTCGTACCCGGCGCAGGCGCCGGCGCCGCGAAGCCGATCGAGCCCGGCTTTGACGGCGGGATCGTCGGCCGGGTCACCCCGCCCGACGAGGGCGACGGCCGCGCCCGTGCCCGCGATGACCTCGGCGCATGCGACGTTCATGCCGTCGGCGCCGCCGGTGAGAAGCACGACATCCGCGGCCGCGAGCGGGGTCGCTCCCGCTCCTGTGACCGTGACAGGCGCCGCGGAAACGAGGACCGGATGATCATCGTCGGCCACGACTATCTCGCGGAACACGCCGGGTGCCGCGGTTGAGAACCGGCGGGCGCGCCGGAGTCCTTCCTGGCTCTGCGCGACCCGCAGCAACGTGATGCCGAGCCGTGGATGCTCGGCGTGCAGGCTTCGCAGGAACCCGGCGAGCCCGCCGCCGTGCGAGATCACGACGAGCCCATCACAACCGAGCGCCTCACGCGCCGCGTCGAACAGCAGCACGGCGGCGTCCGGGTCGCCGGCGCCGGCGACGCAGGCGAGCACGCAGTCGGCGTCGGGGCTGTCGGTGAAGGTATCGCCGATAATCTTCCCGAACGGCTGCCGCGGCGTGACACGCACCCGCCACGGCCCGCTGGGCGGTGGGGTGGTTGGTTCGGTAACCGGGTCCCTCACCTCGGCGAAGCAGCGGATCCAGGGCCCGATGCCGGGGATCTCGGCGTCTTCGTGTGGTGCCTGATCGCCGCCGTCGCCGTGGTCCTGATCGCCGGGACACCCACGGGGCCGGGCCGACGCGGGTGCGCCGCCCATCGCGCGGCTCGCGCCGCGTTCTGCTGCGTGGCTCACCGCGCTGGCGCACGGCTCGGTTGCGAACTCGCGTTCGCGCCAGACGTCGATTGGCCGCGCGGACCGCCTGGTGAACAGCGGCCTGAGGCTGCTCGCCGCGCCCGCTGCGAACAGCGCCGCCGCGGCGTTGGCGCCCGCGGCGTCCTTGCGGCGGCCGTCGCTGTCTGCGCTGCTGACGCTGCCGGTGCTGATCACGGGCAGCGGGCAGCATTGAGCCGCAAGCCCGGCCAGCGCGCGGCCGGGTCCCGCCTCGCAGAAGAGGTCGGCGACGCGCGCAGCCGCCCGTACCGCTTCGTGGAACCGCACCGGAGCGGTGACCTGCTCGCAGAGCAACGCGCGGATGTCGTCACGTGGCGTGAGCTCACGGCCAATCACGGTCGAGATGACCCGCCGACGCGCCGGGCCGAACGTGATCGAGTCGAGCACGTCTTTCAGCGCCGCCGCGCAGCCGACCAGCGCGGCCGTGTCGAGGCCTGGTCGCGTCCGCACCGCCGTGGCGGCGATACCGCAGCGTGCAGCCCGTTCCGCGACGGCGTTCAGCGCGGCCGTTGGTCCGGCCAGCACGTGCGCGTGCGGTCCGTTGTAGGCGGCGAGGACGACATTGGTGCCTTCGGCGAGCGTCCGCGCCGTGGCCGCGTCGGCGGAAATGCTGAGCATGCCGGTGCCGCGCGCGCCGCACCCGGTCAATGCTCGTGCGCGCCAGGACGCCAGGTCGGCGGCATCCGGCTCGGACAGGCAGCCCGCCCAAGCGAGCGCTGCGAGCTCGCCCCCGCCGTGGCCGACGGCCGCGGCCGGGGTGACACCGAGCCGGTCCAGCCAGCGCAACGCGGCCCGCGCCGCCCGATAGGCCGCGGCCGCCTCGGCTGCATGCTCATCGTGTGTCGCCGCGCCGGCCGCGTCGTCGCAGCGTCCCGCCGGTGCCGCGGCCGGGTCTGCGAAAAGCAGCACCACCCGGCCACGCGCACCGTCGCCGGCGAATACACCGTGCTCATGGTGTGTCACGCCAGGGCTGAGCCTGGTCGCAAGCTGCGCAGCGTGCCGTGCGCGGCGCGCGAGTTCCACCTCGGTCGCGGCCGCGAACGCGACCCGCAACGGCCCGGCGTGCTCGAGGCGAGCCTGCTGGCAGGCAAGATCACGGCGCTCCCCGTCGGACAGCGAGGTGGCGATCCCGGCGATCCTGGTGAGCGTCGCCGCGAGTTCGGCGGGATCCTCGCCGCTGAACGCGTAGACCTCGGTGTGGGGCGGCGGCGTGGTGTCGGCTCGCTGGGTCATTCTTCGGCCATGTTTTCCGAATTGCTTCGAGCTGACCGTATCCGTGCGCCACGCTCAAGAACGCCGACTATTTCCCGCACCGTTTCCCCCACGTTTCCCCCCACGTTTCCCCTAAACGCGCCTGCTGCAGAACGGCGTCAGGAAAAGCGCCGTTAGAGCCAGTTTGAGCGCCCCGGCAAAGCTGGACCGGGATTCTCGAACAGACTCTAACGGCGCTGGGGCGTGGGGCGGGCGCGGACCACCATAATCGGGCCTGCGGGGTCAACACCCGCCGGTCAGCAAGTGCCGACCGACTCCCACTGGTCGGGCGTTCGTGCCGAGTCGACCTTGATATTACCGCCGTAGTCTTCCCGCACTCCGCCCTCCGTCCACCATTTCCGCGTGCCTGCCGGGTTGCACGCTCGTCGACCGAACACACAGGCCGAACCGGCCGGTATCCGTCCGCAGTCATTCGGCACGTCCCCCGAACTCTGGTCGTTCATGTAAAGGTTGTTGGTCAGCCAGACGTGGCCCGGGGGAGTCAGCACTGCTGCGGCGCGCGCCACGTGCCGGCGACGTCACGGCGGATCGCATGAACCGGGCTCACGAATGCGACGCCTCGACTTCCTCCCGCCTCTTCGCGTGTCACCGGAAGCCGGGACAGCGCGGCCAAGCCTTGACGATCCCGCGCCGGGGGGCCAGGAAGAAACGCGGCAAGTGCCCGGCAGAATCGCGCGGCGCTCGCTCGGGGGACGACCCGGGACCCCGCAGCCCGCAGGTGGTTCGCGCCGCGGCAGCCGTTAGGGACACGGTGGGTTCAAGCCTTTCTTGGCGGAAACGGCGAGCGCGCCGGTCACGTGTGACCACCTGGCCGTGTGCTGGCGGGGCCGAACGTGCGCTACCCTGGCGGCGTGCGCCCGGTAAGGCTGCTCCTTAGCTAGCCGCGTCGACTTCCTGCCGTCGGCGCGGCTGCCCCTCGTGACCGGGGGGCCTTTTCTTTGCAGGGCGCAGAGCAGGATCGACACATCTTTGAGGAAACGATGACAGGAGAAACTGCCCGGGCGGGTGCCGCGCAGTATGACCCGCGGGACGTTCAGGACAAATGGCTGGCGCGCTGGGCGGAGCTTGAGTTGTTCCGCGCGTCCAGGGATCCTTCAGATCCGCGGCCGCGCGCCTACCTGCTCGACATGTTCCCGTACCCGTCCGGCGACCTGCACATGGGCCACGGTGAGGCGTTCGCGATCGGTGACGCCGTGGCCAGGTATTTGTTCCATCAGGGCCGCAATGTTCTGCATCCGATCGGCTGGGATGCGTTCGGGCTGCCCGCGGAGAACGCCGCGATCATGCGGAACGCGCATCCGGCGGACTGGACCTACGGCAACATCGAGACCCAGGCCGCCTCGTTTCGCCGCTACGCCGTGTCGTTCGACTGGTCCACCCGGCTGCATACCTGCGACCCGGACTACTACCGCTGGAATCAGTGGTTGTTCCTGCGCTTCTACGAACGCGGCCTCGCCTACCGCGCCGACGGCTTTGTGAACTGGTGCCCCACCGACCAGACCGTCCTCGCCAACGAGCAGGTGATCAACGGGCGGTGTGAGCGCTGCGGCGCCGAGGTCATCAGGCGCACGCTCACCCAGTGGTACTTCAAGATCACCGAATACGCCGACCGGCTGCTCGCCGACATGGCCGAGTTGGAGGGGAAGTGGCCCGACCGCGTGTTGCTGATGCAGCGCAACTGGATCGGGCGCTCGGAAGGCGCCGAGGTGCGCTTCCCGATCGAGGGCTTGGACGAGCCTGTCACGGTCTTCACCACCCGGCCCGACACGTTGTACGGCGCGACCTTCTTCGTGGTCGCCGCCGACTCGCCGCTGGCGCAGCAGCTGTGCACGCCTGATCGCCTGCCCGCGCTGCAGTCTTACGTGGCCGAGGTGCGCAAGCTGTCCGACATCGAGCGCCAATCGGTTGAGCGGCCAAAGACGGGGGTGTTCCTGGGCCGCCACGCGATCAATCCGGTCAACGGCGAACGCATCCAGGTATGGGCCGCCGACTATGTGCTGTCGGATTACGGCACGGGCGCCATCATGGCCGTGCCCGCACACGATCAGCGGGACCTGGACTTCGCGCGGACGTTCGGGCTGCCGGTGCGCGTCGTCGTTGAGACCAGTGAGCCCGACCCTGCGGATAGCGGCGTGGCGGCGCCCGGTGAGGGGACGCTGGTCAACTCCGGGCCACTGAACGGGCTTTCCAAGGCGGACGCCATCCGCCGCATAATCGAGCTGCTGGCCGCCGACGGCTCTGGCCAGGCCGCGGTCAGCTACCGGCTGCGTGACTGGCTGCTGTCACGGCAGCGGTTCTGGGGCACGCCGATCCCGATCGTGCACTGCCCATCCTGCGGTGAGATCCCGGTGCCCGATGATCAGCTGCCGGTTGTGCTGCCCGACCTGCGCGGGCGGGATCTCGTGCCGAAGGGGGTGTCGCCGCTCGCCGCGGCGACCGACTGGGTGAACGTCGATTGCCCGAAGTGCGGCGGGCCTGCGCGGCGGGACACCGACACGATGGACACCTTCGTCGACTCGTCCTGGTACTTCCTGCGGTACAGCTCGCCTTCCTACACCGACGGTCCGTTCGACCCTGCCGCTGTTCGTCAGTGGTGTCCCGTCGACCAGTACGTGGGCGGCGTCGAGCACGCCATCCTGCACTTGCTGTACGCGCGGTTCTTCACCAAGGTCCTTTACGACATGGGCATGGTGGAGTTCACCGAGCCGTTCACCCGGCTGCTGAACCAGGGGCAGGTGATCAACCGGGGTCACGCGATGTCGAAGTCGCTGGGCAACGGCGTCGACCTGGGCGAGCAGATCGCCGTACACGGAGTGGACGCGATCCGGCTCACCATGGTGTTCGCCAGCCCGCCCGAGGACGACATCGACTGGGCCGACGTGTCACCCGCCGCGTTGGTGAAGTTCCTCGGCCGGGTTTGGCGCGTGGCTGTCGAGGCAGGCGCTGCCTGTGGTCCCGGCACGGATCCGGCTGCCGGTGACGCCGAACTGCGCAAGGTGACGCACCGGACGATCGACGAGTTCACCCGCCTGGTGGAGGCGTTCAGGTTCAACGTCGCGGTCGCGCGGCTGATGGAACTGGTGAGCGCGGCGCGCCGGGTGATCGACGCTGGCGCTGGCGCCGCCGACCCCGCCGTCCGTGAAGCCGCGGAGACCGCCGCGGTCATGCTGTCGCTCTTCGCGCCCTACACCGCGGACGAGTGCTGGGAGGCGCTGGGCCATCCGGCGTCGGTTGCCATGGTTGCCTGGCCAGCCGCGGATCCGCGGCTACTGGTGCGGGAGTCGGTGACGTGCGTCGTTCAGGTCGCGGGGAAGGTCAGGGACCGGCTGGAGGTGTCACCGGAGGTCTCGGCCGACGAGCTGCGGTCGCTGGCACTTGCCGCTCCCGGCGTGGAGCGAGCGCTTGCCGGGCGTGCCGTCAAGAACGTGATCGTTCGTCCTCCCAAGCTGGTCAACGTGGTCCCTGCCTGACAGTGTTTGTCCCGCCGCGTCGGGTCTTTTGTGTGGTCCGCCGCGTCGGGTCTTTTGTGTGGTCCGCCGCGTCGGGTCTTTTGTGTGGTCCGTCGCGTCGGGTCTTTTGTGTGGTCCGTCGCGTCGGGGTCGGCGGTGCCGTGTTGTCCGGCGGGTTGCGGTCGCTTGTGAGGCCCGCCACGGCGGCTTTGTACTCCACAGTGTTGCTCCGGCCCCAGAAATACCGGCCAATAACGACCTCCTGGAGTACAAAGCTGCTGTCGCTAGCCCCGACGCCGCGAGTGTTGTGACGGGCGAGGCCAGTGTTGTGACGGGTGGGTCCGCGGTTGGGCTGCAGTGCTCGCCGACGTGCGTGTGCGGCACCCAGGCTGCGGCGCGCCGCCAGCCGAACACCGGATCTGCGGCCGCCACGGCCGTCCGGGCCGGGTCGGTCGGGACAACAACCTCTGCGAGAGTCACGGCAACTTCGGCTTAGCGGTCACGATGTTGGCGACCCTGCGCGGGACGATCACAACGCGCGCCACGTCCTTTCCCTCGGTGTAGCGCGCGTAGTTCGGGTGCCCGGTCAGCTCTCGGTGGATTTCCTCCTCGCCCGCCGACTCGGGCACCTCGACGCGGAACCGCACCTTGCCGTCGATCTGCACAGGTATGACCACGGACTGCTCGGCCGCCAGCGCCCGATCGAAGTCTGGAAACGGGGCAAAGGCCAGTGAATGGGCATGCCCGGTTGTTGCCCACAATTCCTCCGCGACGTGGGGCGCAAGAGGGGCGATCATCAACAGCAATGGTTCGGCGAGCGAGCGGGGGATGGCGCGGTAGCGCGAAACGAGCCTGCTTGCGTGAGTGTTCAGCTCGATAAGACGAGCAATCGCTGTGTTAAATCGCAGCTCCGCGAAGTCCTGGACGTCGAGCGGCCCCATCGCCATCTCATACAGCCGAAGCGTATCCGCGCCGTAATTGGCATAAATGTGATCAGGGCTCACGCTGTTCTTCAAGCTCTTGCCCATTTTCCCGGTTCTGCGGTTCACTCGCTCACCACGGTAGGAGAACTGGCCATCTCGCGTCGCCACCACGTCTGCGGCCGGCACATACATGCCGCGGGAGTCGGTAAACGCGTCAGCCAGGATGTAACCCTGATTGAACAGGCGCTTGAACGGCTCCTTGGTCGACACGTAACCGAGGTCGTACAGCAGCTTGTGCCAGAAGCGGGCATAGAGCAGATGCAGGACCGCATGCTCGACGCCACCGACGTAAAGATCGACACCGCCGTCTCCGGGTTGGGCGCCCGTCGGCACCATCCAGTACCGTTCTAGCTCCGGGTCCACAAGCTGCTCGTGGTTGGCTGGGTCGAGATAGCGGAGGTAGTACCAGCAGGATCCGGCCCACTGCGGCATCGTGTTCGTTTCCCGCCTGTATCGCTTGGTGCCATTGCCGAGATCCAGCTCCACATTCACCCAGTCAGTCACCCGGGCGAGCGGCGGCACCGGGTCACCGTAATCCTCCCGCTGTGGCTGTGGCTGTGGCTGTGGCTGTCGTGGTGGCTGTGGCTGCGGCTGTCGTGGTGGCTGTGGCTGCGGCTGTCGTGGTGGCTGTGGCTGCGGTGGTAGCTGTGGCCGCGGGCGGAAGTCGGCCATTTCTGGAAGCTCGATGGGCAGCATTTCCTCGGGCAGCGCCACCGGCATCTGGTGTTCGTCGTAGATGATAGGGAACGGTTCACCCCAATAGCGCTGACGGGAGAAGAGCCAGTCCTGCAACCGGTGCGAACGCGCGCGACGGCCGGCGCGTCGCTGTTCCAGCCAGGCAATGGCGGCCTCGATTCCCGCGTCTTGACTCAATCCGGCAATGTCAAGCCCGGGCACGAGGGAACTGAGGTACGGGCCCTCACCATCAAACGCTGTGGGCCAAAGGCTTGCAGCCGTCTGCGCCGGGATGGCTTGCTGAGTGAACCACTCCGCCCCCGGATCGAGAACCGGCTTGACGTCCAGCCCGAACCGGCGGGCAAACGCATTGTCTCGTCTGTCGTGTGCGGGCACCGCCATGATGGCACCAGTGCCGTAACCCATGAGCACGTAATCCGCGACGAACACCGGCACAGGCACGCCTACCATTGGGTTGATCACATACGAGCCCGTGAACACACCGGTCTTGTCGCTGCGCTCACCAGTTCGCTGCCGGTCGCCAAGCTTGGCCGCCATCTCACGGTAGACGCGGATCGCGGTCGCGGGCGCCCAGTCATCCGCCGCGTCGCTGCGGCCCTGTGGGTATCGCCACCCAGGTGGAGTGCCCACCGGCCACGCGGCGGTCGCCAGGCTGTCCACCATGGGATGCTCCGGAGCAAGCACCACAAAGGTCGCGCCGGGCAGAGTGTCCGGCCGGGTGGTGAAGACGCGGATCGTGATGTCGGATCCGGTGCTGACCTGGAAGTCGATATTTGCGCCGACGCTTGGCCCGATCCAGTTGCGCTGCATTGACTTGACTGATTCGGGCCAGTCGACAAGCTCAAGGTCGTCTATCAGGCGAGCGGCGTATGCGGTGATACGCAGTTTCCACTGCCGCAACACGCGCCGGTAAACGGGATAGTTGCCGATCGCGCTGCGGCCATCTGCCGTTATCTCTTCGTTGGCGAGGACCGTGCCAAGCGCCGGGCACCAGTTGACAGGTGCCTGCGACATGTAGGCCAGCCGGTAACTGTCGGTGACCCCGCGGCGTTCAAGGTCAGATAGTTCGATCCATGATCGGCCTGCCGTATTGGCAGCGCTCACCGGTTCCCGCTTACCGGACTCAAACTCGGCGAGCAGATCCTCGATTGGCCTGGCGCGATTGGCCTTGTCGTCGAACCAGCTGTTGAAGATCTTAAGGAAGATCCATTGCGTCCAGCGGTAGTAGGAAACGTCGGTCGTAGCGAACTCCCGGCGGCTGTCGTAGCCAAAGCCGAGGCGGCGCAATTGACGCCGCATCGTGGTGATGTTGTTCCGGGTTGTCACTGCGGGATGCTGCCCGGTGTTGATGGCATACTGTTCGGCCGGCAAACCAAAGGCGTCGTAGCCGAACGGGTGCAGCACGTTGTGGCCTGTCATGCGCAAGAAGCGTGCGTATGCGTCGGTGGCGATATAGCCAAGTGGGTGGCCGACGTGCAGGCCAGCCCCGCTCGGGTAGGGGAACATGTCCAGCACGAGGAACTTCGGCCGGCCTGCCACGTTGTCGAAGCCGTCCGCCAACGCGCCCTTCGGGTTCGGGGTGGTGAATGTTCCCTCCTTCTCCCAGTGGTTCTGCCAGCGCAGCTCGATCTCGTTAGCCAGGCGCGGACCGTAGCGGAATCGCGGCTGATCTCCGCTGCTTCCCTTCGGGTTGGTAACCGTCCTCACCGGATCCTCTGGGCCTCGGCTGGCGCGAGGACATCGCTGGCCGGCGGGTTTGGGTCGCCGCGGCGAGGCGGTGACACCGGTGCCGCGGCCAAGGGGTTAGCCGCCGCCCGGCGCCTACACCCGGCGCAGCACGGCAACCACGCGCCCGAGCACGGTGGCCTCGTCACCAGGGATCGGATCGTACGCCTCATTGTGCGGCATCAGCCATACGTGCCCATCCTTGCGCTTGAATGTCTTTACCGTGGCCTCGCCGTCGATCATCGCGGCCACGATGTCGCCGTTGTCTGCGACAGGCTGCTGCCTGACCACCACCCAATCACCATCTGCGATCGCGGCGTCAATCATCGAATCACCTGCGACCTTGAGCAGGAACAAGGTGCCTTCGCCCACGACTTGTTTCGGCAGCGGGAAGACGTCCTCCACAAGCTCTTCGGCAAGAATCGGGCCACCTGCGGCGATGCGCCCGACGAGCGGAACGTAGGCCGTTTCGTGCGCGGCTTCGGCACCGGTGCGGCCGCCGGCATCGCTGGCGAGGGCTTCGGCCATTCCGTCCGTGACCGCCTCGGCACGTACTGGCGGCCTGCCAGGCAACCTGACCTCGACCGCACGCGGCCGATTGGGGTCACGGCGCAGATAGCCCTTGTTTTGCAGCGTTGATAGCTGATAGGAGACGCTTGAGGTGCTCGTCAGACCGACCGCCTCGCCGATTTCACGCATCGAAGGCGGGTAACCCCGGCGCTGCACGGATTCACGGATTACTTGCAGAACGCGGCGCTGCCGCCAGGTGAGCACATGTGATGGATCTGGCTGGTCGGGGAACTCGAGAACGGTCGGATTTTTTCTCTTCCCCTTCTTCCTCGGCGTCACCACCGGGTCAAGCGGGTGCTTGCGCGGCCGGCCCGGGCTCCGCCTTGTCGGCGCGTCGTTCTCATTGCTGCTCATCTTCGCGGTCTCCTTATGGCTGTTTACCTGGTCGATAGCTGGGTGGCCTCGCTCGATGCCCGTCGGCCGTTGCATAGCTCGCTGCCGCGCGCACGCTGGCTGTCGGCTGATACATGGCTCGTCGCCTCGTTCACGCTGGCTGTCGCTTGACGCATGGCTCGGGTCACCTCGTTCCCGCCGAGTGCCCGCCCGGCCGGCCTGCGGATGACCGTCCGCTGACCTGCTGGCGTGCGCAAAGAGTGCTCGCTTACGGAGCAGACGTTAGCGGTTTCGATGCGACACCTCAAACACCTGTTCGAGGGTTGTGGAAAATGTCGTACCCCTGAGATACAACCGTACCTGTGTTCGATCGCACGTGAGTTCGATCGAACGCCTGTGCCCATTCGGAGGGAGACCGCGATGACTGCAACCCCCGCCGCCGGACCGACACTCAGGGCCCGCTCGCGAGGCCCGGTTCGATCCGGGAGTGGCTCATCCGCGCCCACTCCTTCGCTGGGTCACCGACAAGGTCGCGACCGGAAGCCGCGCATGAAGGACACAGCCCTTGCTCGGGGGGCAACCGCGCCGAACCCACGAGTGGCGGTGTCGCCACGCCACCCTCAGGGTGCGCCACCCAGAAACGTCCCGAACGCTGCCAGCCGGAACGCCGGTGCGGCGGTGCCCCCGAACCCTCCGTGGGCTGTCAACCGGAACCCTGCGGTGGAGACGCCAAGAGACCTCCGACGGGGCGCCACCAGGAACTCGGGGGTGGTGGTGCCCCTCAACCGCCCATGGGCTGCCAAGCGGAACCCGGGCGTGGCAATGCGGGCTGCCAGCCGGGACCGCCCGGGCGCGAACCCACGGAATCAACTGCGCGCTGCCGGTTGGGACCTCGGAAAGGCGACGTCCATAAGGCCCGCCGGGGCAGTTGGCTGGAGCGGTCTTGGGGCGACCCCCCGGAATCCCCTGCGGGCGACCAGCTGGGATGCGCAGGGGCCGCCGAGCCTGCTTGGCGCTTCGGGACAAGCTCCTCTTACGCTCACCCGGCGCGGCCGGTGCGTGCTCGTTTGCCTGTTGATCCTTGCCGCAGTCTTGGTCGGTTTTGCCGTAGCAAACGGCGCGGCGGCCACCAGGACAGGCGTGCCGGTTGGCGTCTATGAGAAAAACTTGTCTCAGGTCGTTGTCCGGCCGGGGGACTCGCTTTGGTCCATCGCGGCCCGCGCCGAGCCCGACGCGGATCCCCGGCTGGTTATCCAGCAGATTACGGAGATCAACGCGTTGCCCGGCCCAGAGATCGTGGTCGGCCAGCGGCTCTGGGTGCCCAAGAGATAAGTCCTGTCGGCAGGGACTGCACCCGGCTGGCCGATACCTCCATTCGCGTAGGCGTGTCACGAACTCCATCCGAGTCTGGGGCGTCGCGGGATCCGAGTCGTCGTGTCGCGCAAGTAGCGGTGCCGGTCGTCGTGTCGCGTATCCGCGTCGGGTTTGGCGCAGGTCGCGGCCGTGTTTCCGAGCCGGCGTGCCGCGCGGCCGTGTTTCCGAGCCGGCGTGCCGCGCGGTCGTGGTCGTCGTGCCGCGGCGTTGCCCGTGGCGACAACCTTGCACGCTGGAGTGTCGCTCGGGAGCCCGCTGGGTCCAGTCCTAGCGGCATGTGAGAGTACAAAGACGCGCCGCCGGTCGCTCGGCGGCTCCGCCTACGCCATGCCGGACGCCACGACCACAGCGACGCCCGACACCACCTCGGCACAGTGCGGGCCGAGCAGCCGCAGCCCGGCGCCCCTCCCGTGTCGCCTGCTCACGGCAACCTCGTCAAGTCGGCGGGTTGCACTTGCGGACGGCACCCGGCTGTCATACGGTTGACCACAATATCTAGTAGTTACACCGCTGTAGTTAACCTACAAGTTGTGTTTCTAGGTCGGAGGCCGCGTGCATTGTCCGTTCTGCAAGAACCCGGATAGCCGGGTTATCGACAGCCGCACAGCCGACGATGGGATTGCCATCAGGCGTCGTAGGTCCTGCACGGAATGCGGGCGCAGGTTCACCACCCAAGAGGCAGTGATCTTGATGGTCGCGAAACGAAGTGGCGTAACCGAGCCGTTCACTCGTGAAAAGATCATCCGAGGCGTCCGCCGCGCCTGTCAGGGCCGTCCGGTTGGTGAGGATCAGCTCGCGATCCTCGCGCAGCGGGTAGAGGACACGATCAGGGCACGCGGCTGCGCCGAGATTGGCTCGCATGAGGTCGGTCTCGCAATTTTGGGGCCGCTCCGTGAACTCGATGAGGTCGCCTACCTGAGGTTCGCCTCCGTCTACCGCGGATTTGACTCGCTGGCCGATTTCGAGGAAGAGATCGCCTTGCTGCGGGCGGCACATGCGAATGTACGGCAGCTGCAACGTGCGGATATTGCCCTACGCAGCGATGGGCTCGGCGCGGCGCCAGCGCGAGGTCGGGTCATGGCGAGCGACACGGCGCGCGCCGCAGTCACCAAAGCAGCTGCGGATCCCGGCGATTCACGCCGTGATACCGCCGAGCAGGCAACGCAGGACACGACCGGGCGAACGACGCAGGGCACGACCGGGCGAACTACCCAGGACATGGCCCAAAGGACATCAGCGGCGGGCCCAAGCGGGGCCATGACGGATCCAAGCGGATCCCGGGAGGGGAGAGCATGACCGAGACGGCGAGCGGCTGGTCAGCAAGCGGCCGCAGCGGCGGGAAGGGCGCGCACAAAGGTCTGGGTCAAGGGACGGAAAAGGGCCTAGGCCGCGGGATGGACAAAGGCCCGTCCCAAGGGACGGGCCAAGAGACAGGCAAAGGCCCGCCCCAAGAGACAGGCAAAGGCCTGTCGCAAGGGATTGGCCAAAATCACGGCAAAGGGACAGGCAAAGGTCCGGTGAGCGGGCTGGCGAGTCGGCGCATCCACACCAAGCCAGGCGTCCATCCCTATGACGAGCTGACCTGGGAGCGCAGGGACGTCGTCATGACCAACTGGCGGGACGGCTCGGTCAACTTCGAGCAGCGTGGGGTCGAGTTCCCCGACTTCTGGTCCGTCAATGCCGTCAATATCGTCACGACCAAGTATTTCCGCGGCGCGATCGGCACGGCGCAACGTGAATGGAGCCTAAAACAACTCGTCGATCGCGTCGTCGATGTCTACGTCACAACCGGCAAGACGAATGGCTACTTCGCCACCGATGAGGACGCCGAGATCTTCGACCATGAACTGAAATACGCGCTCGTCCACCAGGTCTTCAGCTTCAACTCGCCAGTGTGGTTCAACGTCGGCACCACGTCGCCGCAACAGGTCTCGGCATGTTTCATCCTGGCCGTCGATGACACGATGGACTCGATCCTCGAGTGGTACAAGGAAGAGGGTCTCATTTTCAAGGGCGGCTCCGGCGCGGGCGTCAATCTTTCCAGAATTCGCTCCAGCAGGGAACTCTTGTCGTCGGGCGGGACCGCAAGCGGCCCCGTGTCCTTCATGCGGGGCGCGGACGCCTCGGCGGGAACGATTAAGTCTGGCGGTGCCACGCGCCGGGCAGCCAAGATGGTCGTGCTCGATGTCGACCACCCGGACGTCGAGGAGTTCATCGAGACAAAGGCCCGCGAGGAAGAGAAGATCCGGATTCTGCGGGATGCCGGATTCGACATGGACCTGGGTGGCAAAGACATCGCGAGCGTCCAGTACCAAAATGCCAACAATTCGGTCCGGGTGTCTGATGAATTCATGCGCACGGTCGAGTCGGCTGCCCAATTCGATCTGTTCGCACGGACGACAGGCGAAGTAATCGAGAAGGCTGACGCCAAGGCGCTGTTCCGCAGGATGGCACAGGCGGCGTGGGAGTGCGCCGACCCAGGAATCCAGTATGACGACACCATCAACGACTGGCATACCTGCCCGGAATCGGGCCGGATAACCGCAAGCAACCCGTGCTCCGAATATGTCCATTTGGACAATTCCTCGTGCAATCTCGCGAGCATAAACCTGCTTAAATTCCTGCGTGACGACGACACTTTTGACGCTGAACGTTTCGCCAGACTGGTCGAACTTGTCATCACCGCGATGGACATTTCCATTACCTTCGCGGACTTCCCCACCCCCAAGATCGCCGAGACGACCCGCGCGTTCCGTCAACTGGGCATCGGCTACGCGAACCTCGGTGCCCTGCTCATGGCGACGGGCCACGCCTATGACTCCGCTGGTGGCCGCGCGATCGCGGCGGCGATCACGTCACTGATGACCGGTGCCGCCTACAAGCGGTCAGCAGAAATGGCGGCGGTCGTGGGGCCGTACGACGGCTACGCGCGCAACGCGACGGCACATAAGCGTGTCATGCGCAAGCACGCTGCGGCGAACGATGCTGTCCGCGCGCTCGGCGGAATGGACGAAGAGATCCTCAGGGCAGCCACCAAAGCGTGGCAAGACAGCATCACTCTTGGCGAGGCAAATGGATACAGAAACGCCCAAGGCAGTCTGCTGGCGCCTACTGGAACCATAGGCCTCATGATGGACTGCGACACCACCGGTGTCGAGCCAGATCTCGCCCTGGTGAAATTCAAGAAGCTGGTTGGCGGTGGGTCTATGCAGATCGTCAACCAGACCGTGCCGCGGGCCCTCAAGAATCTCGGCTACCAGCCCGAACAAGTCGAGGCCATCGTCGCCTACATCGCCGAACGCGGCCATGTCATTGACGCGCCGGGTTTGCGCCGCGAGCACTACGAGGTCTTTGACTGCGCGATGGGTGAGCGCTCGATTAAGCCCATGGGCCATGTCCGAATGATGGCAACGGTGCAGCCATTCCTCAGCGGCGCGATCTCCAAAACGGTCAACATGCCGGAAAGCGCCACGGTCGAGGATATTGAGCATATTTTCTTCGAGGGCTGGAAGCTCGGTCTCAAAGCGCTCGCGATCTACCGGGACAACTGTAAGGTCGGTCAGCCCCTTTCTGATGCGATGAAGAAGGCCGCCGAACATCCTGCGGCGGCCGCACGCGCCGGCAAGGCCGAACCGCACGAGACCACGCCCGTGCGCCGCCGCCTGCCGAAGCAGCGCAATGCGACGGTTACGTCATTCTCGGTGGGTGGCGCCGAGGGATACATGACCGCGTCGAAGTACCGGGGCGACGGGCTCGGCGAGGTTTTCCTCAAGCTGGGCAAGCAAGGCTCCACGCTCGCGGGCGTTATGGATGCTTTCTCGATGGCGATCTCGATCAGCCTGCAGTACGGCGTCCCGCTGCGAACCTGGGTGGAGAAATTCACCAACATGCGCTTCGAGCCGGCCGGCGTCACCGACGACCCGGACATCCGGATCGCGAGCTCGGTGATGGACTACATCTTCCGTCGGCTGGCGCTCGACCACCTGCCCTACGACGAAAGGACCGAGCTTGGCATCCTGTCCGCCGCCGAGCGCAACGCCGCGCTGGCCGGCGACGACCCGGCTGAGCTGGCGGAAGCGGACCCGGAGGCAATGGCTCAGTCCGCACCGCTCGAGCATAAGTATCCCGAACGGCTGCCGCACGCCGCGCCATCTACGCCCGCGCATTCCTCCATGGAGTTGATCGAGCAACATCAGGGCCGCACCGCGGACGCGCCGCTCTGCCTCACCTGCGGCACAAAGATGCGCCCCGCGGGCAGCTGCTACGTGTGCGAAGGCTGCGGCTCCACCAGCGGCTGCAGCTGAA
>WNGE01000082.1_pt1 | contig 99824 bp, 86 predicted proteins | sample 5400651 | NCBI WGS metagenome assembly WNGE01 (sample SAMN13153370, study PRJNA577476) | soil metagenome | isolation source: 60 cm soil or saprolite under grassland replicate 2 | place: USA:California | collected 2016-06-15 | reverse complement strand
TTGCCGTCGATGTAGTAGCGGCGTGCCACCGACGCGGTCAGGACGAGCCGCGCCGGTCCGCGGAGGAGATCCTGGGCCATCGCTCCACCCCTGCTCATCTGAGCGGCAAGGCGCCCAGTATCGCACGAGGCATTGACTCCCAACAGGTTCGACAGGACACTCCGTCACACGAGACGCCAGGCGCTCATACGTGCATCCTCGGTACGGTGCCACCAGGAGGCAGCAGTGGCTCGTAGCAGTACCAGCGAGGACGAGGTTCCTCACCTGGCGGCAGTCGGGTCGCACCGTGACGGTCGGACCGAAACCGGGCCTGCTCGTGGCGTCCTGCCGCCAACGCGGCCTGGTCGAGCCGCGGCACGCCGACCGACGGCAGCTCGTCGCTGTGTCCCGCGACGGTGTCCAATCAGGAGGTAGCTCATGGCAGACAGGCGTCGGTCGTGGCGGCGTAGTTACTCCCTCGCAGCTCTCGCGGTACTCGGTCTGGTGGCGGGTGCCTGCAGCGGCGCCGGCGGCGGAGGCGGGGGCGGGGGTAGCAAGACAGTCACGGTCGCCATGGTCGCGAACCCGTTCATGCAGGACATCGAGAAGCTCAGTAGCGAGTACAAGAAGGATCACCCGGACTCGAACGTCAAGTTCGTCACGCTGCCGGAGAACGAGTTGCGGGACCGGGTCACTCAGGACATTGCCACCCAGGCCGGCCAGTACGACGTGGTCCAGATCGGCACGTACGAAGTGCCCATCTGGGCCAAGAACGGGTGGCTGACCAAGCTGGACGACGACGCGAACAAGGGCGACTACGACGTCAACGACCTGATCCCGCCGGTCCGGCAGGCGCTGACCTACAACGATGGCCTGTACGCGGTGCCGTTCTACGGCGAGTCGTCGTTCCTGATGTACCGCAAGGACCTGTTCCAGCAGGCCGGGCTCACCATGCCGGCAAAGCCGACCTGGCAGCAGGTGGCCGACTTCGCCGCGAAGCTGAACGACCCGGCCAAGAAGGTGGCCGGCATCTGCCTGCGCGGGCTGCCCGGCTGGGGCGAGGTGCTCGCTCCGCTGGACACGATGATCCTGACCTTCGGCGGCCGGTGGTACGACGAGCAGTGGAACGCCCACCTCACCGATCCGGCGACCAAGCAGGCGGTCCAGTTCTACGTCGACCTGGTGCGCAAGTACGGCGAGCCGGGCGCGCCGAACGCGGGCTTCTCCGAGTGCCTGACCGCGATGGGCCAGGGCAACGCCGCGATGTGGTACGACGCGACGGTCGCCGCCGGCTCGCTGGAGGACCCGGCGACCAGCAAGGTCGCGGGCAAGATGGGCTACGTGCCGGCGCCGGTGGTGAAGACGCAGAACTCGGGCTGGCTGTGGGCCTGGGCGCTGGCCATCCCGAACACGTCCAAGAACAAGGACGCGGCGTGGGACTTCGTGTCCTGGGCGACCTCCAAGGGCTACCTGAAGCTGGCCGGCCAGAGGCTCGGGTGGGCCAGGGTGCCGCCGGGTAGCCGGCTGTCCACCTACCAGATCCCCGAGTACAAGACGGCCGGGGCGGCGTTCGCCGACCAGACGCTGGCCTCGATCCAGTCGGTGAACGTCAAGCAGCCCGGACTCTTCCCGCAGCCGTGGGTCGGCGTGCAGTACGTCGCCATACCCGAGTTCCAGGATCTGGGCACCAAGGTGGCCCAGGAGATCACCGCGGCGATCGCCGGACGGCAGTCCGTCGACCAGGCCCTGGAAAAGGCGCAGAAGTACGCCGAGCAGACCGCCAAGGACGGCGGCTACAAGAAGTGAGGGACCCGGGGCGCGGGACGACCGCCCGCGCCCCCTTCCCGCCTTGAGGGAGGACCAGCCATGGCCGTCGAAACCGAGGTCCCGGTCAGCGTCGCACCCCGTCGCCGGCCGGCCCCGAAACGGCTGACTACGCGGGACCTGTGGACACGACGAGCCCCACTGCTGCCGGCTCTGGTGTTCGCGATCGTGCTGACCCAGCTGCCGTTCGTGTTCACCCTCTACTACAGCGTCCGGGAGCGGAACCTGCTGCGTCCCGGCTCCGACCGGTTCATCGGGCTGAAGAACTACGGAAAGGTCGCCACCGACGAGCTGTTCCGCAACGCCGTCTTCAACACCATCAAGCTGACCGTCAGCGCCGTGCTGCTGTCGATGGTGCTGGGCGTAGCGCTCGCGCTGCTGCTGGACAAGAAGTTCTTCGGCCGAGGCGTCGTGCGGACCCTGCTCATCACCCCGTTCCTGGTGATGCCGGCGGCGGCGGCGCTGCTGTGGAAGACGTCGATATTCAACCCGGTCTTCGGGCTGCTCGACTGGGTGCTGTCCCCGTTCGGTGTGCACAACGTCGACTGGGTCAACCGCTTCCCGATGCCGTCCATCGTCATGGTGCTCACCTGGCAGTGGACGCCGTTCATGATGCTCATCGTCCTGGCCGGACTGCAGAGCCAGTCACCGGAGGTGCTCGAGGCCGCGAAGGTCGACGGGGCCACCCCCTGGGCGACGTTCCGCCGGATCACCCTGCCGCACCTGCGGCAGTTCATCGAGCTGGCCATCCTGCTCGGCTCGATCTTCATCGTGCAGACCTTCGACTCGATCTTCATGATCACTCAGGGCGGGCCGGGACAGGCGACGACCAACCTGCCGTACTTCATCTACCTGAAGGCGTTCCGTGCCTTCGACGTCGGCGAGGCGGCCGCCGCGGGTGTCATCGTCGTCGCCGCGACGATCATCATCGCTACGTTCGCCCTGCGGGTGATCTCGAACCTGTTCCAAGAGGAGGCGTGAGTAATCATGGCTGTGGCTACCACCCCTCCGATCACCGCGGAGCGCGCCGCCGCCGCCCGCCGCCGCCGGGGCAGGAAGGTCAGCGGCGGCACGATCGCCATCGGCGTAGTGGCCTGGATCCTCGGCTTGCTGTTCTTCTCGCCGGTGCTGTGGATGTTCCTCACCGGCTTCAAGCAGGAGTCGCAGGCCTCCACGAGCCCGCCGACGTTCTTCTTCACGCCCACGTTCGACCAGTACCGGGCGATCCTGGACCGCAACTTCGGCCCGTACTTCATCAACTCCGCCACCGCCTCGATAGCGTCGACGATCCTGGTGATCATACTGGCCACGCCGGCGGCGTACGCGCTGTCGATCGCCCGCGTCCCGAAATGGCGGGACGGGCTGTTCTTCTTCATGTCGACGCGGATGATGCCCGCGGTGGCCTCGATCCTCCCGCTGTACATCATCGCGAAGAACATCGGAATGCTCGACAACATCACGTTCCTGTCGCTCATCTACACGGCGATGAACCTGCCCATCGCGGTCTGGATGATCAGGTCGTTCCTCATCGAGTTGCCGAAGGAGGTGCTCGAGGCCGCCCGCGTGGACGGCGCGAAGCTGCTCACCGAGATGCGCCGCATCATCCTGCCGATGATCGCGCCGGGGCTCGCCGCCACCGCTCTGATCTGCTTCATCTTCGCCTGGAACGAGTTCTTCTTCGCCGTGAGCCTGACGGCCACCAAGGCGGCCACCGTCCCGGTCTTCCTGGTCGGCTTCATCACGAGCGAGGGCCTGTTCTGGGCCCGCCTGTCCGCGGCCTCGACCATGGCCGTCCTTCCCGTCATCATCGCCGGCTGGGTCGCCCAGAAGTGGCTGGTCCGCGGCCTTTCCCTGGGAGCGGTGAAGTAATGGCTACCGTCACCTACGACGAGGCGTCCCGGTTCTACCCCGGCTCGGACACGCCGGCCGTCGACCGGCTCAGCATCGACATCTCCGACGGTGAGTTCCTAGTCCTGGTCGGGCCGTCCGGCTCCGGCAAGTCGACGGCCCTGCGGATGCTCGCCGGGCTCGAGGACATCGACGAGGGCATGATCCGCATCGGCGACAAGGACGTCACCTCCCTCCCCCCACGGGACCGCGACATCGCGATGGTGTTCCAGTCCTACGCGCTGTACCCGCACATGACCGTCGCCCAGAACATGGGCTTCGCGCTGGAGCAGGCGAAGGTGCCCAAGGACCAGCGCGCCAAGCGGATCCGGGATGCGGCGAGACTCCTGGACATCGAGCCGTTCCTGGACCGCAAGCCCAAGGCCCTGTCCGGAGGACAGCGGCAGCGGGTCGCGATGGGCCGCGCCATCGTCCGCGAGCCGCAGGTCTTCCTCATGGACGAGCCGCTGTCCAACCTCGACGCGAAGCTCCGGGTGTCCACCCGGTCGCAGATCGCCGCCCTGCAGAAGCGCCTCGCGGTCACCACCGTCTACGTCACCCATGACCAGGTCGAGGCGATGACGATGGGGGACCGGGTGGCGGTGCTCCGAGACGGCGTCCTCCAGCAGTGCGCCACCCCGCTGGAGCTCTACCAGCAGCCGGCCAACGCCTTCGTCGCCGGATTCATCGGCTCCCCGGCCATGAACATCAGGGAGTTTCCCGTGGTCGACGGGAAGGCCCGGATCGGCGACGTGGACCTCCCGCTGTCGAGGGAGGAGGTCGAGGCGCTGGCCCGGGACGGTGACGACACGGTCCTGCTCGGCTTCCGCCCCGAGTCGGTCGACCTGGTCAACCGCGGAGAGGGCTTCGCCGTCGAGGTCCGCCTCGTCGAGGAGCTCGGGGCCGACGCCTACCTGCACGGCGTGATCGTGGGCGCCGACCGCGCCGGGTCAGACACCCCCGACATCGTCACCCGCGTCGACCCGAGCCGGCCGCCCAGCATCGGCTCGACCGTCTACGTGCGGGTTCGACCGGGCAAGGAGCATGCGTTCTCGCCGAAGACCGGCCTTCGACTCGGCTGACGTCCGGGGAGGCACGATGACGAGCCCGCTCACCGGTAAGACGCTTGCCTCGGTCGCGGGTCGGGTGCCGACCCCGGCGTACGACCGCAGCCGGGTGAGCACCGGAGTCGTGCACTTCGGCGTGGGCGGATTCCACCGGGCCCATCAGGCGATGTACCACGACCGCCTGATGAACCGGGGAAAGGCGCTGGACTGGGGTATCTGCGGCGTCGGTGTCATGGCAGCGGACCGGCGGATGAAGGAGGCGCTGGACGCCCAGGACGGTCTCTACACGCTGGTCGTCAAGCACAGCGACGGGACGCTCGAGCCGCGCGTGATCGGGTCGATCGTCGAGTACCTGTTCGCCCCCGACGGCACCGAGGCGGTCATCGAGAAGATAGCGGACGACTCCACTCGGGTCGTGTCCCTCACCGTCACCGAGGGCGGGTACAACATCGACCACGTCACCGGCGAGTTCAACTCCGCCAACCCCGAGGTGCTCGGCGATCTCCGTCCAGGCGCACCGCCCCGGACCACGTTCGGACTCGTCACCGAGGCGTTGCGGCGCCGCAAGGAGCGCCGGCTCCCGGCGTTCACCGTCATGTCCTGCGACAACCTCCAGGGGAACGGCCACCTCGCCGGCAGGGTGTTCACGGCGTTCGCTCGACTGCGCGATCCGCAGCTCGCCGACTGGGTCGAGGGCGAGGTGAGGTTCCCCAACTCCATGGTTGATCGCATCACCCCGGTCACCACCGACGGCGACCGGTCCATAGTCGGGGAGCGGTTCGGGATCGAGGACCGGTGGCCGGTCGTCTGCGAGCCGTTCACGCAATGGGTGCTCGAGGACTCCTTCAGCGCGGGGCGTCCGCCGTACGAGGACGCCGGGGTCCAGGTCGTCGAGGACGTCGTCCCGTACGAGCTGATGAAGCTGCGCCTGCTCAACGGCAGCCATCAGGCGATGTGCTACTTCGGTCACCTGTGCGGGTACACGCTGGTGCACGAGGCGGCGCAGGAGCCGGTGTTCCGGAAGTTCCTGATGGGCTACATGAACGAGGAGGCGACCCCGACTCTCGCCCCGGTGCCGGGGGTCGACCTCGACGACTACAAGCACACCCTGATCGAGCGCTTCTCCAACCCCGAGGTGCGCGACACGATCGCCCGGCTGTGCGCGGAGAGCTCGGACCGCATCCCGAAGTGGCTGCTGCCGGTCGTCCGCGAGCAGCTCGCCCACGGAGGCGAGATCAGGCGATCGGCCGCGGTGGTCGCCAGCTGGGCCCGGTACGCCGAGGGCGTCGACGAGCAGGGCCGACCCATCGAGGTGGTCGACCGGCTCAAGGACAGCTTGATGCAGCTCGCCCGGCGTAACCGCGACGATCCAGATGCCTTCATCGCGAACCGCGCGGTCTTCGGAGACCTCGTCGACAACAATCGGTTCGTCGGCGCATACCGGTCGGCGTTGACCTCGCTGCACGAGCGCGGGGCGCGAGCCACTCTCGAGTCGTTGGTCTGATGTCTGGCCCGGCGACCATGCGCGCACCGAGGGTCTGCCGCCATCGGGTGGCAGCGAAGTGCAACGGTGCGACGGGGTCAGGGGATCGGCGCCTCGCCGAAGTGCTCACGGATACGGCGGAGCTAGCGTAGCCGCGGCGTGGTCCCGCCGCCGACCCACCGGCTCACCGTCTTCACCGACACGCCGAGTTGCCGGGCGGCTGTCTCCTGGGACAGCGGCGAAATTCGAGGTATCAGGTGACCAGCCGGCGGGTCCGCATCGTTGGCACTTCGGGTGTCGGGCGGGTTCCCACCACGTACCCGCCGGGGCAGGGGGTAAGGCATGGACGATGACGAGGACCTCCCGGTAGCCGCCCTCGTGGCGGCCGCCACGGAGCGGGACCACACCGCCTGGAAGGGTCCACGCGCGCTGCGAGACACCGAATGCACGTCCGGTGACCGACTGGGTGTGCGCCTGTGACCAGCATGCCGCGCGGCGGCCTACACCCCCAACGCGATGAAGGAGTCCGCCGCGGCGCGCGCCGCGCCATCGCGGCCGGCCGCCCGGCGCGCCGCGTGCAGGGCTTGCGGCAGGGAGGCGCCGGCGCGCAACTGCCCGTGCAGGGCGAGCATCAGCGGCACGGTGGCTGGGTCGTTGACCGGCACGACGCTGGCGACCACCCCGACCGATCCAAGCGAGATCAGCGCGCCGACCAGCCCGATCAGCTCGTCGTCGCCGGACGGGGCGCCCACCGCGCTGTTGCAGCTGGACAGTACGACGCGGTGCGGAGCGCGGCCCAGCCGCTCGAGGTCGTAGACCGTCAGCGGACCGTCGTCGAGCTGCAACGCCGAGAAGAACGGGCTGTCGGCGCGGAACGTGCCGTGCGCCGCGATGTGCGCCAACCAAGCGCCGTCGAGGGCCGATATGACCCGTTCCGCGGTCGCCGTGCCCTCCGCGAACACGTCCGCCTCCGGGTACTGCCGGGCCAGCCGGCGCACCTCGTCGGTGCCGGTGGAAAGCTGCGGACCGCCGACGAGGACCACGCGGGCTCCGGGTGGCGGGACGGCCCGACGTGCTCGCAGCCACGCTGCGGCCGACGGCACGACCGTGGTGGGCCGCTCCCGAAGGCACGGAAGGAGGCCCCACGGGACGGCGTGCAGGCGGCTGGTCGGGACGACAACGACCGGGCCGTCGTGCAGGAGCGCCGCGGCGCCGCCCAGCAGATCCGCCTCCAGCCGGGCGCCGATGGCGTCCAGGTCGAGCGGATGGCGCTCGGAGCGACGGGTGCCCTCGCGCCGCAGCGCGAACAGCGTGTGGGCGAGCGAGTGGTCGGCGGTCGCCGTCGGCCCCACGTGGTGCAGGCGGAGCCTGCCCCGGCCGGCGACGACGGCGTACAGCCGGCCGTCGATGTCGGTCAGCTCGACGAGATCCGTGCCGTCCAGGTGGTCGAGCAGCTCCGGGCTGCGGAAGGGCTCGGTCTCGCCCACCGCCGTCCCTGGCGTTTGCAGCACGCGCTGGCGGACGGCGGCCTCGAGCCGGCGACGCTCCCGCTGCAGGGTCGCGATCGCGGAGTCCGGATGGGCGTCGGTATCCAGCCGGTGGACCAGGCCGCGCAGCGCCGCGAGGTCCGCCACCAGCCTGCCATCCCGCTGCGGCCGGACCGGCGGTACGGAGAGCACGGTGGCGCGGCCGCGCTCGCTCCAGGCCAGCAGCAGATCGGGATCCGCTCGTTCCACGCCGCACCGCAGCGCCATGCGGACCAACTGGGCGCGCCGCGCGGTGGCGAGCACGCGGAGCTCGGTGGATCCCACGGTCTGCAGGTGGAGGTCGAGCGACCGCAGGCCGCGGTCGCACGCCGAGAGCATCGCTCGCCAGCGGCCGTCGACCTGGCAAAGTGTCGCCTGCGCGAGCCAGGCCGCGGCCCGGGTGCGCCAGGCCTTGCGGCGGGCGCGCGCCGCCGGCTGCAGTTCCCGCCTTGCCTCGTCGAGCCGGCCCTGGGCGAGGGCAAGCTGACCGGCGAGCAGCCGGGCGTCGACCGCACGCTCGGGGTTCAGCTTGTCCAGCTCCGCCGCGACCCGGCGGGCCCGGCGCAGCAGCGGCGCCGAGTGGTCGTCGCGCGCGAACCGGCACTGCACCAGCACCAGCTCGGTGCGAGCCGCCCAGAACGGCCGGTCCTGCCTGCGGAACAGCCGCAGCGCATTGAGGCAGCGGCGCTCGGCGATGTCGAGCGCACCGGCCGTGTACGCCGCCAACGCGGCGGAATGCAGCAATTCGGCGCGCCGGGTCGCCGACCCGTGCAGGCCCTCGATCCGCGCCACCGCCCCGTCCGCCTCCGCGAGCGCCTCGCGGGACAGGCCGGCGGCGAGGTACACCGCGCATTTGTTGACGGACAGCTCCGGTTCGAAGACGCCGAGCGCGTCCACCCGCTGCTGCGCGTCCTCGAAATGCGCCAACGCCGTGGGAAGGTCACCGCGCGCGGCCGCCGCGGCCCCGCGCTCCTGCCGGACCGTCGCAAACTCCAGCTGCTGTCCGGTCTGGGTGTACAACACCTCGCAGCGGGTGTAGTCGCGATCGGCGGTGTCGATGGCCCCCATGGCGAGCAGCGCCATCGCCCGGTGGTTGTACGCGCGCGCCAGCCAGACCCGGTCGCCGGCGCGGCGCAGCAGGATCACGGCCTGCCGCGCATCGTCCAGCGCCTCGGCATTGCGGCCCAGCAGCCACAGGATGTGGGCGCGGCGAACCAGGTGTCGCGCGGCCACAACGCCGCTACTCCGGTGCACCACGGCGTCGAGCAGGGCGAGGCCCCGGCGCGGGTGGCCCGCCATCACCACCGCCACACCCAGGCTGGCCTGCACATCGGCCTCACGTTCGGCGTCCCCTGCGCCGCGCGCGAACCGGGCCGCCGACCGCAGATGGGCGACGGCCTCATGGATATCCCCGAAATCGCGCAGGACGATTCCGGCGGCCTGGTGCGCAGTCGAGGCCGCCGATGCGGACGGACTGCGCGCCAGCACGTCGAGCGCGGTCGCGAGCGCCTCCGCCGGCCGGGAGAGCGCCAGGGCTAGGAGTTCGTCCGACCCCCCGACGCGGTCCAGGCTTGCAGACACGCAACGACGATAACGACCCTGCTCAGAGGGGTCGAGATCACTCCGTGACCAAGAGGAGGAAAAATGCCAAGGGACCTGCGACTCGAGGACCAGATCGATTTCCTTCGGGACGCCCTCGACGAGGCGGAAGCGTTCCCACCCAGCTGGCGGGAAGACGGGGACGTGCAGTACCTCTACCGCGAGGGGTGCCTCCTCGTCCGCAGTGCCGACGTCGACCCGGTGCTCACCGGACTCGTCGCGGTCCTGCGTGGCGAGGGCGAGGAGGGGGAGGAGGAGGAGATCCGGCGCAGCGTGCAGGTCGAGCCGGTCTTTCAGGGCGTGACCCGGCTGCGGTACCGCACCCGGGAGGAGAACGACCGGCCGAGCGTGCCGGACGCGCTGACGCAACTCGACGACAGCCTCGGGATCGGCACCGCCCGGCCGGAGAGCGTGGTATTCGGCTGTGGCCATGCCTGCCCGGCGAACGAGCCGGAGGAGGTGCCGCAGGGCACCGTCGACCCGTTTCCCGCTCCGCAGGACGACTGCCGTTGCCACCCGTCCTGCGACGGGAAGGACGTCTTCGTCAGCGTCGTCGACACCGGTCTGCTGCCCAATGCGGCCCAGGACCACTATTGGATGGCCGGCGTCGAGGGTGACCCGGAGAATCCGTTTGTCCAAGGGAGCGACATCCGCGCGTACGCCGGCCATGGCACGTTCGTGGCCGGATGTGTGCGGCTCACCGCACCGAAGGCAGCGATCTATGTCGAGCGCGACCTGCTGGACGCCGATGCCAACTACGAGGGCGACATCGTCCCCGAGCTGAGCGACGCCCTCGACCGCAGTCCGGACATCGTGGTGTTCACGTTCGCAACGCACACCCGGCTGAACCTCTCGCTGCCGACGTTCGACGCGCTCTACGAGACGGCCATTCGGCCGCGGAAGGACCTCGTCATCCTCGCACCAGCGGGAAACGACGGCAGGCGCGACGTGATGTGGCCGGCCGCCTATCCCTGGGTGGTGTCCGTGGGCGCGCTGTCGGCGAACTGGCAGAGCCGTGCGTCCTTCAGCAACTTCGGCGGCTGGGTCGACGTCTACGCGCCCGGCGAGGACCTCGTGAACGCCTACGCCACCGGCGACTTCGTCTGTCAGGAGGCCCCGAACAAGGGGGCCAGACGCACGTACCAGGGCATGGCGAAATGGAGTGGTACGTCGTTCTCCACCCCACTCGTCGCGGGCCTGATCGCAGCGCGGATGTCCGCGACCGGCGAGAACGGGCGCCAGGCGGCCGATGCGCTGCTGCGGCTGGCCAGATCGCAGACCGCCCGCGGCGTTGGCCCGGTCCTGCTGCCAGGGCAGGCATGCAGCGACCCCCGGCCGCGCCATCGGTCGCCGTCCGGCAAGGATTGCCCGGATTGGTGACCGCGAGTCACCAGGCCGACGGTGGGGCGGACGACGGCTCCGCTGCTGGTTCGGTCGCACAGCCGCGGTTGGGCCGGCAGGTGGCCGCCTGCCGGCCGGCGGCTCGGTCCCCGGCCGAGCCGCCATCGATCCCGGGACCATTCAGTCAGGTCAGTACTCCTGGTCCCCGCCCTCGACTTCCTGAGCCTCGACTCCGTAGCCGGCCTTGCTCAGCATGTGACGCAGGTTGACAACGGTCTGGGTGTCGATGTCCTTATGTGCGGGAGGGTCGAAGAATTCGGTTTCAGATCCGAGAGTAACGGCGACCTTGCCATCGCGGTGCTCCTCGACCGCGCCGACCGCCTCCAGCAACGAGACCACGGCACGCCACTCGATGTTGTGGCCAGCAGGGTGCTGAAGGATCTGGCGCAGGGTGTTGCGGTGACGGTTGCTGAGGTGCACCGGCTCTGACGTCGATGCCATCCATCCTCCTCTCTGCCCCCTCCACGATAGTCCGGAACGACCGGTCGCGGACTTCGGACCAGCCCGGGCACGTTCTGCCCTGGTACGCCTAAGCCCGACGACACCAGGCACCTGACCGCGCCAGCCACTGCCGCCGCCAAAGCCACGGCCATCACCAGATCACGGAGTCCGGTCGGGAGCGGCTGCTACCTCCCAGGGTTCGCGACCGCGAACCGCAGGTGCGTCGCGCTCGGCGTCTCGATCGTCCGAGTTCTCTTCAGCTCGATCCGCCTCGGGTCAAGATCCTCGAAGAGGCGAACGCCGTCACCGAGAAGGACTGGGATCAGATGAATCTGCATCTCGTCCAGCAGACCCGCCTCGAGGTACTGCCGCATGATCTTGGCGCCTCCCCAGATCCCGACGTCCCTCGCGCCGGCGGCGGCCCTGGCCCGATCGAGGCCGGCCTCGATCCCGTCCGCGACGAAGGTGTAGGTCGTGCCGCCCTGCCTGGGGATCGGATCCCGCACGTCGTGGGTGAGCACGAAAACCGGCATGTGGAAGGGCGGCGGGTCTCCCCACGGACCCACTCCGACGTCGAACATGCGTCGACCCATCAGGATCGCTCCGGTCCTGGCGTACAACTCGTCGAGAACCTCGGCGTCGGCGTCAGTCGTGCCGCCGAACATCCAGTCGTGAAGTCGTCCGGCATCGTCTCCCAATGGCTTCTCGACGCCCTCGTCGGGCCCAGTGATGAACCCGTCCAGCGACATCGACACGTCGAAGTGGACCTTGGTCATGGGTTCCTCCGGGTTGCGGGTGATCGGAGAGTGCTCCCCACGCTGCTGGGCATCAGGGGTCCAGTCCGTTGTGGGCGTTCGGTGGCGTCACGGCGGGGCCTCTGCCGCTGTCTCGCCGGTGGTGGAGGTGTCGTCCGGCGGGTGCGACGGGGCGTCGTCGGCCCGGAACGGCCAGGGCGGCCAGTGCTCCGAGGGCGACCACGGCCGCGCCCACCCACACCGCCGCGGTGAGCCCGTCGACGAACGTCTGCGGGCTCAGGTAGCTGCCGGCTGCCGAGAACACGGTGGCGAGGACGGCGACGCCGAACACGCCGCCGATCTCACGGATGGTGTTGTTCACCCCGGAGGCCTTGCCTTCCTCCTCGCGGGTGACCGAGGACAGGACCACGTTGGAAATCGGAGCGAACAGCAGGGACATCCCGACCCCGGCGAGCACGAACGGGGTGACCATGTCGAGGTAGGCGACCGTCGGGGTGGTGATGGCCGCGAGCCAGCCCAGCCCTGCTGCCATCAGGGCCATCCCAGCCACGAGCAGCGGCCGGGCTCCGACCCGGTCCGACAGTACCCCGGCGATCGGGGCCACCAGGATCGGCGCCGCCGTCCAGGGCAGGATCCGCAGCCCCGCTTGCAGCGGGGTGTAGCCCTGCACGATCTGGAAGAACTGGGCGAGCAGGAACACCGAGCCGAAAAGTCCGAAGAACAGCAGCAGGGAGGTGAGGTTCGCGCCGGAGAACGGCCAGTCCCGGAAGAACCGCATCGGCACCATCGGGGCGGCCGCGAGCAGTTCCCGCACGACGAACCCGACAAGCAAACCGCTGCCCGCGATTAGCCAGCCGGCTACCCCGGGGCCCGTCCAGCCGTGCTCGCTGCCACGCACCAGCCCGAACACGATGCCGAACAGGCCCCCGCTCGCCAACCCCAGACCGGGCAGGTCCAGCGACCGCTGCGGTCCGGTCGTCTCGGTCAGCCGGATGATGGCCAGCGGCAGCAGAGCCAGCCCGATGGGCACGTTGAGCCAGAAGATCCACTGCCAGGACAGTCCCTGGACCACCGCGCCGCCCACCAGCGGGCCGATCGCCACGCCAAGACCGCTCACCCCGCCCTGGGCGCCCAGGGCCAGGCCACGACGCTCCCGGGGCATCGCCGCCGACATGATCGTGAGGGTCAGCGGCGTGACGATCGCACCGCCCACACCCTGCCCAGCCCGCGCCACGACGAGCGCGCCGATGCTCGGCGCGAGCGCCGCGGCGGCCGATCCGGCGACGAAGATCACCATGCCAATGACGAACATGAGCCGCCGGCCATACCGGTCGCCGAGCGCGGCCCCGGTCAGCAGCAGCACGGCATACGTCAGGGTGTAGGCGTTCACCGTCCACTCCAGACCTGACAGCGACGCACCCAGGTCGTGCTTGATCACCGGCAACGCCGTGGTCACCACGAGGTTGTCCAGCGCCACCATGAACAGCGCGATCGACGTGATCGCGAACGTCCAGGCTGCCCTCGGCCGGTCGGTCATCCCATCCCCTCGGTCTGCCGATGCGGCAGCGCGTCATGGCCGCCTCCGAAGCGAACACGAGCGTGGAGTACAGCGACCCGTTCGGGGAGTGTGTCGAGACCCACGCAGGGCGGCAAGTGGGCGAAAACTTGCCGATGCTCAAACACCTCGCCATGCTCATGGTTGTGCCGGCTTCTGCTTCCCGTCCGAGTCGGCGCGATCGCCGCAGACAGGAGACGATCGACGACATCAAGGCCACGGCCCGCGGGCAGCTCGCCGAGCGCGGGCCGGCCGGGATCTCCTTGCGCGCGATCGCCCGCCACCTGGACATGACCGCGTCCGCGGTGCACTACTACTTTCCGAGCCGGCGGGCGTTGCTTGACGCTCTGATCGTCGACGGGTTCGGCTCGCTGGCCGACGCGTTGCGATCCAGGTACGAGTCGGCAGCCACCGCGGTCCCGCCGGCCGAGCAGTGGCTCGCCGTATGCCGCGCCCACCGCGCCTGGGCTCTGGGTCACCAGTCGGAGTATCTGCTGCTCTACGGCCATGACGGCGGCGGCGCCGCCAAACGCAGACACCCGCGGGTCCAGCAAGCGATGTCGAACATCGTCGACGTGCTATTCGCGATCATGCGAAACGCCGTCGCCACCGGCGAGATCGACACCGAGGGCATCGAGGCGGCCACACCCACGCCGCTGCGCGGACAGCTCGCCTCCTGGCGCGACGCCAAGCACGGCATCGGCGAGCTACCCGACGGCGCCCTCGCCGCGTGCATGATCGCCTACGCGCAGCTGCACGGGGCCATCACCCTCGAACTGGTGGCGCATGTTCCATCGCAGCTCACCGACCACAGTGCCCTGTTCGACCTGGAGATGGTGCACGCGTACGCGTCCCTGTGCCGGCAGCGGTAGGGGCGACCGGTCTGGGCAGCAAGCCAGGAAGCTGCCGCTCGACCGTGCCGCGCGCACGAGCGCGGCGTCGGCGGGGCAACAGCCGTTCGGCGTAGGGCAGCCTTGCCGTTTGACCCGGGGCGTTCGGCCTCGGCCGCGCACAGCTCGCGCAACTCGGCCCGCAGGGTCAGCTCGGAGGCGGCGTCGACCACCGCATGGTGGGCGACGAGGACCAGCGACCAGGTGTCCTCGTCCCGCCGCACCAGCAGGCCGCGCCACAGCGGGGCCCGGTCTAGCGGCAGCTCGGCGCGCGCCATCTCCATGGTCAGCTCGGCGATGCGCACGTCGTGGACGTGCTCCGGCTCGGCGGAGAGGTCGATGTCCTGCACCGGCAGCTCTACGTGCCCGTGCACGACCTGCATCAGGGCGCCGTCGCCGTCGAGGCGGAGCGAGGTCCGCAGCGTCTCGTGCCTGGCGCAGAGTCGGGCCAGCACCGCCCGGACGCGGTCGGCGGCCAGCCGGTAGCCCAGCCGGATCTCGTCCACGACGTGGTACACCGGCACGTCCCGAGCCATCTGGCTGGCGAACCAGATCCGCTCCTGCGCATAGGACGCGGGCACCATCCACTCGGTGGCGCGCTCGCCGGACGGCGTGGCAGAAGTCATCGTCTCAGTCACGCGCCGCCTCCTGGAGCCGCGTAGCCGACGAGGTCACCATCCCCTCGAACCACGCGCACCATGCATCGACCGGTAGGCCGGGTCGAGTTCTTCCCGATTGCCACTGTTCGGAGCCTACACGGACGAAACATCACCACCCGGGTCCAGCGCCGCAGCGGGCCGCACTCGGCGTCGACCGGGTCAGGGGTGCGGCGGCCACGTCAACGTTGACGGTGTTCCGGGCCACAAGGCAATCGGCCGCCGGCACCAAGGGCAGGGCTCAACCGTCCGAATGGGCCACCCTGCCGTTTCCCGCGCGACTGCCGCCGCCCAGCCGGCTGCGGCTACCGGCGGAGGGACCGGCAACCCGGCCGCCGATACGATGCGGCTGCCAGTTTCGGGAGGCCGGTATGGATCCGCGCGCGCAACTGCTCGTCCGCTACGCCGGTGGGTTCGCCCCCGACATCGCGGCCTCGGCCTCCGGCTCGTTCGTCGAGACGACGGACGGCCGGCGGCTGCTGGACTTCACCGCGGGACAGATCTGCGCCACGATCGGGCACAACCATCCCCGGGTGGTCGCTGCCATCGAGGAGGCGTGCCGGTCGGTCCTGCACCTGAACGCCTGGACGCTGTCCGAGCCGGTGCTCGCGCTAGCCGAGCGGCTGCTGGCCACCGTGCCGGAACCGTTGCGCCGGGCCATGTTCCTCAGCACCGGGGGCGAGGCGGTCGAGGCGGCCGTGCGGATGGCCAAGCTGGCCAGCGGGGGGTTCGAGGTCGCGTCGCTGACCCGCAGCTGGCACGGGCTGACCGCAGGCGCCGCCGCACTGACGCTGGCCGGCGGCGCGCGGCGCGGTTATGGGCCCAACCCGCCGGGCACGTTCGCCCTGCCGGCGCCCTACGCGTACCGCTGCCCGGTCCGGCACTGCGCCGGCGAGTGCGACTGCACCTGCCTCGAGGCCGGGTTCGACCTGCTGGACCAGGCATCGACCGGCGCGCCGGCGGCCGTGGTGGCCGAGCCGGTGCTGTCCGCGGGCGGCGTCATCGTTCCGCCGGCCGGCTACTTCGTGCGGCTGCTCGAGCTGTGCCGCGAACGCGGGATGGCGCTGATCCTGGACGAGTGCCAGACCGGGCTGGGCCGGCTCGGCGCGATGTACGGCTTGGAGATCTACCGGGTGGTGCCCGACTTCCTGGTGCTGTCCAAGACGCTCGGCGGGGGCGTGCCGATCAGCGCGGTGATCACCTCGGCCGAGATCGAGGAGGCTGCCTACCGGCGCGGTTTCCTCCACATCACCTCGCACGTCTCCGATCCGATGCCGGCGGCCGCCGCGCTCGCCGTGCTCGATGTGGTGGCCGAGGAGGGCCTCGCCGCCCAGGCCCGGGCGCGCGGGGACTACCTGCTCGGCCGGCTGCGAGAGCTACAGCAGCGGCACGAGGTGATCGGGGACGTCCGCGGCATGGGCCTGCTGTGCGGCCTCGAACTGGTGGCCGACCGGGACAGCCGCAGCCCGGTCCACGAGCTGGGCACCGCGTTCACCGACGAGTGCGAACGGCGCGGCCTGTCGATCAACCTGGTCCGGGGCCGCGCCGGCGGGGCGGCCAACTGCGTACGGATGGCGCCGCCGCTGACCATCGCCGAGGACGAGATCGACCTGGCTGTCACGATCATGGACGACGCGCTCAACACGGTCACCGACCGGCAGATGACCATCGCCTGACCCGCCCGCGGTCCCCTCCCGGCCCGCGCAAGGCCGTAACAGCGGTGGCGCCACGTACTCATGCAGCCGGTCGGGCGGCTGCCGCGTCCTCCGTCGCTGGAATGCGGCGATCGTCGCCTCGTCGCCGGCGCCGTGCGTCAGGGAGTCGCGCAGGCCGCAGGCGATCGTGCAGGTTTAGGATCGCGGCGATGCGGATCGCCGTCTCTCGGGCGCCCGGCGCGGAGCGTGTGGTCTCCCCGCTCGAGGCGCTCGGGCTCGCGGGCGGTGAGGACGACGTCGGCGCAGTGATCGGCAGACCCCGCGCGAGCGGGGCGACGGTGATTCACCCCCCTCTCCCAAGGACTGCGAGGCAGCGGTGAAAGCGGGACACTGATCCCTCACACCACTCAGGGAGGCCACGATGAGCACGACCGAGGACCGCGGCAGCGAGGCGAGTGGGACGGCGAGCGTCGGGGAGTCGACATGAAGCTCGAGGTGGTCACCATCCCCGTCTCGGATGACGACCGCGCGACGAATTTCTACAGGAGACTCGGGTGGCGGCAGGACGTCACCCCGCCCGGCTCCGGCGTGGTCCAGTTCACGCCGGCCGGCTCCTGGTGCTCGGTCCAATTCGGCGCGAACCGCACGTCCGCCGCGCCGGGATCCGCCCAGAACCAGTTCCTGATCGTCTCGGACATCCAAGCTGCCCGCGACGACCTGGTGGGGCGCGGCGTCGAGGTGAGCGAGATCTTCCACGTCGGCCCGGGCGGACCGGTCAGCGGTCCGGATCCCGAGCGTCGCAGCTACGGCTCGTTGGCCTCGTTCAGCGATCCGGACGGCAACCGCTGGCTGCTCCAGGAGATCACGACCCGGCTGCCCGGCCGCGTCGACTTCGCGGCGACGACCTTCGGCTCGGCGAGTGACCTGGCGAACGCGATGCGGCGCGCGTCGGTCGCCCACGGCGAACACGAGAAGCGCATCGGCGAGGCGGACGCGAACTGGCCGGACTGGTACGCCGCGTACATGGTGGCGGAGCAGGCCGGCAGGGAACTGCCGACGTGAGCGACCTGTGAGCGACTACGACGGGCGACGGCGTTCTCGGTGCTGCCCGGGCGTGGCAGCAGAACGGTGCCCGCGCCCGCATCCCTGCTCAGGAGCGGTCGTACCGGGTCGGGGGGAACGGGTCCTGCTCGGTCAGCGGGCGGAGTTCGCCTTCTTCGGTCTCGCGGCGCACCTCGGCCGTCTCCTCGCGGTAGGACTCGGTGTCGGCGGGGTCGGACTGGGGTTCGGTGTCCGTGGCTGGCGGGACGTCGTCCGGGTCGTAGTCCTCGACGCCGGCCTCGACGCGCTCGCGTTCGGTGCGGCGGGCGAGCCCGTCGTCGTCGTGTCGGTCCGGCGCGCCGCCGTGTTCGCGACGGTCCCGGATGCCGAACTCTTCGCTGCCTGTCTGCATTGCGATGACGCCTCCCGCTGCGCTGGGTTGCTGTGGAACCGGCCGGCGAGATCACCGATGCCCCAACGTTAGCCGGCGGCGGCACCGCCGACAGCCCCCTCCGCCGCCCCGCGCGTTTGCCGGTCCGCAGGGCCACCCGGATCCGGCCCGAGTCGCGCGGCCGTGCGCCGACGGTGGCGGTCGGGCTGGCGGCGCCGCGGTGTGTGGTGGGCGTGGCCGGGGTTGAGTGCTGCCGGTCCGCGCGAGCGGTGTGCGCGGCGATCCCGGCTCGGTGGCGGGGCGGCCAGTTGGCCTTCCCGGGCGGGGGTGCCAATCCCGCGTCGAAGTACGCCGTGGAGACGCTCTCGGACGTGCTGCGGTTCGAGGTGGCCCACTTTGGGATCCAGGTGGTGGTGATCGAGCCGGGCCTGATCCGCACCTCCTTCGGCCGTCCCGCGGCGGCCTCCGTGACCAGCGGGCCGGATACCAGCGCTTCGACCAGGCGGTCGCGGAGGCGACCGAACGTCTACACCCGTGGGCCGCTGGCCCGGCTCCGCGGCCCACCGCAGGCGGTGGCACGGGTGGGTTCCGCAGCCCGGTCCCGGCTGACAACCATCGCCGCCGTGCGCTTGGAGGGCGACTGGTGTCTACTGCGGGGTCACTACCGCGGACGAGGCCAGCTTGATGAGGGCGGCGACCGCGGCAGGTTGCGACACGTAGATGGAGTGGCTACCGGCGACCTCGGAGACGGTGGAGTCAGCCCGCTCGGCCATCGAGCGCTGCGCCGGCGGGGGAATCATCCGGTCTTCGGTGGTGACCAGGTACCAGCTCGGCTTGATCCGCCAGGCGGGCTCGGTGATCGGCCCGCTCAGGGCGTCGACGCCCCACGGGACCTGCGAGTCGGCCATGAACGCGGCATCCTCGGCGGGCAGGTCGCCGGCGAACGATGCATGGAACTTCTCCCGGTCCAAGAACAGGAAGCCGTCGGTGGGCGGCAGGATCGGCGGCACCGGTGCGCCGGGCGGCGGGTCGGCGATCAGCGTGTTCACCGATTCGCCCTTGTCCGGCGCGAACGCCGCGATGTACACCAGCGCCGCCACGTTCTGGTCGGTGCCTGCCTCGGTGATGACTGCGCCACCGTAGGAGTGGCCGACGAGCACGACCGGGCCGTCCTGCGCGTCGATGATCAGCCGCGTCGCGGCAGCGTCACCCTGCAGCGACAGGGTCGGGTTTTGCACCACCGCGACGTGGTAGCCGTCCTGGCTGAGCAGGTCGTACACCGCCCGCCAGCCAGACCCGTCCACGAAACCGCCGTGCACCAGAACGATGTTGTGGACTGCTGCGCCCGAACTCATGACGATCCCCTTTCGCCGACCACCCCTTGGGATGGCAGCGACACTACGCCGGTACCGTGTCACGCCGACTCAGCCATGTGACTTGGGTCTGAGCAGGCGCGCAATACCTCGCGGGGCCCTCGCTGCCGGATGGGGGCGCGTCCGTATATCCGCCGGGCGGCGCACCGCGGGTGTGTGCCCGCAGCGCCATCATCGTGTCCATGCGGGGAGCCCCTCGGGTCGGCTGCGTTGTCGGTGTCGACCCTCGCCGGCGCGCCCGTGCTCGTCGGCCCTGTCCCGCATCGCCGGTGTCGTCATTGTCATCGGACCACCGTCACCGGACGTATCGCCCCGGTGAGCTACCCGGCCCGCCGTTGAGGCTGGGCGAGGTTCGCTGGGGTTGCCGTGGCACGACATCGAGAGGGAGGCCGAGTACGGCGGCCCCGTGCTCCACCGCCCACAGCTCCGCCCGGGCCTCATCAGCCCATGCCCGTGCGCCGATGAGGTCGAGGATCGCCTTTGCCGAGCCGAGGTGGCTTCGCGCCTCGCCGGTGCGCGCGTGGCGGCGCAGCCAGGTCCCGTAGGCGAGTTCGATGCGTGCCTTGATCCACGGCCAGCGGGTGAGGTCCGCGGCCAAGGCGGAGAGGTAGCGGTGTTCGGCGTCGGCCTCGTCCGCGAGCAGGGCCCGGGCGTGGAACAGGTGCACGTGCAGGATCGGCGAGGGGGTGACCGTGGCGACGTGTTCCAGGTCGGCGACCACCGTGCGGGCGTGGTCGGTCTGGCCGCTGCGCACGGCGGCCTCCGCCAGGTACGTCAAGCCGGCGAACCGTTCCCGCTGGTGGAAGCTCGGATCGGCCGGGTCGAAGAGGCGCCGCAGCGCCGCGTACGCGTCGGCGTAGCGTCCCGCGCTCAGCCACGCCGACCCCCGGGCCAGCTGCACGCCGGACAACAGGTCGTTGAGGCGCCGCCGGTTCGCGGCCAGCTCCGCCTCGGCGGCCAGCCGGAACGCCTGGTCGACCTCGCCCCGCAGGGCGCTGACCCGGGCGTCGCACCCGAGCGTCCCCGCGCTCCAGATCGGCTGCCCGGTCTCCCGGGCAAGGCGCTTCCCCTCCTCGGCCGCCGCGGTCGCCCGGTCCCACTCGCCGAGCTCGGCGCGCACTTGGACCTGCATGCTCAGCACGTGCGGCAGCAGGCCGAGCCGGCCCTGGTCGCGGAGCATGGTCTCGGCACGATCGAGAAAGTCGGCAGCGCGGACCTCGTCGCCGACCGCATGGGCGGCCATGCCCAGCAGCCGCAGCGCGTCGGCGTCCACGACGTCCTCGGTGCCGGCCCGCGCGAGCAGGTCGACGACAAGTCCACCCGCCAGCACCGGCTCCGCGACGCCGAGCGCAGCGATGTAGCGGGGATCATCCTCGACGCCGGATAGCTGCCGGGTGACCTCCACCACCCGCGCCCGGGCGGCCGGCGCCGTGTCGGCCCAACACCGCAGCGCAGCGCTCAGCAGCAGGTTGAGCGCGAGGTCGTGGTCGCCGGCGCAGGCGGACCGTGCGGCGGTGCCACACAGCTCGACGACGCGCGTCGCATCGCCCGCGACGCCGTCGTGGAAGATCTCCCGCAGCCACTCCATCCTCGCCCTGTCCAGGTCGGACAGGTCCGTGCGGGACGCTGCCTGGACGAGCCGGTCGACCAAGGCGCCGCGGCCCAGGCTGAACGCGTGCTCGGCGGCGAGCAGGAGGCGATGCCCGCGTCGGGCCGAGCTGCTCGTCAGCTGCGCGGCACGCTCCAGGTCGGCAATGGCCGAGATCACCCCGCCGCGGCGCAGCGCCACGCTGACGTTGGCCTCCAGCTCGTCGGCGACCTCGTCGTCGGGCCCGACGATGGACTGCGCCCGGTGCCAGGTACGACGGTACGGCTCGTCGACGAGCACCGTGGCCAGCGCGGCGTTGGCCGCCAGCCGCCGGGTCACCGTCTCGGACTGCAGGACGCCCGACCGTACCAGCGGGTGCCAGAACTCGACGAGCCCGTCCCCGACCGTGACGAGCCTCGCCGCCGCTGCCGGGGCGAGGACGTCCGCCGCCACCTCCTCGCCGCTGAGCGCGGACGTCGCGGCGAGGACCTCGGCCAGCTCGCCCGCCAGGTCGACCGCTGAGACGAGGAGGGCGTCGCGGGTACGGGCCGTCAGGTCGGTGATGCGGCTTGCGAAGGCCTGCTCCAGCCGGGCCGACAGGCTGGGCGGCTGCAGGTCGGTGGCCGGCGCGTCCGGCCCGCGCCAGGTGGTGGGCAGCTCCAGCAACGCGAGCGGGTTGCCACGCGCCTCGTGCTGTATGCGCCGGCGGTCCGCGGCGCCTAGGTCGCTCGCGTAGCTGAGCAGGATCTGTTGCGCCGCTGCGTCGTCCACGCCACGGACCTCGAGCTCGGGCAGCCCGGCGGAGGCGAACGGGCCCGGGTGGCCGGTGCGTACCCCGCCGATGACGACGATCGGGTTCCCGGCCGCCCGGTGCGCGACGAACGTCAGCGCCTCCTGGGACTGCGGGTCGAGCCACTGCACGTCGTCGGCGACGACGACCAGCGGGTGGTCCGCAGCCGCCGACGCGAGGAGGTTCGCCGCGGCCAGCGCGACGAGGAACAGCTCGGGCCGCGGCCCGTCGAACAGGCCGAACGCGGACAGGAAGGCCTCCCGCTGCACCGGCGGCAGGTCCCGCACCCAGTCCCCCAGCGGGTGCAACAGCTGATGCAGACCGGCGAAAGGCAGCTGGGCCTCGGACTGCACGCCCACAGCCGCGAGCACCCGGAAACGACGAGCCCGGGCCGCGCGTTGCGCCGCCGCCAGCAGGGCGGACTTGCCGATGCCCGGATCGCCGCGGACGACCAGCGCGGCGCCCCGTACCGCCCCCTGGTCGATCACCCCGGCCAGCACACGCAGCTCCTCGTGCCTGCCGACCAGCTCCGGCGACCCGGCTGGCCGTGGCGCCGACCAGGCCGACTGGCGCTGCTCACCTGGCTCCATCGGTGTTCTCCCCGCGCGGCGTCGCCAACGAGCCCACGGTAGGGCCGTCGCACCAGCGGCGGCATGCGTCAAGTGACTGCGCCATGACACCGAGATCTCGGCTACGCGCTTGTGCGCAGCGGCCAACGGTGGCCGCGTTCCTCGTGCGCCGCGCATCGTGGCAGGCGACGGCGCGGTGACTACGGTCGAGGTCGGCGCTACGAAGGAGGAGTTATGGCCCGAGCTCCGATGGCATCGATCGGGTCACCCGCGCCGCGGGTGACCAGCAGCAGTGGGTTCCGGAGGTCCGTGATCGCTCTGCTGGCGCGCCTGTGCATGACCGTGGTTCGATTACGCAGGGGTGCCACGATGGGATCTCGCGGTGTGCTGTATCCGCGACACTTCGTTATCCACGTCGGCGTATGACCGGCGGAGAGACTCGTCCTGCCCGCCTGATCGGGCGGAACGAGGAGCTGCGCCTTGTTTATGCGGCCCTGGGCGACATCTCCGAGCGGGGACAGACGCTGAGCTTCATTGGCGATCCTGGCGTGGGCAAGAGCGCCCTGCTCGAGGCCGCCGGCGAGGATGCACGGCGCCGTGGCCTGACGGTGCTATCAATCCGTGGCAACCAGGCAGAGACTCACCTGCGGTTCGCCGCGCTCTATCAGCTCTTGCGCCCTATCCTGGGCCGGGTCGAAGGGCTGCCGCCCGGGCATCGCGGCGCGCTGCTCGGCGCGTTTGGCATGGCACCCAGCGATGCTGCGCCTGATCGGTTCTTCATCGCGCTGGCGGTCCTCGAGCTGATCGCCGATGCCGGCGCCGAGACGCCGATCGTCCTCATCGTCGATGACTTTCATTGGGTAGACAGTGCCAGCCGCGATGCGATCGAGTTCGTTGCCCGGCGGATAGAGGCGGAACCCGCCGTGATATTGCTGGCCACCCGCCCGACTGGCCGCGGTATCTCGTCAGGTGAAGGGGGCGTGACGTCGTTCCGTCTCGGAGGGCTTGATCCGGCCGCTTCGCGAGCGCTGCTGCAGAAGCACGGCCCGCGTCTGTCGGCATCCGACGTACAACGAGTGCTCGCCGCAGCGGCCGGGAACCCACTGGCTCTGATCGAGCTGCCCTTCGCGCTCGGCCCAACGGCCGCAACTACCCGTCGGCCCGGCGCCGCGCCCATGCCGTTGACCGCTCGCCTTGAACGCTCCTTTGCGGTTCGGGCGGACGAGCTCGACTCGGCGACCCGCACGCTGCTGCTGGTCGCGGCCCTGCAGGACAGCGACAGGCTGGCCGAGACGCTTGCCGCGACCGCTGCACTCACCGGCGGCCAGCACGAGCGGGTCAGCATCGCAATCGACACGGCGACGGCCGCCGGCCTGCTGAGCATCGATGGTGCGTCGTTCCGGTTCCACCATCCGCTGGTGCGGTCGGCGATCGCTCAGTCGGCAACGCCCGACCAGCGAAGCGCCATTCATGAGGCGTTCGCCCACACCCTTGCCGGCGATCCGGATCGCGCGACGTGGCACCGCGCGGTGACCGCGTCACAACCCGACGAGGAATTGGCCCTCGCGCTCGACGCGGGGGCGGATCGCGCGGTCGCCCGCGGCGCGCCTGACCTCGCTGAGGAGTGGCTGGAGCGGGCAGCGCAACTCTCGATGGACGACCGTCGCCGAGGGCACCGGCTGCTGCGGGCCGCCGAGCTGGCGTTCGAACTCGGTCGAGGCGAGTCGGTGCACCAGCTCATTGGAGAGGCCCGGATCTTGGCGCTCGATCCGCCGGACTGCGCTCGGCTGGCTGGCCTCGAGGGTGCTTTCGACGATGGCGTGCCCGGTGACAATGACAACGTACGACGCCTGGTCCAGGCCGCCGACCGGGCACGCGGCGCCGGAGAGCAGAACCTGGCAGCATATCTGCTGTTGGGTGCCGCCATGCCGTGCTACTGGGGTGCGGCAGAGGAACCGCTGCGTAGCCGCGTGCGAGCCGGTGCCCGAGTTCTCGGCTTGCCCGCCGCTGACCCCCGGGTCATGGTCCTCAACGCCTTGATCGACCCATTCGACCGGGGGGCAGCCCTGGTTGGCCAGCTTGCGCAATGGGTCGAGCAGGACACCCCGGACCCAGCGCTCGCGGCTGCACTCGGTCGGACGGGCTTCGTCGTCGGCGACTTCGACCGCAGCCTGCTCTTCGCCCGGCGGGCCTGCGAAGGCTTGCGGCAACAAGGGCGCGTCGCCCTGCTGGCACAGGCCCTTGTCCTCCAGACGTTCGCCGCGCTGTACCTCGGCCGGTGGGACATCACCCACGTCGCGTCCGACGAGGCGTACCGGTTCGCCGTCGAGACACATCAGCCGGTGTGGGCGGCATGCGCGCAGCTCGGCCAGGCGAATCTCGCCGGGCTGCGCGGCGAGTACGAACGGGCCCGGTCACTGTCCGGAGAAGTCGAGCAGACCGCGCTCGTGGCGGGAAACCGATCGCTGCTCAACGGGGTACAGCTCACCCGAGGGCTTGCGGCGCTCGGCTCCGACCGCCCAGCGGAGGCGTTCACCGAGCTCTGCCGCATGATGGACCGTACCGACCAGGCCTATCACTCGCCCCAGTGCGCATGGGCGATCGACTACCTGGCCGAGGCGGCGGCGTTGAGCGGTCGCTCGGATCACGCGCTGGCGGTCCTTCAGGAGCTCGACGAGCTGATCAGCGACACGACCGCTCCGGGCGTCACACGGGCAATGACGCTGTCCCGCGTGATCCTCTCCGACGACAGCAACGCGGAGCCTCGCTTCGGCAAGGCGCGCGAACTCGCCGCGGCCGCATCACCGTGGTATCGGGCACGACTCGACCTCGTGTACGGGTCATGGCTGCGTCGAGAGCGCCGGGTAGCGGAGTCGCGCGGCCCCTTGCGCTCGGCTCAAGCGGCATTCGACGCCCTTGGAGCGGCCGCATGGTCGGCGAGGGCCCGCAACGAGCTGGCTGCCACCGGGCAGCGTACCGAACGCGACGCGTCCGACGCGTGGGCGACGCTGTCGGCGCAGGAGCTTCAGATCGCCCAGCTCGCCGCTCAAGGCCTGTCCAACCGCGAGATCGGTGCGCGCCTCTACTTGTCGCACCGCACCGTCGGGTCACACCTCTATCGGCTGTTCCCCAAGCTCGGCGTGCACTCTCGGGCCCAGCTCCACCGGGCGCTCGCTGACGACTGATATCAGGCTGCTCAGGGTGCGGTCTCGTCCACAGGACACCCCTAACCCCGACCGGCGACCCGCGCCGCGTCCCGAAACCGCAAGCGAACGACCGGCCTGCCGGCCGGTCGTTCGCTCTCCCCGGCGGGAGCCGGTCCACATGAGGTACACGGCGCGGAGTCTGACAATCCTGGGTCCGCCGGCCGACCGCACGCGCCGACTCGGGCGGCGAACAAGGTTCGCCGCCCGAGTCGGGCACCGGCCGGTGGGGTCAGTGGCAGTGGCCTCCGCCGATCGGGTGGCGCTGGTTGCAGGTCAGGCCTTCGAACTCGCCGTTGTTCGGAAGGTTCTGGACCCATCCGTTGTAGACGTTCGGCACTGGCAGGACGCCCTGGCCGCCCATCCCGGCGTCGCCGCTGACGGTGTCGTCGGTCTTGGTCTTCGCGCCGTTCGTCAGCAGCACCCGGCCGACGATGGCGGCGTCGGCGGCGCTGCCGTCGCCGTTCGGGTCGGGGTCGGCGACGAGCATTTCGTTGGAGAACTTGCTGGAGATATAGGCGTAGTAGCCGCCGCCCTTCTTGGCGCCGAAGTTGACCCCGTGGCAGCCTGCGTCGCAGGGCAGGCTCTTGACCAGGGTGTCGGTCGCCGTGTCGATGATCGTGACCGTTCCGGTCAGTGTGTTCGCGGTGAAGACCCACTTGCCGTTCGGGCTGACCGGGGTCTGGATCGGCAGCGCCCCGAGCGGTCCGGTGATGGCGCCGGTAACCGGGTCGTAGTTGGCGAGCAGGTTGATGTTCTTGATCAGCGTCGGGTGCGGGTGGTGAGGTCGATGACGCTGATGGTGCTGGACTCGTAGTTGGAGACGTAGTACTTGCTGCCGTCGGGCGTTATCGCGCTCGCGATCGGCAGGGTGCCGGTCGCGACCTTGGGCTCGATCGTGCCGGGTAGCACGTGGACGACGGTCAAGTCGTTCGTGTTCGAGTTCGGCGTCACCATCGTGTGCCCGTCGGAGGACATCCAGTGTGCGTGCGGCTGCCCGGGGTTGCCGGAGTCCTGGACCTGGATCCGGCGGTCGATTCGAGTCGCGAGCGGGCTCAGCTCGACGATGTCTCCTTCGCCGTTCATCGAGACGTGCACCTGGTCGGTGTCCACTCTGGTCATCACATGCGCCGGCGCCTCACCCACCGTGACATTGCGGATCAGGGCCCCGGTCTTGCGGTCGAAGACGGTCAGCTTGTTGTCGAACCATTGGGTGTCGTAGATGACCGACTGCGACCGGTCGGTCCACATGTTATGCGGGTTGTTCATGTTGACCGAGGGCAGCGCGACCTTGCGGCTCACCGTCCAGTTGGACGTCTCGACCGCGGTCGCCGTCCCGGGCTTCGTCTTGTGTGTGGTCTGCTCGTACTCGGTGTCGATCCACACCTGGCCGACACCGTGACTGGTCGGCGGGATCGCCGGCGCCAGCGTCACCGGCTCATGGAAGTAGCTTTGGAACGCGGCGTTCAGGTCCGGCACAGACACCGGGTTTCCGGACTGGTCGTGGGCCAGCACCGGCACCGCCGGGTACACCGGGTCCCAGGTCGACCCGGTCGGGGCGTAGACCTGGTAGTTGTGCGGGTTCGTGATCACGAAGAATGCCCGCAGGAGCCGGAACGCGAGGTCGGAGGCGGTCGGCACGGTCAGGCCGCTGATCAGCGTCATCTTCTGGCCGAGGTCGAGCTCGGGCGTCGCGGGGTCGTCCACGATCGCGGCAGCGAGCATGAACGGGTGCAGCTTGCAGACGAACACGTACAGGCCGGGCGTGGTCAGCTGCACCTCCTCCTGTCCCCGGTAGGCGTGGGGTTGGTCGAACGGCAGGCCCGCGGCGCCGGTCGGCCAGAGCAGGCTGGACGCGGTGTGCACGGTGTTCGTGTCGGTCCCGACGACGAAGCGGACTGTGTCCCCTGGCTGCATCACGACCAGTGACCGGGTGCCGGCGATGTCGGTGCCCGAGTCGAACCAGTTCCCTGGATTGTCGGTGAGCTGGAGGGTGTGCACCGGCGAGGCGGCCGTGGCGGACGTGGCACCGGCGAGGCTGACTCCGGTGCAGGCGAGGACCGTGACCGCGACGGCGACGACCGCGGTCGCCGGCCGGCGCAGACCCAGGCGCGGCAGGCTGCGTGGCCTGCTGAACAGCAGCGCGAGCCCGACGAGCATCAGCGGCAGCGCGGCGACCTGAGCGATGAGTGCCTCACGCAGGATGTGCAGCAGGCTGGCGACGCCGACCGCACCCTGCACCCCCGCGGTCCCCACCGGGCCGTGCAGGTGTGCCGCGTGTGGCCCGGCGACCGCGCTCGCGCTGCCGTGCGCGTGCGGCACGACGGAGGGAGCCAGCAGCAGCCCGAACACGCCGGCTACCAGCGCAGCCCGGCCCGGCGTGGTGAACCGGCGGCCGAACCACAGCCCGCCCACCACCGCGACGACAGCGAGCGGGAGCGCGACCAACCCGTCCCGCAGCATCGGCGCCAGATGGTCATCGATCGAGCCTCCGACCGAACCGCCCGAGATGGCCGAGTGATAGACGTGCTCCCAGCCGACCGTGCAGAACGCGAGCAGGACCGCGAGCACGAGAACACCCCGTATGCGGCCCCACCCAATCCTTGTAGTCACTGACTGCCTCCTCGACGCGGCGCTCTTCGTGCCGGGCGACGTCGCCGACCACGACGCACGGCCACCGTCCCCGACTGCGAGTGTTGGGTCGGCGCGCCGCCGCACGCTTGAGTAGCCGACTACTCAACCCCGTCCGGGTGGCTACTCATCGGTCGTCGCCTCCGGCGAACGGGCTGGTCAGGCGCAAACGCCTGGTACCGGGCGGAGCGACCCGTTCCGGGTAGAAGGAAGCTCAGACCAGGTCACTCGGCGCCGCCGTGGCGATCACCGAAGGCTACGTGACGTCGTCGACGATCCGCCCGTCGCGCAGCCGGATCACCCGTTGACAGCGGTCGGCTATTTGCTGCTCGTGGGTCGCGACAATGATGGTCATCCGGTACTGCTCGTGCAGTCCGAGCAGCCGATCGAGTGTCTCGGCGCCGGTCGCGGTGTCCAGGTTGCCGGTTGGCTCGTCCGCGAGAAGCATGGATGGCCGGCCGATCAACGCTCGGGCGATCGCGACACGCTGCTGTTGCCCGCCGGAAAGCTGCGCAGGCAGCGAGCGCTCCCGCCCCGCCAGCCCGACGGCGGCGAGCAGCGCAGCCGCTCGCTCGGCCTTGTCGAAATCGACATGGTAGGGGAGCACGGGCACGACGACGTTGTCGATGGCGGTGAGGGCGGGCAGCAGGTGGTAGCGCTGGAAGACGAATCCGACGGTGCGCCGGTATTCGGCGAGCCGGCGCCTACTCAACGTGGTGAGGTCTTGCCCGTCGATCTCAAGGGTGCCCTGGTCGGCCCGCTCGATCGCCCCGATGAGATGCAGCATGGTCGACTTTCCGGACCCGCTGGGTCCGGTGAGCGCGACGACGGCGCCGGGGTCTATGTCCAGCGACACATGCTGGACGGCGACAATCTTGCCGTCGCCGGAGCCAAAGCTCTTACCGAGGCCGCGGGCGGACACGGCGCGCCCCAGTGCCGCCGGTGCGATGTCAGCGGCCATATCATTCTTCGGCGAGCAGTCTGGCCAGCGGGAGTTTGCGCAGAAACTGGGCCGGTATGACGGCGGCGATGCCGGCGATGGCGGTGGCACCGACCGCGGTGCAGACGGCCAGCACGACCAGCTCCGTTGTGATCCTCCCGACGAAGACGCCGACTCCGGCCATGCCGGCGGCCGCTCCCAGCAGCGAACCGAGCGCGCCCATGCCGAGACCCTCGTACCCGATCATCCGGGCGAGCAGCCGGTCGGTCCAGCCGACCGCGAGCAACGCCGCCAGCTCGGCGGACCGTTCCCGGATGTTGATGTAGAGCACGTCGGCCACCGCGACCAGGCCGAGCAGGATTGTTGCCGCCGCGGCGAAGACGTCGACGGAGCGAACGCGCACCGACACCGCTTCGCCAAGCAACGAGCCAACCACGTCGTTGCGGAACTCGACGATGACGGCGATCACAATGGACAGCGCGCACACGCCGACAGCCAGCGCCAGCGCGCCGAGGAGGGTTCGGCCGGGCACCCGGAGGAGGTTGGACGCGGCGAGGCCGACCAGGCTGCGCTGCCGGTGCGCGGTTCCGGCTGGTAGCACGGCCGGCTCGAGCGAGGCCGCCGGCCGTGACCTCGCGGCAGATATCGCCGGCACCGCAGCGGCTAGCACGGCGAGACCGAGCCCGACCGGCACGGCGAGCAGCGCCCGCGACAGGGGGATCAGCACGCCGGCGGCGTGGGACAACGGCACCGCGGCAACCGCGGCAGCGGCACCTGCGGCGCCTGCTGCTGCACCCACGATCGGGGGGATCCGGCGGTCGTTCAGCGACCGCGGGTTCGGTGGCGCGGCCAGGGGCCACGGGGGAGCCCCTGGCCGCGTCGCTGAAAGGTACTCCAGGAGGCCTCATCCGGGCAGGAACCGTTACCACCCTGGCACGAACTGTCGACCAAGCCGAGACACAGCGTGTCGCGGCGCGACCTCGCGGACGACGTGCGCGCGCGCACGGAACGGCTCGACCTGGCCGAGCCGTCGCTGGCAGTTCGGGCGCCGTCGATTCTTCGCTGGCCGCGCCGCCTGATCTGCCCGCGGCTGGCTGGAGCTGGCCGAGGCTCGGCCCGCTGTCAGCCGGTCGGGGTGCTGACGTCGAACCCGCCGGGTCGCCTATCCCCATCGGCGATCAGGCCGGCCGAAGGAGGTTGGGGTGCTGAGACCGACTCAGCCGAACGGCCGCGGACCGCGACGCAGGTCACGAGCACAGACCTGAGCCGGGGCCTCGACATGGGTGCGCCAACGGGACCAGTCGCTGGGGGGTAGGAGCGCCCCGGCGTTCTGGCCGGCGACATTGTGCGACCCTTCTGCGGGTGGAGGAGCTGCCCGCAGCCGACGCGGCCGGCCCGACCTGTGCGACACGCACGCGGTGCCGGCCGGCGGCCTCTGGGCACAATCGAGCCGCCTCACCTACGGGAGGAAAGCATGACCCGGGCAACGCAACCGTGCCAACACGTCGTCGGGCTGCAGCCGCCGCCTCGGCCCGGGGACGTCTGCGAGGACTGCGCCCCGCTGGGGGCGACCTGGGTGAGCCTGCGCCAGTGCATGGCCTGCGGCCGCGTCGGCTGCTGCGACTCCAGCCCAAACCGGCACGCGCGGGCCCACTTCGAGGGCACCGGGCATCCGGTGATCCGCTCGGCCATGCCCAGCGACGACTGGTGGTTCTGCTTCCCAGACGAGCTGACCGTGCGGCAGGAGCCCGACGGCCGCATCGTGCCGATCGACCTGTGGTGGGAGGCGGGGATCGCCGCCGTCAGTCGCCTGCTGGCTGAGCAGCCGGCCACCGAACTGGCCGCCGGGGCCAGGGCCGCCAACGGCTTCCCGGTTGGTGACTGGGCCGCGCAGCAGCGCCAGGCCCTCGCCGCCGGCACCCTGCCGCCCGAGCGAGTCGAGGCATTGCAGAGTCTGCCCGGCTGGCGCTGGTGAGGTCTCGCCGGGGCCTGCCGGCAGCCTCGCGGGCGGGTGGCAGGTGGAGCGTATAGCGTCGGCAGGCTCACTCGGCCGAACCCATCCCGAACGAGTCATGGATCTCCCGCACCTCCACCGCGGTGACATGGAAATCCAAGATCCGTTCGGCGATGGACGCCGCGTGCTCGGCGCTCTGGCAGTCGATCACGTAGTAGGCGGTCAAATGCTCCCTGCCGGCCATGAACGGGCCCTCGCTGACGACAGGACCGCCGCGATCCCGCCGTACCGTGATGGTGCGCTCCGGGTAAGCCAGCCCAGCCCCATTGAGCATCACCCTTGACTCATCCGCATGCAGCGCCTCATGCCGGCGGCGCACCGCCTCGCGGTCGGCGGCGGACATGGCCTTGGTCTCCGCCGGGTCGCTGTACATCAGCACCATGTACATCACGATCACATCTTCCCCGACGGCCAAGCCCGCGCTGGCTTGCCGTGGATCATGCGTCGACCGCGGGACGGCTGCTCCACCTGCCGGATGCCGGTGGTGCGTGCACCCTGCTCGCGGGCTGGGACCCCGCTGCCACCTGGTGGCTCGCCGACGTGACGCAGGCAGGACCGCCCGTGCAGTGGACCAGCCCGGGACGGCACCTGCTGGACTGGAGCCACAGCGACTGACACCGCCGCCCCGGCTCGCCGCCCAAGCACCGCACGCGCATGCCGCAACCCGCTCACCATCCTTCTTGCGGTTGCTTGCCATCGGGCAGGGCGGCGGGACCCGGGAGGCGATCTCCTCCTGACCTGGACTCACGTTCGGTTGGAGAAGGCGGTCAGCACGTCGGCAGCGTCGGTCATCATCCGTCGGATGATGTCACCGGCGGGCTCGATGGTGCTGATGAGCCCGACGCCCTGCCCCATCAACCAGGGCATCTCCTCCCAGTCGGCGTCGGTCTCCGGCACCGGCAGAAGCACGTTGAACTTGCGCATCACGGTCGGTTCCCCGAGAAACACTGTGGTTCCGACGGCGGCGAGCCCGTCGCGGTCCGTCGGCACCTCCGGCAGTCGGTCGGTCCACTCGGCCACCACGCGGTTGCGCTGCACTCGCATCGGGTTGAACGCTGGCCACTCCGGCCCGAAGATCGCCGAGCGGACGGTGTCCTGGCCGGTGGAGTCGACCAGTCGGCGATGGTGCTCCGGGTGCACCCGCGCCTCCCGCGAGGCCACCATCCGGGTGCCCACCCATACGCCGTCGGCGCCCAGGCAGAGAGCCGCGGCGACCTGCCTGCCGTCGGTGATCCCGCCGGCCGCGAGCACCAGCGCCGCGCCGCCGACGGCGTCCACGACGGCCGGTACGTTGACCATCGTCGGTAGGCCGCCGTAGTTGTGCCCGCCGGCCTCCCAGCCCTGGGCGACGACCACATCGACGCCGCCGTCGACGGCGCGGCGGGCCGCCTCCGGCGTGCCTACCTGCTCCCACACCGACACCCCGGCCTCGTGCAGCCGTTGAAGTTGATCTGCCGGGGGGTGCCCCCAGTGGAACGACGCGATCGGTACCTGCTCCTCGGCGCAGACCTTGACCTGTTCGGCGTTGTCGAGGAAGAAATGAGGTTGATATTGAAGGGCTGTCCGCCGGTGCGGTCTCGAACCTCACGGATGATCTTCCGCAGCTTCTCTGCCGGCGTGAAGCCAACACCGACCGCACCGATGCCGCCCGCGTTGGTAACGGCAGCCGCGAGGTCCGCGGTTTCGCCGGCGAATGCCATTCCGGCGCAGGCGAACGGGTACTGGCTGCCGAACCTCGCAGTCAGCCTCGTGGACAATGCGTTCATGATCGGCGCTCCTTCCGTCGGAACTTCCTCGCGCAAGCCTTCCATATCTGGATTATCCGGTGGCGCAGAGCGCTCCGGCGGTGGGTAGTGCCGATCTACACGCCATCTCCCCCGAAGGCGTCCGCCACCTCGACCATGATCAAGTGCGCTCTCGTGCCGCGTTGAGGATCTCGGTACGCTCCGCGTGCGACCGCAGGCTCAGCACCTTCCTGGTGGGAGTCGGCCGTTCGCTTGGTCGCTGGCTGGATGCCCGCGTGCCTCTATGGCTGGAGGTTGGGGGGACGGCAGCATGGTCGGAAGGTGGACCGGGTTCGTCGGGCGGCGGCGTCGGGACGATCCTGTGGTGCACGATCCGCGCGGTGGCCGGCCTGCGCCGCGATCGTGCCGTGGTCATGGGCGGCACGTCGGAGTTTGATCGAGTCGGCGGGCTCGCGCGGGAGGCCGGTGTCCGATCCGAGTGGGCTCAGCTGGCGATTTTGTTGACCGAGGCGTCGAAGATCTGCGCGATCGAGGCGTCCAGGTGCGCATCGAACTGCTGGTCGGTTTGCTCGGCCGACAGCCCCTCGAGCAGCCCGCGGGAGAAGCTCGCGATCATGTTCGGATCCCGGGCGAGCAGGCGGCAGGCCTCGCCGCGGCTGTAGCCGCCGGACAGGGCCAGCACCCGCAGCACCCGGGACTCGGCGGCGAGCCCGCCGTAGAGGCCCGGCTGGGTCGGGATCGTCAGCTTCAGCATGATGGTGGCATCGCCGACCAGCGCCTCGACCCGCGCCTGCAGCGCGTCCCGCAGCAGTGTCTCCGCCTCGTCCTTGTGCGGGCTGTCGATGCTGACCTCGGGCTCGAGGATGGGCACCAGCCCGGCCCCCCAGATCCGCGCGGCGTACTCGAACTGCTGGTCGGCGATCGCGGTCACCCCGTCCTTGTCGGCGTCCCGGATCACCGACCGCATCTTGGTGCCGAAGATCCGATGCCGGCACGCCCGCTCGAGCAGGTCGTCGAGGGTGTCGATCGGCTTCATCAACTGCACGCCGTTCTGCTCGGCGGCCAGGCCCTTGTCGACCTTGAGGAACGGGACCACCTGCTTCTGCTCCCACAGGTAGCGTGCCGTCGGCACGCCACGCATGTCCCGGTCCATGGTCTGCCGGAACAGGATGGCGCCGAGCACACGCGAACCGTCGAACACCGGGCTGGTCATGACCCGCGTGCGCATCTGGTGGACCAGGTCGAACATCTCCTCCTCCGAGCCGTACCGGCTCTCGGCGATGCCGTAGTCGGCCAATGCCTTCGGCGTGCTACCGCCGCTCTGGTCCAGCGCCGCGAAGAACCCGCGACCGGACCGGATCCGCTCCCGCTGCGTGTCGTCCATGACCCCCATCTTGCCATCCGGGCCAGCGGGTGAGCGCGCCGCCGACGGCGGCACCGTAGGCCGCCAGAACCCGAGCAAGGCTGCTACCTGCGGATTCGCCCACGTCGCAGCCGCGGTCGGCGGCCAGCGCCGGGACACCACCGGCCATCGTGGGCCGCCTTGTCGCCGAAGTCGGTGGCTCACAGCCGCTCGCCCCACACCGGGCGACGCACGGGACCGCCCCACACTCCTGTCCGATCCGCGTCCACCGCGCGCGGCGCGTCCCGATCCTCCGGGTTCCCCTGGCAGGTCGCAGCCGTCCGAGCGGCCACCGGCGTGCCGCATCGCACACCTCGGCAAGCTTCAAGCTTGATCAAGCACCCGGATCTGCCGCCCAGCGCTCGGAGCCCGGGTCGGCGGCGTTGGGCACTGTCGGAAGCCGGTGATCGGCTGGATCGTTGGTGGTTGACGACCTTCCCGCAGTTTCCTGCGGCCGGTGAGCCGGCGGATCTCGGTCGTGGCCGGCTTCTCACGCACCTCCGTGATCAACAGCGTGCTGGCTCACTCGCCAGCCCCCTCGTCCGCCGCTCTCCAATGCCGGCCGAGTCACCCAACGCCTAAGCCAAGAAGTGCCGGGACTCCTCATGCGAAGGCTGCGATGAGGCACCGGGCCGACCAACCAATGAGACGATGCTTGTTGCGAGCAGCTTTCGACACGCGTAAATGTAGTCCGTCAGCTCCGCAGAGAGTCGGCCTGTATCGCTCGCGGCGAGTGTCACCGGTCGCCGGACCGGCCGACGGGCCTGATCGTCCGGGCCAAGGGCGTGGATGCTCGCCGTCGCGACGGTGCAGAGGCGCGGCCGACGACCTCCCACGCCGTGCGGCACCCCAAGATCAATCAACAACCGGCTCTGCCGCGAGTCGCCTGGTTTCTCACGTGGGGGCTTGGGTCGAAATCCACCGGCTCGGCACGTCGCGAGCACCTGGCCTGGCGCAGAAGAGGCCGACCCCGGTTTGTGGGTCGGCCTCTTCCTGGTGCGGGCCGCTCAGGCGTTGGCCTCTTGGAACTTGGCGACCAGGTCAGCCGACACTCGGCCGCGCTGGCTCACCTCGATGCCCTGCGACTCGGCCCACGCCCGGACCGTCTTCGGGTCGTAGTCGCGGGACTGCCCGTTAGCCGGTCGGCTGCCACGCCTACTGCTGGCCCGTGTTGTTCCACCAGCACGCCGGGCGGCGGCCAGGTAGGGGCGGAGGACCTCCCGCATGGCCTTGGCGTTCTTGTCCGACAAGTCGATCTCGTAGTCCTGACGGTCGAGGCTGAACCGGACAGTCCCACCTTTGCCGTCGGGTATCGACTTGCCGTCCAGGTCGTCGGTGAGTTGGACGATGGTGCGTTGCGCCACGGTAAGAGCCGCCTTCCACGATGAGGGATTACTACGATGGTGTTCCGTTGACTGGGAAACGTCAAATCGGCGCCACCTGTCTTGCGGTCCAGGATGGGCACTGGCTCATCGGCTTTCTGCCGCGGGTCGGTCCTCGACACCCAACGACGATGGCGCCAGGCCGGCGGTGGTCGGACCAGGGTGGCGGTGGCTGAGGTCGAACGCTCGGGCTGGACAGCGCGGGTCACCGCAGGCGATGTCGGGGTCGCCGTCCCCGCCGTCATGCTCGAACTCGTCGTGGAAGCAGACCAATGCATCCGCTCGAACACCTCGTAGGAGTCCCGGCTGCGCTCGACTGAGCGTCCGCACCGTTCACAGCGCGGGTTGGTCACGCGCCGACATTGCGTCTCGGATGACGGCTGGTGGACGGGCCGGCAGGCCCGCGACCAGCTTGGCCGCGGGCCGGAGGCGTTCGGCCTCATCCACGCCGACCTGCACCAGGAGAATTACTCGAACGGCGGCTGTGCTATTGCTGGGCTGAGTAGGTGCGGATGAGTTCGGTGATGGAGGTGGTGTAGCGGCGGGCGAGGTCGCCGCAGTGCGGGGTGGGGGAGTTCTCGGCGTTGCCGGCGGCGTTGTGGGAGAGGTTGAAGCTGCCGGTGGCCACGGTGTCGTCGCAGACCAGCAGCTTGTGGTGCATGAAGTCGTGCACGCCGTGCGGGGTGTAGGGGGCGGACTTCTTCGCCACCAGGTGGGCGGCGATCCGATCGAAGAGGGCGGCGGTCGGCTTCCCGGTCGCGCTCTTGCGCCGCTGTGGGACGATCGGGGTCATCTGCCCGGTGTCGTAGACCCCGGACAGCGGAGCTCCGGGTCCAGCGCCTCGGCCAGCGCACCGCGGATGGTGTGCGAGGTCAGCACCATGGACGCCACGACGATCCGGCCGTGGGCGGCGCTGACCAGCCCGGCCGAGGCCGCGCCGATGGTCGGCGCCGCCCGGGGCGAACGCCCACCCCGCGGTCGTCGTGCCGAGCTGGGCGGTGCCGGTGTCGCCGGAGCCGGAGCCGGTGATCTGCCCGGACCGCCCGAGCTGGTCGAAGTCGGCCCGGTAGCCGCCGGCCAGCTCGGTGGACGCCAGCTGGATGATGTTGTTCTCCTGCCGGGTCCAGCCCGCGTCGGTGACGTTCGCCGAGCCGGTCCACACACCACCGCATCCGGAGTGTTGGCGTCGCCGATCATGTACTTGTGGTGCATCAGCTGCCCGGGCGGGGAATGCACCGGGCGCAACCATACCTGCGTGCCGTCAAACTGCGTGTGTAGCCACTCGTGGGTGCCGCGGGGGCCGGGTCCCCGCGGGCAGCGGCGAACGCCGCGGTGGTCCGCGCGGCCGGCTTGTCCTGCCGGTCGTAGGCGATCCGCACGTGCACCCCCGCGTGCCGCGGCGGCGAACGCGGCGACCACCGCGCTGCTCGACCAGACGCTAGGGAGGCAGGAGAATGACTGGCTGTTGCTCAGCGCCCGAGCGCTTTGGTCGGCGGCTGAGCTTGCATTCGACAACGCGGGACGCGATCTTCGTTTGGCACTGACCGTCCTGGCCAGCCTCGGCGAGGAGATGTCGTCCGAGCGCAGCCTGGTGTCGGCCTATCTTGACCTTGTCTCGCCCAAGGCAACGCGGACCAGGGGACTCGCTGGTAAGACGGGAGCGTTCTTGATCGCCCAGAGCTTGTCGACTGAGGCGATGAAGATCGTCGCTGACTCAACAATACGCCAAGTCGTACGGCAGACGCCATTGGTGCCGAACTGGAGGATGTCGGTCTGGCTCGTACAGCACGTGTTGCCACGTTCTGGGTGAGGCGGGCGCGCGCGCCGCAGGTCGACTGCTGGGACGCTTCCGCCGGGAGCGATCGTGCGTCTGCAGTCGCTGCAACTCAACCAGACGAGGCGGCCGCCCAAGGTGATCCGGACGCGCCAGCCGGGTACGTCTTCGGCCAGCACCGCCAGACGGACTATCGCCGGGACGGGAGGTGCCATGCGTGCGTCGCGCGCCTTCCGCAGATTCCTTGCCAGCGGCTGCGTCGCGTGTGCCGTTCTCGCTGGCGGCTGCGGCACGCAGGTCGCCGGCAGAGGCGGCCTAGCCGAGGAGGCGCTCGGACCGACGTCGACGGCTGTGCCCACCATCGACGCGCCACCGGGCACGATCCCGGAGGTATGGGCCGGAACCTGGAGCGGTCTGATGGACCAGCCCGACGACGCGGTGCCGCACTGGCAAATGGTGGTCAGGCTCTTCAAGGGCACGCTGTCAGGGACGCTGTCGGGAGGGTACTGCCGGGGCAGCGTCGCGGTAGCGCAACTGAGCAAGACGCGGCTGGTCGCCCGGGTGGCGGTCGACTTTGATCCGCTGGGCATCTGCTCGGCGTCAGGGACCCTCACCCTGCAGCCCTCCGGCATCAACCTGGTCAGCGCCCGCTGGGTGGGCAGGACCGGCAAGGTCTCCACCGGGACCCTGAGGCTGCGCTGATTCTCCATCCGCTGCCCACACGGCTGCTTGCCACGGAGTGATATGGCGATAGACCGGTGTGGGCGAGGAAGGCCGCCCATATATCGTGCTCGGTACCTACCGATCGGCGCCGGCCCCGGCTGCGGTCGCGGCCTGCTCAATGGTGACTGGTTGTAGATGAGCTGACCGACGACGCCGTGGACCACCTGTTCCACGCACTGGCCGACGGCACTCGCCGCGACATCCTCCGCCGCTGCCTGCGGGGTGAGCCGTCGTGTCGCGGCTGGCCGAGGCCTGACCCCGGGCGGCGCCCTCAGCTACTTCATGACCGGTCCAGACGGCGAGAAGCACCGCGGCTGGTGGCGGGTCACGTCGGTCGACCCGCCGAGGTCGCTGGAGTTCATCGACGGGTTCGCCGACCAGGACGGGACACCGATCGCCGACATGCCGACCAGCACCGTGCACGTGCGGCTCAGCGAGCAGGCCGGCGGCACCCGGATGGAGCTGCGCTCGGTCTTCGACTCCCGGGAGCAGATGGAGCAGCCCGCGGGTGTTGGCGGGTCAGCGGGGCAGGAATAGCAGCCGTTCGCGGATGAGGTTGAGCCGGGCCATCGTCATGTCGGTGCAGTAGACCACGAGCTCCTCGGGGGAGCTGAGGCCGCCGAGACGGTCGCGCGCGGCCGCTACTTGTTCGGCTACACCGGCAGGTAGCGCCAGCTCGGAGGCGAGCACCGTGGCCGGCACGTTGTTGACGTCGACCAGCCCGCCGTCGTCGTATTGACGGCCGAGGTCGGGCCGCCCGATCAACAGTTCAGCGGCGAGTACCGGGTTCGACGCCAGCAGCGCGCGTGCTCGTGCCCGCTTGGCCAGCCGATCGTGCGCCGCTGCGAGGACCGGGTCGACGGGCTCGCGCCGCTCGCCACCCTTGACCCTGACGGCCCGTTGGAGGAGGGCGCTGTGGGCTGTGCCAGCCAGCCAGCTGATCAACCATGCGGGCAGGATGATCGCGTCGATCAGGCCGGTTCTGTTCGGGTCGGTGAACTGGGTGGCCACGACGAAGGCGATAAAGAGGGCGCCGTAGGCGACGCCAGCGGCGATGTGTGCCCGGCTGCGCAGTCGCGCTCCGCCGTAGATGACCATCGGTCCGCTGCCTGCGCCGAAGCTGAGCAGCGGAATCAGGTACCACCAGGGGAGCCGCCGCATTGGCTGAGGATAGGCGTCTACCGCACCCTGGACGGCATGGGGGGCATCGACCATGAGTACGTCATCGACTGCGACGATGGTGTACCTGGTGCGCCGCGGAGTCGGTTCCGCTACTGCGGGCCCGCCGATGGCGGGGTTTGCCCGCTGCCTCGTGCCGCCGGCGTCAGCCGCATAGCAGGTCGAGGGTCGCGCGGTTGTTGTTCCATTCGGCGGTAACGTGCCGGCAGCCTGCCGTCGGCGCGTCGAAGATGGATGGGTAGATCTCACCCGGCGACGAGTTGGCCGGCTGGTCGAGACTCGTCGTCGAGATCGCCAACGAGTTGGTGGAGACCGGACGGCCCGCCCACCCCCAGGACGGTCATCGTCGAGGGACTAGGACCAGGACGCTCGAAGATCAACCACGCTCTCCTGCGGCCCAGCGGCGTGTCGGCTGCGAGCGTCGACGCGGGGCTGTCGGGCACTGTCGGTGATCGCCATTTGGGGGATCGTGGATGGGATGACACCTTCGCGTTGTTGCCGACCGGCGAGCCGGCTACTCGCACCGATCCACTGCGGCTTGCCGCATCGGCCTACTTGGCCCGACGCATCCCCTGGGAGCGCCCAAGCAGGACCGCACCGGGTGGTCTCAACCGGGACCGTCGGCCCGTGTCTTCGAAGGTCTGAAAGCAACATTCACGCACAGTGAGATGGCCGGCGATTCCGAGCAACACCGGATCGCCGGAACCCCGCTGCTGCCGTCGGTGTAGATGGTGTGTTGAGGAAGCACGGTCGGAGGGAGCGCGGCGATGAGACGCAGCGCGAAGGCCGTCCTGGTGATCGGTGCCGCGGCGGCCGCGGTTCTCGCTGCCCCGGTCGCGGCGTGGGCGAAAGGTCCGTCGCAGGCGACGATCGCCGGGCCGGGGCTTGCCTCCCCAGTCACCATCGGCGGCGCGGGCGAGCCCGGCAGCGGCGGCAGGCTCGCCGACCTCGCGGAGGGTACGGGACTGTTCGCCGCGATGTTCGGCCAGACACCGGACCCCATGCTGCCCACCGCGCCGACGAAGTATCTCGGCCCCCGGTACACGGTGACCTACCTGGTGCCCGGAGGTGCCACCGACGCCAGGATCGAACAGGCGCTCTTCCCGTCGGCAGCCGGCGGACCGGTGAGCTATCTCGCCCCCGGGCAGACGTTCTTCGACGACCAGCGCACCCGCGGCGGCTGGTACCGCGGCTCTCCTGCTCTGCTCGCTACCCTCCGCGCCCTCGGGATAGAGGCTGCTGCGGCGTCGGCTGCCCGGCCCGCCGCGGCCCGGTACCCGGCCCTGAGCCCGCATCCACCGGCCGTGCAACCGGTGGCCGCGTCGTCCAGCCGCCGCCTGCCGGTAGCCTGGGCGGCCGCCGCCTTTACCGTTCTGCTGCTCGGGTCGGTCGCGGCGACCCGCAGACGCGCACGCTCGCGCCGCACGCGGTAGGCCGAGCAGTTCTCCTCTGACCGGGACACCCGCGCCCGCGGGCCCGGATCTTCGCTGGCCTGGCCCTGACTGGCGCGGAAGCGTGATCGCTTCGGTCGACGGGTGCCGGCGACGTCGGCGTCCTAGCCGCCGCCGTCGCCGGGTTGGACGCTGGTAGAACGGCGGCGTGGTGGCGAGGACCCGGCTGGTGGGGGTTCGCCGGCCCAGGTGATGACTGCATCTGCTGCTGTTGGGCGGGGTGGTCGGCTGCACGGGCGGCGACGGCGAGGCGCCGTCCCGGGCTGTGATGTCGGTGTCGCCGGGCGATGCGTTGTACGCCGAGCCGGTGACCATCTCGGTGCGTGGCCTGGGGGCAGAGGCGCGAACCACGATCACCGCGAAGACCGCGGACGCTGGGGGGACGGTGTGGTCGGCGTCGGCCATCCTCCAGGCCTCCACCGGCGGAGTGGTGTCGCTGGATCAGCCGTCGCTGGGCGGAAGCTACTCGGGCAGCAGCCCGATGGCCTTGTTCGAGTTCATGACCCCGCCCGCGTCGGATACCGAGCACGGATGGCGCCTTCCCACTGCGCGGCGGTCCTTGCGTGCACCGGTGGCGGCGGGGATCATCGGCGGACAGCCGATCAACCTGTCGCGGGATAGAGGCAGCACCGCAGTGGCGAATGGCGAGCCAAGCAAGAAGGTCGGTCCGGCCGACACGGATCCGCGCCCGGCAGCAGTCACATTCGTGACGACGGAGCACTTCACGCTGCAGGGTGCCCGCTCGTCTACGATCTCGGAGTCGACCGGCCGCGCGAGCATGTTCCTCGGCTCCGTGACCGGCGGGCTGGTGGCCCTGGGGCTGATCGCCACGGCCAGCAACATCGGCGCGGCGTTCTACGCCTTCGGTCTCATCATCCTCCCCACGCTCGCCTTCGTGGGGCTGGTGACGTTTGACCGGGTACTGCAATCGGGGATCGAGGACCACGGCTACGCGCGGCGCATCGTTGCGTGGATGAGGGCGGTCAGCAGGGCCGCAGTAGCCGGCGGATCGGGCGGTTCGCCGAAGGTTGCCGCGTACACGTGCCGCCGCGAGCCCGGCAGCTCGCTCGCGACGATGCCCTTGACGCGGTGCGCGCGTAGGGCCAGTCCTGGGATGGTCGTCACGCCCAGCCCGGCCGCCACCAGCGTCTGCATCACGACCATGTCGTCGGACGTGTAGCCGATCTTCGGCTCGAATCCCTCGTCGGCGCACAGCGACAGCAGGTGGCCGCGGCACCGCTCGCAGCCGGCGATCCAGACGGCATCGCGCAACGCGCCCAGCGTGCGACCGCGGCGTGCCGACAGCAGGTAGACCGGGTCGTCGAGCAGGTGGTGCAGGCGGACGCCGTCCGGCTCGGGCTCGGTCTCGTCGTAGCGAAAGATGACCGCGACGTCGACCTTGCCAGCGCGCAGCAACTCCAGCGCCTCGGGCGGATGCGTGTCGATCAGGCTGACCTGCAGACCCGGATGGTCGCGCGACAGCAACCCAACCGCCCGCGGCACGAGCCACCCGATCGCGGACGAGAACCCGGCCAGGCGCACCCGCCCGGCGGTCAGCCCGACGTGGGCAGCCAGTTCGGCGTCGGCGGCGTCGATCCGCCCGACGATCTCGGCCGCCCGGTCGGCGAGCAGGCGCCCCGCCTCGGTCAGTCGGATGCCGCGCCCGACCCGTTGCAGCAGCTGGGCGCCCGTCTCGGCCTCCAGCCGCGCGAGGTGGTGGCTCACCGCCGGCTGCGAGTAGTGCAGCTCCTTCGCGGCCTTGGTGACGGACCCGTGGCGGGCGACGGCGTCGATGACGCGCAGCCGGGTGACATCGAGCATGCATGAATTCTAACTATGGATTGCCACGAAACTTGTCATTGGACTTATGAGTGGAGCGCGAGCACGCTCGGGGCATGACTGCGACACACGCCCGTCCCGTCCTCGAACTGACCGAACTCATCGATGGCATCCGCGCCGCGGTCGCCGCGCACGCGGGCTGGTCCGACACCGCCCAGCTGGTCGCCCAACAGCTGCGCCGCCGTCTGCCCAGCCCGGACGTCCTGACCGCCGAGCAGCGCCTCGGCTCGCCGGAGTGTTACCGCAGCCACACCCTGCACGTGGAGCCGGACGGCTCGTTCTCGATCATCGCCCTGGTCTGGCGACCCGGGCAGGTGACGCGCATCCACGACCACGTGACGTGGTGCGTGTTCGGCGTCATCCAGGGCGTCGAGCACGAGGAGCTGTTCGACGCCGAGCTCAACCTGGTCGGCCTGAGCGACAACGAGGTCGGCGACGTGAGCGGCTTCGCGCCGCCCGGCGACATCCATCGCGTCCACAACACTGGCGGCGGGACGGCGATCTCGATCCACATCTACGGCACGGACGTCAGTCGTGTCGGATCCAGCGTGCGCCGCTACTACGACTGACAACTGGCAACGGTACCGCTGGAGAACAAAAAGAACGCCGTCATCTGGTCTGGGGGCCGCCGGAGCGGTCGCCAGCCCGGTCGCCGAGGCATTCGCGCGTGACGGGTGCCCGCGTCATCCCCACCCGGCCGCGACCTTTCCCGGGTGCGGCACCTGGCCGAGAAGATCAACGACGCGGGCGGGCACGCCGAGGCCGCCGCCGCCCGCCCACCTGCCGCCGCCGGCACGACCGCCGGCGGGAGGACTGGCGCGGCCGTGGTCGACGGCCGGCCGTGTCGGGATGACCGCCAACCAGTCCGGTGGCCCGCCCATGGACCAAGGATTTGGCTGTCGCCGCCGACGCCGATAGCAACCGCCGCTGCCGGCCGGTCGGTCCGGACGGCATGGTCGCCTGTGGACCATCACCAGCCCGGCTGCCCGGATATGCTTCCTTCCACCCCCGCGAACCGTAGCCACCGTCCCCGCACCCCTGGAAGGCAGCCGGATCATGGCCCAGAAAGTCCTCGTCGAACTCACCGACGACCTCGACGGCGGGAAAGCAGTTGAGACCCTCAGCTTCGGCCTGGACGGCCGCGCCTACACCATCGACCTGAGCACCCGCAACGCCAAGGCGCTGCGGAAGGTGCTGGCCCCCTACGTCGAATCCGGACGTCGAGTCAAGACCAGCTCACCAGGCCGAGGCCGGAACCGGACCCCGGCCGCCCGCACCGGGTCCAGCAGCCAGCAGATCCGCGAATGGGCGCGGTCGCAGGGCATCGAGGTCGCCGACCGAGGCCGTATCCCGGGCGAACTCGCCGCCCGGTTCCACGAGGCGCACGCCTCGTAGTCGCGCGCCTCCCTGCTACCCCCGCGGCTCGCTGGCGACCGCGGCCGGATCGGCGCCGGGGCGGGCGCGTGCGGTGCCGCCAGCGCCCGCCGGTCGCCCGGGGCAGCGTTTGCGTGATCCTCACCACCAATTCCCGCCGGCTCACTGAGCGGGCCGGCGAGGAAGCGGGTGTCTCACCTCAGGCTCTCCAGCGAAGAGTCGGCGGCGGCACCGGGCGGCCGCCGGTCGGGCGGGGCCTCGGTCAGCGGCTCAGCCCTCCTCCCACTTGCGGTCCTCCTCGTCCATCTCGGCGTTGCGCCGGTGCAACTCTTCCAGGCCGCGCTCCGCCTCCTCCTTCGTCGCGTAGGGACCCAGCCGCGACTCGAGGAAGCCGCGCTTGGCAGGTCCCCTCTCGGCGCGGCGCTCGTCGACGTTGTAGTACCAGCTGTCGTCCAGGTCTCTGGCCACGGAGCCTCCCCGGGTGTGATCGCCATCCCCGACTCTCCCACTTGACCGGCTACTTTCGACCTCGGGCGGCGGCTCGGCTGATCACGAGCGTCCCTGGCGGCGCCGTCTCCTCGCCTCGAGGAGCCCGAGATGACCGGGTGGTAGCGCTGACCAGGCGCGTGGAAAGCGCCCATCGGCACCCGCCGCCGCCGACCAGGGCATCAGCAATGTCGCCGGGCGCGCGACCATGCCGCATTCTGCGGGGTGTGGTCAGGTGACTGTGTATATGCGTGCTCCACTCACCTCCGGCGAGGGTCAGCCCCCCGGTCGTCTAGCCCAGGCTGGTGGTGGGAGCGGGCCGGTGCCGGGAGGGTGGGTGAGCGCGATCGCGGGGCAGGATGACCGGCATGACCCCGCTGCCCCCGCTGACTGTGCTGCTGCGTCCGCTGCTGCTTGGCGTCGTCACCGGCGCCCGAAGCCAGCTTGGCCTTGCCGTGCTCGCCTGGTCGCCACCGCGCCGGCGCGACCCGGCGCCGCTGCGGCTGTTGCGTACCCGGGCCGGCCGTGCCGGCAGCGGGCTCGCCGTGGCCGGCGAGCTGGTCGCGGACAAGCTGCCGCGGACGCCGAGCCGGCTCAGCCCGCCGGTGCTGGGCGGCCGGCTCGCCGTCGGCGCCCTGGTCGGCGCGCTGGCCGCCGAGCGCCGCGACCCGGCCACGACCGGCCTGTCGGCAGCGGCCGGCGCCGTGGGCGCCGCCGGCGCGGCATGGGCGGGAGCGAAAGCACGGACCACACTACCCGAGCGCACCGGCACCCCCGACCTGCCCTGGGCACTGGCCGAGGACGCGGCGGCCGTGGGACTGGCCGTGGCCCTGCGCGGCCGCCCAGAGCCGACTCCCTGGTGGCGGCCGCGGCCGCGCGGCTGAGTCCGTCGCAGCACCCCAACCTCCTTCGGCCGGCTTGATCGCCGATGGGAAATAGGCGACCCGGCGGGTTGGACGTCAGCACCCCGACCGGCTGAGCTGCCTGTCACCCGAAGGAGTGATCGGGGTCCGCTCCGCGTGCGGAAGAGGGCGGCCGGGTAAACCCGCCGCGGCTGGGGGTCAGAGGGGATGGTGGGCCATGACGAGAACGTGGGCGAGGCCGGTCGTCGCGCTGGCGGCGGCCGGGCTGATGGCTCTCGGCACGCTGACCGCGAGCTCGGCGGCCGCGTCGACGGGGTCGCCCGACCGGGACCGGTCGCACGGCTCCCTGGTGGCGCACACCGACAAGGGTGCGGTGCGCGGCGTCCGGGCCGGCGCGGTGGACAGCTTCCTGGGCATCCGGTACGCCGCGGCGCCGGTCGGGCCGCTGCGCTGGCGGCCGCCGCAGCCGGCGCAGCGGTGGCCCGGGGTGCTGCTCGCCGACCACTACGGCAACCGCTGCCCGGCACTGGCCAGCACCAACGGGCCGCGCTCGGAGACCGAGGACTGCCTGTTCCTCAACGTGCAGCGGCCGGCCGGCACCCACCGCGGCGCCCGGCTGCCGGTGTACTTCTGGATCCACGGCGGCGGGCTGATCAACGGCAGCTCGAACCAGCACGACGGCTCGAAGATCGTGCAGGAGACCGGCGTCGTCGTGGTCACCATCAACTACCGGCTGGGCGTGTTCGGCTTCCTCGGCCACCCGGCGCTGACCGCCGAGGTCGGCGAGTCCGGCAACTACGGCCTGCAGGACCAGCAGGCGGCGCTGCGCTGGGTGCGCCGCAACATCGCCGCGTTCGGCGGCGACCCGAGGCGGGTGACGATCGGCGGCGAGTCAGCCGGCGGCTGGTCGGTCTGCGCGCACCTGAGCGCGCCCGGCTCCCGCGGGCTGTTCATCCGGGCGATGATCCAGAGCGGCAGCTGCGCGAGCCGGACGGAGCCGGCCGCCGAGGCGCAGGGCACGTCCGTGGCGACCGCGGTCGGTTGCGCCGACCCGGCGACCGTGCTGGCCTGCCTGCGCCAGGTGCCGCCCGGCGCGCTTTTGGAGGCGTTCGGCACCAACGCGCCGATGTTCGCACGCGGCACCCCGACGCTGCCGCTGGACCCGCGGGTCGCCGTCCAGCAGGGACAGTTCGTCCACGTGCCGGTCGTGAACGGGGCGAACCGGGACGAGGGCCGGACGTTCGCCGCCGGCTTCATCGGCGCCACCGAGGCCACATACGTCGCGGCGGTGCGGGGCATCTTCGGCGCGAACGCCGACGCGGTGCTCGCGCACTACCCGTGGCCGGCCAACTCCGACCGGTTCACCGCTGCCTATCTGCTCGGCGCAGTCTTCACGGACTCCGGGCTCATCGGCGACGGGATCGGCGGCTGCGGGACCCGGGCGCTGAGCCAGGACTTCGCCCGGTACACCCGCACGTACGCCTACGAGTTCGACCACCGGACCGGGCCCGGGCTGACCCCGATACCCGGCTACGTATGGGGCGCCGGGCATGCCGCGGAACTGGCCTACCTGTGGCCGAGCTTCGACAACGGCATCCCGATCGCGCCGGCCTTCAACGCGGCGGAGCGACAGCTCGCCCGGGACATGGTTGCGTACTGGGGTGCGTTCGTCCGGACCGGCCGGCCGGACGTCGCCGGCCTGACCCAGTGGTCGGCGTACAACCGCTCGGCGCAGGTGCTCTCGCTGCGCGCCGGCGGCCAGTCCACGCTGATCTCGGACGCCACCTACGTGGCCGAGCACCAGTGCGGGTTCTGGGACTCGCTGCCCCGCTGATCGGCGGGTAGCCCACCTTTGGATCGGGCCGGCTGGACACCGGCCCGATCCGGTCGCCTGCGTGGGCAGGGTGACGACATCCGACGGCCAGGCGTGCCGGTCCCGGGTGCGAGGTACCACCGGTAGCCCATCTCCAGCCCTTCGGACCAGATGATCGAGCCGTTCGTGCCGGTCGACCGCTCGGGGTGCCCGGCGAACGGTGTCGGCCGTCGAGGCGGCCGCCGCGGCGGCGGCCAGGTTCTTCTGCTGGGCGGCCCAGGTCAGCCGGGGCCGTGGGCCGGCGGTGCTTCGTGCGGCATGGGCTCGGCCGTGCTTGGCCACGCTCGCGACGCGGCTAGCCTCGCGCGCATGGAGTTCGCGTGGGATGACTCGCGTCGGGCGTTCACCGACGCCGCGGAGTGGTTCGTAGCCACGACCGCGCTCGTCGGTGATCGGTGGGACCGGCCTGGCCTGGGCGAGTGGGACGTCCGCGCCCTCGTCGGTCACACGAGCCGTTCCCTGCTGACGGTCGAGACGTACCTCGCTCGTCCTGCCGCGGCCGTCCAGGTCGCCTCCGGCACGGACTACTTCCGGGCGACGAGGGCGGCCGCCGCCGACCCGGCTGTCGCGGCGCGCGGACGCGGCGCCGGGACCGCTCTGGGCGCCGATCCCGCGGCCGCCGTGGCGGAGATCGCCGCACGGGTGCTCGCGCTTGTCGACAGCCGCGACGGCGCCGAACTGGCCACGACGATCGCGGGCGGCATGCGGCTGGGGGACTACCTTCCGACACGCACGTTTGAGCTGGCCGTCCACACGACGGACCTCGCCACAGCGCTCGGTCTGCCGCCGGAGGTCCCCGCAACGGCCGCGGCGCAGGCACTGCACGCCGTCGCCGACCTCGCCGTCGCCGACGGCCTCGCCGGGCCGCTGCTGCTCGCCGCCACAGGCCGGCCGGGGCTTCCGGAGGGCTTCTCGGTGCTCTAAGACCTCCGGATGTCGTTCGGCGAGTCCGGGTTCGAACGGAGTCCGACCCGGAGTCATGGAGCCCGATCGTGACCGTTCGCTGATCGGCTGCCCGCCCGACTGCCTGCAGAGACGGTCGGGTGATCGGTCCTGGTGATGGGTCTTGCTGTGGCTGCTGGTTTCCGTCGCGGTCGTGGTGGGGTTGGCTGGAGACTTGCCCAGGCGCTAGGGCGTCACCGGCACGGTGAGGGAGGTCGGGATGGATGAGCGTGGGCGTGGCGGGTTGGTTCTGGTGGCGGCCAGTGGTGGGCCGAACGGGACGGCGCCGCGGTGTGAGCACCTCGACGCCATCCGGCCGGTTGAGCCGCGGTCGGGTGTCTGTCCGGAGTGTCAGGCTCGGGGAGAGGGTTGGGTGGGGCTGGTGGCGTGCCTGACGTGTGGTTGGGTGGCCTGCTCGGATGGCTCACCCAACCGGCATGCGAAGGCGCACTACGAGGAGACCGACCACCCGATCGCCAGCACGCTGGACTCCACCTCGCCGCGCAGATGGTGCTACGCCCATCGACGTGTCGTCTGAGCGAATCTCCACACACACGCACGGTAAGGGGGCCGCGGCGACCGGGCGGAGTCGCAGGCGCCGATGGACTTTGCGGTGTGTGCTTGGGAAGCTGGCTGTGGTGCACCCTACTGGTGGGGCGGTGCGGGCGGAGGTCGGCTCGCATGGAGTTTCGTCAGCTTCGCTACTTCGTGACGCTCGCCGAGGAGCTTCACTTCGGGCACGCGGCCGCTCGCGAGCACATCGTCCAGTCCGGGTTGAGTCAGCAGCTGCAGCGGCTCGAGCGTGAGCTCGGGGTCCGGCTGCTGGAACGCAGCACCCACCAGGTTCGCCTGACATCGGCTGGGGCGGCGTTCCTGGTAGAGGCGCGGCAGATCCTGGCCCACCTCGACCGGGCGGCGGCGGTGGCGCGGCGGGCGTCCGGCGCTGCCCCGAGCCTGCGGGTCGGCGTGGTCGACGCCGGCTACGACTCGATGCCGCTGGTGCTGCGGGAGGTCCAGGCGCGGTACCCGGATCTGGAGATCCACCAGGTCGAGGCCGGCGTGCCCGAGCAGTTCCGGCTACTGCTCGAGGGCGGGCTGGATGTCGGGGTGGGGCGTGCTTCGCTGGCCCCGCCGGAAGTGGCCTCCGAGCTGTTCCGCCTCGATCCGCTGGGCGTGCTGGTCTACGAGGGCCATCGGTTCGCGGCGCTCCCCGGGGTTCCGGTCGCCACCCTTGCCGCGGAGCCGCTGCTGCTGGCCGAGGAGAAGCGAGCGCCGGAGTTCAACCAGTTCGTGATCGAGCTGTGCCGGTCGGTCGGGTTCACCCCCACCGTCTATCACGGCACGGTCGAGAGCATCCGGGCCGGCGTGGAACTGGTCCTACAGCGACGGTGCCTGCTGTGCGTGCCCTCGTCCTGCATTCCGGCCCTGGCCGGGGTCACCTGGAAGCCGCTGGTCGAGCCGGCGTCCCGCTACCCGTGGTCGATGCTGCGGCGGTCCGAGGACCGCTCCGAGCACGTGCAGGCGGTCGTCGCCTGCGCGCGGGAGCTGTCCCGGGAGCGGGGCTGGCTGCAGACCGCGGGACAGACCATCGGCTGAGTCCGGCCGCGGCAGCCGGCGGCGATGTCAGCAGGTCCGTCCTCGCCGAGGGTTGCCTGCCCGTGCCGGGGTCGTGGGCTGGCGGTGATCGATCTCGGTGATGAGGTGTTCTCTGTTTCGCTGTTTCCGGCCTGACCTGCACGCGCTTGGCTGAACAACGTCGAGCGAGACGGCGAAGCGCGGTGATGCGGCGCCGAACCGGCCATCAGCCCCTTGCGGGTTACTCGCGTCAGCCCAGCCGCTTGGCCGGGCTGGGCTCCATGAGTCACCGAGACACGAGTCACCGAGAGATGTTCCGCACAGGATGGTCCGATGTGGACAGCCAACGGGCCAACCCGACCTTCCGCCTTCGACGAGGGAGAACGGCATCGGCGAAAGAGCTGAGGTTCGATGAGCACACACACCGCCGCCCCGGACCGTCCCGGCGTCAAGCCACTGCTGGAGTCACCGCCATCCCGCGGTGCGGTGATCACCATGTGGCTGTTCGTGGTGATCCCGTTCCTGGCCCTCACCGCGGCCGTCCCGGTCGCCTGGGGCCGGGGGTTGTCGGTTACCGACGTGTCGATCCTCACCGTGGGCTACCTCGTCTCCGGATTCGGCGTCACGGTCGGGTTCCACCGCTGCTTCACCCACGGCTCGTTCAAGGCCACCCGTAGGCTGCGGGTCGTTCTGGCCGTCACCGGGTCCCTGGCGATCGAGGGGTCGGTGACCCAGTGGGTGGCCGACCACCGCCGGCACCACGCCTTCAGCGACCGGGATGGCGACCCACACTCGCCCTGGCGGTACGGGCCGACCGTGCCCGCACTGGCAAAGGGCATGCTCTACGCGCACTGCGGCTGGCTGCTCAACCGGGAGCCGTCCAACCGGGAGCGGTTCGCTCCAGACCTGCTCGCCGATCCCGACGTCCGGCGCGTTGACCGGCATGCGCTCGCGCTGATCGGATTCTCGCTGCTGGCACCGGCGGCCGCCGGCGGGCTGATCACCCGGTCCTGGCAAGGCATGCTGACCGGGCTGTTCTGGGGCGGACTGGTTCGGGTGGCGCTGCTGCACCACGTCACCTGGGCGATCAACTCGGTCTGCCACGTGGTCGGCGACCGCCCGTTCCGCACCCGCGACCGTGCCGCCAACTTCTGGCCGCTGGCGCTGCTGTCGTTCGGCGAGAGCTGGCACAACTCCCACCATGCCGACCCCACCTGCGCCCGCCACGGCGTACTCCGCGGGCAGATCGACCCGTCCGCTCGGCTGATCCGGCTCCTGGAGCGACTCGGCTGGGCACACGACGTGCGCTGGCCCACCCCGGACCGGCTGGCCGTCAACCGCGCGACCTCGTAGTGGCGTGCTGCCGTAGTCCTGTTGGTGCTGGTGGCGGAACAGTGGGCCGGGCGGCGTCTCGCGAATCGCGAGTCGGTCGGCTGGGCCGATGCGCCGCGTCTGATCATCGACCCGGTGATCGCTGGCGCACGGACCGCACCCGCCCGCACCAGTAGCGGCGGTGCCGATCAGAACCCAAGTGTGTCCGCACCCGGGAACCAGTTGGACACGGCTTGCCTGGAGCCGGCCGGTGATCGGTCGGAGAGATCGCCCTTGCTCGGTTTGCTGGTTTCCCGGCTCGGTGCCCCGAGCTTTACTGGCCCAAGCAGGTTGGAGACGGTGCTACGTCCCTCAGCGAGTCGTAGCTGCGGCGCGGGCCGCATGATGGCCACCGGGATGCGTCACGACGTCGACCGGGTCGGACCTGTGTCCGGAAGGACACGATGGCCATCGCCACTGCAGCCGAGACCATCGAGCGGGTGCGCCGCAAGGGCATCACCCGCGTCGTGCGGACGGTCCTCGTCGCGGTCGTGGTGGTCGCCGTCTTCGCGTACGCGGTGCCGAAGTTCGCCGACTACGGCTCGGCCTGGGCTGTGGTCAAGATGCTGTCCTGGGCGCAGGTCGTGCTGCTGGTCGCGGCGACGGCGGTCAACGCGGTCAGCTACTGGTCCCAGTTGGTCGCCTCGCTGCCCGGCCTGACTCTCGGCCAGGCGGCGGTGAACAACCAGACCGCGACCTCGATGGCCAACACGGTGCCCGGCGGCGGTGTGCTGGCCATCGGCGTCGCCTGCCTGATGTTGCGGTCCTGGGGGTTCTCCTCCGGCTCGGTCGCGCTCTCGGTTGTGCTCACCGGCGTCTGGAACGCCTTCCTCAGGCTGGCCCTGCCGATCCTGGCCGTCGCGGTCCTGGCGGTGAGCGGAACCGCCACCGGAGCCCTGCTGCTGCCCGCACTGATCGGACTGGCGGCCTTGACGACCGCGGCCGCCCTGGCCGGTCTCGTGCTGTGCAAGAACACGCTCGCCAGGCGGATCGGCGGGAAGCTCGGCGCGGCGGTGTCCTGGCTACGCCGGCTGGTCCACAAGCCGCCGGTGACCGGGTGGGCCGATGCCGCGCTGCGGTTCCGCCACCAGTCCACCGACCTGGTCGGCCGCCGCTGGCTGGCGCTCACCATCACCACCGCCGTCAGCCACCTCAGCCTGTACCTGGTCTTCCTGCTCACCATCCGGGCCGTCGGCATCGGCGGCGCCGAGGTGAGCTCGGCCGAGGTGCTCGGGATCTTCGCCCTCGGGCGGCTGTTGACCGCCGCGCCCATCACACCCGGCGGTGTCGGCGTGGTGGAGCTGACCTACATCGCCGGCCTGGTCCTGGCCGGCGGCGACCAGATCCGCGTCCAGGCCGTCGCCGCCGCGCTGCTGTTCCGGCTGCTCACCTACGGGCTGCAGATCCCGCTCGGCGGGATCACCTACCTGATCTGGCAACGCAAGACCAGTTGGCGCGGGCCGTTCCAGGAGCAGGAACCGGCCCCTCGGCTCCCGAGCGCCGCAACGCTGGCCGCATAGACCAGCCACGTTCACCTCCGCCGCCGCTCCGACCGACCGCCGTTCGACCCCGGTCAGCCGGTTGGCTGAGGTGCTGCGGCCCCGGCACCGTCCGGAGCCGAGCTCCGAGTTCGCCACCCTGCACCGTGGATTCAGCATTCCCGGCACCTGCAACGAGAAGGACGGGATCTCGAGCGGACAGCGACCCTGCTCCGGCTGCCAGACCGCTTTCCACACCTACGCCTTGGAGTGGGACCAGAGCGTGTCGCCGCAGCAGCTGCGCTGGTACCTGGACGGGGTGAACTTCTACACGATCCGGCAGGACCAGGTCGACGCGGCGTCCTGGACCGCGTTCAGCAGTGGGCAGCCGGCCGACTTCGTCAACCTCAACTGGTTCACGTTCGGCCACTGACACTCCGAGCGGCGCCGGGCGGCACCGACACCGTGCCGACGATCTGCTGACCGCGCCGGAACACCACGGTGATCGGCTGCCCGGTCGGGTTGGTGACCAGCAGCCGCAGCCCGTCCGGGCCGCGCAGGGCGAGCCCGTACGGGCCGTCCGCAGTGACCGTGGGATCCGGCGTGCCGTCCACGGCCAGCAGCGCGATGTACGCCCGCACCATCGCCCGGCCGGTGCTCGGCTCTCGCGGCATGGACGGCGTGAGACGGGCCGCCGCGGCCGCGGGGTCGGCGGCGGCGAGGTCGGCCGCGAACAGGTCGGCCCAGATCCGCGGCGGGTTCGCCCGGTCCCGGGTCAGCTCGGCGGCGCGCAGCCGGGCGGATCCGGGCTCGGCGCGGTAGAGCGAGCCGAACGTCAGCGGCAGCAGCTGGATGCCCAGCACCGATTCCGGCCGGCCGTCGAAGAACGTGGCGAAGTCGATCTTGTTGTCCCAGACCACGCCGGCGGTCCGGTGCGCGTAGCCGGGTGGGCGGGTGAGGCCGTCGCCCAGCCAGTACATCCGGGCGGTCAGTGCCTCCAGCGCGTACCGCTGCACGCCGAGGGCGACCAGGTCGGGCTGCCGGGTCACCAGGCCCCAGCGCACCATCGCCTCCCAGCCGGCGACCGCCTCGCTGGACGACTCCTGGTTGTTGCCGTCCGCGAAGTCGGCGAATCCGGACGCGAGGGAGTGACCTAGGTACGGGCTGAAGACGCGGTCCGCCGGGAGCCCGCGGGCGGTCCCGCCGGCGTAGTCGCGGACCACCAGGTCGACCACCGGCCGGTAGTCCCTGGCGAACCCCGGGTCCGCGGCGGCGAGCGTCGCGGCCGCGCGGACCAGGTAGCCGTACTGGAAGTGGTGGTCGTTGTAGTCCTGGCTGCCGAACTCGGCCGGGACCGCGACCAGCCCGCCCCAGATCCGGTCGTACCCGAAGTACCGGGCGTCGCCGCTTCCGGAGTAGGTCAGCCAGTCGACCAGCTGCGCGCGCAGCCGGTCCAGCGCCTCCCGGGCCGCGGCCCGGTCGCCGATCCGATCCGCGATCTCGGCGACGGTGGCCAGCCGGCCGAGCTCCTTCAGGCCGAAGTAGCTGCCCCCGCCGGCCGGTGGCTGGGCGAGGTCCGCGCTCAGCTCGGCGCGTAGCGCGGGCCGGCTGGCGACCGGCAGCTCCGGTGTGCCCGGCAGCAGTCCGGGCATCGGGACGCGCAGGGTCAGCTCGTCGGTGCCGCGCAGGGTGAGGGTGCCCAGCGGCTCGGGGTAGCTGCCGGCCTGCGGTGCGCCGGCGCTCGTCGGATCAAGGGTGCGTTGCTGGTGCGGCAGCAGCGCGAACGGCCCGGCGCCGGTGCCGTGCTCGCGGTCGAACCGGAGCCGTTGCACGACCTCACCGCGCTGCGGGTCGTAGCTGGCGTCGGCGGACGTGCTGACCACCGGATCGGCGGCGCTCCGGCGGAGCGCGGGCAGCCAGCCGCGGTCCGCCTCGCGCGGCGCCTCGCCGACGGCGATTGCCGGATCCGCGCCGCCGCCGACCAGCCGGAGGTCAGCTCCGGCCTGCTCCCAGCGGCCGGCCCCGGCCGGGACCGCGTCGAACTGCAGGCCGTCCGCGGTGACCCGGGCTCGGCTGCCGCCGTCGGCCAGCTCGACCCTGCTCCCGGTGGCGGTCAGCCGCGGCTGGGTCCCCCGGAACCGCAGGAACAGCACCGGGCTGCCCTGCACCACCGTGGTTTCTAGTCGGCCGCCGCCGGCAAGCGTGCTGTCCAGCCGGACCGAGAACGCGCCGTAGTCGGCTACCCGGACGTCCCGTTCCGGGCCACCCATGGTGAGGGCGGCCCGGAACGGGCTCTGCACGCTGTCCGGTCGGGCCTGCAGCCCGGCGCCGGCCACCTGCAGACCGCCGGGGGTCGCCCGGACGGCCAGCGGGTGCGCGTACAGCGGCTGGGACCACGGCCCGGTCAGCGCCGAGGTCCACCACTGGTTGGTGGGCAGCGCCCGGCCGCGCAGCCGGGGTTCGGCCTGGGCCGGCGGCCGGGCGGGCCGGCTGCCGGCCGGCAGGTCGGGCGCCACGCTGCCCTTGCCGGCCAGCGGTGCCAGCCCGACCGGACCCGGCGCCGCTGTCAACGACGCCGCCGTCCGGCCCGGGCCCGGGCCGTGCCCGCGCAGCTCGGCCGCCGCCACCGCGGTGGCGGACACGGCGAGCGTCGCGGTGACCGCCACGGCGGCGCGAACCGTGGTACGCCGGTTCAGTCCGCGCCCGCTCACTGTCCGACGTAGACGCTCGTGCGCCGGCCGGGCGGCACCGAGGAGGTGTCGACGGTGCCCTCGAACCGCAGCCCGGGGACGAGCTGGGCCACCAGCTGCCGGTCGGTCGGGGTGAGCTGCACCGCGATGTGGTCTGGTTCCACATCGGACTGGTCGGTGCCGACCCGGGGGATGACCTGACCGACGACCGCCTCGATCGGGGTGGACAGGTCCGCGCCGTGCAGCGTGGCGTGCATGCCCGCGGACAGCTTCGGCAGCTCGGCCAGCGCCACGTCGGCCACCAGGGTGAGCCGCGAGGGCTGGTACATCTCGACGAACGCGTCGCCCGGCTGCAGCGCGCTGCCGACCGGCCGCGGGTCCTCGCTGACGATCCCGGCCACCGGCGCCCGGAGCACGACGGTGCCGTGCACCGGGTAGCCGGCGCCGGTCATGGTCGTCGTGCTGGCCCGGCCCAGTTCTTGGCCGGCCCGCACGTACTGGTGCTCCTTGACGCTGACCCGGGTGACCAGTCCGAGCTGATCGGACTGCACCGGGATCGGCTCGGCGGTCAGGGTGACGGTGCCGAGGTCGAGCTGCGCGGCGGCGTGGGTGCGAGCGTGCACGAGTTGGCTGCCGCCGTAGCCGGCTGCGGCGAGCATCAGCACGACCACGAACCGGGCCCGCCAGCGGCGCAGCGATCCGGTTCGCCCGGGGCGGGCCGGCGGGGTCGGGGGAGGCGGGGGGCGGTCGATGTCAGTTGCCGCGCCGGGGTGGACGGCCTGGTCGGTGCTGGTCATCCGCGGAGTTCCTCTCAGCTGACCGGAAGATCGGGGTTGCGTTGCGGCCGCGGTGCGGATCACATGGCGATCTCCGTCGCTTCGGTGGCCGGCGCCCGCCAGGGACGGGCGCGGGCGATGCGGGCGCCGGCTTTGCGTTCCTCGATCCGGGCGGCTTCTCGGCGCGGGCCCAGCACCGCCTCGGCGATCACCCGGCCGAGGAAGAGGATGTGCAGCGCGGCCCAGCCGACGGCCAGCGCGACCGCCGGCGGGTCGGTGATCGCGGCCAGGCCGACCACGATGCCGAGGGCGTTCAGCAGCAGCAGCCCGATCTGCGGGAGCACCAGTTCCACCCCGGGCAGGCCGCCGGCGCGGGCGTTGGTGACCGTCCAGGACGCCTTGCGGCGCAGCAGCACCATGAGCAGGGCGCGGGCGTGCACCGGGGCCGCGCCGATGCTGGTGACGATGGCGGCCGGTTTGAACCCGCCGCATTGCAGCCAGGTCACCAGCACGATCAGCAGGTAGAACGGCAGGTAGTGGGTGAGCCAGGTGTGCAGGTCGGCGCGGACCGGGCTCAGCCCGAACAGCAGGTACGCCGAGGGCAGGAACATGAACACCAGCACGGACAGGGAGAGCAGGTAGTTCGTGCCGGTGAGCAGGTACTGGAAGCGCTGGTCGAGGGTCAGTCCGGTGCGCCGGCGGAACAGCTTCCCGCGGAGGAGTACCTCGAAACCGCCGTAGGACCAGCGGAACTGCTGCTTGAAGTAGGACAGCAGGTTGTCCGGGGCCAGCCCGCGGGCCAGCGCCTCGCGCAGGAACACCGAGCGCCAGCCGCGGCGGTGCAGCTCGAGTGAGGTCCAGATGTCCTCGGAGTTGCTGGCGGTGTACAGGCCGCCGATCTCGTCCAGCGCCTGGCGGCGGAAGATGACGTTCGTGCCGACGCAGAACACCGCGTTGAAGTGGTTCTTGCCCGGGCAGACCAGCTCGTAGAAGATCCGCTGCGCCTCGGCGGCGCCGGTGGCGACCAGACCCTTGGCGGTCGGGAACGTCTGCGGCGTCTGGACGAACGCGACGGTCGGCTCGTGCAGGTGCGGCAGGGCGCGGAGCAGGAAGTCCGGGCTGGGCACGTGGTCGGCGTCCAGGATGAGGACGAACTCGCCGTCGGTGCGGGCCAGGGCGGCGTTGATGTTGCCGGCCTTGGCGTGCTCGCGGCCGGCCCGGCGCAGGTACCCGACGCCCTCCCGGTCGCAGGCGACCCGCAGCGCGTCGTCGCGGCCGTCGTCGAGCAGCCAGGTGCGGTGCGGTGTCCGCATGTCCCTGGCCGCGCGGACGGTGCCCAGCACGATCTCCAGCGGTTCGCCGCAGGCGGTGACGAAGACGTCGACCGTCGGCGCCCACTCCCCGGCCAGCAACTGCCGGCGGTGCACGTACACCTCGGGAGAGTCGGGCCGGTCGTCGTGGGCGAGCACGGTCCACCAGGTGCCCAGCGCCTGGAAGACGGTCAGCCCTTCCGCCGCAAGGACGGCGAGCCACAGCCAGGACTCGCCCCGGTACGCCGGGTTCAGCAGGAACAGCAGGTAGAACCCGCTGGCGATCAGTGCGGCCGCGACCGCGGCCCGGGTGGAACGCTGCAGCGGCCGCCAGGACAGCTCGTCCGACGGTGTTGCCGCCAGGTGGTTCGTGCGCTTTCCGCGCAGGGCAGTGGCCACAGCGGGGAGCTCCTCGGGGGATCGGAGTTTCGGTGTGCCTGGCCCGCGTCGTCGCGGCCGGCGGATGTTGTTTCTTCGCCGTCGCCAAGCAATCCCGGCGGCTGCGCCGGCGGTTGGGAACCTGTCTCAGCATAGCTGCCGGTAAACACGCTACTCGGCAGTCGTGCTGTGTCGATAATCACCGTCCTATCGGCGGGACGGGAACCGGGTGACAGCGGCGTGAATTACTGGTAAGCAATTCATCTGGATCTGTCCGGCCGATCGACCGGCGCCTGTCTGTCGACTGTGGACTAAAGACGGTCGGCCGGTGCACACCTGGCATGTCCACAGTGGACGCCAGGTCACGGCCCGGGAGCGGGATCGGATGCGGCTTGTCGACGATCGTGCCGTCGGGGGTCCACGAGGTCGCTGTCGATGGAGCGACTGGTGCGCATCGGCTGGTCACATCCGTCGACGTCGTTCGTCGGTCCGCACGCCGTTGGACGGATGCTTGTGAAAGTTTTCACAAGCACGCCGCTACTGTACCCCACCCCTGCCCGGGTCACGCAAGTCCGCATCCCCGCCGCCACCGGATCGGGTGACGGCACGGGCCGTGACATGCCCGAACGCGCACCCCCCATCGGGCGAGCCAGCCGGCGGGGAATCGGAGACGCTGCGCGCCGGATCCGTTGGCGCGCTCCCGGCTGACAACAGCCGGTCGATCAAGTGTCCGAAGCCGGCGGCCTGGCATCAGAGCCCGTAGCGACGTGAGCCGCAATGCCGACGCGGTCCACCGCAACGGGACCAGGTCGGTCTACCCGAAGATCCGTACAGGCTCGGCTGACCCGCTGTCACTGATGGTTGTCGAGGGATGACGGCGAGCTTGCCGTCGGGTTGAGGTACGCCGATACTTGACCGGCCGTCAGGAGCACGACATCAACCGACCGGGCGGTGCGTCTCCTGGCAGCCACGACGGGACACCACCCATGGTCCTATCGACTCCTGAGGAGGCCACAGTGCGGATGACCTACACCCATCCCGGCAGCCGATTCGGTCGGCTGCTCGCTGTTGCCGTCGCTGCGGCCGCCGTCGGCGCGTTCACCGTCCCGACCAGTGCGACGGCATCGCCTCAGGGGTACAGCGCCAGCCAGCTCGCCGCTGTGAGCAACGCGGTCCAGCGGTCGGGCGTCGCGGGCATCGCCTGGTACGTAGAGGCCGCGGCGGACCGGGTTGTCGCCACCGCCGACCGCTCCGTCTCCAGCGCGGAGATCGGGATGCTCCGGCGGGCTGCCGGCAGCAACGGCGGTGCGCTCCGGGTCCAGCGCACGGCCGGGGTCTTCACCCCGCTGCTGTCCGCCGGCGACGCCATCTACGGCGGCAAGTACCGTTGCTCGCTCGGCTTCAACGTGGTCAGCGGCAACACCTATTACTTCCTCACCGCGGGCCACTGCGGAAGCCTGGCCAACACCTGGTACACCAACTCCAGCCACACCACGCTCATCGGCCCGACCATCGCGTACAGCTTCCCGGGCAATGACTACGCGCTGGTCCGCTACGACACCTCGCTCAGCCACCCGGGCGGGTTCGCCGTCGCGGACGCCTTTGTCGGCGAAAGCGTGACGCGCGATGGGTCGACCACCGGTGTCCACAGCGGAACCGTGACCGCGCTCAACGTCACCGTCCGTTACCGTGGCCACCCGGGTGGTACCGTGAGTGGCTTGATCCAGGCAACCGTGTGCGCTGAGCCCGGCGACTCCGGTGGCCCGCTCTACGACGGCACCAGGGCGCTCGGCCTGACCTCCGGCGGCAGCGGCGACTGCACGAGTGGTGGCACAACCTTCTTCCAGCCCGCTCGCGAGGCGGCGAACGCATACAGCGTCACCATCTACTGATCGATCCGGCGAGCCCGGCCGGCACGCTCCCCGGTCCCCGGCCGGGCCGCCATCACGTCCTCTGCCCATAGCCGACTACGACATCCACCGCTTTCGACCAGCACGAGCCCGACTCCAGCCGACCTCGGCTGGTCGTGGTGGTGCGGCGGGCGCAGGGGCAGGGTGTCGGGGTGTTCCCGATCTCGCTGTTCGCCGTCGGGTGCCGGCTGGGCCCGGCCTGGTGCTCGGGTACGCGCCGTGCCCGCCGCCCGCATCCCGGAGGGGATCGCGCCGGTTACGCGCCTGCGTCGCGGACGCCTGAGTCCCGCTGGCGGCCGCCGGCAGTGCTGGCGGTGCGGTGGGTGCCGGCGGGCCGGTGCAGCATGACGATCCCGCCGTAGGGCGGCTGATCCCGGCGCTGGTCGTCGGTCTCGATGTACTCGTCGAGGACCGCCAGGATGCGGCGGTCCAGCTCGGTGACGTCCTGCGGCGACAGGTGCAGGACGAATCGTTCGTACAGCTCGACCGACTCCGGGCCCGCCTCGCGCAGCTCCTGTTGGAACGCCTCGACCGGGGCGAAGCGGACATCGGGCGAGGCGTCGTTCAGCGGGCCGTCGAGCCACCAGGACTGACCGGTCGACCGGTACGGCTTCTCCAGGGCGCCGCTCTCACCGGTGCGCACCGGTGCCGGCTGCAGCAGGCCGGACTCGACGAGCAGGCGGACGTGGTAGAAGACCGTCCCCGGCCCGCTGCCGAGCCTGTCGGCGAGTTGCTTGTTCGTCAGCTCCTCCTGGGCGCACAGCCGCAGGATGCGGATGCGCAGCGGGTGCGCCAGGGCCTTGGCCTCCAGGACCGTCGCCGGGCGCCGCGGGCGTGGATAGGCGCCCGGCGCTCGCTCCGGCTCGGTCCGCTCCGCGGTCATGACGCCAGCGTACTCCGTCGATCGAGACTCGTCACATCGATTTGTCTTTCTCTAATCGATCTGCGATCCTCGATCCATGGCGGCGGGTGGCGGCACGCAGACCGAGCCGAGCAGGCGCCTGGGCGTCGCGTTCTGGCGGCTGTGGACCGCGTCCAGCCTGTCCAACCTGGCCGACGGGACGCTCAAGGTAAGCCTGCCGCTGGTCGCGATCCGGTTCACCGACTCGCCGATGCTGATCTCCGGGCTGGCGTTCGCGCTGATGGTCCCGTGGCTGCTGTTCGCGCTGCCCGCCGGTGCCCTGGCCGACCGGCTGGACCGCCGGCGGGCGATGCTCGGCGCCAACACGGTCCGGGCGGCGGTGGCGGCCGTACTCGCGCTGACCGTCCTGTTCGGACTCGGCTCGATCTGGGTGCTGTACGCCGCGGCCGCATGCCTCGGCACCGCCGAGACGATCTACGACACGTCAGCGCAGTCGATGCTGCCGCTGATGCTTCCCCGCGACCGGCTGTCGCGGGCGAACGGGCGCCTGTTCGCCGCCGAGTTGACCGCGAACGAGTTCATCGGCCCGCCGCTGGGCGGCTTCCTGGTGGCGGCGGCCGCGGCGGTGGCGTTCGGCACGCCCGCGGCGCTCTGGACAGTCGCCCTGGTCGGGCTGCTGCTGGTGCCCGGCAGGTTCCGGGTGGAGCGGGAGCGGTGCGCGACCATCCGCGCGGACGTCGCCGAGGGGCTGCGCTTCCTCTGGCGGCACCGGCTGCTGCGCGCGCTCGCGGTCATGGTCGGCGTCTTCAACTTCGCCTCGAACGCCGTCTTCGGGATCCTGGTGCTCTACGCCGTGGGTCCGGCCTCCGCCATGCGGCTGTCCGCACCTGCCTACGGGGCGCTCTTCGCGACCGTCGCGGCGGGCAGCCTGCTCGGCTCGCTGGTCGCCGAACGGGTCGAGCGGCGGCTGGGCCGGGCCCGCTCGCTCACCCTGACGATTTTCGGGAACGCACTGCTGCTCGGCGCCCCGGCTGTGACCGCCAACCCGTTCCTGGTCGGCGCGGCGTTCCTCGTCGGCGGCAGCACCAACGCGGTCTGGAACGTGATCACGGTCTCGCTGCGGCAGCGGATCACCCCGGACCGGCTGCTCGGCCGCCTCAACAGCGCCTACCGGCTCGTCGCCTGGGGCACCCGGCCGCTCGGTGCGGTCGCGGGCGGCGTGCTGGCCCAGCTCCTCGGGCTGCGCGCAGTCTTCGCGATCACGGCGCCGCTGGCGCTCGCGCTGGTGGTCGGCATGACGAGGGTGACCGACGCCGCGATGGACGCGGCCGAACGGGAGGTCGACGAGCGCTGAGGCGGCGGGCTGCCGCTACCAGCCGTACCGGAAGAAGCGTTGCAGCCGTGGACCTCCGGGCCGTCTCGGCAGGATCCAAGTCGTGGCCGGCCGGCCGTCCATTATCGGCAGGCCCTTCGCGCCGTGACCGGTCACGCTCAGTGGCGATGCACCTGCCGTCATCTGGCGGGCACCTGTCCGACCCGCGCGGCATACGACCGGATCTGCCGAGAGTCGGATGTTTGCGCGTTCAGACGGCGTCGGTGTGCGTGAGCCAGCCGAAAAGCACGCGCAGCCGTGCCTGGCGTCCTCGTTCGTGCGCAGCGGCGGTCGGATCAGGATCTGGGCCGGGCCGGGGCTGCACCGGCACCTCGGCGGTGGTCACCGCGGACGTCCCGGACCTGGCGCGATCGGGTTCGACAAGAAGATCGTCTCGATCCGTCTCGGCCGCTGGCACCAGCGGCGCGCGGGCGCGCGCTCCCACCGGGGAGTGCGCGGCCCGCCGGTTCATTCGAACCGAACCGCGCTCGGCTCGGTGATCCGGGACAGCAGCGGCAGCGTGGTGAGGATCACGGCGAGGGAGACCGCGAGGCCGGCGCCGATGGTGAGGTAGTAGACGTGGCCGAGGGTCGGTAGCGGGGTGCCCTTGGGGGCCATCCGGGCGACGATGGCGAGCGCGATGGCGTAGCCGGTGGCGGCGGCGAGCAGGGTGGCCGCGGCGAGCGGCAGCACCGCCTCCAGCAGCACGACCCGGCGCAGTGTGCCGGTGGGCGTGCCGGTCAGGCGCAGCAAGCCGAACGGCCGTTTCCGCTCGACCAGGCCGCCGCCTACCGCCACGGCGATGCTGCATCCGGCCACGAGCAGGGTGAGCACCACTGCGAGGAACACCAGCCGCTGCACGGTCGTCCCGACCCCGGCCCGGACGGCGACCGCCTCGCCGAACGTCCGGGGCGCGGTGCCGGACGAGGACAGCCGGGTGTACCGGCCGAGCAGCGTGCGGACCCGTTCCAGCGTCGCCGGACTGTCCACTCGCACCAGCACCGACTGCAGGGCCAGCCCGGCGACGTCGTCCAGGACCGGTCCGTTGCCGAGGCCCGGCGCGGCGATCGGCCGGGTGCTGAAGAAGGGGTTGTCGCTGTACAGGCCGGAGGTGTCCACCGCGATCGCCTGCGCGCCGGGCGGGCACTGCCCGAGCGCGTCGAGCTGCCGCAGCGCGGCGCAGCTGAGCAGGCCGTTGTTGCGGCTGCCGGTGTCGGCTGGCGTGATCTTGCGGGGGAACTCGACGGGCAGGCTGTAGATCGGCACGACCGTGCTCCCGGCGAACGCCCGCAGCCGCGCCAGGAGCGCCGCGCCGGTCCCGGCCGGCAGGCCGTCGAACCCGGCCGGTGGGACGGGCTGGTCGACCGGGGCGCCCGGCTCGGCCACGGCGCCGGGCGCCGCGCCGGTGCAGTTCACCTCGTTGCCGCAGATCGGGGAGGCCGCGAAGCCGGCGAGCAGGACGTCGCTCAGCGCGGTGCTCTGCGGTGTCGCCATGGTGGCGTTCGCCGCCGGCATGAGCCCGGCGACCGCCGTGCCGAGGAACACGGCGAGGACGAGCCCGCTGACGGTCCGGAACGCGGCCTTGGGGTTGTCCGCCAGCCGCCGGGCGGCCAGTAGCGCCGGCGCGCCGCGGCCGACCCGGCCGGCAAGCCGTCCCGCCTGGACGGTGAGCCAGGGTCCGGCCACGACGAGTCCGATGAGGACGACGATCAGCCCCGGGTACGCGGGCGCGCCGATCGAGTCCGATGTGGTCAGCGCCAGCCCGGCCGCGAGCAGCGCGATGCCGGCCAGCAGCGGGACCAGCCGCCACGCTCCGGGTGGGGGAGGCGTCGCGCGGCGGCTGACGCCGAGCGGGGAGATCCGGACCCGCCGCAGCGACAGCACGGCCGCGGTCGCGGCCGCCACCGGCACGCCGACGAGCAGGCAGCCGTAGCCGAGCGCGGTCGGCGTGACCAGGTCCGGGAAGTAGCGGGTGTTCGTCAGCGCGGCGCGGGTGAGCGCCGGCCGCACCGCCAGGAAGATCGCGACGCCGAGCAGCGTGCCGAGCATCGCGACCACGGCGGCGTCGACCGACGCGACGACGCTGACCTGGCCCGGGGTGGCGCCGACCAGCCGCAGCGCCGCGTACCGCTCTTCGCGCCGGGCGGCGGCCAGCCGGGTCGCCGTGCCGACCAGGATGAGGATGGGGAACACGAACGCGATCGCGGCGACGAGGAACGCCTTGGCGAAGAACGGCGACCAGACCTGCCGCGCGGGCGCGGTCTGGATCGCGGTGACCCGGAACGCGGTCGGCACCGCGGCGAGCTGGTCCGGCCGGTAGCCGACGAAGGCGACCAGCTCGTCCGGCCCGCTCAGCGCCGCCTGGCCGATCGTGCCGACCAGCGTGCCGGGGAACCGGTCGCCCAACTCGTCCCGCGGCGTGCCGCGCAGCAGCGCGGCCAGCGCCGGCGAGGCGTAATACTGCCCGCTGGCCGGCAGCCGCGGCACGCCCGGCGGGACCTGCGCGTTCGCACCGAGCGCCGCCACGTCCAGCCGTTCGATCGTCCGGCCGGCGACGATATCGTCGCTGTAGTGCCACAGCTCGGTGCCCGGCGCCGGCGTGTCGAGCCGGCCGCCGGCGGCCTGGGTCGCCCGGGTGCTCTCCCAGGACGGGCGGTTGGTGGTCACCTGGAACGCGTGGAACTCGGCGAGGACGCCGAGCAGGATCGCCACGCCGACGGAGACCGCGGCGGCCGTGACGAGGAGCCGGATGACGGCCTCCCTGCCGCTGTGCAGGGCCAGGCGCAACGCCAGGCGGAGCATGCTCAGCCACCGATCGCCGCGTCGGCCGGCATGGTCACCCGGCCGTCGCGGACCATGACCGCGCGGGCGGCGTACGCGGCGACCCGCGGCTCGTGGGTGACCAGGACGACCGTGGTGCCCTCCTCCCGGGCCGCGCCGACCAGCAGCTCCATGACCGTCTCGCCGGTCAGCGAGTCCAGCGAGCCGGTCGGCTCGTCGGCGAACAGCACCGCCGGGCGGGTCACCAGCGCTCGGGCGATCGCCACCCGCTGCGCCTGGCCGCCGGACAGCTCCCCGGTGCGCCGGCCGGCCAGGTCGGCCAGGCCGAGCCGGGCCAGCCAGCCGCCGGCCGTCCGGTAGGCCTCGCCGCGCCCAGTGCGGCCCAGCAGCAGCGGCAGCGCGACGTTGTCCGCCGCGGTCAGCTCCGGCACCAGCTGGCCGAACTGGAACACGAAGCCGAACGCGGTGCGCCGCAGCGCGGTGCGCTGTGCCTCGCTCATCTTGTCCAGCCGGCGGCCGCCGAACCTGACCTCGCCCTTGTCGGGGACGAAGATGCCGGCCAGGCAGTGCAGCAGCGTCGACTTGCCGGAGCCGCTTGGGCCCATCACCGCGACGATCTCGCCCGCGTCCACCGACAGCGACGCGCCCTGTACGGCCGGCGTCGCGCCGAACCAGTAGTACACGTCGCGCGCCTCGACCAGCCCCGTCATGACCCGCGCACCGTCTCGGCCAGGGCCTGCAGCCGTGCCGAGGTCAGGTCGATCCATCGCAGATCCGCCTCCAGGTGGAACAGGCCGTGGTCGGCCAGCAGCCTGTCCACCACGTTGCCGGACCGCTTCATCGCGGTCAGCTCGCGCATCCGGCGCAGGTGCACGGCCCGCTGGGCGTCGAGGTAGTCCTCGGCGTTGCGGCCCAGCATCACCGCCAGCACCACCTTGGCGAACAGAACCGTCTGCAGGTGCGCCTCCGGCTCGACCGGCGCGGCCAGCCACGCCTGCACCTCGCTGACCCCGCGCTCGGTGATCAGGTACCGCTTGCGGTCCGGCCCACCCCCCGGCTCCGCCTCCGCGGCCACGACCTTCCCGTCCCGGGCCAGCCGGGCGAGCGTCGCGTACACCTGCCCGAACGGCAGCGGCTTACCCCGCCCGAAATAGACGTCGTAGTCCCGTTTCAGGTCGTACCCGTGCCTCGGCTCCCGCTCGAGCAGGCCCAACAGTGTCTGCGGAACACTCACCCTGGCAACTCTACACTCGACGTATACTCCGAATCAATAGTACATCGAGGCGACGCCCGGCGACCGTGCCCATGCTCCGCGGCCCTCCTCCCCGTGGGCGGCAAAGATGGCGACCACGCGACCGGAGGTCCGCGGGATTCGACCGATACACGGTCGTTCGCTGAAGGATCAAGCACAAGGCCAGACAAGCGAGCTGGCCCCGAGAGCGGCGCCGCGCGGGGTAGGCCCGGGCGGGCCTGCCGCGCACCGTTCAGCGGCGGCCACCGTGGCGTCCGCGAGCACCCTGTTGGGTGCGTAGCGGCTTGGCCGGTCGGTGGCTGGGCGCGCTCGCACCGCCCTGGATCGGGGAGACACTCACGCTGAGCAGGCAGCTGCCCGACTACCCGGAGAACGTCCGGTGGAGCTACGGCCCGGTCGTCTACATCGGCCTCAACGTCCAGGGCTCCAACGACAACTACCCGTACTCGGGCGTCGACGGGGAGACCCGATCCGACGCCGAGATCGCCCGGATGCGCGCCGAGGAGACCGCGCGCAAGGCGGCCGACATCAGCTGGCTCGACCAGGGCTTCGCGTACGCCAGGCAGGTCGCCGCCAAGGGCGTGCTGGTGGCCTGGCAGGCCGACCCGAACTTCAACAACGAGCAACACCTCCCCGACAGCCGCTCCTGGGATGCCTATCCGGACTACGTCGACGCCCTCCGGGCCGACGCGATCTCCTTCCCCGGCCAGGTCGCGCTCGTGCACGGCGACAGCCACTACTTCAAAATCGACAAGCCGCTGAACGGGCCGAGCGGCGCAGTGCTCGCCAACTTCACCCGGGTCGAGACCTTCGGCGCCCGCAACACCCAGTGGGTCAGCGCAACCATCGACCCGAGCGACTCCAACCTCTTCGTCTTCGAACCCAAGATCGTCGCAGCGAACGCGGGATAGCCGGACGGCTTCGGCACCCGCTGTATCCGGCCGACGGCGTCGCCGATCACCGCCGCCCGCCGTCGGCGAGCCAGGCGCGCCCCCGACCCCGGTCGGTTGCATCACCAGACCCATCCGCCTTTGCGCGCTGGCCGGTCGCTGCGTCGCGGGCCTGTGGTGTAAGTCGTCGGGCACTGTCCGTGGTCAGCGGTCAGGTGGTCGGCGGGGATGGCGACGCTCGTCGATGTCGGTGGCCGTGGCCGGGTGTGCCTGGCTGGGCAGATGCGCCTGGGCTTTTGCCTTTGCGGGGCTACCTGCTGTGCGAGGTCCATCCTCCGGCCTGGGTGACCGGCCGGTCGGGAGCCGGTCTGCCGATCGGTCGGCCCTCGTATTGGGTGGACAGTACGATGTGGGTGCGCAGTTCGCCGTGGGTGCCGAGCCGTTCGACCAGCCCCTCCAGGTGAGCCAGGGACGCGGCGCGGATCTTGAGTAGGGTGCAGTGCTCCCCGCTGAGTTTGTGGATCTCGACCAGCTCCGGGTAGTCGTCTGCGGTTGTGGTCCGCAGCAGGCACTTGCCCAGGCTGCAGCGCAGCTGGACGAAGGCGAGCAGCGGATGACCGGCGCGGGCCGGGTTCACCCGGGCCGTGTAGCCGGTGATGATGCCGGCCTGCTCCAGCCGGCGGACCCGCTCGGCGACGGCCGGCGAGGAAAGGTGTACCCGGCGGCCCAGCTCGTTGTACGACAGCCGGCCGTCGGCCTGCAGCTCGGCCAGCAGGGTCCAGTCGAGATCGTCGAGGTTTACCGTTCGCGAACTGTCCACGGTGTTTCTCCTTGCGATCGTTAACCCGACAGCGTGCCGGACCCGGCCGTAGGCCATTCTGACACGGTGTCGGCTTGCCTAGCGTAAAGCCATGGCTGTCCTTGCTGCGACCTCTACCCGGGCCCGATCCGGGCTGCGCGCGCTGTGCGCGGCCAGCGCCCTGGGCGGACTCGCCCAGGCGCTGGCCGGGACCGGCGGCGCCCTGCTGGCCAGGCAGATCAGCGGCTCGACCGCGGTGGCCGGGCTGCCGCAGACCGCGCTGGTCGCCGGGTCGGCGGCCGCGGCACTGGCGCTGTCCGCGCTCACCCGGCGGCACGGGCGCGCCGTCGCGCTGGCCACCGGGGCGGTGCTGGCGGTGGCGGGCTGCATTGTGGTAGCCGCTGCCGCGGTGGCCGCCAGCCTGCCGCTGGTGCTGGCCGGCAGCCTGCTGCTCGGGTCCGGGAACACCGCCGTGATGCTCGGCCGGTACGCGGCGGCCGACCTCGCCCCGGACAGCTCCCGGGCGCGAGCGATGGCGACGGTGCTGGCCGCGACAACGGTCGGCGCGGTCGCCGGCCCGAACCTGCTGGTGCCGGCCACCGGGTTGGCCGCCGCGCTCGGGCTGCCCCCGCTCGCCGGTCCCTACCTGCTCGGCGCGGTCGGCTTCACCGCGGCCGCCGGCGTCCTGATCGCCCGGCTAGGCCCGGTCCGGCCACCGGCCGGTGCACTGGCCCCGGTCGACCCGCCGCGCCCGGCTCCGGCCATGGCCGGCCTCGGCCCGGCGCAGACGACCGGGCTGGCCGTGCTCAGCCTGGCCAACCTGGTGATGGTCGCGGTGATGACCATGGCGCCGGTGCAACTGCACCGCGTCGGCGGCAGCTTCGGCGTGATCGGGCTGGTGGTCAGCCTGCACATCGCCGGCATGTTCGCCCCGTCGCCGGCCAGCGGGTGGCTCACCGACCGGATCGGGGCCACGGCGGCGGCCAACGTCGCCGCTGTGGTGTTGCTGGCCGCGACCGGGCTGGCCGCCCTGCGGTCCGACTCGCCGCCGGTGCTGGCCGCCGCCATGACGCTGCTCGGGGTCGGCTGGAACCTCGGGCTGATCGCCGGAAGCGCCCTGCTGACCGCCGGCGTGCCGGCGGTCGCGCGGCCGAGGTTGGAGGGCTGGGGCGAGCTGGGCATGGGAGTCGCAGCCGCCGCCGGCGGCGCGGCGTCCGGCCCGGTGATGGCCGGCGGCGGCTACTCGCTGCTCGCCGGAGGCGGCGCGCTGGCGGCGGCCTTCGTTCTGCCCGCCGCCCGGCGACCCCATTCCGCGCCAACCCATTCCGCGCCGCCGCGGCCCGCCGACGCGGGCGGCGTACCGGCCGAGGTCGGCGGCCTCCCCGCCCGGTCAGATGCTGAGCCTTCAACGTCGAGGGCGTTGGACGTTCTGGCTGCCAGCACATCAGTCCAGCCGATCGGATCGGCGCATCCGGACCTGATCACATTGTTCTCGCGCCCGACTACCGCAACTCGATCCGCCGCCCCACCCGCAAACGGGTCATGACCAGCGGCGGCGGAGAGTGCTGGCAACAGCAACGACAACACTGCCCCGGGCCCCCCTGCAGTGTCGCCGGCGCGGGGGCGGTCAGGGTGGAGGTACCAATCGAGGGATGCCGCAATCCCGGCATAGCGGTCTCGCGACCCCAGTCCGCCGGATCGTTGCATCAACCACACATGGCGCCGGTCGCGCGGCCCAGCTCGGCGGGCCGGGGTCCCCACCGCCTCGCGGCGGACATCCCGCAGAGCACGATCCGGGTATCAACCGGGCAGCTGCTCCGCTCTGTATCGGCAGCAGGCGGTCTGTGCGGCGGCCGCCGCTCGCAAGGAGCGGCATGTGAACGACCCGGTGACGGCGGATCAGGTTCGACGGCTATTGCAGGCGTACGAGGTGGCGTTGGACACGGCCGATTCGCTGCCCCCGTTCGTCCGCGTCGCGAGTCGGCCGCGCCGGTGGACCGTGCTAGAGCCGCTCCGCCGACTGCCTCGGCCGACGATCGGGACCTCGACCATGGTCACCTACCACGTCCAGCGATCGACCACCGCGCTGACCGGGCGGTACGCTCGGATCGCGGCCGTCCGCGGGCTGACCGACGAGGATGAGCAGGCGGACGCGCTCGTCCGGCGTTTCCGCGAGTCACTCCCGGCGATCCGGTGGAAGGTCGCTCTCGTCGCGTTGGTGGTGACCTCACTGGTCACCCTCAGGCTGACGTTGATCCTCATCAGCCACTCGGTCGCGCTCCTTGGTTTCGGCTTGCGTCTTCAGCCGATCAGCGACGCACAACGTGATCGAATTTCTGCCGACATAAGCCATTTGACGTCGCTCGCGGTGTTCGACTGGAGCTCGATCACCGACATGCTCAATGAATTTGGCAAGGCCGATATAACCGAGCTTCTGCTGATCGCAGCGACCCTGCTGGCCACCATGTACCTAGTCTTCCGCATACTGTCCCCGGCGTACCGAATGATGCGGATGATCTTCAACCTCGCCACGACTGATAACGTCGATGTCCGACACACGACCATGACGTGGAATACGGGCCGATCGATAGGCCTTTACCAGATCGAGCGGGAAGTGTTCGCTCGAATGGACGCCCGGTCCCCGACCGACGTCGACCTCGACCTGTGGGTCAGCGCCGCTGCCGCGGTTTCTGTCCTGTGGTTCCTGCTGGCAGCGCTTGCCGCGGATCTTCGGGGGTTTTCGGAGGACCGCGGGTTGGATGTAGCGGCCGCCGGTTCGCTGGCCAGCCTGGCGGCCGCCCGAGCTGTGTGGCTGATCCGCACCGCCCGATCGCGACGTCGGAGGATCAGTTCGGTGGCGGCGCCAGCAGGCTACGTCGCACCCTTCGCCGACCGGGTCGTGGAACTGCGCTCTCTCTTGGAGACCGTGGCCGTAGCCGGGTTTTTCGCTTTCTGGTGGTTCTTCCCGTCGCCGGTGTGGGTGCGACTGGTGCGGGAGCGCCGCGATCTGCTGCGGGCGCAGCAGCGATCGCGGGGTCGGATGCGGCGACGACTCCGGGGATGGGGTGGACTCGCGCCTGCGATAGGGTCAGCCATACTGCTCGTGCTTCTCCCGCCCGTGCCGGTAACGATCCATCTTTGGAAGCTGGCCCGTCTTCAGCGGCCAGGCGGTTCCGCCAAGCGGACGATGTGGTGGGCGACTCCGACTATCACGGCTGCCACCGTCTTGTTCTGGTTTGGCTTCTACTATCCACCGTTGGCATCGTCCGTCTGGGTCGAGGTCCACTTGCTTCCGGTGGCGGCCGCGGTCGCCGTGGTCTTCGGAGCGATCCAGCACCAACAGAATACGATCATCAGGCAGAATGGCAGGCCTCTGCCGGCCGATGACCCCGGATGGGGAGCCGAGCCGGCGCGCAAGTCCGATATCGTGCCGGACCGATTGCCGGTCTGGATCCACACGGCTCCGGTGACCGGCTCGCCGAGGACGGCGGATGGCGGTCGGCTTTCTCGCGCGAGCGGGGGCTGACCGCGGAGGGCGGACGGGCGTTGGGCTAAACGGTCAAGCAGTCCGGCAAGATCATGATCAGGTAACCGCTTCTGCCGCAACCCGCTTGGTGTCCGCAGGTAGTCGGGAGCGGTGGCGCCGGACACGTTCGGTAGCCGCCACAGGCTGGCGATTCTTGCGGTTGAGCACCTGCTGTCGCCCGCCCTTGCAGATTGAGTGCATGCCGTCGGCGTCGCAGTCGAGGCTGGGCCGAGACGAATTCGTGAAGTTCGCTGAAGACACCCAGAGCCGGCGCGCGTCGAAGACCGATCACGCCAGCGACGCTGCCCACCCCCGTCCTCGTGGGGATCTGGACCTGTACCTGAAGAGGAAGGTCTACCAGGAGGAGTTTGCCTCCGACCTGCCGAGGCGGACCTCCGCGGTGCTCTACGCCACCCAGCGGCCGGCGGCAGCCGGCGGGGTTCGCCGAGACGGCCACCGCGGCGGCCTGGAAGACCATCCCGTTCTGGACGGTGGCGCGGGCCTCGCTCCACCGGACCACCTGGTCGAGCACAGTGGTCAGGGCGGCGGCCTCCTGGTGCGGGCCGGGTGAACCCGGGTGTAGTCCTCGAAGTCGGCGCACCGCTCCGCCACTTGACGGGTGACACTTCGAATCCGCCTGGCGGCAACCGTCTGTGTAGGGGCCCGGTGCCGCGATCGCGCCTGCTCTCTCACGTCTGTCGCTCACGCCGATGAGCGGGCTTCAACACGACGCCACCGGGCTCGACTCTTGCCTGGGCTCTCTCGACGCGGTCGTCTGCCTCTACGTCTTGATCCACGCTGCCCCCGCGGGGGGTGCCGTCAGTGCGTGGGGAAACAGGTGACCAAACCGATCAGGAATCGAGAAGCACGGGTCACCGAGCCGCACGTAGCGTGACCGTCATGTGCATCACCCTCGAGCACGAAAGGAGACAAGGCATGAAAGCGCACGTGAGTGTTCGGGAACGGGAGGGCTCGCAGTAGGGCATCCGCGCTTATCCCGGCCGGATCCTTCACCTAACTCCGGCCGAGTAGTTCCGCTGAGCCGGCGCGCCTCACGGTGGAAACCGGGTGCCGAAGAAGGCGGGCGCATGCCTGCCGCGGCCGGTCCCGCCGTTCGGTTGCCTGATCTACGCTGCTTGTGCAGGTTGCGTGCGGGCGCTTCGTAGGCGCCGGCGGGTCGGCAACCAGCGGAGGTGCGGCGGTGCGGTGGTTCAGCGGGATAGGGCGCGTCCTGCCGGACGTGCAGACTTCGCTGTGGCGGGCGCTGGCGGTCTACCGGGTCCTGGTCTTCGGCTATGCCGTGGTCGTGGTGGCCGGCCGCTGGCCTGGCTATGCGCACCCGATGTTGGCCGGGCTGGTTGTGGCCGGCATGGCCGTGTGGACGTTGATGTGCACCTGGGCGTACTCCTCCGCACGGCGACGGACGTTGCCCCTGCTCGGCGCCGATCTGGCGGTGGCGTGCGTGGCTGTCGTGCTCACCGTGCTCGTGGAGACCGCCCAGCACCTGAACGAGGGGGCGCCGACGCTTCCAACGCTGTGGGCGTCGGCCAGCATCTTGGCGTGGGCGGTGCGACTGGGGGTCCCGGGCGGAGCGGTCGCCGCCACCGCCGTGTCCGCGGCCAACCTGGTCATCCGTCCGGACGCGACTCCGGCCACGCTCGGGAACGTCTTCCTGCTGTTCCTGGCCGGCATCGTCGTCGGCTACGTGTCCAATCTCGTCCGGGCGGCCGAGGCCGAACGCACCCAGGCAGCCGAGCTCGCGGCTGCCACCGCCGAGCGGGAACGGTTGGCCCGCGGCATCCACGACGGCGTCCTGCAGGTGCTCGCGCTGGTTCAGCGGCGGGGCGGGGAGGTGGGCGGCGAGGCGGCCGAGTTGGGGCGGCTTGCCGGTGAGCAGGAACGCATCCTGCGGGCGTTGGTCACCAGCGAGGCTGGGTGGACCAGCGGCGCGGCCGTGTCGGCCAACGGTACGGTCGGGACCGGCCCGAACGGCGCGGCGGCGGACTTGGGGCTGCTGTTGCGCGCCACCGTTGCCCGCAGGCGATATGCCACGCTGGCCGCGCCGGCTCCGCCGGTGCTCCTTGGACGGCACGAGGCGAGCGAGATGACGGCCGCCGCGGCCGAGGCACTGGACAACGTAGGGCGGCACGCCGGCGACGGCGCACGAGCGTGGGTGCTGGTGGAGGACGAGGCCGGCCAGGTGATAGTGACCGTACGAGACGACGGCCCAGGCATGCCGAACGGCCGGTTGGCCGCGGCGCGCGCCGAGGGCCGGCTGGGTGTGGCCCAGTCGATCGTGGCCAGGATGCGCGCGCTGGGCGGTGACGCATCGATCACGTCCGCTCCCGCCGAGGGCACCGAGGTGGAACTGCGGCTGCCTAGAACGTCGGCGGGAACCGGCGCTCAACGCTGAGCGCGGCTACCTGCCGAGAGACGGAGGCCGGCGCACCCGGGGCGCTATGGTGCCGACGTGACCGCCGCGGCGGGTATCCGGGTGATGGTCGTCGACGACCACCCGATGTGGCGCGACGCGGTTGCCCGTGATCTCACCGAAGCGGGCTCCGAGGTGGTCGCGACTGCCCGGGACGGCCCCGAGGCGCTGCGCCGGGCCGCCGCCGCCCGCCCGGAGGTCGTCCTGCTCGACCTGCAGTTGCCCACGCTGTCCGGTATCGAGGTGACCCGGCAGTTGGTGACCGCCGACCCGTCGGTGCGGGTGCTGGTGCTCTCAGCCAGCGGGGAGCAGCAGGATGTGCTCGACGCGGTCAAGGCCGGCGCGACCGGCTACCTGGTCAAGTCAGCGTCCCGGGAGGAGTTGCTCGAGGCGGTACGCCGTACTGCGGCCGGTGAACCGGTGTTCACCCCCGGTCTGGCTGCGCTGGTGCTGGGTGAGTACCGCCGGCTGGCCACCGCCCCGCCATCCGCGTCCGGCGAGCAGGCGCCGCAGCTGACTGAACGGGAGACGGAGATCCTGCGGCTGGTCGCGAAGGGCCTGCCCTACCGGCAGATTGCCGAGCGGCTCTTCCTGTCCCACCGAACCGTGCAGAACCACGTCCAGAACACGCTGAACAAGCTGCAGCTGCACAACCGGAGCGAGCTGGTCCGTTACGCGTTCGAGCAGGGCCTCACCGAGAAGGACAACTGACCGCTGCTGTCCGGGCGGCAGCTACCCCGGGTCACTGCAGTTGGCCGACGTTGTCCCGCAGCCGGCGTAGGTCGCGGAGGCGGCGCTCGTAGGTTGCGCCGAGGCTGAGCAGGAGCAGGCCCGCGCTGCCGATCGTCACCCACCGCGGCAGGGCGGCGTAAGTGGCGGCGAGGTACGGCATGAGTTGGACGAGCGCGTCAGCGGCGAGGGTCGCGCCGCCGAGGATGAGCGGGGCCTGCAGCCTCCGGATGGCGCCGGCGAGCAGGACACCGAGGGCGACCGCGGCGAGGATCAGCGGCCGTCCCAGACCGGGGTCGCTGGCGGCCCGGAGCAAGCTGGGGACCAGGATGAGCGAGAGACCCAGACCGTAGGCCGACCAGGACGGCAGGTCCCGCTCGCCGCGGCGGCGCAGGTATCCGAACACGACCAGCGCGGTTCCCAGCGGCGCGGTGTACGCCTCTGGAGCGCTCACGTTGGCCAGCGCGAGCCGCACCCAGCTGCTGCCGGCGGCCAGCAGCCCAGCGGCCCAGCCGGCCGACCGCCGGCCGGGATGGAGGGCGGCCAGGCCGGATCCGGCGGCGCCGGCCAGCACCGCCAGCCAGAGCCGCTGCGGTTCGCCGGCGAGCGCGACGACCGCCAGCGCGTAGCCTGCCGCGGCCACCGCCTCGACCGGCTCCGAGCGGGGAGTGACTCGACCCGCGAACCAGGTCCCGGCCGGCGCGAGCACCGCCGCGGTCACGGCAACGGCGAGCGCGCTGCCCGCCGGTCCGACCTCGGCCCACCGGCCGACGGCGAGGGCCAGCAGGCAGCACAGCGCGGTGGCTGCCGCCGCCCAGGCGGTCCGCAGCGGCGTGCGGGACCGCCACCCGGCTGTGCCGGCGGCCAGCGCGCCCGCAGCCACCGCGACCACCGACATCCACGGCGGGCCGGTGGCGGCGACCGCCGTCCCGACCAGGTACGCCACCGCGCCGGTCGCCTCGGCCGCCATCCCGTGGCCATCCCGTGGCCATCCCGCAGCCGGCCGGCGGCGCCGGCGACGACGGCCGCGCCGAGGCAGCCGACCGCAAGCCCACCCAGCCCGGCACCCGCGCCGGCCGAGCGGGCGACCGCGGCGGTCTCCACGCCGGCCAGCACCACGGCGAGCATCGTGGCGCCGGGGTGCCGCAGCCGCGCTCCGAAGATCAGCACCACCAGCAGCCCCAACAGCGCCGCCCCATACGCCGCCGCGGTCACCACGGGTGTCGCCAGCGACCAGGCAAGCGTGCTCGCGGCGAGCACGGCCCCCGAGGCGGTGGCCGTCCAGCGGACCTGGACCCACCGTGCCGAGCGAGCCACGAGTCCCGCGGCAAGCCCCACTGCCGCGACGGCAAGGTCGCAACCGACCGCGGCCCAGTAGGAAAGCCCGGCCACATACGGCGCCGTCGCCAGCGCAGCGGCCAGCATCGCGACCGCCCCCGCCTCTCCCGCCCACCGGCAGTGGCTGGTCCGGCCGGCCACCCAGCCGGCCACGAGGGCGGCCCCGGCCAGTAGGGCCAGCAGCACGGACAACTCCATTCCGGCGGTCCACCGCAGACCCGCTCCGAGCAGACCGCGAGCCGTGCCGGAACCGGACGACGTCCACGGCCGGACCAGCCAGCCGACCGGCCCGGCCACGGCGACGGCCGTCGCCTCCAGCCCGGGCACCGCGGCCAGCAGCACGGCCACCGCGCTCACCGCCGCCGGACCCGGCCGCCACCGCCGGCCCAGCCCGCCGGCGACGAGCAGCCCGGCCAGCCCGAGCCCGGCCAGCGTGGGCGGCTGCCACCGCGCCCCGAGCCAGGTCTGCGCGGGCGTCCAGGCGGCCAGCAGCACCGCTGCCGTCGCTCCGGCGCACGCACCGTGCCGCATCCCAGGCGCGTCCCGACCCAGCCACGCCGCCAGCACGCCGACCAGCCCCACGCCGAGCAGCAGGACCGTGCCAGCCACCAAGCGACCCCCGGTGCCGGCGTGCGCCGCGGCCAGCGCGGCGGCCAGCGCGGCCAGCCAGGTGACCGGCGCCGAGCCGGCCAGCACGAACCACCCGTCGCGGACTGCTGCCCGCCGGCGCAGCGCGGCGGCGAGCACCACCAGCCCGGCAGCCTGCACCGCGAGGGTCAGCCCGACGGCGAACGCCGGCCACCGCGACACCATGCCAAGGTGACCGGCGACGATCAGCAACGGAAGCTGCCCCGCCGCCGCCGCGGCCAGGCGCCACACCCGAAGCGGCAGCACCGCCGCCCCGCCCACGGCGAGCAGCGCGATCACCGCGAAAGCCGCAGCCCAGTACGTCGCGGCCGACCCGTCCGCCAGCCCGCCCACGTTCCCGCGGCGCAGCGCGTACCCGTCCAGGACGGCGAGCACCACCGCGACCGCACCCAGCGCCTCCGCGGTCGCCGACATGCCCCGCCGGCGCGCCGCGGCGCAGCCCGCCACGGCGAGCACGGAGGCAGTCGCCATCGTGACCGCCCGGCCGGCCACGCCGCCGCGCTGCCAGGACACCACGACGAAGATCACCCCGGCCGCCGCCAGCAGCAACGCTCCAAGCCCGAGCAGAACGTTCTGGATCCGCGGCCACGACCACTCCGGGCCACCAGTCCGCCCGGACACCGCCGCCACCCGCGGTGCCGGCGCCGCCGGCCGCGCTTCCCGTCGCAGCCGCTCCACCAACTCCTCGCGCTGCGCGAGGAGCCGCGCCACCAGCTCGGAGACCGACCAGATCTGCGCCGCAGTCGGACCGGTCAACGGCACCCCGCACCGGCCGCACACGCCTTCGCCGGTCAGCGCGGCAGCGCAGGCCGGGCAACGCGACCGGTCAGTCAGAACACGAGCATCGAGCACGCGGCCATCGTGCGTCGGCAGGTCACCGCCGCCCACTGCACCGATACTCAGAACGTCACCGCAAACTACTCAACTGGACCACGCCGCCAGCGGCGACCTCCACCCGGCCACCAGCGGGGACCTCTTCTTCATGGCCACGGACAGTTCGTGGCCGCAGCGGTCGCGCCTGCCCACCGCCGCGGCCTCGCGATCGATGCATCGGCTACGCCACGGCGCGGAGCGGCGCGGAGCGGCGCGGAGCGGCCGAGCTTGCGCCTAGCCTCGACCAGCCGCCTGTGGGTGAAGGCGCGCGAAGACCCACCACGGCGGGTGCCCCGGCCAACGCCTACTGCTCCGAGCGCGCCCGCGAGCCCGACGACAAGGCCAAGCACCGCGAACTGGGCCTCGGGCAGTCGAAGAAGCTCATACAACCCGGCTGGCCGGCAGCCCGAAAGCCCCGGACGCGATCAATGCGTGCGAGCTGCCCTAGCTGGCCCAGCGCCTCGCGTTCCGTACCAGGTCGCGAAAGTCACCGTGAACGGCTGTCCGGCGTGCGCCGTCAGCAGCGCGCTGGCACCGGCGACCCGCGCTGAGCTTCGGGGTCGTCGGCGCGTTAGCCGAAGAACTCGTCCGCGGCGTACTGATCCTCCCAGAACTGCCAGACCTCGGTGGCGCGGCCGTCCCGGACGTGGAACACCAGCGCGTTTCGGCCGTTCAGGGTCTTCCCATCCCGCTGCCCGGCGACCGAGTTGAGGCCGACGACATGCTCGTCGCCTGCGACCACGTCGTGGACCTCGACCCGGAACGTCCCGCTGGTCAGTTCCATCGTCCGGCCAAAGAAGCCGAGTACCGCGTCGACCCCACGGTGGTCGCCGGCAAGCTGGTTACGGCCCGGCGAATGCCACACCAGGTGCGGGTGAAACACCTCGCGGAGCGTTTCCATGTCGCCGCGGCTGAACGCGTCGTAACCGCGCCGGACCAATTCCTCGTCTGGATGCGCCATGCCGGTCCCCTCGTCGGCTGGACAGCCAAGATATCCCTCGACCGCGACCCCGGCTGCCGTCCACTCGGACCAGGCTGCTCGCCGTGGAGCCGACGCCCGATGATGGACCCGACGGTGAGGCGCCGACCGCCGCGAAGAGGCGCCTCAACTGGACGAGCGTCACCAACCGCCCGCTCGGACACACCCACACCCGCCGGCGCCGCGCCAAAGACGCATCGGGGGCCAGCGTCTCCGCCGCCACCCGGACCCCTCAACTCGGCCGATCATCGACCAAGCGGTACCCGCGGTCGGTCACCGCCCAGACCCACCCGACCAGTTCGTGGCATCACCGAACCCATCCGACTCTGCCGCCGTCCGCTCTTCTGTTCCTCGGTGCCGAGGGTCGCTGTGGGACCTTGTTGGAGGCTGACGGTAGTTCGGCCGTGATGGTGTGGATCGTCGGCGTTGGGGCTAGGTCTGCGCCCGGTCCTGCATCTCCCAGGTGTGTTCTAGGACGTGCCAGGCGATCCGGCGGGCCGCGTAGCGCGTGGTCCAGCCGTTGGGCAGCACGGGTGAGCCGTCCGAAGGGGCGCCGACCACGGCGGCGATCGCCTCGCGCAGCTTCTCGATCGCGGCGGTGTCGTCGATGGCCGGCTGCTTGAGCCTCACCCCGAGCTTGCGTGCGTAGGCCGTGTCGGCGCCGGTCACGTGGTCGATCAACTGGTCCCGGTCCCGGCCGCCACCCCGTGGGCCCTTGCGCAGCTCGGCCGGCGCCGCGGCGGCGACCTCGTCGAAGGTCACCCAGGCCGCGGTGACCAGGCCGACCAGGCGGCGGGCCGCGGCCGGGGTCACCTTCGCCCGCTCGGCCTGGGCGGTCACGTGCGGGAACGGGCGGCGGCATTCGGGTGCGGCGAAGGCGGTCGTGGGCCCGCCGGGCACTCGCTCGAGGACATCGAAGGCGACCGTGGACGGGACGCTGAGCCCGGCCTGCTCGGCCACCGGCGCGTACCGCTGGGCGTAGCCGGCCAGCGCCGCCAGCGCGGCAGCCTCGTCCCGGCCGACGCGGCACCAGCCGGGCCAGTCGAGCGCAGAGGCGAAGGTCTGCGTCGGGGTGACCTCAAGGCAGACCGCTATTCGACGGGACGACACGCCGCGACCCTCCCACCCGGGACCGACAGCACAGAAGACCGGCGTCTGCGCTCGCCGGCCATGATCACATGCCCGCTCTTGCCGCGGGTCGCTCGGGGCGCGCCGGGAACGAGCAGGATGCAGCGGTTGCGCCGCGTAGTCGTGTCGGAGGTCGGGGCCGTCCCTGGTAGCGGCCCAAAACTATCCGGTCACTCGAACCGGGGATCGACGGCCAAAGAGCAACCTCCGGCGCCTGCCGTCGGGGTCCCGGCCGGTGGCCGGCGACCATAGACCCCACAGGCGTCGCAATGGCAGCTTGTCGGCATAGGGGCGAGCACCCGGTTGGTGTCGACCATGGAACTTGACCAAGCCTGGGATCCGGGGGATCGTTTGGCGTGTACGGCAAGGTGTCCGAGCCAAAGGCTGTCATGAGGTCGACCCTTCGCTCCGGCCCGCGTCTGGCCGACGATCTGCCGCACCGCGTTGGGGCTGGGCTGCCGCCGCTGCGAGCACATTCCGGAGGCCGGCCGTGATGACCGGGGGTAAGCAGGGTGCGCGGGGTTTCGACGGCGCACGGATGCGTGACCGGCGGTTGAGGGCGGGGTTGACGCAGCGGCAGGTGGCCGGGGGAGTCGATGTCAGCGAGAGTGTGGTGGCGCACTGGGAGCGGGGTGCCCAGCTGCCGACGGTGGAGCGGGTGGCGGCGTTGGCCCGGGTGTTGGGGTCGCGGCCACCGATTTGACCACCGGCGGCGGCGATGATGCCGGCGGCCGGTCGCTGTTGCAGCTGCGGATTGACGCGGGGCTGAAGCAGGAGAGCCTGGCTGCGGCGGCGGGGTTGACTCGGACGAAGTACTCCTCACTGGAGCGGGGCGAGGTGGCCACACTGAGCCGGACGGACGCGGCCCGGCTGGCCAAGGCGCTGGGTGTGCGTGCCGGGGCGGTCCGTACGGGGCATGCGGTTGCCCGCGCCGCCTTCCTGGAGCGGTAGCCGCAACCTGCGGTTGCCGCGCCGGAGGGTGCCGGCAGCTCAGACGGCGGCCGAGGCGCGGTTCGCCGCGGGGGCGCGGACGGCGAGGAGGGCGGCGAACCACCGGCATGGCCGGAATTGGCAAGACGCCGCTGGCTTTGCAGTGGGCCCATCTGGCCGCCGGCGACTACCCAGACGGTCAGCTGTACGTGAACCTGCGTGGCTTCGACTCGACCGGCCGGGTCGTGTCGCCGGGCGACGCGCTGCGCGACATGTTGCACACGCTAGGGGCCCTGCCGGCCAGCCTGCCGGACACTGTAGACGCCCGCGCCAGTATGTACCGCACGCTGTTGAGCACCCGCCGGATGCTCCTCGTCCTGGACAACGCGCGGGACACCGACCAGGTGCGGCCGCTGCTGCCCGGCGGCGGCCAGAGCCTGGTCGTCATCACCAGTCGCAACAGCCTGGCCGGTGTCGTCGCGCTGCATGGCGCGCGGCTGGTGCGGTTGGACCCGTTCACCGCCGCAGAGGCGCACGAGTTCCTCGCCCGACGGGTAGGCGCCGCCCGTGCCGACGCGGCCCCGGCCGCCGTCCAACGGCTCGCGCGGGCCTGCACCGGACTGCCGCTGGCGCTGGCGGTCGTCGCCGCGCGTGCGGTGGCGAACCCGTCGTTCCCACTCGACCTGCTCGCCGCCGAGCTGGCGAACACCGTGGCCCCGCTGGACCTGCTCGCCGGCGGGCAGGCCGAACTCGACCTGCGCGAGGTGTTCTCCTGGTCCCAGCGGGCGCTCCGCCCCGGACGCGGGACGGACGTTCCGCATGCTGGCCGCCCACCCCGGACCGGAGATCTCTGCCGCCTGCGCCGCTAGCCTCGCCGCCCTGCCTGCCGACCGCACCCGGGCAGCGCTGACCGAGCTCACCCTGGCCAACCTGCTCCGGGAAAGCACACCGGGCCGGTATGCCTTCCACGACCTCGTCCGCCAGTACGCGACCGAACAACTCGCAGCCGACGCCGGCGCCGCGACGGCGCGCCTGATCCACCACTACGTCCGCTCGACCCGCGAGGCGTTCCTGCTGTTCGGCCGGCCGCCGGTGGCCCCGCTCGGGCCTGAACTGACCGGGGTGATCCCCGAACGACCGGCCAGCAGCCAGCAGCGGTGCGGTGGTACGTCCGGGAGCGGTCCGTGCTGCGGGCGGTCGTCCGCCGAGCCCTCGTGTGTTGCGCCTGACGCTGCCCGCGACGCGGTGCTGCTGACCGCGCACGGCGACACACTCCTCGCAGCCGGACAGGCCCAACAAGCCCGCGGCGCCTGGCAGCGGTACCTCACTCTGACCGCCAAGATGGCGAATCACCCACGGCGCAGGCTCGCAAACAGGCATCCCTGCCGCCGAACCAGTCGACGACGTTCGCCGGAAGCTGGCAGCACTCGAACCCAACAACCGCTAACCCGACAGCCGCCCCAGACCACCGACGCGGACGACCGTCGCAGCCCGCGACGGTAGCCGCCGCGCACCTTCCCTACCGACCCCAGCAACCCGGCGAGAGCACCGCTCAGCGAATGCGCATAACGGACCCACGCCTGTATACAGACAGCGACTCCCAGCCTGCCGCCGTAACAGCGGGCCGATCCAACCGGCCCGCGGCTTCTTGTTCACTGGTGGGACGGCTCGGGCTGGGCCAGGCTCGGGTCGAGGTGTCTGGCGGGACGCTCTTTCATGCGGCTGCCCACTGAGGTTGGGTGTGGCTCTCCTTTGGCCAGCGGTTCTGCCGGGCACCGCTGGCGGGGAGTGGCTCAAGAGGGGTCTGCTCGGCTCGAAGAAGCGCTGCCCTCCCCGTCGACAGAACGGTCTGCGGACAGGATGGGGGCGGTGTGATGGGGCGGGTGGTCATCGGTACCGATCCACACAAGCGGTCGGCCACAATGGATGTCCGGACGGCGGCAGGGACTGCATTCTCCGTGGGTCGCCGGCGACCTCGGCGACCTCGGCGATCCGGCAGATCCGTGCGGCGTGCCGGGTGACCGGCCTGACCGGCTGCCGCGGCTGTGGATTAGGCCAGCGAGACCGGCACCGACACCGGTTTGCGGAAGATGAATCCGGTGATGGGTGGCAGCGGGCCGGCGGCGTGGATGTCGGGGAACCGCTGCAGCAGCATGTCGAGGGCGAGCGTGGTCTGCAGCGTCGTGAGGTGCACCCCGAGGCAGTGGTGCGGGCCGATGGCGAAGGCCAGGTGGTCGGCGGCGTTGTGGCGGCGGATGTGGTAGCGGTCCGGGTCGGTGAACACGTCGGGGTCGCGGTTGGCGGCCGACAGGGAGACGATGACCAGGTCGCCGGCCCGGATCCGGGCGCCGGCGAGTTCGGCGTCGGTGGTGGCGTAGCGGTCCACGCGGGTGGCGGCGGGTTCCAGCCGCAACGACTCCTGAATCGCCCCGGCTAGCAGCGCGGGATCGGTCTTGACCTGGTCGAGCGCCTCGGGGTGGGTCAGCAGGTGGTGCGCGGCGATCCCGGTCAGGCTCTCCGCGGTGTCCACGCCGCCGAACAGCAGGATCGCCAGGTCGGCGGCGAGCCGACCGGCGTCGGTGCCGCTGCCCGCGGCCGCGGCGATGAGCACCGTGTCCCGCGGCGGTCCATCGAGGGTCCGCTGGACGTGGTCGCGGATCGCGGCCACGGCCTGCAGCGCCGCCGGGGGCGGGTCGCCGCCGCGGCTGATGGCGTCCACCCCGGCGACCATCGCCCGGTACCAGTCGAGCACCTGCCCGACCTCAAGGCCGTCCAGACCGAGCGCAGCGCCCATCGCGGCGGTCGCCAATGGCGCGGCCAGCCCGGTCCGCAGGTCCGGCGACGGCACCGCGGCGAGCCGGTCGAGCAGGTGCTGTACCTCCTCCCGCAACGTCCGGGTGAACCGGTCGCGCACCGCGACCGGCTTGAAGACATCGGCCCAGGGCCGCCGGTGCGCGGTGTGGGCGGCGCCGTCGGTGGACAGCATGCTGGCGCCGACGATCTGTCCGGTGGAGAACCGGGGGTCGGCGACGGTGAACGTCCGCGCGTCCCGCATGACCCGCGCGCCGGCCGCCCGGGTCAGCGTCACCCAGCCGTCCAGCTCAGCAACCCAGACGACGTCGCCGTGCCGGCGCAGCCGCGCCCAGGCCGGATGCGGATCGTCGGTCAGCTCGGCGATCGAGACGGCGGCCTGGGGTCGGCGGGACACCCCGCCAGTGTCCGTGATCGGATCAGACCGCGAAGGAGTCTCGCGCGGTGACCGGCTGCGGCGACCAGTCGTGCACGACCTGGCCCATCCGGTCCAGAACGCCGAACACCGGCGGCAGGTGGCGCAACCGATCACGATCAGGTCCGACCGCAAGTCACCGCCGGACCGCGGCCCGGATCGGCGGCGTCTACCAGGCCAGAGCCCGATCACTCCGCGGCATGAGCGGTCATGTGATCATGTATGCATGGGCAGGGCGGGCTGTTCTGGGCCGCGTCCGCCGCGGTGGTTCGGGCACGTCCGCCAGGGCGGTGGCCAGCCGGCGGGTAGCTGCCTGCCGATATCGCCGGGAAGTGCTGTTGGGCGTGCCGCCGCCGTCAGGCTAAGCCCAGGGCGATGGCGTGCAAGGCCAGCCCTACGACCGCGCCCACCACCGTGCCGTTGATGCGGATCCACTGCAGATCGGGTCCGAGAAGCAGTTCCAACTGGCTAGAGGTCTCGGCGGCGTTCCACCGCTGGATGGTCCCGGTGACCAGTCCGGCGAGCTCGTCGTGGAACTGGCCGGCGAATGCCCTGGCCCCTGATTCGACCACGCGCTCCAGGCCGTCGGCGAGGCGGCGGTCTGACCCGAGCCGCCGGCCGGCCGCCACCAGCGCCTCGGCCAGCCGACGGCGCAGCTCAGAGTCCGGGTCGGCGGCCTGGGCCCGCAGTCCGTCCTTGGCCTGCTGCCACAGCGAGGAGGACCAGTCGCGCAGCGGGGCGCTGCTAAGGACGTCGCGCTTGAGGCGCTCCCCGCGCTCGCGCAGCTCCGGGGATGTCTCGAGGCGGTCGGGCAGCTCGGCGAGCCATTTCTCGAACTGATGCCGGGTCTGATCGTCGGGGTCGGCGGCCATCGCCGCCAGCTGCTGGCGCAGGCGGTGGTATAGGCGGTCGAAGACCCGCTTGTAGACCGCGTCGGGCACCCATCGGGGTGACTCGTCCTTGAACCGGTCACGCAGTTGCGTGTAATGGTCGGCGAGATAACGGTCCGCGCCGGTCACGACGGCGTTGAACAGCTCGGCGTGGTGGCCTCCGGCGATGATGACCCGCAGGGCCCGCCCGGCAAGTGGCGCCACCTCGACGGCGTCCAGCGCCCGGGTCAGTTCGGCGGTGAGCACGCGCTGGACATCCTCATCGCGGACAGCCTCCGCGACGCTGACCGCCAGGTCGGCGGCGTGGCCGGCGAAGCGGGCCGCGTTGGCCTCGTCGGCCAGCCACCCGGCCAGGCGGGGAACCAGCCGGGCGGAGCGGATCCGCTCGGCAAGAACATCGCCGTTGAGGAAGTTCTCCTGGACGAACTGGCCGAGGGTGGCGGCGAACTGGTCCTTGCGCTCGACGATCACCGCGGTGTGCGGTATCGGCAGGCCCAGGGGATGGCGGAACAGGGCCGTCACCGCGAACCAGTCGGCGATGCCGCCGACCATGGCCGCCTCCGCGCCGGCCTGCACGTAGCCGAGGAAGGTCCCGTGCGCTCCAGCCACGGTCACGGCCACGAACAGCGCCGTTACCGCCGCCAGCAGAGCGGTGGCCCGCACGCGGGCCGCAGCCAGACGGCGCGCCCGCACGGCCGTCGACTCGCTCCCGGACGCGGGTGCCGGTGAAGCGGACTTCGTCGCGGTAGGTTCCATCGGGCAGTCCGCGTCAGTCCGCGGCGCAGCGGAGAACCGAAGGCGTCACCGTTCCGCGGCGCCGGGCGTCCGCCGGTGACAGGACCCCGCGCCGACGGGTGGGAGCGGCATCGCCGGACGGCCCCTCGGCGGAAGGTGGGATTGCGCGCCCGCGCAGGCCGGGTCGTTCCATCCGATAGTCAGCCTCACTCTCGCATCATCTGCACGATCACTCCCCGGCAGGAGCAGCGCGGGAAGGACATCCGATTCCATCGGCGACGTTCACCAGGCTCACGCCCTGGTCGAGGCGGGACGGCACGGTCAGCATGATGCCGCAGGCCAGGCCGGCCACGCCGGTCACCAGGCGGTTCAGCATGCACCGGCCCGCTTGCACGCCCGCCCAGGTTCCCGCCGCCGCCAGGCACAATCCACCCGACGGGGAAGGCCCGCAAGACCCATGGCTACCTCCAGTGGCGGCGGCGCCGCTTGCGGGCGCAACGGCCTCGAGGGCGGCCGTCTCCAGCCGAGTCGGGAAAGGGAGATAGCGCACCGCCACCGCCATCACACCGAAGCCCAGTCCGGCCGGGACCGCGACAGAGAGACCCGGACGTGTGTGCACGCGCAGCAGTCGGAGCAGCCGGAGCAGTTCGGTCAGCCGATGCCCGTCGCTGAGCACGAGCAGAGACTCACCGGCTCCGGCCGTGACCACCGGCACCTTCCGGACGCCGACATGCGCCGGGCGGGCGGTCCCGGCGATGTCCAACTGGCGTGCTGAGTCCGTGCACGGCTCGGCCGCCGGCGAGAGCCACGTGCACCCGGAACACCACCGGAGGCTGCTCGCGGCGGACGGCACGGACACCGTCCGGTCGGGCATTTTCGGCCCGGAGATGGCGGCCTTCAACCCGCTGCTGCTGCAGCGCAACCGCGTGGTCGCCGAGTGGACCGACCGGCTGGACGAGGTGCCCACCGAACCGCAGCGGCCAGCCGGAGATCGGCCGCACCCCTTCGGTGGCCAGGAGCACGTGACGCTCAAGTTCGACGTGCTGCTGCCCGATTCCGCAGACCACCGGCGACTTCGAGGAGATGCCGTAGCTGATGGGGCAGGGCGTCGGAATGGTGCGCCAGATCACGCCCGCCGGCGAGATCGTCGCCGAGATGATGGGCGACGCGCACCGCATCCTGACCCGGCTGGCAGGCGCGCTGCCCGCAGGCCAGGCGTGAGGGGAGCGTTCTTCGCCGGTTCGTAGCTGATTGGCGACGTCAGGTGTCTGCTATGGCGTGTCGACCGTAACCGTCTTGCGCGGAATCAATCGTGCGGTCGCGAGTACGTCGCTGCACCGTCGACCCTTCTCGATGACGGCGTGAACGGGGCCGAAGACATCGCAACGGCGCTCATTGCGGACTTAACCTCCACCGCCGAATGAGGAAGACACCGGCCGCAGCCCGGCCGCCACTCCGCGCGTACGCCTTGCCGAGCGCAGAACGATCCGACCCCACGACAATGACGGCGAGCGACCCGCGGCAAGAGCGGGCATGTGATCATGGCCGGCGAGCGCAGACGCCGGTCTTCTGTGCTGTCGGTCCTGGGTGGGAGGGTCGCGGCGTGTCGTCCCGTCGAATAGCGGTCTGCCTTGAGGTCACCCCGACGCAGACCTTCGCCTCTGCGCTCAACTGGCCCGGCTGGTGCCGCGCCGGCCGGGACGAGGCTGCCGCGCTGGCGGCGCTGGCCGGCTACGCCCACTAGACGGTCCAGAGGGCCTGGGTGGGCGACATACGCGCGGCCCGCAGCGCCGGGAGTAGCCCGGCGGTGGCGCCGATGAGCAGGGCCGCGGCAATGCCGCCGGCCCAGGCTAGCGCGGGGACGATCGTGGTCCAGTGTTTGGTGTGGGCGTAGATGGCGGTGGCTAGCACGCCGGCGCCAACTCCGACCGCTCCGCCGAGGAGCGCGAGGAGCATGGCTTCGGTGAGGAATTGGATGCGGATGTGTCCTTTGGCGGCGCCTAACGCGCGGCGGAGCCCGATCTCGCTGCGGCGTTCGAGCACGGAGATGATCATGGTGTTGGCGACGCCGACGGCGCCGACGAGCAGCGAGACGGCGCCGAGACCGAGGAACAGCCCGTTGAGGGCGGCCTTGGCTTTGGCGCGGGCGACGAGGACGTTGGAGGGCTGGGAGATGCCGACCTGGTAGGGGTATTGCGGGTTGGCGGTGCGTGCGAGGACGGCTTGCACGGCGGTGACGTGGTCGGTGGCCGCACGGAGGTAGATGGTGGAGGGGTGTCCGTCGAAACCGAGGTATTTCTCGGCGGCGGGGAAGCCGACGAGCACGGCGGTGTCGATCTCCGGGGTGAGGGTGGCGGGCGCGAGGATACCGGTGAGGTAGAACCACTGGTCGCCGACCCAGATCCGTTCGCCGGGCCAGATGCGGTCGAAGCCGAGGCGCTGCGCGGCGGTGGCTCCGAGCACCGCGGCGGGATAGCGGGCGGTAGCGGCGGTGAGGTAGCGGCCTTGGGCCGTGTGGGTGCTGATGGCTTGGGGGAGGCCGAGGCTGGCGGCCTGTACGGAGAGGGCGTTGGTGTGGATGGTGGGGATGAGCGGGCTGCGGAAGGCGTCGACGCCGTTGACGGTGCCGGTGTACTGCACGGAGTAGACGGGGCCGATGCGGGTGATCATGCTGGGTGCGGCGACCGGGAGTTCGGCGGTCTGGCCGGCGAGGGTTTGCCCGTTGGTGACGGTGAGCAGGTTGGTGCCGAGCCGGTCGATCTCGGCCAGCAGTCCGGCCTGCGAGGAGGAGGACAGGCCGAGCACGGCGACGATCGCGGCAACCCCGATCGCGATGCCCAGCGCGGACAGTCCGGCGCGCAGTTTGCGCGTGCGCAGCCCGACGCTGGCCAACCGGGCCAGATCCGTCACCCGCAGCCTGCGCGGCGCTGGCGGGCCGCTCATGCCCCGTTCCTGGAGTGCGCGCGGTGGCCGGTGTCGGCGACGATGCGACCGTCCAGCATCTCGATCCGGCGCGGGAATCGGGCGGCAATGGCGCGGTCGTGGGTGATCACCACGATGGTGGCGCCGGCCCGGTTGAGGTCTTCGAGCAGGCCGATGATCGCCTGCCCGGTGGCGCTGTCCAGGTTGCCGGTGGGCTCGTCAGCCAGCAAGATCGCGGGCTGGCCGACCAGCGCGCGGGCGGTGGCCACCCGCTGGCGTTGCCCGCCGGACAGCTGGGTTGGCCGGGCCGCCGCGCGGTCGGCCAGACCCACCGCGGCGAGCGCGTGGAGGGCGTGTCGGCTGCGCACTGTTGCCTGTACCCCGGCGTAGAGGAGGCCATCGGCGACGTTGTCCAGGATGGTGGCGTGTTCGGCGAGGAAGAACTGCTGGAACACGAATCCGATGCGGGTGGCGCGCAGCGTGGCCAGCTCCCGGTCGGACAGGCCTGCCACGTCCAGTCCGGTGACCAGCACCCGTCCGGCTGTTGCTCGGTCCAGCGTGCCGAGGACGTGCAGCAGCGTGGTCTTGCCCGACCCGGACGGCCCGACGATCGCGACCAGCTCGCCAGGCGTGACGGTGAAACTCACCTCGCGCAGCGCGGTCACGGGCGGTCGACTGGCATAGGTTTTGGTCAATTGCTCGACCTGCAAGACCGCGCTCATGACGCCGGTACCACCACGTGCTGCCCGGCGGCCAGCCCGGACCCGGTGACCTGTACCAGCTCGGCCGCGTCATCGAACAGTCCCGGCGAGACCGACACCAGGCGGTGCGTCCCGTCGGCGTTGGCGACCTCGACCGCATAACCGCCGCCGGACAGCCCGATCAGCGCATTCACCGGCACTACCAGCACGTTGTGCACCGCGGCGGTGGTGATCGCGACCTGCACCGGGGCCTGGTCCAGGCCGCCGGTGGCGCGCGGGTCAGTGGGCGTGATGTGCACGGTCACAGTCGGGGCGGTCGCCCCGCCCGATCCGCTCGCCGACGGCGTGGTGGCGACCGTGCCGACGGAGGACACCAGCCCCGGGGTGGTGCTGTTGTCGGGCAGGGTGATCGTCACATGGTCGCCGGCCTTCACCTCGGATTGCCGGGAGGCGTCCAGGTCGACGCTGACCTGGCGGGTGGTGGACGTCGCCGTCATGATCGGCCCGCTGGCCGGGCCGCCGAGGGTGGCGTGCACGGTGGTGACGCGGGCGGCGGTGGGCAGGAACACCACCTGGCCCAGGGTCAGCTGGCCGGTCTGTTCCACGCCGAGGTGTTCTTGCAGCTTCTCGGTGCCGGCCTTGGTGGCCCAGCCGAACTCATCCCAGGCCCGGTCCACATCGGTCCTGTCCACGTAGCCCAGCGCCGCCAGATCGTGGTTCAACTGCGCCACATCGGCGCCGGTCACGTCTGCGGCGGTGGCCCCCTCGGCGAGCGTGCGGTAGGCCGGCGTGGACCCGTTGAGCAGCACCACCGGATAGCCGTCCACCCGGTACAGCACCTGACCCTGCCGGATCACCTGCCCGGCCGCGGGCAGCCAGGTGATCGTGCCGTGCAACTGGCCCAGCACCGCATAGGAGCCGGCGTACTCGAGCGTGCCGTTGACCGGCATGGTCTCCGACAACGACGACCGCTTCGCCACCGTCGCCGTGGAGGTGGTGGCGTTGTTGTCGCGCACGCCGGCGGCCGTGTCGTGCTGGACGCCCAGCGGATGCGAGAAACTCATCCCGTCCGGGTTCGTCAGCTCCCCATAGGCACCGGCCGCGACCAGCACCAAGACCACCACCGTCCAGGCCAGCAGCCGGCGCCGCCGCCGCGGCGGCACGCCGGGAGATTCGACGAACTCGGCACGTTCACTGGTCACCGACGGAGGCGTCGCGCCAGCCACGGCATCTCCTTCGCCGGCAGAACGTTCGCTTCCCCGATGGTACGGACGCCCTGTTTCGCGGTCGGAATCGGCCAGCTGCCGCTCGCACCCGTCGACCTGCGGGAAAGCCCACTCGCTGATGGGATCAGAGACGTTGCTCACCTGCATGCACCGCGCTGTGTAGCGGGGTTGGGCTTATCACCAGGACACATGCGCACCCCACCGGGAGATCCCCCGAAGCTGCGGTCTTCGGGCGGTATCAGGTGCGCACATGCATGGATCTCGGTGACGATCTGCGGCGCATTCGCATCAATTTTGTTTTGGAGATAGAAGATCGGGCTCCCGATACCATCGTCGGCGGGGTCGGGCCAGTTCGACACTCCGTGGGAGCGCATGCACCCGGCGAAATTCCGCGAACCGCTCCACGCCTGCTGTATCTCGGCCTGGGACAACCCGCCCTGGTCGCTGTTCGGGAGCAGGTCACCACAGGCGCTCGTCGCCGCCTGGTATTGGGAGTTGCTGACCCCGAGCTGCTGCGCCGTCTCCTTGGAGATCGATCCGTTGCTGTCGGGGTCGGGGAAGTTGGGCACCCCGTGGGAGCGCATGCACTGGGAGAACGCCAGCGGGCCGTTCGACGCCGAGCCGCCCGGTAAGGACGACCCGCCCGCCGAGGGCGAACCGACGTTCGCCACGCCGGGCCCCGACGAGCCATGCGAACAACCACCAGCCACGATCGCAGCGGCAGCTAGTGTCGTAACCACCGGCCCTGCACGTCGGATCGGCCGCAGCTGCCACGCGCGCCGGTAGGTCGCCATGGCGGCCCCGGCGCGCACTCCCGGCGGCCATGCTCGCCGGGGCCAGCGCAGCACGAGCCGGATGCTGTGGTTTAGCGCGCTGTATCGCCGCGCTGTCGTCGTGGCAATCAGCCTGCCGGCGAGGAAGGCGTGGCCCCCCGCCGTGATGACTCCCGTCATGGCCAGACGACGGTTGCGGACTGACACGGCACGCTCCTTCGTGGATCGGGTGCCCGCCCAGTCCAGCGGCGCCGCCCTACATCAGCCCTCCAGGGACCTTAAAGAAACCTAGGAACTCAGTCCCCTGGTCGGGGCGAGGCCCGTCGCGAGTACTTTGCCCGGCGCTGCCTCGGCTCGCAGCCCGCAAACCGATCTTGGCCGGCACCGCCGGCGTACGGGGCGCCTTGCCGGATGCTGACATCCGCTGGCTCGTCAACCGTCACCTACGTCATCGCGGTTCGCCCTGGGTTGCCGGGCCGCATGTGGACGCGATGCGGCTGTTCCTGCTCGCCGTGCACCACTTTCGCGGCGCGCGGATGTCGAGGGAAGGCGAGGGTGAAGGTCGACCCGTGCGGGCCGGTTCGCACATCGGCCGTTGCGTCGTTGGCCTCCGCGACGCGGGCCACGATGGCCAGTCCCAGCCCGGCGCCGGGCATGCCGCGCGCGGCCGGTGCCCGATAGAAGCGTTCGAAGATGTGCGGGAGGTCCTTGTCTGGAATCCCGCGGCCGTGATCGGTGACCGACACGTGCGCATCGGCGACGGCGACGTGTACCGCACCATCGGGTGGATTCCACTTGATCGCATTGTCGATCAGGTTGCAGATAGCGTGGTCAACTCCGGCGGGATCGACGTGCACCAGGCAGGGTTGCAGGTCCACGACGATGGCGGCATGCGGCGTGCGCTGCCGCACGCGATGCACCGCTTCGCTGGCGAGCAGATCCAGGCGCACGATTTCGCGATGCGGTGCGGACTCGTGGTAGCGGGCAAGGTCGAGCAGATCGGTGATCAACTGGTCGAGGTCACCGGCCTGCTCGCGGGCTGCGCGCACCAGGGAGGGCGCCTGCGGGTCGGCCAGCCCGGCACCGTCCTCGAGCAGGTCGAGGTTCATCGTCAGGCTGGTCAGAGGGGTGCGCAGTTCGTGTGATGCGTCGGCGACGAGTTGGCGTTGGGCGGTGACCGACTCGTGTAGCGCGGCCAGCATGGTGTCGAAGGACGAGCCGAGCCGGCCCACCTCATCGCTGGTCCCGGTGGAGTCGAGGCGGGCGGTGAGGTCGCGGGTCTCGGTGACGTGCTCGGTTGCCGCGGTCAGTTCCGCGATGGGTCGCAGGATGCGTCCTGCGCTCAGCCGCGCCGCGCCGTAGGTGATGCCGGTGGCCGCGACGGTGAGCCCGGCCAGCAGCAGGGCCGCATTGCGCAGCGCACCGTCATCGGCGTTCGCCGCCCGGCTGCTACGCACCAGCCCCGGACCTGGGCCAAAGGGCAGGGCTGTCGTGTAGACGCGGAACCGCTGCCCGCCGTCGTGCGCGCTGGCAAAGTACGCCGGCTGCGCCCCCTGCGCTACCGCCACGTCGCGGCTGTCCAGCGGCCCGAACCGGGTACGCTGACCGACCGCCACTGGGCCCGGGAACAGTTGGACCTGCACGCTGCCGACGGTGACCGGATCGTTGACGTCGGGGCCGGAGTGACTGTCGCGGGCCGACGCCTTGATGTGTTTGGCGATCGCGGAGGCTTGCTGGGCAGCATCGACGAGGGTTGCGTCGACGCGGGAATGCAGGCTCGCGGCGTAGGAGAAGTACAGCACGCTGCTGACCGCGGCGACCACGACCAACACGCCGACCGCTGCCGCCACCGAGACCCGGTTCCGCAGCGTCACCGCGCGTCCCGCAGCACGTAACCCAGCCCCCGCACGGTGTGCAGCACGCGCGACTCACCGCCGGCTTCGAGCTTGCCACGCAGATAGCTCATGTACACCCAGAGGTTGTTCGAGCGCAGGCCGAAGTCGTACCCCCACACCGCCTGGAAGATCTGCGTGTGGCTGAGCACCCGGCCCGGGTTGCGCAGGAACAGCTCGAGCAGCAGGTACTCGGTACGGGTCAGCGAAATCTCCCGCGCACCCCGCGTCACCCGCGCCGCAGCCAGGTCGAGCACCACGTCGCCGTAGCTGAGCCGTTCCGTGCTTGCTGCGTTGCGGCGCAGCAACGCGCGCAGCCGGGCGCGCAACTCGGCAAGCGCGAACGGCTTGACCAGATAATCATCCGCCCCGGCGTCCAGCCCGGCGACGCGATCATCGACCAGGTCGCGGGCGGTGAGCATCAGAACCGGCGTCCGGTCGCCACGGGCGCGAAGCCGCCGACACACCTCCAGCCCGTTCGGCTCGGGCATCGCCACATCCAGCACAATCGCGTCCACACTGACGGCGGCGAGATGGGCCAGCGCCACGCTGCCACTCTCTGCAGCCAGCACCTCGTAGCCGTCACGCCCAAGCGCGGTGGACAGCGACCGGCGCACAGCCGAATCGTCATCGACCACCAGGACCCGCACGTCAGTCATTGTGCTCGAGGACCGGTCTTCCGAACGGGCCTGCTGGCCGGCCACGGCCTGCTTCACCCCGCCCAAGGTGGCAGCCAACCGGGCTGGACTCACCCCGAGACCACGCGGAATCGCCGCGAACGCAGAACCTGCCGGATCCACGCCACCCTGGCGGCTCAGCGCCGACCTGCGCCAACGCGCGCTGGGCCGCGCTGTGGCCGACCCCCAGCCGGCTGACGAGCGCGGCCACCGTCACCGGTCCAGTCACGCTGCGGTCGACCCGAGGCTCGGACGCGGCGGCCGCAGACTTGGACGCCGCGGCCGCGGACTTGCTGGTCACCGACGACGGCTTGGCCGACGGCGAACCGGGGCCGGACGCCGCAGCGGCGACCGGAACGGCGACCGCCGCCGCGGCAGCGACCCCCGCCGCGACGACGCGGCGATGACGGACTGACATCACACGCTCCTTCACGGATCGGACGCGTCCAGTCCAGCGACCCCGGCCAAGACCAACCGTCGAGCGACCTTAAGACAACCTTGGAGCCCACCCAGCAGGTCGATACCCAGTGGTGAAGACCGCCCCGTCGTGGCACGGCCTCCCGTCGTGTCCGTACATCGTTGCCGCGACACGACTGCCAGCGCGGAACGCGCCCATAACGACGACCTGCCGACCGCCCGCGTTCACGACCGGAGCGCGCAGGATTCGGCATTCGCGAGCGCGCTTCCCGGAGGGTTGTTACCACGCCCATCCAGCAGCGCGCCTATCAAGATCAAGTAAACTCTTCCGCCGCAAGGTCGGTTGGATCGGCCCGCTGGTGCGGCAGCAGGCCCGGCGGCGCGGTCGGTGAGCAGTCATGAGGTCTGCCCTGCGGTCACCCCAGCGGTGCTCCCGCCGCCGTGCTGCCGGTCAGCCAGGCCGGCTATCGCGGGTGCCGATGATTCGGTGAACGTCGTCGATCGTCTGCGGGGAGGCGATCGGGGCCCAAGCGGTGAAGAGCGTGCGGAAGTACGCGCCGTACTTCTCGGCCAGGGCCCGATCCTGCTCGACGATGTCGAGCTCATTCGCGACGGTGAGATCGACGAAGGTTCGCAACCGAGCCGCGTCCGGTGTCTCGACCTCACCGGTGAACCGATTGCACACCTCGCCGGTGTCGGCCAGCCACGGCCAGGTTCGACGACGGTCGCACGCTCCGTACAGGTAGACGATGACCTCGGCATCCTCGCCGATGAGATCCCGAAGCACACTCCGGTCGGCTCGGTCAACCAAGACGACGTCGAACCCGTCGGTGCCGTAGGCGGCGTGCGTCAGCCCGGCCAGTTGCGGGTCGGTGCCCAGGCCCAGAGTGCCGAGGCGATCGTGGACGCGGCGCAGGTGGGCGTAGAGCGTTCCACCTGGGTGCTCGATCGTCTCAGCTCCCCGTTGCCGCAACCACTCCTGCACCTCCCTTTCGCGCTCCACCTCCTGACATTAGCTGGCCCCTGGCGACCGGCGGCATCACTTGTTGCACCACAGGACCCACCCGGTCACGCCGCTGACTCATGCCAGGCCCTCGCCGATGAAGGTGAGGGTGAGTTCCTCGAGGTGACGGCGGGTGGCGGGGGGGAGGTCTCGCAGGGGCCCTTGCCCGGTGAGCACGGCTAGGCCATGCACCGCGGACCAGATGGGGTATTCGATGCCGTCGCGGCGCTGCCGGTCGAGCACGCCGGCGTCGACCAGTTCGTCGAGCGCGGCACGGAGATGGCCCAGGGGGGTGCGGTCCTGCGCTGCCCCGCCGTCTGCGGCCTGGTAGGCGTGCTGCTGTGGTAGTGCGTACGCAGTGGCGAACAGCCCCGGTTCCTCGTGGGCGAACGCCAGGTACGCGACGCCGACGGCGCGCAGCCGGCGGTGGACCTCCGGGCCGTCTCGGCAGGATCCAAGTCGCGGCCGGCCACCAGCCGGATGCTGCTGACCGCGCTGCCCGGTACCGACCGGCCGGCCTCGCTGCTGCAGCTGTCCACGCACGCCACCGCCACCCCGACCGCACGGCTGCAGACCGCGGACGGCTGGCTCCCGCTGACCCGGATCCTGGCCCAGGGTGGGAGCGCGACCCCGAGGCCGCGGGTGAGCTGGTGGTCACCACCGGCTGCCTCACCGACGCCACCCGCAGCCACCAGGACGAGTCGGTCACCCTGGCGACCGCGCTGCTGGCCACCGGCGCCACCGTGGTCATCGGCACCGGCTGGCCGATCGACGACGACACCTCATCTGTGCTGACCGTCCACTTGCACCACCACGTGCACCGGCACACCGGCCCGGCACACACCCTCCGGCTCGCCCAGCTCGACCTGCTGGACCCGGACCGGCCCGGCCCGGCCCGGCCTGCATCCCCACCTCGCCAACCTGCCCGACCGCCGGCTCGCCCACCCCGCCAGCTGGGCCGGCTACGTCCACCACGGCTGCTGACCCGCTCAGCGAGCGCTTCCGATCGCGCAAGCTGGGCCGTACCGCGGTGCGCGGGTCGATACTGTCGTGGTGGGCGCGGACGAGCACGGCTCGATCGAGCTGGTCGAGGACTACGGACCGGCCTGGTCGCCGGGCCGGTTCGAGCTGGGCACCGATGGCCCCAGGGTGATCGTGGTGGGGGTGGACGGCTCCCGCAGCTCATTGCGAGCCGGGGCGTACGCCGGTGGGGTGGCCCGCCGCCAGCGGTCCCGGCTGGTGATCGTCTACGTCGCGGCGCCATCGGCGTGGGCCTCAATGGCGGCCGGCGCGCTCGGCGCCGCCGAGCAGGAGACGCATCTCGACGTGGTGCGCGAGCTCCGCCAGCAGATCCGGGACCGGGTCGGCGACCTGGGCGTCCCGGCCCGGTTCATGGTCCGGCGCGGAGACACCTTCCTGCAGCTTCGGCAGGTGGCCACCGAGATGCGGGCCGACATGGTCGTCGTGGGCGCGTCCGAGCAGGCCGGACATCGCCTCGTCGGATCGACCGCCGCCAAGCTGGTACGTACCGCCCAGTGGCCGGTCACGGTCGTCCCGTAACCCTGATCAACTATGTGGTGGCCCGCCATGGGCGGGTCTACATGGCGTTGAAGAATTCTCCGGCGCCGGTCCGGCGCAGTACCTCCAGGCCCACCGCTCCCTGCCGTACTGCTTGGCCGCCGGTGAGACGCCTGTTCTACGAGGGCGTGTACCAGTGATCGTCTAATCCAGAAACGCGAACGTCTGGTCGTCCGGAGCTGAGGAACCGTGTCAATTCCGGGTAGGCCGATCAAGAAATACACGATACTTTGCCCTACCGGCACGGCATGGCTCGCAACGAATTCGTAGCCGTCACTGCCTGAAGAGCCGGCTAATGCATAACCAATTGCGCAACCTCGCCCGAGAGAGGCCGCGTTAGCGCGGTCGCCGCTTGCCGCAAGCGGTTGGTCCATGGTGGCTCCACTCTGCGATCAGTACCAACCAAGAGGCTACCGCTGCTCGACCGGTGTGCTCTGTGCGGTTGTAGTGATTGCGGGCGTTTCACTTGCCGGCGACCTCGGCGGAGCGCGGTAGCCAAGGCGGCCGTTGGGCCGGTACCTTGCCCAGCGTCATCGACGTTAGAAGATCAAGTACCCTGATCTGCCGCCGTCCGTTCGTCCTTCGCACATCGCCTACCAGAGCCTTTGGTCAAGGCAGGAGTTCGGTAACCGATGGTGAGTAGGACGTGGACGACCGCCGCGAGGGTGGTGCACGTCGCCCGGTCGGGACGGCGCGTCGTCCGGTCAGTCAGGGAGCGGTGGGCTGGCGTGCCGGCGGTAGATCTCGGCGACCGCGTCCGGATCCGCCGGCCCGGACGGCGGTAGGACCCGTCCGACGTCGCGCATGAACGCCAGCCCGAGTCCGGCCGGAGACCACAGGCCCAGCACGCGGGCTGGCGTGTCATGCGGGTTGCTGAACCCGTGCCGGTGTCCGCGGGGTGCGACGAACAGCGCCCCGGCGGCCGCGTCGGCTGGACCGTCGTCGCCGAGTACCCGGAGCAAGCCCAATGCCCGCCTGAGCAGCCGAGCGTGCTGTGCGGTCACCGTCGTGTGGTGCACTCGGAGTCCTCGCACGCCACGGCCGTGCTGGAAGCGGCCGGCGTGGTCATCGACGTGCTGGGTCCCGGCGACCTGTACCGGCGCCAGCTCGACTGCAGGCCTGGCCCGCCGGTGGTGGACGATCGAGGGCGCGACCTTGGCGTTATCATTCGCCGGGCCGCCACGGGTCGTCCAGTCCGGGGTGGGTTGAAGCTGCGTCCGTTCCGCGTCTGGCTCCAGGGGACGGCGAGCGAAGGTACCAGGAGAGGCGAGATTATGCGAGCAATACGAAGTCGGCCGGGGACGTGATTCCTTCCACAGGTCGCGCCGGTGGCAGTTGAAAGAACCGACGACGCTATCAAGACCGAGAGCGGCATGCGGCCGCACGACTAGGCCGCCCTCAACCCGATCCGTTCGCCCGAGGAGCATGATCCACCAATCACTCATGCCGCTCGTATCGTCGCTGAGGGTCATCGGTGTCGTGACGTTCTGTGCGCGGGTCAGGCCGGGGCCGACCGATGGGATGACTCGTGGCCCTGAGGATCGGGGGCATCACGGCCGTCGCTCGGTGGCGGGGTACACGGAGGTGAGCCGGCGGCGGCACGAGGAGGCAGCAGACGCTGCGGTCACGGGGGTTGTAGCGGCCACAGCCCTCCCGGCGGCGGGCGCCAAGCCGGCGATCTCGTAGCACCGGCGGGGGTCGAGGAGACCCGGCGTGCTGCGGCGTACGATCGGGGGCCGGACCCACCGGCTCTCGCTCCCGCCCGGCGTGCTGAGCGAAGCGGCGGATCGGATGGATCGCAAGCGCGCCAGTGGGGGCGCCTTTCGACGTCGTCGACGAGTACCTGAGGGAGGACAGGCCACGATGAAGACTCCGCCGATCGTGTCATCGCAGGAGTGGGATGCCGCCCGCGAGGAGCTGCTGGTCGAGGAGAAGAAGCTGACCCGCGCCCGCGATGCGCTGGCCGCCAGGCGCCGCCGGATGCCGTGGATGGCGGTGGAGAAGGAGTACCGCTTCGACGGCCCGGAGGGGCCGGTGAGCCTTCTCGACCTGTTCGACGGTCGCCGCCAGCTGATCGTCTACCGCGCGTTCTACGCGCCGGACGTCACCACGTACCCACAGGGGGGCGGCGCCTACCCGGAGCGTGCCTGCGTGGGCTGCTCATTCGTCGCCGACCAGGTCGCCCACCCCGGCCACCTGAATGCGCGGGACACGACGCTCGCGTTCGTTTCGCGCGCCCCCCAGGCGGAGATCCGGGGCCTGAAGGAGCGCATGGGCTGGGAGCTGATCCCCTGGTACACGATCACCGACGACTTTGACAAAGACTTCGGCGTGGACGAGTGGCACGGGACCAATGCCTTCATCCGCGACGGCGAGCGGATCTACCGGAGCTACTTCGTCGACAGCCGGGGCGACGAGGCGATGGGAAGCACCTGGAGTTACCTGGATATCACGGCGCTCGGCCGCCAGGAGGAGTGGGAGGACTCGCCGGAGGGCTATCAGCAGACCGCACCGTACGGGTGGTGGAACTACCACGACGCGTACGGCAAGACCCCGTAACGCCGTCGTGGCAGTCTACCGTTGTCGATGGACTGCCGCGTGACTTGCGCATCGCCATGGTGCTCTGGTGCAGGCGGGTTCTCGCCTACCGTCGTCGATCCGTCATAGGTTCCAAGGCTGGTCAAGTTTGGGTCGTTTGATGCGGCGGCCTGTCCGTTCGCGATGAAGGTGTTCAGCGTGCGCTGGGGTTGGCGCCAGGCGGTGGCCAGCGGGCTGCGGGCGGCGAGGTCGGCCGGTAGGTGGGGGTCGAGTGTGGCGAAGCCGGCTGCCGGGACGCGTCGTGGGTCTCGGTGAACGGCACGGCGGCTCGCCGGCCCGGTGGGGTCAGCAGGTGGCGGTGGGAGCCTGGGATGCGTTCGATCAGCTGTTTGCGGCGTGGTCGGCGGAGGTCGTAGGTGGCGTGTCGGGGGTGTAGCCGCCGTCGAGGAGGTCGTTGACCGGCCGGGTCAGGGTGCGGTTGTCGAAGCCGCGGATCAGGTGAGTGAACCCCGCACGGTGCGGCGAGGACCGCCATGACGCGGGGGTCTTCGAACCGTGGTCCGGGGACGTGCTGGCCGTCGTCGGTGGTGGACGGCCGGGGTCACCGCCGCGACGGTGGCCACGTCCGGAGCGGGTCGGGCGTCTGCGGCTTGCGCGTCGCGCAGACGCCAGACCAGCGCCCGCTCCTGCGCGACACCGATCAGCACCACCCGGCCGCCGCCGCCCTGCCGCTCGGCAGCCTCGATCAACGGCCGAGCGATCTGCTCCTTGTTCTCGCCCTTCACGAAGCGGACCACCGGTACACCGTTGTCCTCCGCGAACCGATGCACCGCGGCGACGTACGCCTCCCCCAGACACCCGAACGCCGCCGAGGACGGGGTCTTGAACCCCCGCTGCCAGCGCAGGAACTGACACACCCAGCCGACGGT
>WNGE01000130.1_pt1 | contig 100715 bp, 104 predicted proteins | sample 5400651 | NCBI WGS metagenome assembly WNGE01 (sample SAMN13153370, study PRJNA577476) | soil metagenome | isolation source: 60 cm soil or saprolite under grassland replicate 2 | place: USA:California | collected 2016-06-15 | reverse complement strand
CGGAAGCGGTTCGAGACGGTGGCCGGCGCCCGTCCGAGGTCCAAGAGTTCGACCAGGTATGCCTCGATGTGCTCCCGTGTGACGCCCTGGGCTGTCGTAGGCATCCCCTGAGCGCTCAGGAACGCGCAGAGTTGATCGACGGCTTCGAGATAGGTTTGAACCGTGCGTGGGGACTTGTTGGCGGCCCGCAGGCTCCGCTCGAAGGACCTGTGATATGTCGTCAATTCACCTACGTCAGTGCTGGTCAGAGGCATGTCGTCTTCCCGTGTTATCTCGTCTAGGTGCGCTGTGCCCGAACCGGGAACGTGTGCAATCTAGCAGAAAGCCCAGGTAGACGGCGTTTCTCTTGCCGGGGAGTGGCGCAGTGGTAGCGCACCTGCTTTGGGGGCAGGCGGTCGGCGGTTCGAATCCGCCCTCCCCGACCGACCTCGGTGGCACCGGTGCCGGGGCCGCGCGGGTGTAGCTCAATGGCAGAGCCTCGCCCTTCCAAGGCGATGATGCGGGTTCGATTCCCGTCACCCGCTCCACGCGGCGCGAGTCGCGATCAGGCTGGTGGATCCGTGCTCTGGGTCGAGCCGTCGGCGACCTGGTCGGTCCAGCGGGTCCCGTCCCAGTAACGCCACTGATGACGCGCGAACGGGTCGGCGGCCCAGCCGGGAGTGCCCGGTGCCAGCGTGGCGGTCGGAGCAGCGGCCGGTGCGGCGGCGGGAGCCGGCCGCTCCGGGGCCGGGATCAGGCGCTGCGCGCGCAGCGCGAGCAGAACGGCGACGACGGCCACTGCCCCGCCTCCGAGAAGCTCCAAGATGTCGCCGATCTTCTCCGGCCATGACACCTCGAACAAGCCGCCTCCTGTCCCGAGCGTGCCGATCACGCCGATGAAAGCGCAGATCGCGATGATCGCGCCGAGCACGACTGCGTCGAGAAGCACAAGACGCGCGGTTGGCGCACCCCGCGCATCGGGCGGGAACGGAAGGCGCAGAGCCAGCACGAGGCCAACCGCCACCACGAGCACGGCGACATGCCATGTGCTGATCACGTTGAAGCCGAGGATGTTCAGCTTGAGCCAGCCTTCGGTGCCGGGCCGGAACACGGCGCCGACGATCCCGCCCACGATGCTCACGGCGAGGGCGGCCAACAGGATCAGCGCAGTCGTCTCCAGCGCCGGTCGCCATCGCGCAACCACCTCGGCGTTCGCTCCTTGCCCTACCTCGACCTCGGTCATCATTCCCCTCCCGTCCCGTTCAACCCGCCGCTCGACCGCCGCAGCGCATGCATCCGTCGTGCGGACTGCCGTTGTCTACTCCCATGGAGCGGAATTCGGAAGCGTCACCAGCGCACCGGCTCCGGCATAGTCGATCAGCAGCATCTCGGCGCCGAGGACGCCGGCCGCCTCGAGTTCGAGCTCGACGACCATGCCTACCTCGAGCACGGCGTCGTCCTCGAGCGCTTCGCAGCCGAGCCCGACGCCGTGGACCGATACGCCAGGCGCCATGTCGCGGAGGTCGCCGACGCGTGTACCCGCCTGACAGTCGCGGACGAGGTCCGTCCACTGATCGCGCCAGATCGACCAGCGACGACGGTGCTCGGCCGTTGGTGCACCGCACGGCCATGTCCGCGCCAGGGAACCCTCCCACCCGTCGACCAGGACGCCGGCGCTCATGGCGACGAGGTCGCCGTCCTCGATCGAGCGGTCGGTGACCAGGCGGCGAATCGGCGCGTCGCCGTCGACCACGCAGAAGGCGCCCTCGAACGCGGGCGTCGTCGTACCCAACTCGCACATGCGTTCCTCGAACACACCCTTTAGCTCGCGCTCACTGACGCCGGGTTGCAGCGCGTCCACGGTCGCGCCCAAAGCCGCTTCCGCCACAGAGATCGCGTCTCGGATGCGCTCGATCTGAGCCGGGCTCTTGACCCGGCGCGCCACGCGCATTGCGGCCTCGCCGTCGACGAGCTCGGCATTCAGGAGCGTCCCCGCGAACAGCTGCTCGAACAGCGGAGTGAGGCCGTCGACGCCGATCCGTCGCGCGCTCGACACCTCGGGGATCTCGGCCAGTGCACCCATGATGTTCGCCGGGTTCCAGCTCATCGGGTACAGCCGATCGGGTCTGATGTCATCGGGCACGCCGAAGTCGGTGACGCTCATCAGATGGACGGCCCCCGTCTCGCGCACCACGACGCAGCCGGGCGCGAACGGGCGCGTGCCGGCGAGCCACAGGCGCGTCACGTCGGACACGAAGCGGGCATTCGATTCGCGGCCCAGCACGAGCACATCGAGGTCGCGGCGTTCCATCTCGTCGACCGTGCGAGCGAGCCCTTCAGCCACGCGGGCCACCGTCGCGTGCGCTCAGGTACTCGTAGCCGTCGTCGGTGACGGCCACGATCTCCTCGGCCCGAAAGCCGGCCTCACCGTCATCCCACACCACGGGCTCGAACACGAGGACCAGGCCCGGCGCGAGCACCAACGCGTCGTCGAAGTCGGCGCCGAGGTCGGTGCCCACCAGTGGCATCTCGGCGCTGTTAGTGCCGATCCCGTGAGCGAGGTACAGGTGCGGCAACCACGGACGGCGTGACCCGTTCGCGGACGCGGCGCGCACGAGGTCGCCAGCCGTCGCGCCCGGCTTGAGCACATCGAGACAGCGGTCGACGATCTCGCGCCAGCGCGCCGCCTGGTCGTGGTGGCGCGGCTGCGGCCCTCCAACGACGAAGGTGCAACCGAAATCCGACGCGTAGCCCTCGTAGTCGATGCCGATGTCGACCCAGATCACATCGGCGGCGGCAAAAGGCCGGCTGGTGGTCGGGGTCGGGAACACGACGTCGCCGGTCGCCGAATAGGGCCCCTCGGCGATGCTCGGCGGCATCCTCTGCCAGATGGGGTCGACCGTGTTCGCAGTCGCGCCCAGCTCGAAGATGCGACGCAGAAACGCGCCCGACAGCTCGGTGCCGCGGGCGCCGGGGGCGACGAGCGGCTCGACGTCGAGCATCGCCTGCTCGTTGATCGACTGGGCCCGCCGAATGCACTCGAGCTCGTCGCCGGTCTTCACGACCTTGCACGTGCTCAGTAGGGCGGTCGCGTCGGCGACCTCGCGCCCGCGGAGCGCCGCGTGCAGCGGCATCGTGTATTCGTCGAGGGCGATTGGTCCTTCGGGGATCACCTCGAGCAGCGCCGCCGCGCCGTCGGGCCATTCGACAGGCAGCGCAGGGTGCACATGGTCGGTGGGGAGTTCGGGCGGTGCGCCTTCGGGGAACCGTGTGTAGAGGTGTGGCGCGCCGCCGTCCGCGGTGACAACCGCGATCATGCGCTGGTGCGCGGCGCGAGCGGCGTCGGCAGCCGGGACGCGCGCGCCGACCGCGTACGCGATGTTCTGCTGGCCGAGCAGCACCGCCGCCGCGAGCCCCTCGCCCTCGAGCGCGTCGACGAGCTTGCGGTGTCGCTCGCGCCGCATGCGGGCGAGGTCGAGATCGCCGGTCACAGTGGCAGCTTGTACGCGGCGATCGCGTTCTCGCCCAGAATCTTGCGCTGCGCGTCGTCGGAGAGCGGCGCGATCGCTTCCCGCAACTCCTTGACGACCTCGGGGTGGAACTCGGGGTGCGGGTAGTCCGAGGCCCAGAGGACGCGGTCCGGCCCCAGCCACTCCGCGCATGCGGCGAGGTTCCATTCCTCGGGCTCGAACCCCGCCCAGCACTGGCGCCGGAAGTACTCGCTCGGCAGCAGGCTCAGCCATCGCTTCTCGAGCGGGAACGCCTTCACCTGCTCGTCCATGCGTTCGAGCTGCGTCGGGATCCAGCCGCCGCCGGACTCGAGGAACAGGAATCGCAGGCGCGGGAACCGCTCGCACACGCCGCCCATGAGCAGCCGCCCGAGCGTGACGATCATGTCGACGGTGTTGCCGACGGCCTGGCCGAGTCCCGAGCCGCCGTGCAACTCGTCCATGGCCATGTTCGTGACCATCATGTTCTCGCTGTCCGCCACGAGCCGGAACTTGCGGCACGCCCCCGGCGTATCGACGTGCACGCCGGGATGGAACGCAACCGGGACGTCGAGGTCCTGGCATGCAGCCCAGAACGTGTCGTACACGGAGTGGTTCAGCGGCAGCTCGTCGACGTACGCCGAAGGCCGCACGAACACACCCTTGAGCCCCAGATCGCTCAGCGCGCGCTCCGCTTCGGTAGCAGCAAGGTCGGGGGCCTGCAACGGCACCCCCGCCATGGCGAAGAGCCGCCGCGGATGTGCCCCGCAATACTCGGCGACCCAATCGTTGTACGCACGCTGGCAGTCGAGCACGAACTCGACATTGTGGAACGCGTCGATCGGATCGAGCGGTCCGAAGAACAGCGCCGTCGAGGGGTACACCACCGCGACGTCGATGCCGTCGCGGTCCATGTCCGCGACGCGGGCGTCGGGGTCGTAGCCGCCCGGGACCCGCAGGCTCTGGAGCATGTCGTGGAACTGCTTCGGCGTCATGCCGACCGCCGACGCCATTGCGTCCTGCAGCTCGCGCCCGCCGCCTCGGATCGTGCCGCCGGCGTAGTAGATCTCGTAGACGTCGTCCTCTACGACCTTGCGCGGAATCCAGTCGCCCCACCGCTTCCGGTCCATACGCGCGGCCCAGAGATCGTCGGGCTCCATCGTGTGGCCATCGGCGTCGACGACCAGGGTTTCCTCGGCCATGGCGGCCTCCCTGACGTTCCCGTCAGCGTGCCACCGGTGTCGCCGCGACTCAACGGCCGCGGCAGTCGAGAGTTTGGGGTGACCGAGGGGAATCGAACCCCCGACCTCCGGGACCACAACCCGGCGCTCTCACCGACTGAGCTACGGCCACCATGAGCGCGCCCGCGCGAGCTGTCCCGCGTGCGCGCCGACTGATGCTACCGATCGCCACGCCTCCGGCGGCTCGCTGATACGGTCCCGCCTGCTCTGTCGTGCTGGGCTCCTCCTGCTGCTGGGCAGCTTCGTAGCCGGCAGCTTGGTGGGCGCTTTGGCGGGGCCGGCGGTGGCGGTATCCGTTTCCGACGAGGCGGAGCTTCGCGCTGCGTTCGCTACCGATACGTCGATCGACGTCGAGGCTGACATCACACTTATTGACTGCTCCGATGGCGGCGACGTCGCGCGCCTGCCCGGCGTCACCGATCCCGTCACAATCAACGGGCACGGTCACACGATTCGCCAGACCTGCCCGCATCGAGTGTTCTTCCAAGGCGGCTCGGGCCTCATGACCGTTCGCAACCTGACGATCACGGGCGGGAACTCGCCTGTCAGCGCGAACGGCGGAGGAATCCCTTCCGCCAGCCCGCTCACGATGGAGAACTCGACAGTCGTCAAGAACCAGGCGGGTGGCGCCGGAAGCGCGATCGCTTCCGACGGGCCGACCACGATCACACTGATCGATGCAATTCCGATCAGCGCGTGCCAGACCGATGGCGCCGCCGGCATTACCGTCGATCAGCGCGGAGTCACGCGACCGCAAGGCCCGCGATGCGATATCGGCGCCGTGGAGGCTGAGAGGGTGATCCCGCCCGAGCCGCCCGTGCCCCCGACTCCGCCCGCGCCGGTGACGCCCCGATTCACCGGTTGAGGACGAACACGTGCGCCCAGAGGGATTCGAGTCCCTGACGCGCAACCGTACGTCCGCTCTCAAAACGTTTATTTCCCCCCTTTGCGGCAAACCTGTCCCTGTACCACCCGGGGCCGCTCAAACCGCCGAAAAATCCGCGGACCTCGGGATGCGGAAGGAGCGGGAGGCCAGCTGTACGGGGGCCTCCCGCCTTCCGCGCACGGCGGGCGCGGTGGCGTTCGGTACTCGCAAAGCGGACCCGCGAATCTTCGAAGGTCGGCACCGTCGAGATCGACCGCAGTTCAGCCGTTTCGCGGCGCCCGGCGCCTCCGAGCAGCTGTTTCTGCTCGGGGACCTTCGGGAAGACGCGAACAATTGCGAGAAGAGGGGTGGAAGCGATGCCGATGCACACTCCATCTGGCTTCAACTGGGCGGATGCCATGCAACCGCTCGAGAACCGCCGAAAGAGCGAACGAGCCCCCGGCAACCGCACCGTCGGCGGAATGGCGCCACCGCAAGTGCAAGGCGCTCGTAGACCGCGCCGACGCGCTGCGGGACACGCACAGCGAAGCTGGTGGGCGTTCCTAGTTCCGAACCAGTGACTTCCGCGGTCTGTACCTGCCAGTGAGGTGGTGCGCCCGGAGGGATTCGAACCCCCGACCCGCAGATTAGAAGTCTGCCTCGATACGCCGATCCTGGAAGTTTCGGGACGATCTGGTAGGCGCGATCCGCTCCGTTTCCACGAGAACACACCGGATCGGTCCGGATCGGCGCGGAACGGCTCTGCGGGGGATTAGCAGTCGGATTAGCACCCGTCACAACTTTTCCCCGACCAAACTATGACCGCGCCCCCTGGTCCCGCGGGTTATTAGTGCCTGTCACCGGCGACACGGCGTGACCGCCACCCAGGTCGGGGGCCGCGCCGACCGGGATGTCGGTGGGGTTCTTGGTCCTGGTCTTCACGTCAATCGTCGACACCGAGCCGAGGCCGTTGGTGACCAAAGCGGTCTTGCCGTCGGGCGTGATCGTCACCCCGGCGCCCTCGAACGGGCCGACGGCGATGTCGCCGGGGTGCTTGGTCCCGGTCTTCACATCAATCGTCGACACGCTCTCCACGCCGCCAACGAAGGCGGTCTTGCCGTCGGGCGTGATCGCCACCCCCTGGCCGAGGGCGATGCCAGTGAAGTGGTTGGTTCTGGTCTTCACATCAATCGTCGACACCGTGCCGCTCCCGCCGTTGGTGACAAAGGCGGTCTTGCCGTCCGGCGTGATCGCCACCTGGGTTGGCAACGAGCCGACCGCGATGTCGTTGGGGTTCTTGGCCCTGGTCTTCACATCGATCGTCGACACCGAATCGCCGCTCGGGAAAAGCGTTGCGCCGAAGTTGGCGTTGGTGACGAAGGCGGTCTTGCCGTCCGGCGTGACCGCCACCCCCCTCGGGTTCGTGCCGACGGGGATGTCGGTGGCGTTCTTGGTCCTGGTCTTCACATCGATCGTCGACACCGTGCCGCTGCCGCCGTTGACAACGAAGAGCGTCTTGCCGTCCGGCGTGACCGCCGCTCCGATCGGGACCGAGCCGACGGCGATGTCGGTGGGGTGTTTGGTCCGGGTCTTCACATCAATCGTCGACACCGTGGCGCTGAGGGGGTTGGCGACGAAGGCGGTCTTGCCGTCCGGCGTGATCGCCACCCGGTCACGCCCGGCTCGAGGGTGATGTCGGTGGGGTTCTTGGTCCCGGTCCTCACGTCGATGGTCGACACCGTGCCGCTGATGCCGTTCGTGACAAAGGCGATCGACCGGCAGCGCGCACGTCCTGCCACTGCCGACACCTCGTCCGGGACCACACCCACCAGCGCGCCCGCCAACCCGAACACCAACACCCCAAGAACCAACCGGAACCGCCGCATCGCTGCCCCCGTTCGTCCCCACCAAAGCTCGATGGGCCGACCGAGGCAGCGTACGTCGCATTTGCGTTTGCGAATAGGAAGGACCGGACATCAGCCGGGAGAGCAAGGGGATGAGCAGTGATCGATGCCGCCCGTCACACGACGCAGACAGCAGCGACCCGAAGCAGTCGCGATACTCACCGCTCAGTCGCACATAACGGCGGCCTCCCGAACGGTGCTCGACGCGCCATAACCGGCGATCGGTCGCGAGGCGGCACGTGGGTCGTTGGTTCTGAGCCGTTCGTCGGTTACGAGTTTGACAGCCAGGCGGCTCAGCCGCGACGTGACCGCCACTGCAGGAGCCGCATTCGGGGCGGCGGCTGTCATGCGAGCACGGGGGAGGGTGACAAGCGGTGAGATTCCAGAGGGCTTGAGCGACCGGGAAAGGATCGACTGGCTCTACGAGTACTTCCGAAACCTGGAACAGCGTCACAATGCACTGTTCGACGAGGTCGGTCGCGAGTCGGCCGACCGTGAAGAGGCCGTCGCCGCGGTGCGGGTTGCAATCGCGGACGAGGCAGAGGCCGCCCGCACCGACTTCCGAAACCTGATCGGCGCAGACCTCAACTGGGAACTTCTCGCCCTCGCGTTCATCATCGCCGGAACGGTCCTTACGCCCATCGCCGCGTAGGGGCGAACTCAGCCCTACATCCCCCTACAGGGGGATTTTCCCAGGATTTCCCGGGCTCATAATCGCTGTGGGGCCGGGTGCCTACCGCCTCCAAAGTGCCCGCATGGCATTTCGGAACGCCCGGTTCCCAGGGAAGCGGGGACCGACCGGTGAACACCCTTCCGGGTCTCCGCTTCCCGCGCCGCTGGAGCCGGTCCACGTTGCACAAAGAGGCGAGGCGAGCAGCGCTCGACCTCGCGCTCGACGAGGCCAGCGCGACCACGACTTACGGCCCCGGTATCTGCTCCCGAAGTGGCGCAGGGTTATGAGATCGGGCGAGAGCACGCGAAGACAATCGCAACAAGGTCGCTCACCGCGCCGGCCAATCGTCGCTGCCAACCTGGTCAGCCCATTCGGCCATGAGCTCGACGACGTCCACCGGCGCGTCCGGCGCCGACAGCTTGCGGGCGAGCCTGCGGGTCCGGTCCTCCCTTGAAACCGACCCCTCGTCCGCCGCCGTCGCCGCGAACCCGCCGACCAGGTCGAGCACGTCCCGCAGCCGCGCATAGCCCGAGAAGTGGCCCACGAGCCGGAAGATGTCATCGTCGGTACCGCGCATCTCGGCGTGGAACATCGCGTGCGCTTCCCCGGCGACGTAGGACAGTTCGATCACCCGCGGTATCAACTCCCACGCCAGGGCTTCGGCTGCGGCGATCGCGGCGCGCGTCCGCGGCGTGACGATCTGCTCGGGGTACGCCGACGGGCGGGTAGCGTCATTCATGGCTGGGCCTCCCTGGGTGGTCTGGCCCATGCACAGGTCTGCGGGGTACGGGGGCATCACCTATTTAACAGCTCTAGCGTTTCGACTGCGTGGACCTCCTCCATTGGGTTTCAGTCCTCCGCTCCTCGCGATGCGCCGCCCGCTCGGCCGCTCTTTACGGCGTTCATGCCGCCGATGAAGCGCGCCCACGAAAAGAGGGCGCTGCGGAGGCTCATGCGGGGGCGGGCGCCGCCTCGCGGACTCTCGCCGCGAAGTCGCGCACCTCGCGCTCGAGCAGCTAGTGCGTGTTCTCGATGCCGAGGTACGCTAGGAAACCGGTCGCTTGCCCGACCTCGATAATACGACCGTCCGGATCTCGCATGTAGCAACGCAACTCATAGCCGTGGTTGTCGAGAGGCGGCGTCAGGAACTCGGCCCCCCTTCCTCGCCACTCGTCGTAGGCGGCATGGATGTCAGCGACGCGGAGGTTAAGAAACTGTCGAACCGGTTCGGGTCCTCGTGCACATCGAGGACGACCTCAGGCTTATCTGGCGTCGGACCGCCTCCGACGTTCGGCCGGACGGCCCTCGCGCGTGCGGGTGGGCCAATTCGCCAAAACGTTGCGCGCGCATCGTTTCGGCAGACGACCGGCGGCGCCCTCTAGCAGCGAAGCAACGGAACCGCTCGGCGCTCGAGCTCCGGATCCTCGACGACTTTCCGTAACCCTCCCCGCGATCTGCGTGTTCGCTTGACGGCTGGCGTACGGTCGGGATCGCGGCGGGATGGGTCCGTCCCTGCCCCGGATTCGTTCCGCCGCGGCGCTCGCCGATGGGTCAGTTTGAGGCTGCACGCGAGAAGGCGGGAGACCCCCGGTCCTCCGCTGTTGTCAGCGTGGTCTCCCGCCTTCGCTTTTTCCGAGGGTCCGTCGGGGGGTTCCGTTTTCCCTCGGTGCTGTGGTGGCTTCGCTGTCGCCGTCATGGGCTTGTTCCTGCTGCTTGGAGGGCTCGCGCATGAGATGTGCGAGTTTGGCGTGGGCGAGGGTCAAGAGCGCCGGCAAAGCGTCGGCGGCTACGCCGGCACGTCTCGCGAGCTCTGGCGTCGCGATGCCGTCGTCGAGGAGGTTGAGCAGGACCCGGTAGGTCTGCGGTAAGCGCTCGAGTGCCTCGCTTCGCTCCACCCACGGAACGTATGGCGCAACCGCTGGGCTGGCGTGAGTAGTGGCCTACTCAACTTGTGGCGCGAGCGGCTCCTCGAGCAGGGTCAAGCGGGAAGACAGGTCATTTCGGCGGTTGATGCCGAGTTTGGCATAGACGCGCTGAAGGTGATTGTCGACGGTGCGGACCGAAAGCACGAGGCGAGCCGCGATCTGGGGACTCGACCAGCCTCGGGCGGCGAGAACCGCGATCTCTCGTTCCCGGTCCGTCAGACCCAAATCGGGCTGCGGATGCCGCAGTACCGGGGTCATGGCGCCCTCGCAGTGTGCGGCCAGGGTGGCGGTCCGGGCGGCGGCGAGCGTGGCGCTGCCGGTCCGCCCGGCGTGGCGGTGCGCAGCTGCTGCCTCGGCTGCCGCCTCGGCCGCGAGGAGGTAGGCGCCGATTTGCTCAAAGTGGACCGCGACCGCATCCAGCGCGCTGGCGTCATCGCGGCGCGCCGCTTTTGCGTGTGCGGCGAACACCGGGGCCCACCGGCCATCGATCCGCTCGGCGAGCTCAGCTAGGTCTTGTGCAGTCTCGCTCGGTGTGCCGAGCCGGACGGCGTCGTGCAGCGCGAAAAGCTCATACACAGGTGCCCTGGCCTTATTGGCCTCAGCCACTGTGAACAGCACGTCGCGGGCGTCGCTCATCAAGCCCGCGGCGACTAGTGCCCAAGCGCGGGCTCGAGCAGCGTCGCCGTCGTAGAGGTGCGTGGTGGGCCGGGCTGCCCGATCGGCTTCCTCAACCGCGCGCTGGGCTCCGCCGGCGTCACCCATGCACGCCAGCGCCTCGGCCAATAGACACAGACCCCACGACTGGCGACCCGCGGTATTGGCATCGTCGAGCAGGGCGACCGCCTCTCGAAGATGCGTGGCGGCAGTCACCACTCGGCCTTCGAATAGGGCAAGGCGACCCCGCGCTAAATGGACGAAGCCCCTGGACTCGGCGTCGGCGGCGGCGTCTACCCGATCGATGAGATCAAGCAGACTGTTCGCCTCGGCGAGTTCACCGGCGACCAACAGCGCGAGCAGGCGCGTCGAGGCCACCCAGAACGGCGCCGCTGGCAGCTCCCCCCGCAGCCGCAGCGCTGGCTCGACGCACGCGGCGCTTGCCGTCAGGACGCGATCGGTGGTTCCTCCTAGGGTGAGCAGACTCGCTGCCGGGGATAACGCTCGTAGGCGGACGCGTTCGTCCGGCGATTCCAGCAGCGGCACCGCGATCGCGGCCGCCTCCTCAGTGTGTCCCGCGAACGCCAGTGTCATCGCGCGGTGGCCCGCCAGCACGTCGCGCCACGCCGGATCGGAAATAACCGTCGCAACGTCACGCAGCACCGCCTCCGCTTCACCCACGCGCCCGAGCCCATAGTGCAGCGCTTGCACCCGGGACATCGCTGCGACGGCCCGCTCCTCATCGCGGGTCGCGAGGTCGATCGCTTCAGCGGAGACAGCGTCGGCCTCCTCGTGGCGCTGGAGCGCCTCCAACGCCCGCGCCAGCGCCAGCGCTGCCGCGAACGAGGGCCGCCGGTCGAGCGCAAGCCGGGCCAGGCGCTCGGCCCGGCTGGGGTCGGCGGCGGCAAGCGCCTCTCGGGCGGCAGCAAGGACCGCCTCGAGCGGCAACTCGACCCCGGCCTCCAGCGCCCAAGCCGCCACTCGCCGCAGGTGCGGACCCGAAATGAACCCGGTCGCCAGCGCCGCCTCGGCCAGGCGACGGGCGACCGCCACCGCCTCGAGGGTTGACGCCTCGGCCCGCAACACCTCGCCATACAGCGGGTGACCGAGCCGAACCAGCGCCGACCCGTCGGTCCCGTCGGCGGCGACCAGACCCCGCCGGCCCAACCCGGCCAGCACCGCGTCGTCGGCAAGACTCCGCAACAGTTCCAACGGCACCGGCTCGGCGAACGCCACCAGCGCCAGCAGCTCGCGTTGGGCGGGGTCAAGCCAACCGAGGCGAGCGTGCACGAGATCGGCCAGCCGGCGCGGCGCGCCGATCGGACCGCGCCACCGCCACACGCCCCGCGTAAGCGCCAACGCTCCGTCTTCTCGCCCCGCCCGCAGAACTTCCCGAAGGAACAACGCATTGCCGCCGGTGAGCGCCCAGAGCCGCTCCGCGCTCCGCCCCTCTACCTGACCGCCGAGCGCGGCGGTGACCAGCTCGGTCGTCTCATCCTGGGACAATGGCTGCAGCTCGACATAGCCGCACAACCCGTCCTTCCACAGGGAAAGCACCGGGTCCGGCACCGGCTCACCGTCGCGAACGGTCACGAGCACTGCGGCGCTCCGGCTCACCGCCAGGCGATGTACGAGCGCGGCGCTGGCCTCATCCAACAGGTGCGCATCATCGACCGCGACCAATGTGCGGTGCGGGCGGGCCGCAATCGCGGCGACCGTCTCTCGCAGCGTATCCGTGAGCACACCCGTAGCTCGGTCGGCTACGACGAGGTGCGCCAGCGGACCGAACGGGATGGACGCCGCCGCCCGAGTGGCGACGCACCACTCGACCGATAGGTCCTCACCGACCATCACACATGCTTCGACAGCCAGACGCGTCTTGCCGACGCCGCCCGCACCCGCCAACACGACACCGGCATCGGCCGACCGCAGCCATCCGAACACCAAATCCAGCTCCTCGCGCCGGCCGACCAACGCCCACGTAGCGTCCGCCTCGAGGCTCACACTCCCACCGTAGGAGAAACGCCGGTTCGTGACGGCCCTATCCGAATTACCCCAACACCGCCACATTCTGCTTGTGGTGCGCCGGCAAGTCCGGCGGGCACGCAAAGCCGCGCAGCGCCGACTCACCGAGGCACAAACCACTCGCGCCCTGGCCCGGATGGACGCCGACCGGGAGGCACGCGAGAAAGCACTCAGGCCGTGGGCAGCCGAGATTGCCGCAGAGCGGGTGGTGGCCCCCCTCACCCCGAAACAGACAGCCCAGAGACTGCGTCAAATCGCCAAGGAGATGACCTCCGTCGCGCGCGCACTCCGCCGCGAGGCCAAGCAACTCGACGAGCAGGCCTCATAGGAGGCCGCTCCCAGGCCCCGCTCCGGAAAGTACCCGGTGCGCTAACACGGATCCGATGCGGTCGGGCCAGGCTCCGTTGGGAGGGCCGTAGAAGTGATCGCACCGGAAGATGACGGCGGGAATTCCACACGAGCGCAGCGCCGCCTCCGCCTCGGCCTTGTAGCGCAGATACGCATTCGACGCGTCGAGCCGCGCCGTCAGAAAACTGAGGAAGACCACGCGTTGGGCCATCGTTTTGGCAGACGACTCCCTCCGCCCTTAGCAGCCCGGCGCGGACGCGTGATCGCGCGGCGAGGCTGCTATTTCCCGCGCGTCACGGTGGCGACCCCGTAGAAGGGGAACGGCTGCGTGCCGTCGATACGCCGTCGCGTACCAGCTGGCGCTGATTCGACGTTCGGGGCTGCCAGCGGATCGGCGCAGGTCACCACCGGATCGAGCGCGACGACGCGCGCCGCGAGGTCGGGCGGCAACAGCGACTCAAAGAGGCTACGGACATCGACCGGCGATCCGACCGCGTCGCTCGCGATCTGGTTGAGATACGCCCACGGAAGCACACAGTTGCGAATCGTTTGATCGAGCGGCCGGTAGTCCGAAGCAAGCGTGACCGTGAAGGTCGCACACCCCCGCGCGTGGTCGAGGGCGACGTGGACGAGCACGCCGGGCCGCGTCACGATGTCGTAGCTCACGACCAGCCTGCCGTGAGAACCGGCCGGCGCGCACACCGTCCACGGCGGCGGCGCGGCCCGCGTCGCCTCGAGAAGCTCTTGCGATCGCAGCCGGTCGGTCGCGCCATTGAGGAGGCGCAGGACCTCGTCGATGAGATACGGCACGAACGGCTTGACGTCGCCGTTCGAGAAGCGCGACGTGTCGTCGACATGGCCGAGAATCGAGGCGTCCGGTGAGTAACGCTGCGTGTCGCGGTACGGGTTCATGTACGCGTGCACGACGTTCGTCGAACCAACCGCCTGCGACCACGCGAGGAAGCTCATCGGGTGCAGCTCGGTGCCGTAGTCGCCGTGGCCGCAATCGATGATCCATCGCCCCATCACCAACGCCGGGTCGCCCACCGCCGGTTCGGCGAACCCGTCGAGGAACCCGGACAGATCGACATCGCTCGCCTGGCGCCAGGTCTCGGTCGGTGACGCCTGGGAAGAACGGACCGCATGCGGGATCAGGCCCGATGCGAGCTCGACGTGAAGCTGATCGGTCGGATCGTTCGATGGTCCGAGGTGCTGCGAGAACGGTTGCAACGAAGGGTCCAAGCCCACGTCCATCGACAGGTCGTCGCCATAGATGTGCGTGAGGGGCAGGTCCGTCGGACCGAGGTGCGTCGTGCGCACCGGACCCTCGACGGCGACTTGCTTGGCGCCCGCGATGTCGCCCCACTCGTTATTGACCTTCACCGCGGTCGGCGAGGTGTGGAACAGCTCGGTAAGGAACGTCTCGGTGCTCGAGCCGCACGCCGCGGTCGCGTCGGCGCCCGGAGCAACTCCGTTCAGCCGCGCCAGCGCACCGGCGTCGAACGACAACGGCACTGTCTCGCGCGAAGGCGCCGGCCCGGGGGGCTCACTCCGTGCCGACCCATTCGACACCGCCGCACCACCCATCACCACCGACAACGCGACCAAACCGCTCCGCCACACCACGCTCGACACGTCGGAAACCCTACGTCCGCTTGCTCGACGAAGCCACAAGAGAAGCGACGCCGCACAGGTGCGCAATCAGACAACTCACGTCCCGTAGAGATGCGGCAGGGAGCGCGGACTGGCGTTGATCTCAGGTGGTCCTTGAATTCGGCACCGCGAGCAGCGAGCGCATCCGGCACCCGCGCCGACGAGCACCCCACCGCTCCCCGAGTCGCGTTCCAGCAAACCACCAGTCAGCTTCCAGGCACGTGGCACACCCCGACGACGTCCCACCCAACAAGCAGCTCACCCAAGAACCGCCCCCGCGGGCGGTTAGAAACCGAGGCCACCGTCATGGCCAAAGGGTCCATCACCCTTCCGAGCCGCACACAGCGAGCCTGGTTGCTGCCAATAGTGATCGGCATCGTCGTCGTGGTCGTCACCGCCCTCGCCGCCTGGGCGCGAGCTTGTGCGCACCAGCGCCAATCCCCAGCCGCAGTGTTCCCGCGCACCAGCCGGCTCCGATCGCAGGCCAGCAGACGGCTTTTCCCGACCCCGCCGCGCTCAACGAGTCCATGCTCGTCGTCCAGGGCTACGTCGAATCCCTCAACCGTGGCGACACCGCCGGCGCCCTCGCCGCATTCGCCCCTGACGCCGCCTTCATCACTCCGCGCTGTCAACCCGCTTGCATCGGCACCGCTGTCATCGGGCCGGCGATGGAGAACACGGTCGCAACGCACGCCCAGCTCACCCTCACGGATCCGAGAGTGGAAGGCGACACCCTCATCGCCCACTTCAGCCTCGCCTCACCAGAGTTTCCCGGCGATGTCCAACGCGTCATCGGCACGACCACCGCCGTGGTCCGCAACCAAAAGATCGTCCTACTGAGCATGAACTGGGACGCTACTGACCCCCAGACCGAGACCGTGCTCAACGCATCGAACCAGCATTGAGAACACAGAATAACGGGGTGCGAGACACCGAACGACGCGAGCGTGCGCGCCATAACCGGCGGTCCGTGGCGTACGCCCTCGCGTGTGCGGGCGGGCCAATTCGCCGAAACGTTGCGCGCGCATCGTTTCGGCAGACGAACTGAGCGGCCCTCGCGCCTGCGCTTCTTACTCGCGCCTGCGCTTCTTAATGATGTTGTTTGACGGCGGTTTCGTGCACAGTCAGGGTGGAAGGAAGAAATGGGCGGGCGTAGGGTATGAGTGGTCGTTGTGCAGTATTTCGTGGACGCGATCGTGCAGACGAACGGTGACCATGAGGTGCACGCGGCCATCTGTGTGCGACTCCCGAGACCGTCGAGACGTCGTTACCTCGGCGAATTTGCGAGCTGTTTTCGGGCAGTGACGGAAGCGCGCAAGCGCTATACGCGAGTCAACGGGTGCTACGACTGCGCAGACGCTTGTCACACGGGCTACGCCGTCCTTAGCCCGCCGCTCGGTTGAACGCTGCGCGGCGCGATCCCCCACGAGTCATGGAACCGAGGCGCATCGAAGCCAGCGGTGCCAGCTTTGGCGCCCTCGTCGACACGGGCTCACTCTCCGATGCGTCCACTGCATGGAGACCGAACCCGGCTCGGCGCGCCGGCGTGCGAGCGTCATCGGAAAGCACCCACTGATGCTCATCTCCCCACCGGACCGCACTTCGGGAAAGGACGCCGAGCGCGGCGAGGTCCTCGCAGGTGCGTCGCACCACGTCGGTCGGCCGATCAATCGCGCGTCGGGTCGTGGGGCCGGCGGCAACGCTCATGTCCGGCTCGGAGGGTGACCGTTCAGGGCAGCGGTTCTGATGGCACGTCGAAGTACGTCTGGTAGCGGCGGGCTCGTACACGCACGTCGCCGGCATCAAGGCCGGTGTCGGCGAAGGTGTAGTGGTGCGTGCCGTGCTTGTCGCGGGGGTTGTCGGCGAGGAACGCGCGCATGCGCCGTTCGGTTTCTTCGGTGAGCTCGAGGCCGAGGCGCTCGTAGAGCTCCCGGACCGTCGCGAACGGGTCGGCCATGAACGCCCGGAACTGAACATCGACGACCCGCTCGGGTGCCACGGTGCCGTCTTCCCTGGCGTCGACCGACCGGTCGAGACCTCCGAGGATGTACTCGGCGAACTCGGCGCCGGACTCCGGGATCGACGCCGTGTCGCTCGCCATGCTGCGCAGCATCGCCACCAGCGACGCGATAGAAGCGATGATCTGCAAGGGGTCGCGGTGGGTCTGCACGAGCATGGCGTCGGGGTACTCGGCGAGCAGCGCACCGAGGCACCACTGGTGCCCGGGAGACTTCAGGACCCACCGCTCGCCGGGGTGGTGCCACTGGAGCAGTTGCAGCACGCGGCGGTGCCATGCGTAGGTGGAGGTCATGTCGGCCTCGTCGATCAGCCACCGGTTGTACGACGGGATGCGGTACTGCGTGGCGAAGATGAGGCTGCGGAACTCGCCGCCGGTAATCCGGACGCACTCTTGGGCGAGCCGTGCACCCATCGGGTGGACCGCCCTGAACCCGGGGATCAACACCTCGGTCGCAGCGAGTTGCCCGTCGACTTCGGCGATCCGCGCGTCGGTCTCGTAGGTCGCCGTTTCCGGTGGGACGCAGGGCCGGTCGACTTCCCACGTGAGGGGGACGCGGTTCGCCGGGTCTTGGGCGAGAAGGTCATGCAGGATCGTGGTCCCGGTGCGACCCTGCCCGACGATCACGATCGGCGGCACGACGTCGGCTGCGCTCATCTCGGGGCGGCGGCGATGCAGTCGGTCACACACAGGCGATTGGACAGGTACATGACCGCCTCGCCCGCCGCGATCTGCACGCCGAGCTGGTTGAGACCCGCCTCTTCCCATTGCGCCGCGACGAGTCGATCGAGTCCCTCCCGCCAGCTGTCGCCACCGAAGTCCTCCAGCTCGGTCGCCTCCTGGGCTTGGACGATGAGCCGTTCGGCGTCGGGCACAGCATCAGGAGCCACACTGCAGTCTCGCAAAACTCGGCGCACCGATGAGTTCCCGGGAAACCGGGCTGCTAGGGCGGCGCCAGTCGTCTGCCGAAATGATGCGCGCGCATCGTTTTCGCAAAGCGGCCGCCCCCAAGCACGAGCGTCCCGCGACTGACCGGCGAGACGCTCGCCGGTCTGCCGGACTCGAGCCGCAAGCGCCGGATCAGCGGCCTGTGGCAGCCCCTTCGAGTTGCCGAGCCAAGCTCTCGATGTCGTCAAGCTCGCTCGTCACGGCTCAGGACCGTCTTCGGGGAGGGCGTCCACGACCGCGGCCGTCCACCTGCCGTCGTCGCGCTCGAGCTGGTTCCAGCATCCGGTGCGCTGCTGGATGCGGTCGGGATCGTCGCCAAGGGTCCACGTGAGACGGGCAAGGATAAGTTGGTTGACCGCCTCGTGGGCAACCACGATGAACGCCGGGGCGGCTCGCTCCGCTGCGGCCGTGAAGGCGCCGAGGACGCGCCGGGCGAATCGACCGTGCGGCTCGACGCCGGGTGCGTCGTCGATGTGGCCGAACTTTCGCTCGACGTCGGCGCGCCGGGCGCCGTTCCACGGGCCATAGTCGCGGTCAGCGAAACGAAACACAACGAGCGGATGCATGCCGGTTGTCTCCGCGATCGGAGCCGCGGTTTGACGCGCCCGCTGAAGGGGACTCGTGAGGATCGCACCAATGCGTACGCCCACGAACAGCTTCGCTAAACGCTCGGCTTCCGTCCGACCGATATCGTCCAGCGGCGGGTCCGCATGGCCACGCAGGCAGCCGGCAACGTTCAACTCGGTTCGCCCGTGCCGGACCAGATAAGCGACACGCGCACTCACGGCCGTGGCTCCATCAACACCCTCTGGATATGACAGGAGCAATCAGCCCGGTCGGGCGGTTCCGGCGAGCCCCATCGCCGCAGAACGAGCCTAGCGACGCGCGCGACCGCGAAGTGCGGCGCGGTCAACGACTCACACGTCCCTGTCCGTGCCGGGGCTGGAGCGCAGAACGACGCGCCCGAATGACTTTCGTGGCCGAGAGTCGCCGCGAAGCCGCACCTCTTTGGATCAGTCCTAGCCGCCCACCCTGCTCGCGATCCGACAAAGCGTTCGTGATCGTCGCCGACGAAGCTGTCAACCAGATGTTCTTGGCGCGTTGTCGGCACAAGTTTCGGCGATGACCTGGCCGCACTGCCCCGCCGCACCGGCCGCTGGAATCGACTCGAAATCACCTTCTCCGGATGGACCGCGCCAGTCAAACCGGCCGGCGGTCACGTCGGAGCCTTCCTTTCGGCGCCAACGTTCGACTAGGACCGAAGGTCCCGATTTTCCGGTAGGCTGCGGCGGTTCAGCGCGGATCTGGCTATTCGGCTTGACCGAACGCTTTGATCTCCTCGATCTCCCGTGGCGACAGCTCGCGTGGCACCTCGCCGCGGGCGAGCTTCTCGTTTTGCACGTGCTGGCGAATGTCGTCGACGACCTCGGGGTTCGCCAGCGTGGTGATGTCGCCGACGTCGGCGAAGTTGGAAATCCCGGCGATGACCCTGCGCATGATCTTTCCGGAGCGGGTCTTCGGCATGTCGGAGACGATCCACACCTTCTTGGGCCGGGCCACTTTTCCGATCTCGGTTTCAATCGCCTTGGCCACCTTCTCTTCGATGTCCTCGCTCGGTGCGAGACCAGGTTTCAGGGCGACGTACATCTCGACGACCCGGCCGCGAAGCTCGTCGATCACGGGGACCGCCGCGGCTTCGGCGATCTCCTCGACGGTGATGCTTGCCGACTCGAGTTCCTTGGTGCCCAGGCGGTGCCCGGCCACGTTGATCACGTCGTCGACGCGGCCGAGGATCCGGAAGTATCTGTCGCTCGCCTGAACCGCGCCGTCGCCGGCGAAGTACGGCCAGTCATGCCAGTCCTTGCTGTTCTTGTCCCGGCAGTACTTCTCGTAGTAGATGCTCACGAACCGCTCGGGCTGGCCCCAGACGGTCTGGAAGATTCCGGGCCAGGGGTTGCGAATGCAGATGTTGCCGGCCCGGCCGCTGTCGGCCTCCACCGTCGCGCCGTTCTCGTCGTAGATCACCGGGTAGATGCCGAGGACACCGGGCCCGCAGCTGCCCGGCTTCATCGGGTGAAGGGCGGGGAGGGTGCTGCCGAGGAAGCCGCCGTTTTCGGTCTGCCACCAGGTGTCGACGATGACCGCTTCGCCTTTCCCGACGACGTCGTGGTACCAGCGCCATACGTCTGGCTCGATCGGCTCGCCGACCGTGGTCATGTGCTTGAAGTGGTAGCTGTACTTGTTCGGCTCGTCGGGGCCGAGCTTGCGCAGCATGCGGATCGTCGTGGGCGCGGTGTGGAAGATATTGACCCCGAGCCGCTCGGCGATGCGCCAGGGACGACCGGCATCCGGGTAGGTGGGCGCGCCCTCGTACATCACGCTCGTCGTACCGAGCGCCAACGGGCCATACACGATGTAGGAGTGGCCGGTGATCCACCCGATGTCGGCGAAGCACCAGTACGTATCCTCCGGGTGGATGTCCTGGTAGTACTTCGACGTTCCCGCAACGTAGGCGAGGTATCCGCCGGTGCTGTGCTGGCACCCTTTGGGCTGGGCCGTTGTGCCGCTGGTGTACATGAGAAACAACGGCGCCTCGGCCGGCATCGAGACCGGCTCCACCAGCCGCCCGCGGTACTCGGGCAGCATTTCGTCCACGAAGAAATCCCGACCAGGGATCATCGGGCTCTTCGAGACATATTGGCCGGGGTGTCGACGCCACACCAAGACCTTCTCGACCTCGACGCCATGCTTGGCAGCCGTCGCCACCGCTTCGTCGGCTTTGGTCTTGTGATCGATCAGCTCTCCGTTGCGGTAGTAGCCGTCCATCGTCACCAGGACGCGGCTTTCCGAGTCGGCGATCCGATCCCCGCAAGCAGTACCGCTGAACCCACCGAACACCTCAGAATGAATGACTCCGAGGCGGGCACACGCGAGCATCGACACTGGAAGCTCGGGGAGCATCGGCAGGTGGAAGGTGACGCGGTCGCCGGTCTGCACTCCGGCGAACTCCCGGAGCAGCGCCGCGAACTCGTTCACTTGACGGTAGAGCTCCTGGTACGTGACCGCCTTGATGTCTTCGGTCTCTGGCTCTGGCACCCAGATGAACGCGGCCTTGTTCCGGTCAGTGGCCAAGTGTCGGTCGACGCAGTTGTAGGAGGCGTTGAGCCGACCGCCGACGAACCACTTCCAAAACGGTGGGTTGCTCGTATCCAGCGTCGTATGCCAGTAGGCATCCCACGTGAGCAGGTCGGCGTACTCCTTGAAGCACTCGGGGAAGCGTTCCTCGCGGAAGCGTTCGAGGATGGCGGGGTCGGCCGCGTTCGCCTGCGCGATGAATCTGGCCGGCGGGTAGTAGTACTCCTCTTCACGCCAGTGAACCGCGATCTGCGCCTCGGGGGTCGGCGCCTCCGGTCCTACGGTCATTGCTCGACCTCCCTGTCGAAGGCGACAACGGACTGAACCACTCGCACTGGCGATCTAGCTTCGCCACCATCCAGGCGACCCAGCCAGGTCGTCATGGCAGCAGATTCGCGCTGACCGCGAAGTCGTGGAGCAACGATGCGGCTGTGGCCTGCCGCGCAAACGCCCCGGCGTCCCCCTCATCAAGCGAAGTCCAGCAAGTCACGTCCGCGAGCTCCGTTGCTTCCGCGGCCAGAGTCCCGAGCGCGCCAGCTGGGGCGGACTCCACCCGGCGACGCAGTACCTGCACATCCGCCGCCAGCTGCTCGCCGGAGACGGGATACAAATCACCGATCAGGGCGGAAAGCTCTCCGACGATGTACTGCCGGGTCATGATGGTCACCAAGGTACTCAGACGCAGGACCCGACTCTCGCCCCGGCCCTCCACTTTGATCCTCTCCCTCACTGGTAGGGGGTCAATTCAGCCGTCGTCGTCGGAATCGACGTAGCCAGGAACGGAGCCATCAACTTGTTGCGACCGTTCTCGGAACGCACGCGCAAGCGACGGCATCGCGCGATATCGCGGCGCACGGAACGAACGACTGAACCCTTGCTGACCTAGACTTCCGCCGCAACCACGCAGACACCGAACGGCACCAGACGACCGCGAACGGCACGGCGCGAAGAGTCCCTGACCTCGTTGAGGCGTATGGGATGACCCGTCCACGGGCCCTAGCACCGCCAGCGAGACAATGCCCCACCGAAAGAATCTCTGGATCGCCACCACGACCACCCGCAACCGCGTTGCAAACGAACCGTCCGTCCGACTACTTGTTTTCGACCACGCTGGCGAACCGGTTGGAGGCGACCACCGAGGTCGACAATGTCGTCGAGCAACGGGCGCTGGAGCATGCGGGGTTCGTCCGCGAGGGCGTGTTGCGGGGCAGGGGATTCGTCCGTGGGGAATGGAGAGATGGCGTCATGTATGCCCGGCTGCGCGATGACCCAGCCCCACAGGTAGGCATCGAGTGAGCGTCCAGCCGGGGTCAGTCCTGCCACGCTCCGCCGAGCTCGGCGCAGGAACCTCCCAGAACGCCGGGAGATGACGGGGAGCGACCCGTCACCGACCCGATGGGTGAACGTGGGTTTGCCGCCGTGCAGGACCCGCCCACGCGAGACTGCCGATCGTGTTCGTCGTCCGCGGCACCAGGAAGTTCCTCGATCGGGTGCGCGGGCCGACGGCGGCGCCGATCGAGCAGTCGACGACTGCGTTGGGTGACTGGTACGCCACGGTGCTGTTCTGGAAACCGCACGTCGCCTTGTTCGTCAACGAATCGACGCTGCTACCAGTGCTGGTGCCCTTCGCCCCGGCCGCCACGGTCGTCGATCCCCGCCGCCGTCGCAACGGTGCTCAGAGCCCACCGCCTCAGCGATTCGTTCATCGAGCACGAGGTCGCAGAGATGACCGAACACCGTCTCGCGACGACAAAGAACCGGAGCGTGATCGGGATCATGAACGAGTTCGCCCATCTCGGCGGGGCCTACCGGTTGTCGAACGGCGTCCACGACCTCGTGGCCCTGTCGCTGCGGCTCGCCGAGACTCCGTGCGGACCGCTGTATGGCAGACACGTGAGTCCTGATCGCGAGGTGGCAGCGTTCGCGGCGCAACGTCCCGGCTGATGCCGGTCTGACGGGGTCCTGCGAAGTCAAGCGCGTGTCTAAGAACGCCGAGCCGAGGGCGCGCCCGAGGTGCCTGATATGGCGCGACGAGCGGCAACCAGGTCTGCACGTTCGGTGCGCGCGTTCTGTGCGCGGGGGGCCGTCGGGCGGCGGGCTGGCGCTGGGCCGGTGGTGGCCTAGCCGGCTCGGGATCACCGCGTGGTCGAGCGCTCGCCGAACGCTCCCGTCGGGCGATCGTGTCCGACAGCGGCGGACCAGATGAGCAAGGGTTTAGTCGTTCGTTCCGTGCGCGCGATATCGCGCGATGCCGCTTGCCCGTTCGCCCCCAGAACGGTCGCAACAAAGGTGATGGCTGCGTTGCTGGCTAAGTCGAGGAGCGCTACCTGTTACGGCACTGGCTGGGTGTCATCCCACTCCCACCGCCACATGCCCAACTCGATGGCGCGGCGAATCAAAGACGCCACCTGCTTGTTGGCGTGGTTCGGGTTGACGCGCACGCGTTCGGCGACGACGCGAAAGGCTCGTTCCATGACCCGGCGATCGTCTCCGGCCGCGCCCGCCAGTTCGAGCGCGGCCTCGTTGATCCCCTCGAGCTGCCTGGCAGCCAGCTCATAGCCGCGGTCAAGAAGCCCACGAAGCTGGACGTCGCTCTCGGCTATCTCATTACTGGCCATGTGCCCCACTGGATGCTTCGGCACTCGATGATCGTCGGTTGAGGCAACGCCAACAAAATTGGTGGGTCCGGGCGATCCCCGCATTGAGCCCGTCGGCGCGGGTTATGGCAACGTGGTCGATTTGGCTCGGGGCGCGGACGTCGCGGCGAGCCCCATCGTTTGTCGCGTCTCGGGTCACGAACGCCACGGGAAGGTTTCGTTGGTGGTGCTGTGCGGTTCGAGGGGTCGGGACCGGTGATCAGTAAGCTTGCGGGACGGCGATGGAGCTCGCCTGAACTGCCGTGCTTCGGCTGATGGCTCCTACCTACGCAATGGAGGTAGAGCCTTGGCCGAGCAGCAGTCGGAGATCGAGCCATCCACGTCGCCTGCGGGCAGGAGCCGCCGTCGAGGCCGCGTTCGGCTGCCCGTGGTACTGGCCGTGGCGGCGGGGGGCGCGCTCGGGGCGCCGATCCGCTACGAGCTGAGCGTTCGTGTTCACGTCGCACCGGGGTCTTTTCCCTGGTCGACGTTCTGGATCAATGTGTCGGGGTCGTTCCTGCTCGCGCTGCTGTTGACCTCCGTGCTCGAGCGGTGGCCACCGACCCGCTACGCCCGGCCGTTCCTAGCCATCGGCGTGCTGGGCGCCTATACGACGTTCTCGACATACGCCGTCGAGACTGACTTGCTGTTCCGCGATGGCCACGTTGCGCTCGGGCTGACGTACGCGCTCGGCAGCCTGGCAACCGGAGGCGTGGCCGTGTATCTCGGGATCGTGGCCGGCCGGCTGTGGCCGCCTCTGCGAAGGAGCAAACGATGAAGCTGGAGGGACCAGGTGAGCGGCTGACGATCTTCATCGGGGAGAGCGACCAGTACGGACATAAACCGCTCTACGTGGAAATCGTCGAGCGAGCGCATGACGCGGGCCTGGCTGGGGCGACGGTCGTGCGCGGCTTCGAGGGGTTCGGCGCGTCGAGCCGGATCCACACGGCTCGCATTCTCCGCCTCACCGAAGACCTGCCGGTGGTCGTGATCATCGTCGACCGGGTCGACCAGATCGATGCGTTCCTGCCGACGCTCGATGAGCTCATTACCGAGGGGCTGGTCGTTCGAGAGAACGTCGAGGTCGTCAAATACGCCGGGCGCCCGGCTGATTTGTGATGCTCTTCGCGATCGCGGCCGCCGGGGCCTTGGGCGCGGCCGGCCGGTACCTGGTGGATGGGTTCGTGCAGGACCGGGTGGAAGGCGTGTTCCCGTGGGGAACATGGGTGATCAACGTCAGCGGATCGCTGGCGCTTGGGTTCCTGGCCGGCCTCGGGCTGTACCACGGCTTGGCCGACCTGGCGAAGGCCGTCATCGGCGCGGGTTTCCTCGGCGCGTATACGACGTTCTCGACGCTCATGTTCGAGACCCTTCGGCTCTTTGAAGACGGGTCACGCTACGAGTCGCTCCTCAACGCGGTAGGGAGCCTCGCCGTCGGGCTGCTCGCCGCCGGGGCAGGGTTGGCGTTGGCAGCAATGACGTGAGAGACACCGAGGCTCGCTCGCTGCATGTGTTGCGGAACCGAGGCGTCGTCGGTATCGGCCTCGGCAGCCTGCTCTCCGACACCGGCCACGAGATGGCCACCGCCGCGCTCCCCGGTTTCTTGCGCTCGCTCGGGGCGCCGGCAGCCGCCCTGGGCGCGATCGAGGGCGTCGCGGACTCGGCGCTGTCGGCGTCGAAGGCCGCCGGAGGCGTGGTGGCTGACCGGCCGGGCGTCGAGCGCAAGGCCGTCACATCCGGCGGCTACGCGCTGACCGCGCTCGGGCATGGGGCCTTCGCGCTCGCGAACTCGTGGCCTCTGGTCGCGGTCGCCCGAGCTATGTCATGGGCAGCGCGGGGCGGCAAGGCGCCTGCTCGCGACGCGCTGCTTGCCGGATCGGTCGACGACGCGCAATTGGGTCGCGCGTTCGGCGTCGAGCGGGCGATGGACTCGATCGGCGCCGTGGTCGGACCCCTGCTCGCGGCTCTGCTGATCGTCGCGGTCGGCTACCGGTGGCTGTTCGGGATCAGCGTGCTGCCTGGCTTGGCCGCGGCGCTGGCGGTCTTGGTGCTCGTTCGCGAGGCCCCGCGAATCGCCACCACCGGCCACGCGGCCGTCTCGTCGATGGCTGGACTGGTCCGCACGCCGGGACCCTACCGGCGGCTCCTCGCCGGGGTCGGCCTCTACGGGCTCGGCAACTTCTCGGCCACACTGCTGATCCTGCGCGCGACGGACCTGCTCCACGATTCGGGCCGATCCCTCGACCATGCCGCAGCCGTCGCGGTACTGCTCTACGCCGGCCACAACGCGGCCAACAGCCTCGCCGCCTACCCTGCCGGCGTCCTTGCCGACCGTGTGGGCCGCCGGCACGTCCTCGTGGCGGGGATCGTGCTGTTCGGCGCGGCGTGCATCGTCTTTGCGTTCGGTCCGACGAACCTCGCGTTGCTCGCCCTGCTGTTCGTCGCGGTCGGGTCGTCGACCGCCCTGGTTGAGACGGGCGAGGGATCGCACGCCGCAGAACTGCTCCACGACTCGGTGCGTGGCCGCGGTTTTGGGGTCCTGGGCCTCGTCGACGGCATCGGCGACCTGGTGTCGAGCGTGCTGGTCGGCATCTTGTGGACGGTCACCGCCCCCGCGTGGGGATTCGTCTACGCAGCAGGCTTGTCGGCCGCCGGTGCGCTCACCCTCAGCGGAGCGAGGACGCGCGCGCCGCGAGCCTGAGCGCCTCAGAGTCGGTTTCCGTCTGGTGGGCCCGCGCCTCCGTGGTTGCTCGCCGAAGCTCGTCGGCGCGACTCGCCGCGCGCACGATCGCCTCGACCGCTTCCTCGAGCTCGGCTCGCATGGCCGCCTCAAACCGATGCCTGACCGCGTCAAGCCGTTGGGCGAGGTCCCAGCGAGCTCGGCCGGCGTGCTTGTCGAACTCGGACCCAAGATGGGTGCGCGCGGCGGCGAGCAGCCGACGCCGGACGATGGTCGCGGGCGACAGTCGGCGAGCGAGGCGCGAGAGGCCCTCGGTCGAGGAGCCGACGTGGAGAAAGAGGTAGAAGAACCACTGCGCTCCTCGGCGACCTCTGGCACGGCGACTTCGGGCAGCTGGATCGCGAAGAGATCGGCGGCTGCGGCGCGCACCGCGTTGACACGCTCCTGGGTGCGGCGGCGGAAGCGCTCGGCGAACACCCGCCACGCCTCCTCGACGCGGGCGGATTCCTCCGTGCGGAAGGTCTCGAACCCGTCGTGGACGCAGCGCTCGACGACCTCGCGCAAGCCGTCGTCGAGCCGTCGCAGCGGCAGCGTGCGCGCGGCTTCTTCGACCACAGGAAGCCATTCCGCGGGCGCTCGCGCAGCGAATGTTTCAAGACGCTCACTGATGTCGCGCGCCAGCGCGCCGGCGTCGTGGTCGAGGAGGATCCGATCCTCCTCGAATGCCCGGCGTTGGAGGTCAGCCCCGGCCCGGAATTCTTCGACTCGACGTGTCAGTGTCTCGACGTCGAGGTCGAGCGCGGCCGCGCGGACCGTCAGTGTGTCCTCGAGTTCCTGTCCCACGCGCGCCAGCTCAGAGCGTGCCGCGGCAACGCGTTCCCCCACGAGCTCCTCAGCGACGAAGTCCTCGAACGCGGCGAGGAACCGTCCGAAATCGATCGTAGCGGCACCGGGATCACGTCCCGCAACCCGGTCGGCCAGCGCCGGACGGGCGGCCAGGCAGTACAGCTCCGGTTTGCGGCCGAACTCTCTCGCCACGACCTCCGTGACGAACCGGCGAACGGCTTCCAGCTCGGCCCGATCGAGGTGGTCGGCGCGGTTCGCGACGATGAACGTGCGCGCCCGGCGCTCCGACAACCTGTGAAGGAGTTCGCGCTCCTGCTCGGAGAGCGGCGCGTCGACCGAGAGAACCACGATCGCGCCGTCGGCTTCTAACAGCGCCGACCGTCCAGCCTCGGAGTTGTGCTCGTACACGGACCCGATTCCGGGGGTGTCAACGAACACGACGCCGGTCTCGAGCAGCGGCACAGGCACGCGGACCTCGACGCGCTCGACCCCGCGCCCGTTGCCGGGATTGCGCACCTCCGTGACGTAATCGGCAATCGCAGAGAGCCCGATCTCCTGGCGCGAACCGTCGAGGAGAACGACGGTCGCGCCCTCGGCTCCGTAGCGAACCTCAGTCGCGGCCGCGGTCAGGGGAAGGACCCCGGTGGGAAGCAGCTCCCGGCCGAGCAGCGCATTGACCAACGTCGACTTGCCCCGCTTGAACTCACCGAGGACTCCAACGTGGAATCGTCCGCCGGCGAGGCGCTCGGCGGTCCGCCGGGCTCGAGCCGCCAGCTCCGAGTCAGCGCCAGCCGCGGGCCCTTCGAGCTCTCGAGCCAAGGTCTCGAGATGGGCGAGCTCAGTCTTCATGGCTCACGACCGTCCCCGGGGACGGCATCGACGACCGCCGCCGTCCAGCCTCCGTCGTCGCGCTCGAGCTGGTTCCAACATCCGGTGCGTTGCGGGATGCGATCGGGATCGCTGCCAATTGTCGGCACGACACGGGCAAGGATCAGCTGGTTGACCGCCTCATGGGCAACGACGATGAACGCGCAGGCGGCTCGCGCGGCTGCGGCCCCGAAGGCTCCGAGAACGCGCCGTTCAAAACGCTCGCGCGGCTCGACGCCCGGCGCAGCGCCGACCTCCCCGAACTCCCGCTCAACGTCGGCGCGCCGCGCCCCATTCCACGCCCCGCAGTCGCGGTCAGCGAAACGGAACACGACCAACGGATGCACGCCCGTCGTCTCGGCAATCGGGGCTGCCGTCTCACGGGCTCGCTTCAGAGGGCTCGTGAGGATGGCATCCACACCCACACCCACGAACAGCTTGCCCAACCGCTGGGCTTCCACACGGCCCTCTCCGTCCAACGGCGGGTCCGCATGGCCGCGCAAGCCCCCGGCGACGTTCAGCTCCGTGCGCCCGTGTCGGACGAGATATGCGATACGAGCACTCACGCCGGTGGCTCCATCAACTCCCTCCGGATCTGACAGGAGCCATCAGCCCAGCCGGGCGGTTCCGGCGAGCTCCATCGCCGTCAACAAGCCTACCGAAGCGAACCGGCCGGGCACCGAGCGTCAGCGCGTCACACCTGCCGGCGGCCCCGCTCCTTCAGAAACCTGTTCTGCGCGTCTTGAGTATTAGCGCGCGTCGTTCCCGCGATTCGCATCATGGGCGGGTGTCGCATCAACCGCGGGGCGGACCCGGCTCGCGCAGCTGCGATCAGCGCGGAATGGCTTCGATGCGCACAGCCGACGGGCGATTCGCTCGATGCAGCACGCCACCCTCCGCCCCTTCTTGCCGCCAGACCGGGACGAATAACCATTCAGCCCTCGCCCCAGATGGAGCCGCAAGCAACGAGGCGTCGCGCCGTAAACGTGCGGGTAGGTACCTGTCGTGGGACTCCGACCGTATGTGGATCACGACCGGTGCGTCAGTTCGGGGGCCTGCGTTCTCGAGTTTCCGCAGGCATTCGCCTACCAGCAAGGACAGGCGCTGGCGATCGTCCTGCCCGGCGCAGACGAACTCACCGAGGAACAACTACGGGAGGCAGCCTCGCTATGCCCTGTAGAGGCAATCCGATTGTTCGACGCCGACGGGAACGATGTGACGCCCGAGAGTTGATCGGTCTCCGAGCGCCCGCACATAACGACGACCGCGTCGACAGGTAACCCGCGCGCATAACCGGCGATATGCACAACCGGAGCGCGCGTAAAGGGAGCGACCCTCCCACCGGCCCCCGAAGCTCCGGTGCTAGTGGTGCCAGATTTGAGCATTCCGAATGTCCACCCGCTAGCGCGCGAGCTGCTCCCTTGGATGCATGTACGTGCGGTCGGGCAACCGGGAAAGCAGTAGGTGATATCGGACGTCACGTGTTCGCGCGGAGCGCACCGTGCCCCATACCGCTCAGGTCAGGACCGGGTCATTGCTCGGAGTCGACGATCCAAGCGCGAACATCTGCCCAACGAAACCGGCGATGACCGCCGAGCGTCCGCACGCATGGCAGGCCGTCACGAGCCCAGCGACCGACGGTCCGTGCGTTCACGTCAAGCAGCTCGGCGACTTCGTACGGCCGGAGTAACTGCTCGTCCGCGGGCTGCTCGCCGGCCGATGGGAGGCGACGGCCTATTCGAGCATCTGAACTAGCACGCGGTCGCGCTGGGGCCTGCCTGTGGCCTCCTCGCGCAGCTGTTGCCCGCCAAGGTGGTGTTATGTGCTCGCGTTCGTGTGCTCTGGCTGGAACGCCGCGGTGAGTGGTCTGGCGCGCTGTCGCTCCGCTCCTTCCGCGCGCTGCGGCCCGGCGGAAGGCTTGTCGTGTTCGGCCGCTACGCCACGCTCGCGCACGGACGCAAGAACTGGCCAGCGGTGATCGAGTGGTACGCGGCGACCGCGAGCGTCGCGCTCTGGGGCCTGCTCTCGCCCCGCCGGCGGGTGCTCGCCTACCGGATCGATAAGGTGCGCAACCGCCACCAGGATTGGTTCCGGGAGGACTTCCTCGCGCTGCTCGAGCTGCTTCGTCGTGGCGAGATCCACCCGGTCGTGGCCGAGCGCCTGCCGCTGTCCGACGCTCGCGCGCTCACGAGCTGCTCGAGCGCTCGGCGGCGACGGGAAAACTCGTGCTCGTGCCGTAAGCCGAGGAGCACATTCGCTAAGGGCGCGCGACATCCGCCCTTCCGCTTCGCGACACGCAGGCAAGAGGCGGGTCGCGTTCGGTGGCGCGCTACCTGCCCATCGCCGAGCAGGGCCTGATCCGCGACCTGCCCACCGTCGCGCTCGTCGGCACCGACGGTACGATCGACTGGTACTTGCTGCCGCATTTCGACTCGCCTCGCGGCCACTCGTCACCGTGATCCGCGGAGAGGGAGCCCGATGCGGGTCGAAGTAGCCATGCCGCGTGTGACACTGCTGTGGTTTGACCCGGTCGCTGCCGCCGGAGCGGTCGAGCCATGACCTACTTGGCGGCCGACATCTACAAGCCGGACCAGTGGCGCGACTTCTTTCTGATGGTGGGCGGGGGCGCGGCGGCGCTTACAGGTCTCGTCTTCGTTGCAATGTCTTTGAATCTCTACATCATCTTCCGAGAGCCCACACACCGCTCTCGTGCCGTCGGTACCCTTACCGGCTTCATCGCCGCCTTCATTATTTGCGGACTTGCGCTCATGGGCGGCCAAAACCATGTCGCTGTGGGATCTGAGTGGCTCATCGTTTCGACTGCTGCTGCGTACGTCTACGTGCAGGGTTTCGTTCGAGCTCAGAAGTACGGCGGAAGCACGGTGGGCTTGAATCGTCTCCGACTCGCAGGCGGCACCGCTTGCTATGTCGCTCAGATTGTCGGCTCGGGCCTGCTGATCGCGGGCTACATCGCGGGTCTATACGCCTCTGCGATCGCGATGATTGCGTTCTTCGCGTTCATGATCTCAGGCGCCTGGCTATTGCTCTTGGGCGTACACCAGGAGCAAAAACGACTGTCGCTTGACCAAGCAGGCACGGAAAGGCGAGATGCAGCGGGGGGCTACGACCAGAAAGGGAGCGGTTGACACCATGAGTGCGCCCACGACCACGATCAGACTGAACAATGGAACGCCCATGCCCGCGCTCGGTTTGGGTGTCTACCAGAGCCCACCAGAGCAGACCATCGCCGCAGTTGAGGCAGCGTTGTCCGAAGGGTATCGCCTCATCGACACTGCCGCCGCCTATGGCAACGAAGAACAGGTCGGACAAGCCGTGAAGCACTCGGGCTTGCCTCGTGACGAAGTCTTCATTACTACGAAGCTCTGGATCAGCGATTACGGCTACGACACTGCACTTCGGGCTTTCGATGCCAGCGCCAACAAGCTCGGGTCCGACTATGTCGACTTGTATCTGCTGCACCAGCCGGTGCCGACGACCTTCGACGCCACAGTGGCGGCTTATCGGGCGCTCGAGCGTCTCCTCGCCGACCGAAGGGTCGAAGCAATCGGTGTCTGCAACTTCAGCGCCCAACACCTCACAGACTTGATGGAGCAGACCGACGTAACCCCGGCGGTCAACCAGGTGGAGGTCCACCCGTTCTTCACACAAGAAGCACTGCGACGCAGACACGCCGAGCTTGGCATCACTACTCAGGCATGGTCACCGATCGGCGGTGTCAATGTCTACTGGCGCGGCGGGGCATCAGCTGGTAGTCCACTCGAGCACCCAACCATCGTCGAGATCGCGACCCGCCACCACAAGACTCCAGCCCAGATCATCCTCGCCTGGCATGTCGAGCACGGCAACAGCGCGATTCCGAAGTCTGTTCATCGCGAACGGATCGATGAGAACGCGGCGATCGGCGACATCGCCCTCTCTGCTGAAGAAATGGCCAGCATCGACGCGCTCGACACTGGCGTACGCGGAGGTCCGGACCCCGACAGCATCACACTCGACTACGGCTCCAGAAGATGACGACAGATCTGAACGGCCGGGTACGGGAAGCTCTGGCGCGAACCGAGATTATGGCGCTTTCAACGGTTGGGCTTGATGGAAGCTGGACAAGTCCGGTTCAGTACCGCTCAGACGACAAACTCAACCTGTATTTCATGTCGATGCCCGACGCAAAGCACGTGCAGAACATCCGGCGAGAAACTCGCGTCTCCCTTGCGATCTACAGTTTTCCCGGACCGCCGGGCGGAAATCTCGCCTTGCAGATCAAAGGCGCGGCAGAGCACCTAGCCGACGAGTCCACTCGGGGTAGCTGGCAACACTTCAAGATCACACCGCACGAGGTCTGGTGCTTCGACTCACGAGTCACTCGGAAACGGCAGCGGGTCGACTTGGCGCACTTGGACCTGGGCGGCAGCCATGAACCGCGCCGGTCAAGCCTGAGTAGGCCAACCATTCCGTGAACCTGCGGCACCCAGGCGCGGTGCACCAAATGCCGTCTCGCTAGGTCCGCGCCAGAACTGCCGTCCGGGCTCGACCTAGGCGCCCGAGCACGCACACAGAACGTCACCGGGTCGGCGTCACGAGGCGCGCCCGATCGGCACCTCGGCGTGCCCTCGATCCGGCGTTATGGGTCACCTTGGAGCGACGCTCGGTACAAGCCCGCGCGCGCCGCCGGCTCCGCCGCTTCCAGCATCCGTTGTTCGTCGCCTGAGACGCGACCCCGGTTTGGATCGTCGAAGCGAAGCGACGGTGCGCTTCCGCCTGGAGGGTCAGCTCTGGGTGCGGTAGCGGAGGTACACGACACCGTGGTCGAACCGGTGTTCCTCCAGCAGCTCCAACTGGGCGCGGGCGTCGCTGGGGAATGCGGGCTTGCCTTGACCGACGAGCACCGGATACATGAAGAGGTGGCACTCATCGACCAGCCCGGCGTTGAACGCGTGTGCTGCGAGGGTCGGCCCGCCGACGGTGAAGTCGCTGGCGGCGGTCGTCTTCATGTCGCGGACCGAATCGGGGTCGAAGTTGCGCTCGAGCCGCGTGTTGGCGGTCGAGACTGCGTGCAGCGTCGTGGAGTAGACGATCTTGTCGGCCGTTTGCCAGACGTTCGCGAAGTCGGCCATGAGCTCCGACTGGGCGGCCAGGGTGGGGTCGGCCTCCCACGTGGCCATCGTCTCGTACATGCGCCGTCCATAGAGGTAGGCACCGACGGGGCGCACAAGGTCAGTGATGAAGGTGAAGACCTCGTCGGTGGGCGCGGTCCATTCGAACCTGCCGTGCGCGTCCTCGATGTAGCCGTCAAGGGACACATTCGCCACGTAGATCAGCTTGGCCATGCCGCTCCTCAGACGCCCGCGAGACCGCGCCTGGGAGCAAACGTAAGTGAGACGCCTCGGGGTCGCCAGGCCGAGCGGCGCTGCCTTCGGGATCGCGCTCCGTGGGCATTGGAAGCTCGGCGCATGGTTTCTTGGAGGAGCGCAAGGCCGCGGAGTACGCGACCCTCATCGAGGTGTCGCATCCACGACGCCTGCCGCCGGCAGTGCGACATCGGCCCCGCGTCAGAACGCAGGCACGGATCGCGCGTCCTGGAGCCGGCGGTCTGGGACAGTCGTGTGCTGCGGGTTGGCAGCGTTAGATCGGGCCATCGACCATGCTCTGCGAAGTGAAGGTGCATCTGGACACAGACTTCGCGGGCGATACCGACGACGCTGCGGCTCTCGCCATGCTGCTCGGGTGGCCTGACGTCGACATCGTTGCGGTCACTACGACCGCTGACCCGGCTGGACTTCGCGCCGGCTACGTCCGACGTCTGCTGGACTTAGCCGGCCTCGACATCCCGGTCGCAGTGGGTGCTGGCTATTCCCTGGCCAGCAAGCCGATGGGTGGGCTGCCGGACCACGTCACGTACTGGGGCGCAACGCCGGTGCCAGCACGGCCGTCGTTCGTAGGAGATGCCGTTGACCTTCTCTCGGCCAGCATCGATCGCCGTGCGACCGTTATCGCCATCGGTCCCTATACGAATCTCGCCCGGCTCGAGGCAGCACGGCCCGGCGCACTCGGCGGCGCTCGCATCGTTTTGATGGGCGGTTGGATCGACCCACCCGCTAGCGGACTTCCTGCGTGGGGACCCGAGATGGACTGGAACGTTCAGTGCGACACCATGGCAGCAGTGCGGGTCTTCGAGGCGGCGGGTGACGTCGTCCTTGTGACCCTCGCCTCAACTCTGCGTGGTCACCTGTGTGTCTGTCACCTCGAACGGCTAGAGAGGTCCGGCGCGATCGACGGACTCCTTGCGAAGCAGGCGCGAGCACATGGTGCCGAGCACCGGATGCAGGAGCTTGGCAGGGCTCATGCCGGCCTGCCGGACGATCTGCTCAACTTCCAGTACGACCCGATCGCGTGCGCAGTCGCGGTCGGGTGGTCCGGGGTCAGCACGACGGAGCTGCGTCTGCAACCCGTCCTTGAGAGTGGGGTACTCCGTTTCGCGCCAGTCGACGGCGGCAAGCCTGTTCGTGTAGTTCTCGACGTCGACGGCTCGGCGTTCGCAAGTGCTTGGTTGACCGCCATCGAACGAGCGGACCGTCGCCACCGCTGAGCAGTTGCTGATCCGGCGTTTGGTGGCACCCAGGGATGCGGCTGGCGCTGCGGATTGTGGGGCGCCGCGCCCTATCGCGGAGTGCCGTTGGGGGTTGGGACCGGATCGCCTCGTCAGGGGAGCGATATGTGGTGCGCATGGCAGTTCTGCGTCCGAAAGCCTTGACCGAGCTCGCGTGGGTCGCTCGGGTGAGTGGTGACGAAGGTCGTGCAAGCGAACGCGTCGCTACGAAGCTCGCCAACTCCGGGCTCGCGGCATTCGAGACCTCCGCGATGCTCGGGCACTCGAGCCCGAGCTTCACGATGTCCGTCTACCAGCACACCGATCTGCAGAGCGTGGAGCGGACCCGCACCGCGCTCGAGGGGGCGTTCGGGCGATGACCTACAGGGATGCCGTTACGAAGCCCTGCGGCGACCGGGCTCGCCGACTCAAGCCCGGAGCTGCCTGCGGAGCCGCACTGCGGCCGTCTCTGAGGCCCGATATTTGCAGGTGAGATCGACGACGCAATGTCGCCTTAGCTCGACGTGCTGGCTAGAGCTGCGTCGTCTTTCGTGAATGGGAATGTCTTCACGGTCGCGTCGGCCCCGAAGATCACTCTCAGTCGATCGGCGGCGGCGGCGTCGAGTCCGAACTTGGTGATGATCTCGTCTAGCGGCCAATCCCGCGCCGGATGCAGCACCTCGATCCCGAGCACGTGGCCGAAGCGGTCCAGATCAACAAGGGTCCCCGCGTCGATCTGCTCGCTCCGAGCCACGGGTTGGTCCCCAGCAAGTCGGATGTAGAGCGCGTCCACCGACTGGTCGTAGGTCATCTCCATGGTCCGCTCACCCCTCCTGCCCAGGCCAGGCTGCCGTGATCACCTTATGGTGATCGGTCGCGTCCACGCACATCTTGAGGATCCGGCCACCCACGGCATAGCCCCGAATCCAGACGCTGCCGGGTTCTCCCGGCTCCGGGCTGCCGATAGGCCGGTCGAGAGCCGACCGCACGTCTGCCACGGAGATACCGCGCTCGCGCAGCCGCTGCTCGGCATGCTGAGACAGTACAACGTCCACCGCTTCGATCTCCGGTCATGCCTGCGGCGGTGGAATGACACGCAGGTTCAGGCTCTTCACGCTGCTGTCGTTCAGGAGGATCTCGACCGAGTAGAGGCCGTAGTTGGGCAGCGGGATTCCGAAGTTCAGCGCGACAAGCGCACCAACCGGCCAGCCGGGTGGGAGGTCCTCCATCCACTCCGCGCCGACCGTTCCCTCGATCTTCGCCGTCGTTGCCCCATCGGTGTCCTGGACGATTACCTCGAGCCGATGCGGTCGGCCGGACTCGTTGCGGGTGAAGGTGAACCGAGCGACTAGCCCGATGTTTTGGCCCCAAGGCATCGACGGCGCGTAGATGGTGTCCATAGCCCCGGCGATTACGTGCACGACTCCGCCCTCTACTCGGGCGTGATCGCACAAGAAGGCAAAGTCCAGTTGGGCCACGTGAGTCTCTCCTCCTAGGTGTAGCGATCGTCCGAGCCCGCCGGAGATTTGCAAGAGATTTGCAACCGGGTCCTCGGGCGACTCGAAAACTGTGCGCCCGGAGGGATTCGAACCCCCGACCCGCAGATTAGAAGTCTGCCGCTCTATCCCCTGAGCTACGGGCGCTTGCGTTGACGATGCATGCTACCGACCGCGCCGGCTTCCTTGAGCGACAAGCGTGACGATCCGCGCCAGCGCATCGGCGACGTTTGCGTCGGTCACGGTGTCGACACGCCGTCCACGCCCCGGGTCTTCGTGCACGCGACCCTGATCGTCGACAGTGAGCGTACGGCGTTCGATGGTCACCACAGGTTCGCCGACGAGCGCGAGCAGAGCCAATGGATCGTGCAAGCGCACGACCGCTTCGTCACCGGGTGCGCCCTCAGCGCGCACTTGAGCGACCCAGTCGTCGAACATCGGACCGAGCGCGGGTGCGGTCTCAACCATGCGCCGGAGGTCGTCCGTGGACGGCCGCATGCGCACGGTCACGTCGAGCGGGCAGAGCAGGACGCCGGGCGCGTGCTCGATCACGAACCGCGCCGCCTCCGGCGCCGTACCGAAGTTGTGCTCGATCTCGTGCACGGCGCCGCGATGGCGAACCGGCCTGAGGAGACCGCCCATGACACCGAGGCGCGTCGGGAGCACTCCGGAGGCCAGGAGGCGAGCGACGTTGGTGAGTGGTCCGATGGCAAGGAGCGCGTCCGGGGCCGTGTGGCCGACTTCTGCAGCGGTCATCTCGTCGCCGGCGACGACACGCGCGTCGACGAGCGTGCGCGCGATCTCGGCCCGCCACTCCGTATCGCCGTCGACGGTGCTCACGCCGACGAGATCGACGCGGGGGTGGGCAGCCGCGCACAGCAGCGCGACCGCGTCGTCAGGATCCGATCCGACGTCGGTGTCGATCCACAACCGCACGGAGCGCCTCCTCGAGGGTTGGATGCGCGAACACGTATCCGGTGTGCTCGAGCTGCTTCGGGAGCACGCGCTGGCCCTCGACGAGCAGATGCTGGACGAGCTCGCTGCCGTACCGTGCCCGCAACGGCAGCAGGGGCGTCGGGATCGCAGTCGGCCGGTGCAACACGCGCCCCAGCGTCTTCGTGAACTCGGCGTTTCTGACCGGACGGGGACCGGTCAGGTTCACCGGGCCGGCGACCCGCTCCTGAGTGAGCGCGTGCAGGATGGCGCCGACCTCGTCGTCGATCGAAATCCAGCTCATGTACTGGCGTCCGGAGCCCATGCGGCCGCCGAGGCCGAGGCGGAACGGCAGAAGCATGCGCGGGAAGACACCGCCCTCGCAACCGAGGATGATGCCGCTCCGCGTTCTCGCAACGCGGATGCCGGTATCGGCCGCGGGCGCCGTCGCTGCTTCCCACTGCACGCAGACGCCGGCGACGAAATCGTTTCCCGGCGCGCTCTGCTCGTCGAGCGGCTCGTCGCCGCGATCGCCGTAGTAGCCGATCGCCGAGGCCGAGACGAGTACCGATGGCGGACGTGCGAGTTCCGCGAGCGTGCGCGCCAGCAACGTCGTGCCGTTCGTGCGCGACTCGAGGATCAGGCGCTTGCGTGCGTCGGTCCACCGCTTGTCGCCGATGCCGGCGCCGGCAAGGTGGACGACACCGCCGATGCCTTCGAGCCCGGCGGCGTCGATCGTCCCCGCCTCGGGGTCCCAGCCGAGCTCGTCCGCGCTTTTGGGCTGACCACGAACGAGTCGAACCACCCGATAACCGGCGCGCCTGAGCGCGGGCACGAGTGCCGAGGCGACGAACCCGTGTGACCCCGTGACCGCCACGTCCACGCCGATAGCATGGATGCTTCCAGCGCCCCTAGCTCAACTGGATAGAGCAGCGGACTCTTAATCCGCGGGTTCAGGGTTCGAGTCCCTGGGGGCGTACGAGTTCTCGTGTCCTGCGCCTAATAGCCCGCGACCTACGCCAACCACGTAGCGCACAGAATGTCATCAACGCTTGTCGGTCGGATCCGGTAAAACGTCGGCGATTTGGGCGAGGGTGTAGTCGATGGCGTGCTCGTCGTCCATGGCGTCGCCTTCGGCCCGCAGCTGGCGCAGGCGCTGCTCGCCGAGCGCGGAGGCAAGGAGCCCGGTGGTTTCGCGTCGCAACTCGCCGAAGTACCCGCCGGTGGTCGGGGGGGTGGGCTTCGATTCGGTGGCGACAGGCGTCTTCAGGTTGCGGACGACGATGCCGCGGGCGGCACCGTGGATGATCGCGGCGGCTTCTGGGCGGGTGGCAGCGAGGGCGCGGGCGACCACGTTCAGGCATGCGAACAGCCAGAAAGGCTGGCGGGCCCAGTGGAGGTAACGGATGGTGCGGCTGGCGATTTTGAGGGTGGGGGGCGCGTCGTCGAGGCGCGAGGTGAGAAGGGTGGCGAGCGCGACAACGTCGGCGTTCTCGTAGCCGAGCGCGGCGCTACGGTCGAGACTCTCACCGAGGCAGGCGCGGGCCTGGTCGGGATCGCTGTCGGCGAGTGCGACGCCGAGAACCAGCAGTCCATGGGTGATGGCGTAGGGCATGTCGACCTGGCGGGCGAGGGCAGTCGCTTCAGAAGCCAGGGGAACGGCGCCGAGTGCGTCACCGGCACAGGTGCGTGACCACGCCGCGATGGCAAGGTTCAGCGAGGCGACCGCGAGGTTGCCGTTGGCACGTGCGACATCGGCTGCCTGAACGGAAAACGCGACTGCGTCGGCGAACGCGCCACGCACCAGCGCGCTGTCGGCGCGCGCCTGGCATACCAGGTTCTCGACGCCCGGGTCCGTATGCGCGTGGAAGCGCTGATCGGCCTGGAGGGCCCCGTTGCACCGCTGCTCGACAAGTTCCAGGTCGCCGCGCGAGGCCGCGTCGACCGCAGTGATCGCGAGGGCGAGCGGAAAGTCGGCGTGTTCGGTGGCGCCCCTCAGGGTCAGTGCGACCTCACCCGGAAGCCCGAGCTGGTAGCCCCCTTCGTGTCCACGGGGCACGCTGCAGAGGATCCGGAACGCGGTGTCGACGTCGTCGACGTCGATCGCCCACGACCAGGCGGCGAGGAGATTGTCGTGCTCAGCGCTGAGGCGACCGGCCCACAGCACGTGTCCCGGGCCATGGAGGTGCTCGAAGCCCTGCTCGGCGAACGCGGTGTAGTGGCCCGCGTGACGGGCGCGCAGCGAGTCGGTCTCGCCGGTCTCGCCGAGACGTTCCTCGCCGTACTGTCGGATCGTCTCGAGAAGGCGGTAACGAGTCCCCGAGCCCTGTTCCTCGGCGACCACCAACGACTTCGCGACCAGGCTTGCGAGGCACTCGAACACCACGTCGGAATCGACGCCGTTTCCGCCGCACACCGCTTCGGCGGCCTGCAAGGTGCAGCCACCGGAGAACACCGCTAGTCGGGCCAGCAGCCTCCGTTCCGGCTCGCTCAACAGCGAGTAGGACCAGTCGATCATGGCGCGCAGCGTCTGATGACGTTCCACCGCACCCCGGCGACCTCCCGCCAGTACCTGGAACCGCCGGTCGAGACGCTGCGCCAGCTCCGCCGGGGTCATCGCGGGGACCCGCGCCGCGGCGAGTTCGATCGCGAGCGGCATCCCGTCCAGGCGGCGACACACTTGCGCCACCGCGGCCGCGTTCTCGTCGGTGAGCTCGAAGTCGGCTGCGACCGCTGCCGCGCGCTCGACGAACAGCTGCACCGAGTCCGTCTCCACGATCGCATCCATCGCCGCGTCCACAGGAGGCGCAGTTAGGGAGGGCACCGGGATGATCCGTTCCCCGTCCACGCCGAGGCCTTCGCGGCTCGTCGCCAACGCCACAAGCCGCGCACACGACCGCTCCAACATGTTGACGAGACGTGCGGCCGACTCCAGGACATGCTCGCAGTTGTCGAGCACCAACAGCAGTTCCTTGTTGCGCAAGAACTCGACCAAAGCCTCCTCGACCGTCTGACCCGCCCGCGCCGTCACCGAGAACACCCCCGCGACCGCCTCGGCCACCCCCGCGCCCTCGCGGACCGGCGCGAGCTCACACCACCAAGCGCCATCACGAAAACCGTGTAGCGCTTCCCCCACTGCCTCCAACGCCAGGCGGGTCTTGCCGACCCCACCCATCCCGGTCAAGGTCACGACCCTGGCCCCACCAACTGCGGCGACCACACCGGCCAGCTCAACCGCGCGGCCAATGAACGAGCTCGCCGCCAACGGCAAGTTTCCCGCAAACGCGTCCAGCGACCGCAACGGCGGGAACTCACCTACCAGATCGGAGTGGGTGACCTGGAAGATCGTCTCGGGACGAGCCAGATCGCGCAGGCGATGCTGGCCCAAGTCGACCAGCGCAGTTCGCGACGGCAACCCGTCGCGCACGAGCTCCCCAGTCGCAGCCGAGCACAACACCTGACCGCCATGACCCGCGCTCATGATCCGCGCCGCTCTATTCAACGTTCGACCGAAGTAGTCGCCAGCACGCTCCGTCGCAGTTCCCGTGTGAAGCCCCATCCGCACCCGCAACGGCCCCGTCACAGGCCACGCCTCCAGCGACAAGGCACACTGCCCCGCCACTGCCGCCCCCAGGGCGTCCTCGGCGCGCTCGAACGCCGCGACCAGCCCGTCACCCATCGACTTCAGCACCCGCCCGCCGTGGCGCTCGATCGCCTTGCCCAGAACCTCGTCGTGGCGCGCCAACGCATCCGGCATCGCGCCCGGATGCTCCTCCCACAGGCGCGTCGAGCCCTCGACGTCGGTGAAGAGAAAAGTCACCGTGCCGGTCGGCAGACCGCTCATCGGACCCGCGACGCGCTTGGCCATTGCTTGGCGCGGCCCAGATGGACCGGGCCTTCGCTGGAGAAACTCTCGAGTGGGTCGAGCACCAAGAACTTCACACGGCGCTCCAGACTCACGCGTCCTTCCAAGACGGCGCCTTCATCCCGGCGACCCGCCGAAGCCTACGCCCGTGCGCGCTGGTGACGCGAGCGAAGTGAAACAGACGAAGCGACCGACAAGGATCACCCCCAAGGCCGCGGGGCTGGCCGCGCGACTTAGCATGAACCGGGAGGGAGATCGATGACGGGTGACCCCACATGGGATTTCCTAAACCCCGCGAGCAAGGGCCGGGTGCTGGATGTGCTCCAGCGGGAGGTCGGCGAGATGTTCGAGCTCGCGGCCGAGCCGGCGCGCTGGCACACCCCGACGGCGTGCGCGGGCTGGGAGGTCCGCGACATGGTCGGTCATCTGGTCGCCGAGACCGAGGGCTACCTGCGGGCCTTCGACACCGCACGCCGCGGTGTCGCCCCTGCCGAGGAGCCGGTCGGCGTGGCGGGAATGGCCAACGCGTCCGACGAGGCGGCCCGCGCGTTCCGCGATGTGCAGCGTGCCGAACTACTCGAGCGCCTCCGCGACGACACAGACCGGTTGATCCACGAGTTCGAGTCGCTTTCGGACGCCGACTGGTCGGGCCTCATCGTTCCCGAGCGTTACTTGGGCCCACTCCCCGCGATGATCATCGTCGAGGGCCTGCTCGGCGGGTACACGGTGCACGGCTGGGACGTCCGCCAAGGCGTGGGCGCGCCCCACACGATCGCGGCGGACGCGGCGGACCTGCTGGTGCCGTTCGTCTTCCTCCTCTGGCAGGCGACCGCCGACACCGCCTCCGTCGACGAGCCGTACTCGATCGGCATCCGCACGACCGGTCGGAACGGCGGCGATACGAGGTTCGACGTTTCCGACCAAGGTTTGCGGTTCGCACCAGGTGACATCGACGAATGCGGCGCGATCCTCGATTTCGATCCCGGGACGCTCGTGCTCACCGCTTACGGCCGAGTCAACGCCGGGACCGTGGGTGGTGACCACGAGCTGGCCACCAGCTTCCGCTCCCTGTTCGTATCGATCTGATCGACCAGCCGGGGAGCCGCGAAACGCCAAGGACCGCGTCGGCGATCAGCGAACGGTCACCGGGACGCGTTGGACGGCGTTGTTCGCGTAGCCCTTGACGTTCCAGTCGGAGGAGATGGGTTGCTCGTTGCCGGCGGCGTCGCGCGCCCGGCACCACAGCTCGTACTCGCCCGGGGCCTCGGGCTCCCATGTCCATGACCACGGGCGCCACGCGTACGGGCCGAGATCTGCGTCGTCGAGCCCCGCGTCGTGCCACGTCCGGCCGTGGTCCGCGCTCACCTGCACCTGCGTGACCGGGGCGACACCCGACCACGCGCGACCGCGGACCGGGCACGGGCCGAGCGCGACGAACCGGCGCCGAGTCATGAAGTCGGGGAAACCGGGTGGGACCATGAGCGCGCGGGGCACCATCCGCGTGACCGCCTCCCCCGCATCGTCGGGATCGCGCAGCATGCGGTAGCCCTCGGCCTGCTGGAAACCGGCGAACGGCTCGGCGACCGCAGTGATGCGTGCGAGCCACTTCACGTTGGTCATGCCGTACCAGCCGGGGACGACGAGCCGCAGAGGGAACCCGTGCTGCGGCAGCAGCGGCTCTCCGTTCATCTCGTACGCAAGGAGCACGTCGTCGCGCGACGCCTCGGCAATGGGCAGGCTGCGCTCGTAGTCCTGTTCGATGCCGCCCTCCATGCCGTGGTCGAGACCGGTGAACACGACCTCGACGGCGTCATCGAGCAGCTCGGCCTCCTCGAGCACGACGCGCAGCGGGGTGCCTGTCCACTCGGCGGTTCCCACGGCCTCGACGAGCCACGGCTGACTGAGCGGCCGTGGATCGAGGCGCGCCCGCCCGTTCCCGGCGCACTCCATAGTGACGGGGACGGTCCGAGCGGGACGTGAGCGGAGCTCGGTGAGCGACGGCGCGAATGGCCTGCGCACGCGTCCCCCGATGCGCAGCGACCAGGTGGCGCTGTCGACGCGTGGGATGTCGTAGTGGATCAGGAGGTAGTGGAGGCCGACGGGAGTGAGCTCCCAGTCGAGCGCCTCGAGCGGCATCCCGCTGTTGCGCGTGGCGAGTTGGAGCTCCTCGACGCTGATGCCCGTCTCGGGTGTCGCCCTCGCGTCTGACTTCACCGGCTGCACCCTATTCCCGTGTGAAACCGTCAGCGAGAAGTGGCCGGCCACGCCGCGCCACGCGTCTCCATACACTGCCGCCCGTGCCCGAACTCGATCCGCTGGCCGCGTTCCGCCTCGACGGGCGCGTCGCGGTCGTGACCGGCGCGAGCTCGGGGCTCGGCGCTCGGTTCGCGCGCGTGCTCGACGCCGCCGGCGCGCGAGTCGTGCTCGCGGCCCGCCGGATCGAACGGCTCGAAGCTCTGGCTGGCGAGCTCTCCGAGGCGCTGCCCGTTGCGTGCGATCTTTCTGACCCCGATGCGCCGAGCGCGCTCGTCGACGCCACCCTGGGCCACTACGGCACGATCGACGTGCTCGTGAACAACGCCGGTGTGGATGCGCTCGCGCCGGCGCTGGACGAGCCGATCGACACGTTCCGCGGCGTGCTCGAGGTGAACCTGGTTGCCCCGTTCGCGCTCGCCCAGCTTTCGGCCCGCTCCATGGTCGAGAGCGAGAGGGGCGGGACGATCGTCAACATCGCGTCGCTCTGGGGACTGGTCGGCGTCGGCCAGATCCCGATGGCCAGCTACGCGGCGTCCAAGGGAGGCCTCGTCAACCTCACACGCGAGCTGGCCGCTCAGTGGGCACGCAAGGGTGTACGCGTCAACGCGCTGGCGCCGGGCTGGTTCCCGACCGAGATGACCGAAGGGCGCATGTTCGGGGACGACAGCTCGGAACGCTGGATCCGCAGTCGCACCCCGATGGGTCGGGCCGGCGAGGAGCACGAGCTGGACGGCGCGCTCCTCTTCCTCGCCGGGGACGCGAGCAGTTACGTGACCGGTCAGGTCCTGAGCGTCGACGGGGGATGGACGGCGATTTGAGCCTCGCCGCTTCGGGCGTCAGGCGTTCTGCAGCTCGTACAGGTCGGCCAGCACCTCGGCGGGATGCACAAGAATGTCCGAGACCTCGTACGACTTGCGGATCACGCCCTCGGTGTCGATGAGATAGCTGTAGCGCTTCGAGAAGCTGACCTTGTCGGTGCCGGGGTCGCGCGTCTCGTACTTCACGCCGACCTGCTCGTCGTAGTCGGACAACAGCCGGAACGGGAAGTCGTACTTCTCGCGGAACGCCTTGTTGGCCTCGGGCGCGTCGAAACTGATCCCGAGGATCTCGCAGTTCATGCTCTCGTAGTCAGCGGCCTGGTCACGCAGGCCTTTCCCCTCGATCGTTCAGCCGGGGGTGTCGGCCATCGGGTACCACCACAGCAGCACCCAGCGGCCGCGCAGGTCCGAGAGCGTGACGGGGTTGCCGTCCTGATCCGGGACCGTGAAGTCCGGAGCTTCCGTACCTGGTTGGAGCATGTCTAGACCGTGGGCTTCTCGAGGACGTGCACCGCGCACGCCGAGCCGAGCCCGATCACGTGGGTCAGCCCGACCTTGGCGTCCTCGATCTGGCGATCGCCGGCCTCGCCCCGCAGGTGCGTCGCGACCTCGTAGAGATTGGCGACCCCCGTCGCGCCGAGCGGATGCCCCTTGGAGATGAGCCCCCCCGACACGTTGACGGGTGTCTCGCCGTCGCGCCACGGGCCCCGCTCCTCGATGAACTTGCCCGCCTCGCCCGGCTTGCACAGCCCGAGGTTGTCGTAATGGATCAGCTCGGCGGTGGCGAAGCAGTCGTGCAGCTCGACGAGGTCGAGGTCGGACGGTTCGACGCCGGCGGTCTCGTACGCCTCATTGGCCGCCTGGCGCGTGAGCGTGTTCACGTCCGGCTGGACCTGATCCGTCTCGGTCCACGGGTCCGAGGTCATCACCGACGCCGAGACCTTTACCGCCCGCTTGCGCTGATCGTCGGAGAGCGTCTTGAGCTTCTCCTCCGACACGAGCACGAGCGCGGCGCCGCCGTCGCCGGTCGGGCAGCACATCAGCAAGGTGTTCGGGTACGCCATCATGTCGGCGCCCATGATCTCGTCGAGCGAGAACTCCTTCTGGTACTGCGCCAGCGGGTTCAGCGTCGAGTGGGCGTGGTTCTTCTCGGCGACCTTGGCGAACTGCTCGAACCCGACACCGCCGTGCTCGTTGGCGTACTCCATGCCCGCCTGCGCGAACACGCCCGGCATCAGTGTGGTGCCGATGCGACCCTCGACGCTCATCACCGAGCCGTACCGACCCGACGGCTCGAAGACCTTCTTGTCGGAGCGCGGCGCGCTTCCGAGCAGCCCCGCCTTGCCCATCTTCTCGAGCCCGACGGCAATGCCCATGTCGGCCTCGCCGGACTTGATCGCCATGTACGCGCAGCGGACGGCGGTGGCGCCGGTCGCGCACGCATTCGCCACGTTGTAGACGGGGATGCCGCTCTGGCCGACCTGCTTCTGGATGCGCTGACCGACCCCGGTGCTCGCCTCCATGAGGTTCCCCGCCCCCATGACGTCCATGTCGGCCATCGTGACGCCGGCGTCGTCGAGGGCGCCGAGCGCCGCTTCGGCGCCCAGGTCGATGAGGTCCTTGTCGGGATACCGCGTGAACTTCGTCATCGACGCGCCCAGGATCCAGACGTCGCGCTCAGCCATCGCTTACTCCCTTCACCTCGGCTCGTAGCCGAATTGGATCGCCTCGGTGCCGTCGTCGTCGACACCGGCGACCGTGGTCGTCAAACGCACTTTCATGCCGAACTGCACGTGCTCGGGGTCCGGCTCCACGTTCAACAGGTTGGCTTTCACCACCCCGCCGCCTGCGAGGTCGACGATCGCCGACACGTACGGCGTCGGCACGCCCGGCGCCGCCCGGTGGACGATCGTGAAGCTGCGCACCGTGCCGTCGTCGGCCAGGCGCTGCTTCGAGAATGACCGGCCGCCGCACTTGGCGCACGCGTTGCGGCGGTCGAAGTAGAGCGCACCGCAGTTGTCGCACCTGTTGGCGACCAGATAGGGCGCGCCCTCGTCGAGTACGAGGTAGTCGACGATAGGAACCTGCTTGCCCATTCCCCCTCCTCCGGTTCCCGCACGCTACCGCAGTACCGTCGTGGGAGACTCAGGCGGGCGAGCGTGGCGGAACTGGCATACGCGACGGGTTTAGGACCCGTTGCCCTTCGGGGCTTGGGGGTTCGAGTCCCTCCGCTCGCACGATCTCGGCACCACCGCGTCCGTCAGTGCTGCGGCGGGTCGTGCAAAGCCGACGTCGCAGCTGAGGGTGTCGCGGGGCGAGGGCTGCCCTCTACCTCTTCTTCTTCCGACGGAAGAGGCGCTTCTTGCGGCTCTTCTTCTCGAACTCGGACAGGACGTCGGGAGCAGCCATGTTGACGATGTCCTCGGCTTCGTCGAGCAACGCATCGACGTCCTGGCCCTGAGGCTCCGCCTCGGGCGGCTTCGCCGAATCGCCGAGGCTGCCGTACTGCCACCCGGCGTCCCACCGGCGCTTCTCGAACTTGGGGCAGTTGTCGGGACAACGCCACGGCGCGTCGGGCGCGAGGTCGAGCCGGCACTTCCGGACGGTCTCGCCCCCGGGGTACGTGCGGCTCTCGTAGTGACGGCAATCGATCCGCATTGGCATGACTTCAAATGTACCGGAGCAACTGTCCGATTCGACGCGACTCACAGCGCGTTCTCAGGACAGCCAGTCGGGTGCGCCCGCGAGGAGGTAGCGGCTCACGGCGAGGCAGCGTTCGAGCACGTCGCACGACACGGCATCGCCGTCGCGAATGCTCAGCAGCGACACCTGCTGATGACCGATGATTCGCAATGAGCGTTCGGGCGCGTCGGTGGCGGCCGGGATCGAGTCGATGGCCGACACCTCGAGCGGCAGCTCGGGTCCGCCGAGGCCGGCGAGCTCGGTCGCGAGCACGAGCAGGTCGGGACCGTGTGGCAGAGGAGGAAGCGCCCAGGTGAAGGTCATCGGAAAGCGGAAGTCGTCGGGTGGGTCGTCGCTCTCCGGCCGGCCCATCACGGCGTCCTCGAAGCCGAGCAGGATCCGCGGGTCCACCTCGAGCGACAGGTACAGGTCGACGGGACCTTCGCACCCCTCCTCGGGGTGCATGTCGACCTCCCAGGTCTGACGGAGCGAGTAGCTCTCGACGAAGTGCCGCTCGTCGTGCACGTGGAAGCCGTGCTCGACCGCGTGATCCTTCAGGTCGGCGACGAACCCGGCGACGTCGATGACGGCCATCTCGCCCTAACGGTCCTCCGTCTCCTGGATCACGCGCAGCCCCTGGGCCAGCGTCCCGAACGCCCGCGCCCGGTGGGATAGCGCGTGCTTCTCGGTTTCGCTCATCTCCGCAAAGGTACGACCGTCACCCTCGACGGGCACGAAGACCGGGTCGTATCCGAAGCCGCCCTCACCGCGGGCGCCGGTGGTGATGATGCCCTCGACCTCGCCCAAGGCGGCCACTTCGAGCCCGTCGGGCCACCGCGCGACGGCAACGGTCGCAAAGCGCGCCGTGCGCCGCTCGACAGGCACCCCTGCCAGCTCGTCGAGGAGCCTCGCGACGTTGTCCACGTACGTGGCATGTTCGCCGGCAAAGCGCGCCGTGTGCACACCAGGTGCGCCATCGAGCGCGTCGACATGCAAGCCGGTGTCATCGGCGATGGCCGGGAGGTCGGTCGCCGCGGACAGGGCGACCGCCTTCATGCGCGCGTTGTCCTCGAGGGTGTCGCCGACTTCCGGCACGTCCGGGACGTCGGCGGGGCGACCTTCGAGCTCGACGTCGGGCGCCGCCTGTGCAAGGAGCGCGACGATCTCGCGGGCCTTGTCGGGGTTCGCGGTCGCGAGCACGAACTTGGTCACTGTGCGCGTGACGGCCGCGGCGCCGGGAGCTCCGCCAGCGCCGCCTTCTCGAGCTCGACGAGCTCGAAGATCCCCTTCTCGGCCAGGGCCAGGAGGTCATCCAGCTCTGATCGCGAGAACGGCGTCCCTTCCGCCGTGCCTTGCAACTCGATGAACCGACCGGCGCCGGTCATCACGACGTTCATGTCGACCTCGGCCCGGACATCCTCCGAGTAGTCGAGGTCGAGATGTGGGAGCGCGTCCACGACGCCGACCGAAACCGCTGCGCACGCCTCTTTGATGGGATGGGCGGCGATCGTCCCCGCCGCGACCATCCTCGTGAACGCGTCATGGAGCGCGACATACCCGCCGCAGATCGCTGCCGTGCGCGTGCCGCCGTCGGCTTGGAGGACGTCGCAGTCGACGGTGATCTGGAGCTCCGGAATCATTTCCAGGTCGGTGACGGCACGCAGCGACCGTCCGATGAGCCGCTGGATCTCCTGGGTCCGCCCCGACTGACGCCCGCGGGCGGCTTCCCGGTCCGATCGCTCGACGGTCGACCCCGGCAGCATCGAGTACTCCGCCGTCACCCAGCCCCGTCCCGTGCCGCGCAGCCACGGCGGGACGCGTTCCTCCAGCGACGCCGTGCACAACACGCGGGTCTGTCCGAAGTCGACCAGCGTCGAGCCGGTGGCGAAGTCCGTGAAGTCGCGCACGAACGACACCGGCCGCAGCTCGTTCGGTTCCCGACCGTCCCGTCGAATCCCCATCGTCCTCAGAGCGTCTTTCTACACGCGCGTCACGAGGTGCGGTTTTGCGAGCACGGCAGGTTCACCGAAGGCCTCACTGCCCTCGACCGCCGACAGCGCCGGATCGAACGCGGGCCAGATGTGCGTCAGCATGAGCCGGGACGCCTTCGCTTCGCGGGCGGCGAGGCCGGCTTCGCGCGCGGTCAGGTGCCACGGCACACCCTTGTGTCCTTCCTGGTAGGTCGCTTCCGACAGGACGAGGTCGGCGCCGGCGCCGAACGCGTCGACGGTCCACCCGGGACCGGTGTCGGCCGTGTACACGAGGCGTTTGCCGTCGGCGCGCAGCTCGACGGCATATGTCGGCGGCGGATGATCCGTTCGGGCGAAGCGCAGAGCCATGTCGCCGATCTCGACGCCGTCGCCGTCGCCGACGACCTTCCAATCGAACGCATCGCCCCAGCTGTCGACGACGCCTCCCAGCCGCTCCTCGAGCCCCTCGGGCGCGAACAGCGGGAGACCGGCACGTCTCACCCCGTAGCGCATGACGACGTGCAGCCCATAGATGTCGGCGCAGTGGTCGGGGTGCTGGTGCGTGATCACCAGCGCGTCCACCTCGTCGATCGCGGCGTGCTCCTGCAGATGGGGAAGGGTTCCGTTGCCGCAGTCGACCCACACGGTCGCTCCCCCACCACGGAGGAGGTAGCCGCTACAGGCACCGAACGGAGGCGCGCCGTACGAGCCCGAGCAGCCGAGCACGGTCAGCTCCACTCCCACGCCTCCACGGTCTCGACTTCCGGCCCGAGGAACCGCGCTCCCAGGGTGCGGAAGGTCGTGAGATCACCGCTCGTGAGGAACACCCGCCGGGGCGCTTCTAATCCACTCGGCCTCGTGTGGCCCGTGCCACCGAGCAACAGGCGTACCTCGAACGCGGTCTCATCTGCGCTCGAGACGAGCACTACGTTGCGCCCCATCACGTCGCCGATCGTGCGCGCGAGCAGCGGGTAATGCGTGCAACCCAGGATGAGCGTGTCAACGGCGGCGGCGCGCACAGGAGCGAGCAACCGCTCGGCCAGCACGTGCACCTCCTCCGAATCGACGTCGCCGGCCTCGACGAACTCTGCGAAGCCAGGGCACGCCGCGCACGTCAGCGTGATGGCCGCGCCGCTGGCGTCGGCGGCGCGTTGGTACGCACCTGAGGCGATAGTGCCGACCGTGCCGATGACACCAACGCGTCGCGACTGTGTGACCTTGACCGCCGCGCGCAACCCGGGCTCGATCACGCCGATCACCGGAATGTCGTATGCACGTCGGAGATCGTCGAGGGCGACCGACGACACGCGGTTACACGCGACGACGAGCATCTTCATGTCCTGGTCGGCGAGAAGATCGGCCATCTCCAAGGCGTACTTCGTGACGTGACGATCGGGCTTGGGACCGTACGGGAACCGCCCCGTGTCCCCGAAGTACACGAAGGGCTCGTCGGGCAGCAGGTCGATCAGCGCGCGCAGCACGGTGAGGCCTCCGAGCCCGGAGTCGATCACGGCGATCGGCCGTTCGCTCATGGGCCTCCTCGCCCCTCCTTGTCGCCGTCGCAAGCTCCGGCTTTGCTTCGGCGGTCGGCAAAGCCGCCGCCTCCGCCGGCTGCTCGTCGGAGGCGGTCCGCAACTGCGGCGCCGACACCTTCGTCGGGCGGCAGGACCGCGAGCACGACGTCGACCGCAAGCCGGTCGGCCTCGCGGAGCCGCGAATACAGCACCCGCGCGTACTCGTCGACTTTCTCCGGCGCGTCGAGCACGATGGCGTCGCGCGGCAGGGACGGCAATGTCCCGCTCGCCAGCACCGCGACGCGCTGGCCTGCCTCGATGAAGCTCTCCGCCCGCAGACCGAGCTCGCGACGGTCGACGAGTAGGACGGTCGCCTCGGGCGCGTAGTGCGACTTGAGCGTACCGGGCGCGCGCACGAGACCATCACGCCTCACCGGCACCGGATTACCAACGAGCTCGCTGATGCGCTCGCGCGAGACGCCGCCTGGACGCAGGATCACGGGCTCGGCGCCAGTGCAGTCCACGATCGTCGACTCCACGCCCACCGAGCACAGCCCGTCGTCGAGCACGACGTCGACCTCACCGCCGAGGTCGGCGCGCACATCTTCGGCCTTCGTTGGACTCACGCGTCCGAAACGGTTCGCCGACGGCGCCGCGATCCCACCTCCGAATGCGCGGAGTAGTGCGAGAGCCACGGGCTGGTCCGGCACCCGCACCCCGACCGTGTCGCCGCCGCCGGTGACGGCATCGGGAACGCCCGCGGCGCGCCGCACGACGATCGTGAGCGGCCCGGGCCACAACGCGTCCGCCAGCCGCCGCGCCGCCCGCGGGACGTCTAGGGCCCACTGCTCGAGCAGCTCGGGCGCCGCGACGTGGACGATCACCGGGTGCTCGCGCGGCCGGCTCTTGACTGCGTATAGGCGCGCGAGCGCGTCGACGTTGGTCGCGTCGGCACCGAGCCCGTAAACGGTCTCGGTGGGGAAAGCCACCAGGCCGCCGCGGCGGAGCGCCTCGACGGCGCGGGCAATGTCGGCGTTGGTCGCCACTGGACCACCATTGTCCCTCAACTGTGGCCTTGAAGGGGCCAGGGTGACATCAGGCACGGTGCAGAGCTTCGGCTCGCGCGTCCCGACTACCAGTAGTTGATCCGGGTCGCCCGCTCGGTGGCGACGTCGATGTCGTCGGTCCATGCGCCCGACGACAGGTACTTCCATCCCGCGTCGGGGATCAGCGTGACGATCGTTCCCTCGTCCATCGTCGCCGCCATCTTCGCCGCGCCGGCCACGACGGCCCCGGACGAGATGCCGGCGAAAATCCCGCACTCGTCGAGCAACCGGCGCGTCGACTCGATCGACTCGCGTGGGCGAACGATGAATTTCCGGTCCAAGACCTCCGGATCGAAGATCGGCGGCACGAACCCGTCGTCCAGCGAGCGCAGGCCTTGCACGAGCTCGCCCGCCGGTGGCTCGACGGCGACGATGCGCACGCCCGGCTTGTGCTCCTTGAGGTACCTCCCGACGCCCATGAGCGTGCCGCTCGTCCCGAGGCCGGCGACGAACACGTCGACCTCGGGGCAGTCGCGCAGGATCTCAGGGCCGGTCGTCGAGTAATGCGCGTCCGGGTTGGCGGGGTTGCCGTACTGGAACAGCAAAACGAGCGACGGATCGTCAGCCGCGAGCTTCTCGGCCACGCGGATCGCGCCGTTGCTGCCCTCCTCCCCCGGTGACCGGATCACCTCGGCTCCGAAGATCTCCAGGAGCTGACGGCGTTCCTCGGAGACGTTCTCGGGCAGGACGACGCGCAGGCGGTAGCCCTTTATCTTGGCGACGAGCGCGAGGCCGATGCCGGTGTTCCCCGACGACGGCTCGAGGATAGTTTCGCCCGGCTTGAGCACGCCCTCACGCTCGGCGGCGTTCACCATCCACAGCGCGATCCGATCCTTCATCGAGCCGCCCGGGTTCAGCCCTTCCAGCTTGGCGTAGATACGCACGGCAGGGTTCGGCGACAGCGCGTGTATGCCGACGAGTGGCGTGTTGCCGATGAGGTCGAGGATCGACTCGTACCGGGCCATCAGGCCCTGCCTATCCCCCGGCGACCGCGGGAAGGATCGAAACGACGTCGCCGTCGGTCAGCTTCGTGTCGAGCTGGTCGAGGTACCGGATGTCGTCGTCGTTGCGGTACACGTTGACGAACTTGCGGAGGACTCCGGACTCGTCGACGAGCTGCTCGGAGATCCCCGGGTAGCGGACCGCCAGCTCGGCGAACACCTCGCCCACCGTGCCCTCCGGGACCGTGACCGACGTGGCGCCCCCGGCGAGCGGGCGCAGCTGTGTCGGCAAACGGACTTCGACGGGCACGACCCGAGTCTACAAGTCCGACCTGCGGGGTCGGGATTGCCTTCGCGTCACGAGACGACCACCTGGCACTCGGCGATGTCGCCGTCGCGGATGCGGTAGGCGCGCAACACCGGCTCGGCGTCGCGCAGGCTCACGAGCACATAGACCCACTCGGGATACCACGCGGCCTGCGCGACGTCCGTCGCCGACGGGTACGCGTCGGTGTGCGTGTGGCTGTGCCAGCAGCCGACGATCTCTTCGCCCCGTCGCTCAGCCGCCCGCATGGCCGCGATCTGGTCGCGTCCGTCGATCCGGTAGCTGAGCGCGGATGCGTCCTCGTTGCGGCACGGTCGCACTTCGGTCACGACACCCGACGGCTCCCCGTCGGAAACCGGGCCGATGAGCAGCCCGCACGCCTCGTCGGGCAGCCCGTCGTAACAGTGCCCGACGATGGCGCGGTACTGCTCCTCCGTGAGCCGGAGGGTCGGTGCCGCGAAGCCCATCGGGCGTCAGCGGGGCGAAGCGCCGGCGTCGCGGATGGCCCGCCACACCCGCTCGGAGGTGAGCGGCATGTCGAGATGGCGGATCCCGTAGATCGACAGCGCATCGACCACCGCGTTCTGCGCCGCCGGTGTCGACCCAATCGTGCCCGCCTCGCCGATGCCCTTGGCGCCAAGCGGGTTCAGCGGCGTCGGCGTCTCGGTGTTCGACGCCTCGAAGCTCGGGAGCTCGGCCGCGCTCGGCATCGCGTAGTCCATGAGGTTGGCCGTTTGTGGGTTGCCGTCCTCGTCGTACGCGACACCCTCGTACAGCGCCTGGGCCACGCCCTGTGCGATGCCGCCGTGTTGCTGCCCGCGGACGAGGAGCGGGTTGATGACGCGGCCGCAGTCGTCGACGGCCACGTGGCGCAGGAGCTCGACGCGACCCGTCTCGGTGTCGACCTCGACCACTGCGATGTGGGCGCCGAAGGGATAGGTGGCCTCTCCCTGGTTGTAGTCGAGCTCGGCGCGCAGGCCCTCCTCGAAGTCGGGCGGACGTTTGGCTTCGTCGGACGCGGCCAGAGCGAGCTCTGCCCACGAAAGGGCTGTCGCAGGAGCGCCGACCACGCCGACCCGGCCGTCGTCGTGCAGGACGACGTCGGCGACGTCGGCCTCGAGCAGGTGCGCTGCCAGCCGCTTGGCCTTGTCGAGCACGAGCTCGCTCGTCTTGTGCAGTGCGCTGCCGCCGATCTGGAGCGAGCGTGATCCCATCGTGCCCATCCCGCGTGGGACGAGCGCGGTGTCGGATTGCACGACGCGCACGTTGTCGATCGGCACCCCGAGCAACTCGGCGACGATCATCTTGAACGCGGTCTCCAGACCTTGTCCGTGCGCCGATGTCCCTACGGTCGCCGTGACGGTGCCGTCGGTGTGGACCTCCACCGCGCCGTACTCCTGAAAGAGTCCGCCCGCGGTCACCTCCGTGTAGACCGAGACGCCGATCCCGAGCTGCTTCACGTCGCCGCGCTCACGCCGCTCCGTCTGGTCGCGTCGCAGCTCCTCGTACCCCGCCACGCGACACGCCTCGTCGAGAGCCTTGGCGTAGTCCGCCGAGTCGTAGTTGGCGCCGGTCACCGTGGTGAGCGGGAACTCCTCGGGACGGAGGAAGTTCTGCTTGCGAAGGTCGACCGGATCCCGGCCCAACTCCAGGGCGGCCATGTCGACGATGCGCTCGAGGAGCGCGGCCGCCTCGGGACGGCCGGCGCCCCGGTACGCGCTCGTCGGCGTCGTGTTCGTGATCGCGCTCTTCGAGTTCATCTCGATCTTCGGGATGCGGTAGACGCCCTGACTCATCGACCGGGTCAGGTACGGAAGGAACGAGCCGATCCCGGGATACGCGCCGCCGTCGCACACGATCCGTCCCTGCAGGCCCGTGAAGGTGCCGTCGCGCTTGAGGCCGAGCTCGATGTACTGGATCTGCCCGCGGCCGTGCGTCATCGCCGTCATGTTCTCCGAGCGGGTCTCCGCCCACTTCAACGGTCGCCCGAGTTTGCGGGCCGCCGTGGCGACGATCGCGAACTCCGGGTACATGCCCGCCTTGGCGCCGAAGCCTCCGCCGACGGCCGCCGCGATCACGCGCACCTGCGCCTCGTCCAGTCCCACGACGCCGGCGAGCGGGTCGCGCACACCGTGCGGGTTCTGCGTGGGGGCGTGCACCGTGAGCCCGTCGTCGGCCTCGAGCTGGACGAGGATGCCGTTCGGCTCCATCGGTACCGGCGCCAGGCGCTGGTTGACGAAGCGCCCCTGCACGACGACGTCGGCGTCGTCGAGGATCGCCGGATCGTTGCCGAAGTTGAACTCGATGGCGAGGTTCGACCCGTGCTCGGGGAAGACGAGGGGCGCGTCGTCGGAGAGCGCGGCCTCGGGGTCGATCACGGTGGGCAGCGCGTCGTAGTCGACGATGACCATCTCGGCGGCGTCGACGGCCTGCGCCCGCGTCTCGGCGATGACGACGGCCACCATGTCGCCGACGAAGCGAACGACCTCCCGCGCCAGCGGCGGGCGCGCCACCGCCGCCGGGACCATGGCGAATCCCAGCACCGGCTCGAGGCCGAGGTCGTCGGCCGTGTACACCGCGACGACGCCGGGCATGGCGGCGGCTTCGCTCGTGTCGATCAACTCGACGCGCGCGTGCGCCATCGTCGACCGCACGAACGCGACGTGGAGGAGACCCTCGACCTCGAGGTCGTCGAAGTACTCGGCGTCCCCGCGCAGGATGCGGGGGTCCTCGGTGCGCTTGACCGGGTTGCCGAGAATCGAGCCGGAGGTGGTCATGAATACTCCTGTCGCCGTCGCAAAGCTCCGGCTTTGCGAAATCTATACAGTCCGGGCGTGGGCCGTCGCGGCGACGCCGTCGCCATCCGTAATCGACGCGCCCGGTACGACTACCACGTGCTCGAGTCCTTCGAGTGTGGGATCGTCCTGGCGGGATCGGAGGTGAAGTCGATCCGTGACGGGCGCGCCAACCTCCAGGACGCGTACGCCCGCGTCGAGGAGGGCGAGGTATGGCTCCACGGCATGCACATCGCGCCGTACGAGTTCTCCCGGGCCGAGCTCGAGCCGACGCGGCGACGGAAGCTGCTCCTGCACCGCAAGCAGATCGAGACCCTGACTCGCGCCACGGGCGAGAAGGGGGTGACCCTGGTTCCGTTGCGCGTCTACTTCAAGGACGGACGGGCGAAGGTCGAGCTGGCGGTGGCCAAGGGGAAGCGCGCCCACGACAAGCGACGCGCGATCGCCGAGCGTGATGCCAAGCGGGAGACCGAGCGGGCGATGAAGGGGCTGCGCGACTGAGGTCAGCCGCCGGGTGCCGTCGCCGCCCCGCGAGCCCGTTCGAGATCGGTCGGGGTGACGATACCGACGAGCTGGTCGCCGTCGAAGACGAGGATCGACTGGGATGGTCCGCGCGCCGGTCGCACGGCAACGTCGGAGAGCTTGTCGTCACGCCGCGCGGTCCGGACCAGCGGGAGCTGCACCGTGTAATCGGAGACGCGGCGAGTCGCAGCCTCGGACGGCGGAACCGTCCTCAACTGGTCGACGTTCGCCAATCCGGCGATACCTCCGTCGTACCGCTCTACGGGCACGACCCGGTCGTGTAGGCGCGGCGCGTCGTCACGGAGGAACTCGTCGACGGTGAGCCAACCACGCGCCCGCGGCGGATTGGCTGTCATCACGTCGCGAACCCGCACGTCGCCGAACGCACGTCGGCTGCGCGCGATCTCCCCCTCGGCCCGTGCCGCGCTGATCACGAACCAGCCGATCAGCGCCGTCCACAGTCCCCCGAAGCCGAGGCCGACGAGCCATCCGAGCGCGCCGACGCCGACGAGCACCCAACCGAAGACCACACCGACCTGGGCCGCAGTCGCCATGGCGCGGTCGCGGTCGCCGTGAACGAACCACAGCACGGACGCGAGAATGCGACCGCCGTCGAGCGGCGCGGCGGGAATGAGGTTGAAGGCGGCGAGAACGGCGTTGATGAGAGCGAGCCAGCCCAGCGCCGAGCCGAGCAGCCCGGGTCCGCCGAGCGCGCTGATGGTGGCGGCGCCCACGCCGAACACGCCCGCGAGCACGAGGCTCGTCGCGGGTCCGGCGGCGGCGATGAGGAACTCGGCCCGCGGGGTCGGCGCCTCGCCGCCCAGCCGGGCAACGCCGCCGAGCATCCAGAGCGTGATGCCGTCGACGCGGATGCCGTGACGGCGCGCCACGACCGAATGGGACAGCTCGTGGGCGAGCACGGAAGCGAAGAAGATGGCGGCGGTCAGGATGCCGACGACCCAGTACGACCCGACGGGCTCGCCCGGAAACTCCATCGGGTAGCGGTCACCGGCAAGGCTCACGGTGAGCAGGGCGGCAATGACGAGCAGTGTCCAGTCGATCGCGACCGGGATCCCGAGGATCCGTCCGAGGCGAATGCCGCTGCGTCCCATCATGAGTAAGAACGTCGGCCGGAACCGTCGTGTTCCGGACTACCTCCCGAAACCTCCCCGGTAGAATGAGTCAATACACCAAGGGGGTGACTGGCTTCGATTCTGAGGATCAAAGCGGGTGAAGCGAGCCGACGTCCCCGGATCGTCGTAAAAGAGCCGGGAACACCAACAAATGCCGAGGACAAGAACCTCGCACTCGCTGCCTAAGAACTAGGTAGCGCGTCCGTTCCGGCCCAGCCGCTCGGCCGGACAGCGGGCGTCATGCAGAGCGGCTCACCGCCGGGACGGGCCTCGCGGCCCGGCGGGACACCACAGCGAGGCTGGGGTCGCCGTAGGCCGCCGGTGAGCGGTGGTGGCCCGAGAACTCCTCACCGGCTGCGCTCGGAGAAGCCCCGCCGAGAGCTCGGAAGACGCGGGTTCGATTCCCGCCACCTCCACCACAACGGCAACCGCTCGAGTGCCTCAGGTGACGGCGCCGAGCGCCAGGTCGGCCGCGACCACGACGTCGCGCGTCGTTTCCCTGAGGGCGTACGCAGTCGCGAGATCAGGAAGTCCCTGCCCGAATGGGGGAACGTCGACCACGGTCTCGAGCACGCCGGGCTCGGCGAAGTCCAGGCGTGCCCCGGCGCGACGAAGTACCGCCCGCATGGCCGCGTTATCGGAGAGCAACCGAGCCCGAAAGCGCCGGACGCCGTTCACTCGCGCCGCGACGGTGAGCGCCCCCAACAGCAGCGTCCCGAGCCCCCGGCCCTGGTAGTCGTCGATGACGGCGAACGCCACCTCGGCGGTATCCGGGGCGTCACGCTCGCGGATGTAGCGCGCGGATGCGACGCCGGCTTCATCGGCGGCGAGAACCGCCCAGGCGAAGTGATCGACGTAATCGACGTCGATCAGGTACTCGATGACCTTGTTGCTGAGTGGCGGCGCGCTGAAAAAGCGCCGGTAGTGCGACTCGCGGGAGAACCCCGGTTGAGTGTCGGCGAGTTTCCCCCGGTCGGTCGGAAGCACGGGTCGGATCCACAGCCGGGTCCCATCGTGCAGCCTGACCTCGACCGGGCGGGTGTTCGCGGCCAGACGCTGCCGCGCCGTGCGCGCGATCCGCTCGGCCACGCCCGGTACGTGGAGGAGCGTCATGAACGCGCGCGCGTCGCCGGCATAACCGGTGAGGGGGCCGCTGGCGATGACGGTGGCCGAGCGCGGCGCCGCCCGCAGGACACTCAGCTCCCCGACGATGGAGCCCGGCCCGACCGCGCCAACCTGGTGTTCCCCGTCGCCGTCGTCGCGGACGACGACGGCGTCTCCCGTGACAACGAGGAGGAACGAGTCTGCGACTTCGCCTTGCCGAGCAATCACCGCGCCCGTCGGCGACGCAACCGGCGACAACTCGGATGCGAGCCCGGCGAGGTCAGGCTCACTCGAACCGCGGAACAGCTCGAGACCCGAGAGATCGGCGACCACGGCGCCTGTGTCCACGCGCTCAGTTCAGCGCGCCGGCACCTGCGCCGCATTCCCAGGCCGCGGTCCTAACCTCGACCTCGTGAACCACTTCGTCTTCAAGCTCCTCCCGCCCCGACCGACGTTTGCCGCCGACATGAACGACGCCGAGGCAGCCACCATGGGAGACCACGCCGACTACTGGCAGAGGCTGTTCGGTGAAGGCCAGGTCGTGGTCTACGGCCCGGTCAGTGATCCGTCGGGCACGTGGGGTCTGGCCGTCGTCGAAGCCGAGACCGAGGATGCGGTCCGAGCCATCGCCGCCAAGGACCCGGCCGTGCAGTCCGGCACGTGCACTTTCGACGTCTTCCCTATGGCGGCGGCGATCGTCCGCTCGTAGGAGGCAACTGTCGATTCGGCGGGCTCCTGTTCGTCGTAGTGATGAACCGTGACGACAAGGGAGGAGTCATGCGATTACGCAATGTTGATCTGCACCGACGAGCGCGTCGAGGTGGCCAGGAGCCCAGAGGAGGACGGGGCCCTGTTGGCCGAGTACGGCGCCTTCGGTGAGGAGATGGGTCGGCGCGGGGTGCTGCAAGGTGGCGAGCGCCTGCGGCCCACGACCGACGCCACGACGGTCCGGGTGCGCGACGGCGAGGTCCTGACCTCCGACGGTCCGTTCGCCGAGACCAAGGAGCAGATCGGCGGGTTCTACCTCGTCGACTGCAAGGACCTCGACGAGGCCATCGAGGTCGCCTCCAAGATCCCGAGCGCCAAGGAGGGGACGATCGAAGTGAGGCCGATCTGGGAGATGTAGCCGCCAACGTCCAGGTTGCGGTCGCCGATGCCTTCCGCGACGAGTGGGGACGGGTCGTCGCCACGCTGATCAGGACGACAGGCGACTGGGACCTTGCCGAGGAATGCGCGCAGGACGCCTTCGCGCTGGCGCTCGAGCGGTGGCAGCGCGACGGCGTTCCGCGCAATCCGGGCGGCTGGCTCACGACGGCGGCGCGCAACCGTGCCATCGACCGGCTGCGGCGCACCGCCAAAGGTGCCGACAAGTTGCAGGAGGCCGCGGTGCTTTCCGCCGATGAGTCTGGCGACGCTCGCGAGACGGGCACCGGCGACGATCGGCTCCGTCTCATCTTCACGTGCTGTCACCCTGCGCTGTCTCTGGACGCGCAGGTCGCGCTCACGCTCCGAACGCTTGCCGGCCTGACGACCCCCGAGATCGCTCGGGCGTTCCTGGTTCCCGAGGCGACGATGGCGCAGCGTCTGGTGCGCGCGAAGCGCAAGATTCGCAACGCCGGCATCCCGTACCGCGTGCCGCCGGACCACTTGCTGCCGGAGCGGACGGGCGCGGTGCTGGCGGTCCTGTACCTGCTGTTCAACGAGGGCTACGCGGCAACCGAAGGCGCCGATCTCGTGCGTCAGGGGCTGTGCGCCGACGCGATCCGCCTGGCCCGCACCCTCGTGCAGCTGATGCCCGACGAGCCCGAGGCGCTCGGCCTGCTCGCGCTCATGCTGTTGCACCACGCGCGCCGTGAAGGTCGTGTCGACGACGCCGGCGACCTCGTGCCCCTCGAAGAGCAGGAGAGGACCCGCTGGGACCGAGCGATGATCGACGAGGGGCTGGAACTTCTCGACCGGGCTCTCCGGCGTGGCCGGCCTGGCGTATACCAGGTGCAGGCCGCGATCGCCGCCTGCCATGCGACCGCGAGCGACGCGCACGCGACCGACTGGGCTGAGATCGCCGTTCTCTACGGCGAATTGGCACGCATGACGCCCTCGCCGGTCGTGGAGCTGAACCGGGCGGTGGCAGTCGCGATGTCCGAGGGTCCCGAAGCGGGCTTGCGGCTGGTCGACGAGCTGGACGCATCAGGGGCGCTGCGCGGCTACCACCTCCTTCCCGCGACCCGCGCCGATCTGCTCCGCCGCCTCAATCGTCCCGCCGACGCGGCCGTCGCTTATCAGGACGCACTCGAGCTCGCGACCACCGACGCCGAGCGCCGTTACATCACGCGCCGGCTGGCGGAAACCACTCAAACCAACTGACCCGTCCGCTTACCGGCGCGCGTCCTCCGCGAGCTCGGACGGGCCAACCCGCTTCTGGAGCCACTCGTTCAATGGCTGCGAGGTGCGCAGGAACTGGACGACCCGGTCCTTCGCCTTGCGTGTGCCCAGCCACGCGCCGACCGGCCATTGCTTCCAGCTGACGAGTCCTTTGCACCGAAGCAGGTCGATGCGCGGGTGGTCCTTCGGGTAGCCCTTAGGCGCCGTCTTCAGCTCGCCGTGCCCGGTGACTTCGATGCCGCGCTTGCGGATCTTGGCGACGATGTCGACGAGCTCCCGACCTTTGCGCTCGTCCGCCACCGCTCGCCGGAACCGGTCGAGCTGATCGGGCGCCATCACGTACATCCCACAGCCGGCACCGAGCGCGTCCGCGGAGAACTGGATGTAGCCGCCGCGCGCGAGTGTGGCCGCGATCGCCGTCTTGTACGGTGACTTGTCCTTGCTGAAGCGCACGTCACGGTAGGGACGGAAGATCCGGCCCTCTCCGAATTCGGGCTCGAGCTCGATGAGCAGCTCGTCCATCGGCCCGCGCACCTTCTCCTCGTAGACGGCCTTGTTCTCCTGCCAGTAGGTCTTGGAGTTGTCGGCTTCGAGGCCCTCGTAGAACTCCACTGCCTCGACCCGCCAGCCTCGGAACGCCATCGACTGCTCCTTTTGTCGCCGTCGCAAGCTCCGGCTATGCGGCGACGGTCGGCAAAGCCGCCGTCGCCGCGCAGGCTACTTAGGCAGGCGGTCGAGGACAGCCCGTCCGCGGGGTGAGAGGCGGTACCCGACCTCGAGGCTCTCGGTGAGACCGAGCTCCTTCAGCTTTCGTACGTCGCGTTTGAACGCCAGGGTCTCCTGACCCATGACCGGCGCGAGGTCGCCGGCCCGAACGGCGGGGCGATCGCGTATCAGCCGCAGCACCGGCATCGTCCACGGACCATGGCGGCTGGCGTCGTCGAGCCGCTCGAGACGACGCCGCACCTCGGCCAGCTCGTCGTCCGTCGGCGAGCCGGCGCGCCGCAGCGCCGCACGAGGATCAGGACCGGCGAGATGCAGTTCGACCCGGTACACGGACCCATCGGCGCGCGATGCAAGCTCGTCCAGTAAGTCGGCGCGTGACAAGAACCCGGCGCGACGCGCCTCCTTCTCGGTGACGGCGGCGATGTCCACCTCGTCGACGGCGTCGACGGCGAGGACGCCGATCGCCGTCCGCAGCTGACTCCCCACCCGAACGCGCGGTCGCACCCAACGCCGGAAGGCGAGGCTGATCGTCCCGTCGGCGATGTCGTCGAGGACGTGCCGCTTGAACAACACCTACGCGCGCACCTCGGTCAGGCCCCCTTCGCTCTGCTCATAGCCCTTGCCGGGCTGCATGAACCCCCACTCGTAGCCCTCGGGATCGGTGACGCTGTACGCCCGTACCCCGTAGGGCTTGTCCTCGGGTGCCGGCGCGTCGACCCCTGCTGCCTTGACCCGCGCGTGGTGGGCGTCGACATCGTCGACCCAGATCAGCGTGAGCTGCTCGGGCCCTCGTCCCTTCTCCTCCCAATAACCGGGATCGCGACCCGAGATCCAGAGCTGGGCGTCGCCGACGAGCATCTCGGCTTCTCGCACCTGGCCGTCGCCGTCGACATATCGGGAGATCTCCCTGAACCCGAACACGCGCGCCAACCAATCGAGACTCCCCGCTGCGTCCTCGTAGTGCATGTAGGGCGTGATGCCACCGAACTTCACCATCTCGTCTCCTTGTCCATGTGCTCTTCGAACCAGCGCAGCGTGGTCTGCCAGCCGTACATCCTCTTCTGCGCCGCGACGTCGGGCGGAAGTTGGTCGAGACCGCGGTGCTCGAGCGTCACCCGGGTGCCGCCGCCGGCGGCTTCGAAGCGCACCTCGACCTCGGTGAGCGGATCGGGCGGCGCGCTCGAGACGAGGTCGGCGAACACGAGGCGAGCGCCGGGCTCCCAGACGAGCACCTCGCCGAACGCGAAGCCCTCGCCGGTCGCGCGATCGTGCACTTCGAGCAACCGCCCGCCGACATACGGCTCGAACCGGATGCCCACGGCGCGATCGGGATGCCTCCAGCTGTAGGGACCGCGCTGGTACCAGCTGTCGATCTCTTTTGTAAACACCTCGAACGCGGTGTCGGGATCCACCGCTACGTCAATGCTGACGGTGACGCTGTCGGTCCCACTCACGAGCGCTGGCCCTTCCGTGTGCGCTCGACGTGCTTCTTGAAGGCGCCGAGCTGCTCACCCCAGAACGCCTCGACCTGATCGAGCCATGCCTGCAGCGCGACGAACGGCTCGGGGCGCAGCTTGTAGACGCGTAAGCGTGCGTCGTCGTCGACGCCCGCGGCCTCGACCAAACCGCTCGCACGGAGCACGCGGAGGTGCCGGCTCATCACCGGCGCGCTCGTCTCTGCCCTGGCCGCGAGCTCTCCGGCCCGTCGCGGCCCGTCGCGCAGCAGGTCGATGACCTGCCGCCGTGTCGGGTCGGCCAGCGCCGCCAGCGTCGCATCGAGCTCGTTCATGTTCGGCTCGGCGATCGCCTAGCGCGGTCGGTGCCGGGTCCCGGCGCCGCGCGTGATGTGCAGCGTGGCGCCCGGCGTGTGAACGATCGCGGAGTGCCACACACCGCGCGGCACGATGCACGTGGCGCCGGGCCGCAGCTCGATCACCCGCTCGCCCTCACCGTCTTCGAGCACGACGTCGATCGCGCCCGACAACAGGCACACGATCTCGTCGCCCGCAGGATGCATCTCCCAAACGCCCCAGTCGGCGGCGTTGTGAAACGTGCCGACGAGCCGTCCGCCACGCAGCCCAGGGCGGCTCTCGATGTTGTCCCAGAAGTCCTCGCCGACCTCGATGGCCACCGCGGAGGGTCCGTCTTCGAGCTGCACGTAGGTCTGGGCGAGGTCGAAGGCGCCGTCCGCCCGTTGCTCCGTCGTGTTCATCTGTGGCCCTCCCGCTCGTTGTTGCGTCGATGTTGTTGCATCTACGTGTAACTATTTCCTATCACGTGAAGGACCTGCGCGCAAGCCCGGGTGCGGGCGCGGGGCATGATCGAAACGTGAGCGATTCGCTCCGGGGTCGGCTACTCGTCGCCACGCCCACGCTGTACGACCCCAACTTCTTCCGCGCGGTCGTGCTCGTGCTCGAGCACGGCGAGGACGGCGCGATCGGCGTTGTGCTGAACCGGCCGAGCGATACCCCTGTCGGTGAGACGCTGCCCGACTGGGACCCGGTGGCGTCGGGCCCCGGCGTCGTCTTCGTCGGAGGCCCCGTCTCCCCCGACGCAGCCATCGGGCTCGCCCGCTCCGACACACCCGAGGGCGCCGATGGCTGGGCACCCCTGTTCGGCCACCTGGGAACCGTCGACCTCGGCCGGGCGCCGGTTGCGCTGCCCGTCGTGGTCCAGAACCTGCGCGTGTTCGCCGGTTACGCGGGGTGGTCCGGCGGTCAGCTCGACGGCGAGGTTGACTCGGGCGGATGGTTCGTCCTCGACCCCGCGGCGGACGACGTGTTCACCTCCGCGCCCCGCGCCCTGTGGGCGTCCATCCTGCGACGCCAGGGGGGCCGGCTCGCGATGTTCGCCACGGCGCCGGCGCATCCTTCGCTGAACTGATGACGATGACCCGTTTCGTCGTCGACGGTATGAACGTGATCGGCGCCCAGGCCGACGGATGGTGGCGCGACCCCGACGCCGCGGTGCGGCGACTGCTCGCCCGCCTGCAACACGCCGCCCGCCGCTCCGGTGACGAGATCAGCCTCGTGCTCGACGGCCGTCCTCTCGCCGACCTTCCGGAGGGCATGCACCGTGGTGTGACAGTGCATTACGCGCGCCGCCCCGGCCGCGACGCCGCCGACGACCGCATCGTCGAGCTCGTCGAGACCGACGACGCGGGCGAGCTGCGCGTGGTCACATCGGACCGCGCCCTCGCGGATCGCGTGACCGAGAGCGGCGCGACAACGGAAGGCGCAGGCTCGTTCCTCCGCCGCCTTCAGCGGCTCGGCGCCTGACCTGGTGTTCGCCGCCAGCCGCTGATCAGCCGCCGGCCAGCGGCAGGCAGGCTTGCTCGTCCTGGAAGAAGCCCACGCGGAAGGCCTCCATCCGCTCGAACGCTGTCCCGCGCGTCGCCTCTTTCGCCCCGGCGGGATCGCCGAACACGAGGAACGCCTGCACGACCTCGTCGAGGTCTCCGGGAGAGAGCGCGAACGAAGCCTGGCGCGTCTCGGGAAGGCCGCGCGCTTGGACGGTGCCCTCCTGGTCGACGGGGACGCTGCCCACCCACGCGCCGGTGAAGCAGTCGGCCTGCAAGCCGACCGGCTTGCTCTCCCCCGTGATGGCGAGGCGGGACTGCATCGCCGAGGCCCACGCGTTCCCGATGAGGGTCGCGACACCGAAGTCGCCGATGTCGTTATAGACGCCCCGGATGAGGTCACGGTCGTACGCGACGAAGTCTTCGTCTGCGCAAAAGAAGACCGAGTCCTTGTAGTCGCTGGCCTTGAAGTTGAGGCTCGGGCACTTCGGCAGCGACTTCTTGTCCTTCGGGTTGTACGAGATCACGTCGCTCACGCTCTTGTACGCCTCTCCCCCGAAGGTGAACTGCGCCCAGTACAGATCGAGGTCCTCCTTGGTCGTCGGCAGGACCTGCCGGAAGGGCAGGTCGCCGCCTTGGATGACGTCCTGGGCGCTGGTGAACGGCAGCTCGACGATCGTCGGCGGGTTCTCGGTGAACTGGGCGCAGCGCGCCGCGCCCCCCTCGACCCCTTGCTGGAACGCGTTCACCCGGTCGAACCCCGACCCGTGCGCGCCCTTCTGGGTCGGGTCACCACCCGGCGGGTCACGGAACTCGAGCATGCCCGCCAGACCGCGGTCGAGATCGCCGGGGGCAAGATCGATCCTCGTACTCCCGCCGCTCTCGACACTGGCGACCCACGCGCCGGCGAAGCAGTCGGCTTGTTGCTCCGACAACACGGTGGCCGGGAACTGCGTGCCGGTCTGGTCCTGGATCACGTGGCCCCACTCGTGCGCCAGAACCTGTGCCAGCGTGAACGAAGTACCGAACTTCTTGTACAGGCGCGGGAAGAGGTCGCCGTTGTCGTAGTTCACGGTGCCATCGAGCCGGCAGAAGAACGCGTTTCCCCGAAAGTCCTTGTACGTCCGGCCCGTCGCCCGAGCGCACTCCGTAACCCTCTTCATGTTGGTGGCCGCGTCGTACGAGTGGATCTTGCTGTTCGGGATCCGCTCGTACTGCTTGCCGTAGACCGCCGGCATCTCCGTCTCCCAGAAGTCCTGGATGTCGGCGATCGCCGTCTTGAGGTCCTTGTCGTACGGCTTTGCTGCGGGCCGTTGCGCCACCGCCGTGCCGATCCCCGCCCCGCTGACCGCCGCAACCACTAGCGCGCTGACGAACAGCGCCCCCCATCTCCCGAGCACCCGGAACCCCTCTCTCGCTCCCGCCCGCTACCGGGGAAGGGCCGCCAGTCTGGCAAATCGGCGGAGGTCCCGCGAACAGCGGCTTGCTGTACTGGGGTCATGGCCGATCCGTTGCCGGTCGTCGTCGAACGCGGTGACCTCGACGAGCTCGTCCGTCTCGTCGACACCCTTTGCGGGTCCCGCGAGTGGGATCGCGTCGTGGAGCTGCGCGATCGGTGCGTCCACGCGATCGAACGGGGGCGGCAGCTCTGGCCGGTCGCGGCCCACGCCGAATATCGCCTCGCGCTCGAGGCACCCGGTCGCTGGGCGGCGCGAATGCTCGTCGAAGGCGCCGGTCGTTTCGCGCCCGGACCACTGCCCGAAGTGGCGGCGTCGACGCACGAGTGGACCGAGCTCGCGCCGCATGTCTCGCCCGGACCACTGGCGGTGGTGACAGCACACGAGCGCGTCGTCCGCGGTGAGGACCTCACCGGCGAGTCGCTGGCCGGCCCGGCGGTGCTCGATCTTCCGCTGCGCTTGGCCGAATGGGAGCCCGACTACTTCCTCGCGCAGTATCGCCCCGACGGAGCCGACTTCCCCGGGCCGTCGCCCGCCGCGCTCCACCGCGTCGACGTCCCGTCGCGCGCGCCTGACGGAACGCGTGACGCGGCGACCGAGGCGCTTGTTGACGCGGTACGCCCCTGGACCGAGGGCTCGGAAGGGCGCGCCGAGGCGATCACGGTCCGCGGCGACGCCCTCGACGCGATCGCTGCGCTCGGACGCGATCGAGTGCGGATGGTGGAGCTCGATCTCGCCGCTGCCCTGCGCGTGCTGGCCTGGGCCGGCGCGAGCGGCGGCGCGCACGCGCGCCGTCCGGGCGCCGCCGCAGGACGCTTCGCCGCGTGGTGGGCGGGCGCCGCGCTCACCGGGCTCCTCGACCGGTGGCCGGTCGACGCCGACGAGCTCGGAGACGCTCTGACGGGGTTGGCGTGGTACGCCTGGGACGGCGGCGGGCCCGCGACCGGCTGGCGACTCCACCTCGCGATCGAGGACCGCGGCTCGACACGCGCCTGGGCGGTCGCCGCCGTCGACCTCGGGTGACCACGCCGAACGCGGCCCTAGATTGTGCCCGTGGACGCACTTCGATTCTTCGGGCTCGCGCGCACCGAGGATCCCGACGTGTGGCAGCTGCCGGTGGTCCCCGAGCTGTGCTCGGGACGAGGCACGCTGTTCGGCGGTTGCGGCCTCGGCGCCGCCATCGAGGCGCTCGAGCGCACGACCAGCCGACCACTGGTGTGGGCGAGCGCGCAGTACCTGTCGTACGCGCGGCCGCCGTCGATCGTCGAGATCGACATCACCGAGATCGTCCGCGGTCATCGCTCGTCGCAGGCGCGCGCGGTCGCCCGCGTTGACGGCGAGGAGATCTTCACCGTGAACGCCGCGCTCGGTTCCCGCGACTTCCCGCTCTCGGGATCCTGGGCTGTCCGGCCCGACGTGCCACCGCCCGACGCGAGCCCGCCCCGCGAGACGCTGCCGCGCCACCGCGGGACGATCATGGACCGCCTCGAGATGCGCATTGCCGCCGGGCGCCCCATCCACGATCTGCCCGGCCCGCCCGGTGACGGCCGCGCCGCGCTGTGGGTGCATCTCCCGTCTCTCGAGATGTCGGCGGCGGCGCTCGCGATCGTCGGTGACTTCGTCCCGTTCGGGGTCGGCCAGGCACTGGGCGAGCGCGCAGGCGGCAACAGCCTCGACAACACGCTGCGGGTCGTGACCCGCCAGGCGACCGAGTGGGTCCTGGCCGACGTGCGCGTGCATGCAATCGCGGGGGGATTCGCGCACGGACTGGTGCATCTGTGGGCCGAGGACGGCACGCTGCTCGGCACGGCGAGCCAGTCGGCGATCGTGCGCAAGCACCGTGACTGGGAGGAGGATGACGCGGCCGGCGAACGCGACTTCGAGCCCCGACTGGAGGGAGGCAACGCATGAGCGTCCCGCAGCGTCACGGCATCACCGTGCCGTTCGAGGGGGTTCCGCTGCACGCGCACCGCGAGTGGTTCGAGGAGATCGCGGCGCTCGGGTACACGGACCTGTGGTCGGCCGAGTCGGGCGGTGCCGATGCGTTCACCCCCCTCGCGCTGGCGGCGGCATGGACCCCGTCGCTGCGCCTCGGCACCGCGATCGTGCCCGCCTTCACCCGCGGCGCGGCGACGCTCGCCGAGACCGTTGCGAGCATGGTGCAGGCCGCGCCTGGACGCTTCGCGCTCGGGATCGGGACGTCCTCGAACGTGATCGTCGAGAACTGGAACGGCATCCCGTTCGACGAGCCGTACCGGCGCGTCCGGGACACGATCCGGTTCCTCCGTGCATCGCTCGCAGGCGAGAAGGTCACGCAGGAGTACGACACGTTCAGCGTGAAGGGCTTCCGCCTCGGCATCCGCATCGACGAGATGCCGCCCATCCTCGTGGCCGCGCTCCGCCCCGGCATGCTGCGCCTCGCCGGTCGCGAGGGCGACGGCGCCATCATCAACTGGCTGTCGGCGGACGACGTCAAGACCGTCGTGCCGTACGTGGGTGACGACAAGGAGATCGTGGCCCGGATCTTCGTCCTGCCGACGGACGATCGGGACATGGTTCGGTTCGTCGGGAAGCGAGCGATCGCCGCCTACCTCAACGTCCCGGTGTATGCCGCGTTCCACGCGTGGCTGGGGCGGGGCGAGACCCTCGAACCCATGTGGCGTGCGTGGAAGGCGGGTGACCGGGAGGCGGCGACGGCCGCGATCCCCGACGAGCTCGTGGACGCGCTCGTCGTGCACGGCACGCCGGCAGAGATCCGGGAGCACCTGGCCCGGTACGCGGCGAACGGGGTGACGACCCCGGCGCCGGCCTTCCTCGCCGGCCCCGACGACACTCGGCGGGCGCTGCGCGAGCAGGCCCCGACCCCGACTTAGATCGTGAGAGGCGGCGCCGCTACGCGACCTGCTTGAGCTTCACCTCGTCGTGACGAAGGCTTGCCTGCCGGCAAGCCAGGAGGCCACGTATCACCCACCAGCCGGGATCGATCTCACGGCGTCCGAGAGCAAAGCGCGCGGACGTCGGCGCCGCGTGATGGTTGTTGTGCAATCCCTCACCCGCCGTGAGCCACGCCAGCCACTGCGAATTGCCCGCCGGGTTGTCGTGCGGACGGCGGCCGCGGACGTGGCCGACTGCATTGATCGCTCCGCTGAGCATCACGTAGCTCACGGCGTGGATGCCGGAAGCCAGCAAGCCTGTTTGCCAACCCAGCGTCACACATAGGATCCCGATCCCGATCGCGAGCCCGAACAGACTGTGATCGAAGAACCAACGGTCGAGCCGATCGGGCCCGAGGTCACGCGCATACCGGCGCACGGTGAGCCGGTCGCGCGCCACGCGGCGGTACAACCCTGCGTTGGCGAGCTGCACGCGCCAGAAGCCGAGGATTCGCGGGCTGTGAGGATCGGCGGGTGTGTCGGACGTCGCATGATGCCGGCGATGAACGGCTACCCATTCCCGCGGTCGCATGCCGGTGGTGATCCACAGGAGCACGCGACACGCGAGCGTCGGTACGCCGCGCATGCTCAACGCGCGATGAGCAAGTGTGCGATGCAGGTACACCGTGGTCACCACGACCGAGAGCTGCGTGACCATGAATCCGGCGAGCAACGCGAGCGGCACGTTCACGAAGAGGTCTCCTCGCTCCGGGGGGGATCCGCCTGTCTTTCCGGCAGGCTAGTCTACCTACCAGTAGGTAGACACAGTCGCCACGACTCGTCAAGGCTTGACGACCAATGGGAACCACGACCGACGCCCAGGCACACGGCACGAGAACCCTCATTCTCGACGCCGCCCTGCGCCGGTTCGCCGAGCACGGATACCACGGGACCAGCCTCAACGACATCGCCGACGCCGTCGGCATCCGCCGGCCCAGCCTCCTCCACCACTTCCCGTCCAAGGAAGCGCTCTACCGCGCCGTGCTGCTGGATGCCTTCGCAGACTGGTTCGCGCTCGTCGACGAGGCGATCGCCACGCCCCAAAAGCAGGGGTGGCCGCAGGTGGAGCGTGTCCTGCGGGCGGCATTCCGTTTCTTCGAGGAGCACCCCGACTTCGTCCGCCTCGCGCGATGGGAGGCGTTGGAAGGTGGGCCGATGCTGTCGGAGGAGCTGGGCGCGATGTTGCGGCCGCTGTTCGAGCGCGCGACCGCGTTCCTCGAACGCGAGATGAGCGCGGGCCGGCTGCGTCGCTACAACGCGGACCAGCTGCTGCTCACCGGTTATGGCGCCGTGCTGTCGTATCTGTCGGACGCGCCGTTGATCAACTCGCTGCTCGGTGCCGATCCGCTCGGTCCCGCGATGCTCGCCAAGCGGCGCGAGCACGTCATCGACGTGCTCCGCAACGCGCTCGAGCCGTAACTCGCCCTAGAACTTCGCCTGCTCGCGGAACCGGTCGAACAGCGCCGCGTCGCCGAAGACGTCGATCTCGTCCGTGGGTGTGCGCCCGTACAGCACGAGCAGGAGGTCCGACGCCGCGCTGCGCACGGCAGCGTCGCCCTTGGCGTGTTCACGGGAGACGTGCATCCCTTGACTGTCCACCCGCACGAGCCACTCCCCCGTCGCGTCGGTGGAGTGGAGATGGATCGAACCGGTGGGGAAGTCGCGGTCGGGGAACATCGGCAACAGGCCGAGGTATTCGTCGATGCCGTCGACGGCGAGATCCGCTTCGAGGCCGTCGGGCGCGCCGGCGGCGTTCTGCGCGTCCCAGCGGTGCATGGCCGTCTCCTGAGCGGTGCGCCGGGCCCAGAACCCGACCGTGTGATCGAAGGGAACCCATGTCCAGCACGGCGTGGCGGGGTCCATCCCTTCGAGCTTGGTCGCCAGCGCCTCTGCCCCGGCCTGCAGCCACTCGTCGGCTGCACCATCGGGCGCGTGCGCAAACCCCTCGAACATCTCGCCATCCGGCGGGCGATCCAGGTTTCCCGCTACCCATCGATGGTGAGAGCCGAGATGACGCACCAGGTCGTGCAGCGTCCACTCGGGGCACGACGGCACGACCGAGTCCGGCGAGGTTTCGCGTGCGACACGCGCGGCGGCGGCCGCGTTCCATCGCAAGGCTGCGATGTAGTCGTGGTGCTCCACTACAAGCCCAACGTAGCTTCGAGCTCCACCCGCTCCACGAGCTCGGGCCCGTCGTTGTCGGCGCTGTTGACCGCAGTACCGACCGGGTACGCGACCAGCAGATCGTCGGCCGCCGGTACAAGCATGCTCCCGAGCGCGTCGTCGTCTTCGACCGCCGGGTCGAGCCAACGTTGCCAGTCACGCGCTTCGAGGACGACGGGCATGCGGTCGTGCAGCGGCGCCAGCGTGTCGTTGGCGTTGGTCGTCACGATGGCGCACGTGCGCAGCCATTCGCTGTCGGGATCGTTCGCATCGCGCCATGCCGCCCACAGTCCGGCGAACGCCATCGGCTCGCCGTCACGCCGGTGGATGAACATCGGTTGCTTCCGGCGACCGCGTGGCTGCCACTCGTAGAAGCCGTCCGCGGGCAACAGGCAGCGGTGCTTCTGGAAAGCGCGCTGGTAGGCAGGCTTGTCCGCCAGCGACTCGGCGCGGGCGTTGATCATGCGGTCCCCGCTCCTCGGGTCCTTCGCCCACGACGGGACCAGGCCCCACCGCAGCTCCGAGAGGTAGCGACGCCGGGTGTCCTCGACCACCCGATCGCGCACCGCGTAGACGGTGGCTCGAGGGGCGACGTTGTAGCTCGGCTCGTGCCGGGGGGTCGCCACCTCGTCGACCCCGAACCGCTCCACCAGCAGGTCGGGCGAGGAGACCTGGACGAACCGGCCGCACATGCAGGCGATCCTACGGTCGCCCTCGCAAGCTCGGGCTTTGCGGTGACGGTCGGCAGAGCCGCCGGCGCCGCGGGTATCGAAGGCCCGCCATGCGGGCCGCAGTGCCCCAGGTCACGTTGCCATTCGGCGCTCCCGCACTCATAATCAGACCGAACGGTCGGTTTCAATAAAGGGGACCCCGATGGCCGCCACGAGCGGGCTGCGCAAGGGACGCAAGGGAGAGGTCACCCGCCGTCTGATCCTCGAGCGGGCCGCTCCGGTCTTCAACAAGCGGGGCTACGCAGGCACGTCCATGAGCGAGGTCGTGGAGGCGACCGGGCTCGAGAAGGGTGGCATCTACAACCACTTCGGGAGCAAGGACGAGCTCGCCGTCGAGGCCTTTGCCTACTCCATCTCGCTCATGGTCGACGCCTTCGCCGTCGCTCAGGAAGGCAAGGTCGGTCTCGACCGGCTCCTCGGCATCATCGAGGCGTTCGGCGGGTGGGCGGACGATCCCCTCATCGCGGGCGGGTGCCCGATCATGAACACCGCCATCGAGTCGGACGACACCCACCCCGCGCTCGCGGCCCGGGCTCGGGACGCGATGGATTCATGGCACCGGTTGATCGGCTCGATCGTGAAGGAGGCGAAGGCGCGGGGCGAGATCGACCCCGACGTCGATCCCTACCAGCTCGCCACGCTCGTCACCTCCACGCTCGAAGGCTCCCTCATGCTCAGCAAGCTCTTCCACGACCCCATGCACGAGCAACGGGCGGTCGCGTCACTCACCAGTCACGTCGAGAGCCTGCGCAGAACGCGCGGTCGAGGGAAAGGGAGGGCAAACCGATGACCACACTCGAAGAACGCACCCGCGTCGTCACCTGGGACGACCCGATCGCGAGCCTGAAGGACGCGCGCGATCTCGGGGGGATCGACGTCCTCCGAGCCATCCAGGGCGGCGAGCTGCCGCCGCCGCCGGTGGCGCGCCTGCTCGGCCTGGAGGTCGAGCAGATCAGCGAAGGCATCGTGACGTTCGCGTTCGACCCCGCCGAGTACCACTACAACCCGCTCGGCACCGTGCACGGCGGGATCCTCACGACCGTGCTCGACAGCGCGATGGGATGCGCGGTGCACAGCAAGCTGCGCGCCGGGCTCACGTACACCACCCTCGAGCTGAAGGTGAACTTCCTGCGGCCGGTGCGAGTCACGACCGGGCGCGTACGAGGCGAGGGAAAGGTCGTGCACCTGGGCGGGCGCGTCGCAACCGCCGAGGCGCATCTCGTTGACGAGAGTGGCGCGCTGTACGCCCATGCCACGAGCACGTGCTTGATCTCCGCTCCAGGTTCGGGGGCCACCGGCGAAGGAGCCGCCTGATGGCCGCCGTCGAACAGACATCGGTCGCGCCGCGACCGCTCCCTGGGAGCGACGTCGAGCTCCGCGACGGGTCACACGTCACGATCCGCCTCATTCAGGCGGCCGACGCGTACGCGCTCCTCCGCATGTTCGACCGCCTCTCCGCCGAGTCGATCTATCACCGCTTCTTCTCCCCGATGCCCGAGCCCCGACGCGCCGCGCTCCTCCATCTTGCCGGGCTCGACAGCGCGCTCCACGAGGCGATGGTGGCCGAGGTGGGCGGCGAGATCGTCGGGGTGGCGCGCTACGACGGCCGCGCCGGCGAGGACGACGCCGAGGTCGCCGTGATCGTCGAGGACGCCTGGCAGGACCGGGGGCTCGGGACGCAGCTGCTCCACCATCTGGCCCGTGCCGGCGCCCGGCGTGGGCTCGTGGCCTTTCGGGCCGTCGTCCTCGGTGAGAACCGCCGGGCGCTGCCATTTCTCCGACGGCTCTCTCCTGAAGCGGACGTCCGCTTCCAGGATGGCGAGTACCAGGTCTACGCGCCGTTCCGGCTGCGGCGCTTGGTGCCGTAACAGCCCGACAGCGGCTCGGAAATCCCGACCTTTTTACTCCCCTTTTTGCCGAACCCTGATACCGTGAGGGGCACAGCCGGAGAACGAACCACGAGAACGAACCACAGGAGAGAGTCATGGCACTTCGCTTGGGGGACACGGCTCCCGACTTCACCGCGGAGACCACCGAAGGCAACCTCAACTTCTACGACTACCTCGGCGACAGCTGGGGCCTCCTCTTCTCGCACCCGAAGGACTTCACGCCCGTCTGCACGACCGAGCTCGGCGCGATCGCGAAGCGCAAGTCCGAGTTCGACCAGCGCAACGTCAAGCTGATGGGAATCAGCGTCGACCCGCTGGAGTCGCACAAGGGGTGGTCGAAGGACATCGAGGAGACGCAGGGCGCGGCGCCGAACTTCCCGATGATCGCCGACCCCGACCGCAAGGTCGCCGACCTCTACGACATGATCCACCCGAACGCCAGCGACACCGTGACGGTCCGCTCTGTGTTCGTCATCGGTCCGGACAAGAAGATCAAGCTGACCATCACGTACCCGCAGAGCACGGGACGCAACGTCGACGAGCTCCTGCGGGTGATCGACTCGGTGCAGCTGACCGCCGGCTACCAGGTTTCGACGCCGGTCGACTGGAAGCAGGGCGACGACGTGATCATCATCCCGGCAGTCTCGGACGACGAGGCGACGGGCAAGTTCCCGAAGGGCTGGAAGGCCCTCAAGCCCTACCTTCGCGTGACGCCCCAGCCCGACAAGTAACCCAGCTGGTTAGAGCCAGCCCATCGGGTCGACGGCGTTGCCGTTGACCCGCACCTCGAAGTGAAGGTGCGGTCCGGTCGACGCCCCCGTCGAGCCGACGCGTCCGATCACCTCGCCCCTGCTGACGCGCTGTCCGACCGACACCCCGATCGAGGACTGGTGCGCATAGCCGGTCGCGAGCCCACCGCCATGGTCGATCAAGGTCCAATTGCCGTAGCCGCCGTTCGAGCCCGCCATCTTGACGACGCCGTCGTCGCCGGCCTTGATGGGTGTGCCTGACGAGGCGGCGATGTCGATCCCGTTGTGCATCCGGCTACTGCCGTCGATCGGATGGATGCGCGGGCCGAAGCCGCTCGTGACGGGACCGTTCACCGGCCAGATGAACCGGCCGTTGCCTTGCACGGGGTTGCCCCGGCTGACCGCGGCTGCGATCTGAGCGTTGATCTGCTCCTGGATCGCGGCGTATTCCGCCTCGAACTCCGCCTTCCGAGCGCGGAGGCCTTCGATGATCTGCTGCTCCTGCGCCTCGGCGGCGGCGACCTGTTCGCGCTCGCTGTCGGCCTGGGTGCGCAGCTGCGTGACGCGGTCGCGCTCTTCGGTCGCGACCCTCTCGGCTTCCTGCGCCTTCGCCTCTTCCTTCCTGAGGTCTTGCTGGGCGTCGTCGAGCTGGTCCTTGAGGCTTCCTTGCTTCTGGATCTCTCTGTCGAACTGTCGCGAGTTCTCCCCGAGGTACTTGCTCCCCGCGATCACCTCGTGGGCGCTGCCCTCGGTCGACAGCAACGTGAACGAGCTGTCGCTGCCGTTCCCCGAGCTCTTGTAGAGCGCCAGCGCTGTCTCGTTGAACCGCGCCTTCGAGCGCTCGATCTCGAGCTTGATCCGATCGATCTCGCGCTGGACCGTCTCGATCTGGGCCGTGATGCGAGCGATCTCCGCCTCGGCCGCCTCCACCTGCCGCGTCGCTTCGGCGATCTGACCGTCGAGCGCAGCCACCCGCCCTTCGAGGACCTGCCGTTTCGCAGTCGCGTCCTGGAGCTCCTTGATCGCCGCGAGCTCGGCGGTCGACGCATCCTCGATCGCCCCCGCGAGCTCGTCGCGGCGCGCCCTCGGGTCCGGCGACGGCTGGCCGCCGGCGATGGGGGGCGAGACGAAACCGAGCAGGAGCGCGATCGCGACGAAGCCCAGAAGCAGGCGCTGGGCCTTCATGGGGGGCTTATCGTACGCAACAGCAGCCCCAGAAGCAACAGGAGGGCCTGAACTACGCAGTACGGCGGTTGTGACGCGCGAGTGGAGGGTGTGGTGTGTGCCCTGCCCTCGAGGTCCGGGAGTCCGGAGTCGGGCTCAGACCCGCAGGAAGCGGCGGATGCCGACGCCGGCCCCGACGGCCCCGATGATGGCGCCGCCGAACAGCAACCCGATGCTGATGACGGCGGCGTCGCCCGTCGTCACGAAGTACCCACGGAAGAAGTTGCCCTGCGAGGTGTCGACCTGGCTGAGCAGGTATTGGAGCGCGAAGACGCCGCTGACCGCGAGCCCGGCCCCGACCGCTCCCTGCGCGAGCCCCTCGAACATGAACGGGATGCGCACGAACCAGTTCGATGCCCCGACGAGCTTCATCACCTCGATCTCGCGCCGCCGGGCGAACGTGGCGAGGCGAATCGTGTTGACGATCAGGAACAGCGACGAAGCGATCAGGATCGTGGCGATCGCGATGAACAGGTAACGCAGGAAGTTCGTGATGTCGATGAGCTGCTTGATCGCCTTGTCGGCGGTCTGTGACTCATCGACGCCCGGCCGTGTGTTGTACTTCTCCGCGAGCTGCTTCGTCTGCTTGACATCCTTGGGGGCCACCCGGAACGACGCCGGGAGCGCGGTCGCGTCGACCGAGGTCACCAGGTCGGGCTTGTCCCTGAAAATCCGCTTGAACTCCTGATACGCGTCTTCCTTCGACAGGAACTTCGCCGACCTGACCCGTCGGTCGTGATCGAGGTCGTTGCGGACCCCGTCGATCTGCTGCTGCGTCGCGTCCGGCTTCATGAAGACCTCGAACTCGACACCGTGCTTCCACTTCTCGGTGCCGTGGTCGACCCACTGCTGGAACAGCAGAATCCCGCCGAGGAGAAGCAGCGACACCGTGACCGTGAGGATGCCGGCCACCGTCATGAGGAGGTTGCGACGGAGTGAGATGAGCGTCTCGCGCGCGAAGTAGCCGAGCTGGCCGAACATCCCGATCAGCTCCCGACGCCGTAGACGCCGCGCGACTGGTCTCGCACCATGTGGCCGTGATCGAGCTCGATGACGCGGCGGCGCATGGCGTCGACGATGCGTTGATCGTGGGTCGCCATGACCACGGTGGTACCGGTGCGGTTGATCCGATCGAGAAGGCGCATGATGCCGACGGTGGTGGCGGGGTCGAGGTTGCCGGTCGGCTCGTCGGCGAGGAGGATCAGCGGACGGTTCACGAACGCCCGCGCCATCGACACCCGCTGTTGTTCTCCACCCGAGAGTTCGTTCGGGAACCGGTTGGCCTTCTTGCTCAGCCCGACGAGGTCGATGATCTGCGGCACCTGGGAATGCACGATGTGCCGGGGCCGCCCGATGACCTCCTGGGCGAAGGCGACGTTCTCGTACACGGTCTTGTTGGGAAGCAGCTTGTAGTCCTGGAAGATGCAGCCGATGTTGCGCCGCAGCTGCGGAACCTTCCACGAGCTGAGCCGCGAGATGTCTCTGCCGGCGACGACGATCCGACCCGACGTCGGCGCCTCCTCGCGCAGCAGCAGGCGCAGCGCGGTCGACTTCCCGGAGCCGGACGGGCCGACGATGAAGACGAACTCACCCTTGTTGACGTTGATGCTGACGTCGCGCAACGCGACGACGTCGCCCTTGTAGATCTTGGTCACGCCCTCGAAACGAATCATCGAGTCCCGGCAGCAAAAAATCGGAAGCTGGAGGGCCGCCTCCCTTCAGCCACACGTTCTGCCGCAGGCTAGCAGCCTGGTCCTGCCGCAACCCGGATGGCCCCAGCGGGCTCACAGGTTCCTGTGCAACACGATCGGCCCTCGCGAGGGCCGGCTCTCCCGCGACGATCGGCGACACCCGGGCGCGGCCGCTAGCGCGCTGGCCCGGAAGGCGGCACCGACGGTGCGCTGCCGTTTTGCTGCCGGTGCCACTGGAGGTACTCCTCGATGAAGGAATCGAGCTCGCCGTCGAGCACGGCGCGCACATTGCCGGTCTCGTAGCGTGTCCGCTCGTCCTTCACGAGCTGGAACGGCGCGAGCGTGTACGTGCGGATCTGATTCCCGAACGCGACCTCTCGCTTCTCTCCCGAAAGGGCTTCAAGCTCCTGTTGACGTTCGACGCGCTGACGTTCGGCGAGTCGCGCCGCGAGAATCTGCATCGCCTTCGCGCGGTTCTGGATCTGAGAACGTTCGTTCTGGACCGACACCACGATGCCGGTGGGGACGTGCGTGATGCGCACCGCCGAATCGGTGACGTTCACGTGCTGGCCGCCCGCGCCCGATGACCGGTACGTATCGATGCGCAGCTCGCTGGGGTCGATCTCCGGCTCTTCGGCCTGGTCGAGCGCGGGGACGGCTTCGAACGACGCGAATGCGGTGTGACGACGGGCGTTGGCGTCGAACGGTGAAATGCGGATGAGCCTGTGCACGCCCTTCTCGCCCCGGAGCAATCCGTACGCGTACCGGCCCTTGACGATGAACGTCGCGGAAGTGATTCCCGCCTCAGTGCCGCCTTGGACCTCGTCGAGCTCGACATCGAAGCCGCGGCTTTCGGCCCAGCGGAGGTACATGCGCAGCAACATCTCCGCCCAGTCCTGGGCGTCGGTGCCCCCGGCCCCCGAATGGATCTCGCAGATCGCGTCGCGCTCGTCGTGCTCCCCCGTGAACAACGCCCGCAGCTCGAGCCGGTCGAGGTCCGCCGCCAGCGCCGCGATACCGGGAACGATCTCCGACTCGACCGAGTCGTCCTCTTCCTCGCGGCCCAGCTCGAAGAGGGTCTCGAGCTCGGACAGCCGCTCCTCGAGGCCGTCGGTCAGCTCGAGGTCGTCGCGCACCCGAGCCAGCTCGGTCGTCACCTTGCGCGCCCGCTCCTGGTCGTTCCACAGGTCGGGCCGGCTCGCTTCCTGCTCGAGCTCGGCGAGGCGGGCACGCGCCGCGTCGATCTGGAGGTAGGCGCGCGCGTCGTCGACGCGGCGGCGGAGATCGGCCAGGGGTTCGGTGTAATCGCGCATCGCAATGCGAGCGGCTGAACAGACCGCGGTTCAGCGACCGTGGCAGTGCTTGTACTTCTTGCCGCTTCCGCAGTAGCAGGGCTCGTTCCGACCCGGAGTCTTCTCGACACGCACTGGCTGCGGGACGACGTCCTCGGGTCGTTCGGCGACCGCGGTCGCGGTGGGCGCGCCCATCGATTCGCCCATCCCGTCGCCGACCGGTTCCTCGAGCGGCTGGCCGGCGGCTGCGGCTTGCAGAGCCTGCGCGCCCTGCACCGGCCCTTCGGCTGACGAGTACCGGATGTTGCTGGCCTGCCGGCGCGGCGCTTCTTCGGCGACGACTTGGAGATGTGAGACGTAACGCACGAAGTTGTCTTGAACGCTGGCCATCATCGCCGAGAACATATCGAAGCCCTCGCGCTGCCACTCGGCGAGGGGATCCTTCTGACCCATGGCGCGCAGGTTGATGCCCTCGCGCAGGTAGTCCATCTCGTAGAGGTGCTCGCGCCAGTGCTGGTCGATCACCGAGAGCATCACGCGCCGTTCGATCTCGCGGAGGGCCTCGGCGCCGATCACCTCTTCCTTCTGCTCGTAGAGCTCGACGGCATCGTCGGTCAGCACCTGCACGACCTGCTCGCGATCGGGCAGATCGAGCTCGTCGAGCGTGACGCGCGTCGGGAAGGTGCCCTGGATCTGGGTGTGCAGCTCCTTGAGGTCCCATTCCTCGGGATACTCGGTCGGGCACCACGTCTCGACGGCGTGTCGCACCGCGCCCTCGATCGCCTCGAAGGCCTCGTCGCGCAGGTCGCCGCCGTCGAGGATCTGCTGGCGGCGCTTGTAGACGACCTTGCGCTGCTCGTTCATCACCTCGTCGTACTTGAGCACGTCCTTGCGGATCTCGAAGTTGCGGTCCTCGACAGTGCGCTGGGCGCGTTCGATCGCCTTCGTGACCATGCGAGCCTCGAGCGGGACGTCATCCGGGAAGGCCTTGCCCATGACCCAGTTCATGGCGCCCGTCGCGAACAGCCGCATGAGGTCGTCCTCGAGCGAGAGGTAGAAGCGGCTCGCGCCCGGGTCGCCCTGCCGGCCGGAGCGCCCTCGCAGCTGGTTGTCGATTCGCCGGCTCTCATGGCGTTCGGTGCCGAGGACGTAGAGGCCGCCGAGCTCGATGACACGCTCCCCGTCGGCCTGGCACTGGTCCCGGAACTTCGCAACCAGGTCCTGGAACCGTTCGGGAGCGTCCTGCGGCGTCGAGCCCTCGGCGAGCAGCTCCTGGCGTCCCAGGCCCTCGGGGTTGCCGCCGAGCAGGATGTCGACGCCGCGGCCGGCCATGTTCGTGGCCACCGTGACCGCGTGCGGCCGGCCCGCCTGGGCGACGATGAGCGCCTCTTTCTCGTGCTGCTTCGCGTTCAGCACTGAGTGCGGGACGCCGCGCTTCTCGAGCAGCCGCGACAGCTTCTCGGACTTCTCGACCGAGATCGTGCCGACGAGCACGGGCTGCCCCATCTCGTAGCGCTCTTCGATGTCATCGGCGACGGCGTTGAACTTGCCGTCCTCGGCTTTGTAGATGAGGTCGGCGTGGTCGTCGCGGATCATCGGCTCGTTCGTCGGGATACCGACGACCTCGAGCGCGTACGTGTGCGCGAATTCGCCTGCCTCCGTGAGCGCGGTCCCGGTCATGCCGGCGAGCTTCTCGTACATGCGGAAGTAGTTCTGGAGCGTGACCGTCGCCAGCGTCTGGTTCTCGGACTTGATGCGGACGCCTTCCTTGGCCTCGACCGCTTGGTGCAGGCCCTCGCTCCAACGGCGGCCCTCAAGGATGCGGCCGGTGAACTCGTCGACGATCTTCACTTCGCCGTTCTGCACGACGTAGTCGACGTCCCGCTTGAACAGCTCCTTCCCGCGCAGCGCGGCCTGCAGCTGGTGGACGAAGTTCTGGTTGACGTGCTCGTAGAGGTTGTCGACGCCGAGCGCTTGTTCGACGCGTGTGACGCCCTCCTCGGTGGGCACGACGGTGCGCTTCGCCTCGTCGACCTCGTAGTCGCGGTCGCGTTGGAGTCCGTTCACGACCCGCGCGAACCGGTAGTACAGCTCCTGCGCGTCGTCAGCGCGTCCGGAGATGATCAGCGGCGTCCGTGCCTCGTCGACGAGGATGGAGTCGACCTCGTCGACGATCGCGAAGAAGTGCCCCCGTTGCACCTGCTCCTCGCGCGTGAGGGCCATGTTGTCGCGGAGGTAGTCGAACCCGAACTCGTTGTTGGTGCCGTACGTGATGTCGGCCTGGTAGGCGGCGCGCTTCGCATCGGGATCATCGATGTCGGGGACGACGATCCCGACGTCGAGCCCGAGGAACCGGTAGATCTGACCCATCCATTCGGCGTCGCGCCGGGCCAGATAGTCGTTGACCGTGACGAGGTGGCATCCGTAACCGGCCAGGGCGTTCAGGTAGAGGGGCAGGGTGGCGACGAGCGTCTTGCCCTCGCCGGTCTTCATCTCCGAGACCCAGCCGAAGTGCAGGGCGGCACCACCCATGATCTGGACATCGAAGTGGCGCTGGCCGAGCGTTCGCTTGGCCGCCTCCCGCACGACCGCGAAGGCCTCGGGGAGCAGGTCGTCGAGCATCTCGACCCGCTCCTCCTTCGTGTCGACCTGGGCCAGGCGGGCCCGGAACTCGTCGGTCAGGGCGCGCAGCTCCTCGTCGGAGCGCGCTTCCATCTCGGGCTCGAAGGCCGCGACCTCGGGGACGATCGACTGCAGGAGCTTGAGCTTCCGGCCTTCGCCCGCGTGAAGGAGCTTGTTGAAGAGGCCCATGTGGAATCCGAGTCTACCGACGCCCGTCGTCACCGACGCTCGCGGTGATCCGGCGAGACACACCCGCCGCCCGTAACGCTCTGCCGCCGTGACAACGGCGGTGCGAAGCCCCGAGCTCCAGGACTTCTCGACGCCGCCGAAGCAGCGTTGGCGATGGGAGCGTCCGGCACCCACGGTCGTCGGGTGCGTCGTCGCGGCCGCCGTCGCCATCTGGTCGACGCGGGGCGCGTGGGGGGGACGTCCGCCCGCCGGCGAAGACGTCACGGCGCACCTCGTGCGCCTCGACGTCGGGATCTCGCAGCTCGTGGCCCACGGACGGCTCGACGGCTGGTTCCCGCGCTTCTACCTCGGGTACCAGGAGTTCCTGTTCAACGGGCCCGGCCTGACGTGGGCGGTGGCCGCCGTGCGCGGCATGAGCCTCGGGGTCGTCTCGAACTCGGGCGGGCTGATGGTCATCGGCGTCGTCTCGTTCGCTGCGGTCCCCATCGCGATGGCGTTCCTCGCCCGGTCGTTGGGTCTCGGCCGGCTCGCAGCGGGGATCGCGGCGGTGCTCTCGCTGCTCGTCTCGAGTCTGTTCGGCGTCGGCCTCCAGGGGCTGTATCTCGTCGGCCTGCTCTCCCACCAGCTCGGCGCGGTGTTCTTCTGCCTCGCGCTCGGCGCCTTGCTGCGCATTCCAAGTGACGTCCGATGCCGCTGGATGGTGCTGGCGGCAGTGTCGCTCGTGGCGCTCGCCATCACGCACCTGATCTCGGTGCTGGTCCTCGCGGTGTTCTTTCCGCTCCTGGCGTTCGGTCTTCGGCGCGATCTGCTCGGGCGCGACACGCTCGAGCGATTCGCGCTGACCGGGTTGCTGGCAGCCGGGCTGGCCGCGTGGTGGCTCGCACCCGCGCTCGCACACCGCGACCTGCGCGGCGTGGTCGCGACCTGGGAGACGTCGCCGTTCGGCGAGCGCGTCGACGCCATCGTGAACGGCCATCTCCTGTTCCGCCCGTACACGATCTGGCTCGTGGTGGCGGGTTGGGTGTACGGGCTGACACGCGTACGCCGGCGACCGTTCGCGCTCGTGCTGGTGGCGACACCGCTTGTCTATCTCCTCATCGCGCACTGGGCCGCGTCGCGCTGGCCCGACAACGAGATCACCCTTCAGCTCGCCAATCGCGGCCTCGGCTACGCCGGGCTGCTCGCGGTGCTGCCGCTGGCGGCAGGGCTGGCCGCCGGGGCCCAGTTCGTGGCCTGGAGGTGGGCGCGGTGGCGCTGGGCAGCGCCCGTCGCCGCCGGGATCGCGTTCGCGCTCGCGGTGGGCATCGTGCTCTCGTCGCTCGGTCCCGACCGGCGCGCCGCCAGGCAGGTCGCCGACCCGGTCCCGCAGCTGCGTCATGCAGCCCACGAGCTGACCGGGCGGGTCCCGGACGGCGCGCGGTTCGTCACCGAGCGCGAGTACCCAGCCGAGATCGCCCGCACCGGGATCCTCCAGCCCGCGACGTGGCTCGCGCACGAATCGCGCCGGAACTCGCTGAACGGCTTCAACCTCGAGGCGTCGAGCACGCCCGAGCCCGACTTCGTGCCCGACAACCCGCTCGGGAGCGGTACGGCCGAATCCCAAGCCGACGTCCTCGCCCGGCTCGGCGTATCACACGTCGTGACCACCGGCGACGCCCTCACCGACGAGCTCGAAGCGTCCGAGCGTTTCGAGCTCGTCTGGCGGGAGCCACCCATCGCGATTCTTGCTGTGCGCCCGCGCCCGGGACAGCCCGACCCGATCTCGCTCGTCGACACGGACGTGCCCTCCACGGCGCGGCTCGCACTCGCCGACCCGGAGCGGCTACGCATCCAGGTTGAAGCGTCCCGCGCGGCACGGGCCACCGTGGCCATCGCGTGGTCGCCCAAGTGGGACGGCCGCATCGACGGCCGTGACGTCCATCTCGACCGCATGCCTGACGGTCTCATCGCCGTGCGCCTGCCTGCCGGCACGAGCACGCTGGAGCTGAGCTACGGACCCGACGTCTGGGACCGCGTCGGCGTCGCGATCAGCGCGGCAACGGTCGTGTCCCTGATCACGCTGGGCGCGTCAGTGTGGACCCGGCGACGGCGTCACTCCACCGCGGCGGCGGCGGCTTAGCCGACCGTCGCCGCAGAGCCGGAGCTTGCGACGGCGTCAATCAACATCGAGGAGCTTTTCGCGCATGGCGTAGACCACCGCTTCCATGCGCGAATGCAGGTGGAGCTTCTCGAGGATGTTCCGCACGTGGTTCTTGACGGTGTTCTCGGAGATGTACAGCTCGTCGGAGATCTCCCGGTTGCTCAAGCCCTTCGCAACGAGCTTGAGCACGTCGAGCTCGCGATCCGTCAGGGTCGGCAGCAACGAACGATGCCGTTCCTCCGCCTGTTGCACGAGGACGTTGAACTCGCTGAGCAGCTTGGACGCCATGGAAGGCGAGATCAGGCTGTGGCCCCGCGCCACGGCGCGGACGGCATCGGCGAGCTCCTCGATGGAGATCTCCTTCAGGAGGTAGCCGCTCGCGCCCGCCTTCACCGCCGCGTACAGATCCTCTTCGCTTTCGGAGACCGTGAGCATGATCACCTTGGTGTCGGGCAGGCGCTCGCGGATGCGACGCGTGGCCTCGATGCCGGTCGAACGAGGCATGCGCACGTCCATGAGAACGACGTCGGGCGTCATCTCCTCGGCCCGGTGGACCGCTTCGATGCCGTCCGCAGCCTCGCCGACGATCTTGATGTCGGGCTCCTCGGAGAGAACGAAGTCGAGCCCGCGCCGCCAGAGCGCGTGGTCGTCGACGATGACGATCCGGATCGTCTCCCCGTCGCTCATACCCGTGCCCGTCCGGGCTTCACCCGCTCGTCTCGATCAGACCGAGGTTGCCGTCTCGACGTCGGTAGATGACGGCGGCGTGGCCGTTCTCGGCGTTCGTGAAGAGAAAGAAGTCGTGCCCGAGGAGCTCCATCTGGAGCGCGGCTTCTTCGGGCCCCATCGGCTTCATCGTGAACCGCTTCGTCTTCACGATGCGGTCGGCGGGTAGGTCGTCCTCGTTGTCGCCGTCGGGTGCCGCTTCCGGCGCGAGCACCTCGCCCGTGCCGGTTGCGCCCCGATGGCGACGTCCGGCGTGCGATCGCGTGACGCGCTTCTCCTTGATTCGGGCGACCTGGTGCTCGACCTTGTCGATGACGAGGTCGAGCGCGGTGGCGGGTTCGCTGGCAGCGGCGTGTGCTTTCACGAAGTTCCGCTTCAGGTGGACGATCACGTCGCACACCTGATTGGCGGCGACGCGACGGTTCCGCAACTCGGAGAAGTCAACCTCCACGCGTCCGGCGTCGTGGGTGAAGCGGGAGATCTTGGTGAGCTTCTCGCGGGCGAGCTTGCGAAGCCGGGGCGAGACGTCGACGTTCTTTCCTCGCACCACGATGTCCATCAGTGTCGGCCATCATACGCGGGCCGCGGCACGACGGCTCGGGAAGAGATCCCGCCCGGCTGTGGTGTACGCGCCGCGGTGACGGCCACCACCCTCGCCGCGCCGCGGCGACGCAACGCGTCGGCGGCGGCCGCGAGCGTGGCGCCTGTGGTCGCTACGTCGTCGACGAGCAGCACACGAGGCGGGAACCGGCTGCGGCGGGCGTCGAAGCGCGGACCGACATGGCGGGCGGCCGCGGGCTGGCCGGTCTGCGGCGGACCCGGGTGTCGACGAAGCGTGGGGCGGGCGCGAAGGTCGAGCGCGTCGGCAATGGCGCGCGCCAGGAGCTCGGCGTGGTCGAACCCGCGGGCATGGCGGCGCGAGATCGTCGTGGGCGCCCAGGTGACGACGTCGAGCCGTGCGTGCTCGCCCGCGAGCGTGACGAGCGCGGCCATGCGTTCCGCCAGCCAAGGCACGGTGGCGCGCGTTCGCCAGTACTTGACGCGGGCGACCAGCTCCCGCGCGACCCCCTCGTATGCGAACAGAGCGAGCCACTGGTCGACGCCTCGCGGCGGTGGCTGCCCAGGAGGCGACCGCAGCGTGCGCTGGCACGCAGCGCACACAGGCTCCGCCGGCTGGCCGCAGCCCGGACAACGAGACGGGAACGCCGCCTCCACGAGCGCGCGCCACATGTTCACGGGCGCGGACGCTACCGACGGGGTACGACACCTACGTCTCGGAGTGCTTCGTCGTAGGGGGCGCGCAGCACCTCCCTTTCAGTGACGATTGCGCTCACGAGCCGCGCCGGTGTGATGTCGAACGCGCGGTTCGCCACCCCCACTCCCGACGGGACGGTGCGCTCACCGCCGACGACGACGACCTCGTCGGCCGCGCGCTCCTCGACCGGGATGGCCGACCCGTCGGGTGTGTCGAGGTCGATCGTCGAGGTCGGCGCGGCAACGATGAACGGAACGCCGTGCTCACGCGCCAGCAGCGCGAGCGGGTAGGTCCCGATCTTGTTGGCGACGTCGCCGTTGGCGGCGATCCGGTCGGCGCCGACGACGACGAGGTCCACGTCCCCTGATGCCATCAGCGACCCGGCCATCGCGTCCGCGACCACGGTGACCGGGATGCCGAGTCGATCGAGCTCCCACGCCGTCAGCCGTGCCCCTTGGAGCACTGGGCGCGTCTCGCCCGCCCAGACCCGCGGTCGTTTGCCGGCCTCGTGCGCGGCGCGGACCACGCCGAGCGCAGTGCCGTAGCCGACGGTCGCCAGCGATCCGGCGTTGCAGTGCGTGAGCACGCGCGCTTCGTCGGGCACGAGCTCGGCGCCGAGCTCACCAAGGGCGCGGTTGCCGGCAACATCAGCGGCGGCGATGCGTTCCGCCTCGGCGAGCGCGGCGTCAGCGCCGCCGCGTTCCCACGCGTCCATTGCCCCCTCCACGCCCCACGCGAGGTTGACCGCGGTCGGCCTCGTGCCGGCGAGACTTTGGCGTCGCTGAGCCCGGATTATTGGGGCCCTGCGACGCCAAAACGTCAGTACCGGTAGTGGTCGGCCTTGTAGGGCCCCTCGACGGGGACGCCCAGGTAGGTCGACTGCTCCTCGGTCATCTTCGTCAGCTTGGCGCCGAGCTTGTCGAGGTGGAGGCGCGCCACCTCCTCGTCCAGGTGCTTGGGCAGTGTGTACACCCGACGCTCGTAGAAGTCGTGGTGGCCGTACAGCTCCATCTGGGCAATGACCTGGTTGGTGAAGCTGTTGGACATCACGAAGCTCGGATGCCCGGTCGCGTTCCCGAGGTTCAGCAGGCGCCCCTCAGAGAGCACGATGATGGCGTGGCCGTCCGGGAACACCCACTCGTCGACCTGCGGCTTGATGTTCACGCGCTTGATCCCGGGGACCGCAGCGAGCCCGGCCATGTCGATCTCGTCGTCGAAGTGACCGATGTTGCCCACGATCGCGTTGTGCTTCATCCGGGACATGTGGTCGACCGTGATGACACTCGTGTTGCCGGTGGCAGTGATGAAGAGGTCAGCGGTCTCGACGACGTCTTCGACCGTAACGACCTCGTGCCCCTCCATCGCCGCCTGCAGCGCGCAAATGGGATCGATCTCGGTGATCACGACCCGGGCGCCCTGGCCGCGCAGCGCCTGGGCGGAACCTTTGCCGACGTCGCCGTAGCCGCAGACGACGGCGAGCTTGCCGGCGAGCATCACGTCGGTGGCGCGGCAGATCCCGTCCACCAGTGAGTGCCGGACCCCGTACAGGTTGTCGAACTTCGACTTCGTCACGGAGTCGTTCACGTTGATGGCCGGGAACAGCAGGGTGCCGCCCTCCATCATCTGATAGAGGCGGTGGACACCAGTGGTGGTCTCCTCGGTCACGCCCCTGACCTGTTCCGCGACCCGGTGCCAGCGCCGGTTGTCTTCGGCTTGGACACGGGCGAGCAGCGCGAGGACGACATTCCACTCCCGCGAGTCGCCCGCGGCCGGCTCCGGCACCTTGCCGGCGCGTTCGTACTCGACGCCTTTGTGCACGAGCAGCGTCGCGTCACCGCCGTCGTCGAGGATCATGTTCGGTCCGTCGCGATCGGGCCAGCGGAGCGCCTGGTCGGTGCACCACCAGTACTCCTCGAGCGTCTCGCCCTTCCACGCGAACACCGGAACTCCGCGCGTGGCGATGGCAGCGGCCGCGTGATCCTGGGTCGAGAAGATGTTGCACGACGCCCAACGCGCCTGCGCACCGAGCTCGAGCAGGGTTTCGATGAGCACCGCGGTCTGGATCGTCATGTGCAAGGACCCGGTGATCCTCGCCCCGCGCAACGGCTTCTCCGCGCCGTACCTGTCGCGCAGCGCCATGAGGCCGGGCATCTCGTGCTCGGCCAGCTCGATCTCCTTGCGGCCGAAGTCGGCCAGGGAGAGATCGGCGACTTTGAAGTCGGGGGCGCCGGAGGCGGCGTCCGCCGGCCTGTCGGTGGTCGAGGTCATCAAGACTCCTCGTGTCGGGCGCGCACGAACGCGCACGGGATTTCAGGGAGTCGGCCCAGATCACTGGATGACAGCCGCAGACGGCCCGACCGGCTCCCAGCGTACCGCGGAACGGCTTTACGCGCCCCGGCCCAGGGCGTCCTTGAGCTGGACGATGGCGTCGATCGGGCCGGGGTCGACGTCGTGATCGAGGGCGAGATAGCAGCTTGCCCAATCGCCCGTGTACATGAGGTCGAGGAGTTGGGCCAACCCCCCCTCGCCGGCGGCGCGGACCTCGAGCACCTGGACCAGCGTCTCCTCGATGAGGCCGCGAGTGAGGGCGAAACGCCGGTCGACCTGCTCGTGCTCGAAGTCGTGCCGCAGCTCGACCAGCGTGAAGACCTGGCGGGTGACGTCACCGTGCTGGCCCCACCCGCAGATCTCGTTGTGGTCCAGCTCCGGGTAGACGTTCGAGAACGCGGGCGCCTTCGCGTTCTCGTTGATGTCGCACTTCCAGCGCAGCGCCGCGACTCCCCCGAGCGCGCCACCGCCATAGAAGATCGGAATCGTCGTCCCGACTTTGCGTGCGATCTCGCGTGCCGGGTTGGCCGGCACCGGAACTTCGGGGCGGCACTTGTCGCGTCGAGCTGCGAGTTGACGTTGCGCCTGATCGAGCCACGCGTTCCCTTCCGGCAGCAGTCCGATCCGCTCGAGCGCGGCGAACAGCGGTGCAACGAGCGCGCCGAGCGCCGCACGCGGGAGGTACCCAGCGGGACATTCCACATGAACGCCACCCCGTGCCCGCGCCAACTCCGCGAGCGCCCCGCCGTTGCTCAATGCGACGACGCGCGCGCCGGCGTCGAGGGCGCCTGTTGCCATCTGCAGGGTCTCGTCGGTGTCGCCCGAGTACGACACCGCGAACACGAGCGTGCGCGGCCCGATGAAGTGTGGTGTCCGAAGCTGCTTCAGGACGACGACCGGCACCGGCAACGTGGCGTTGGCGGCGGCGGCGAGAGCGTCGCCGGCGATCCCCGAGCCGCCCATGCCGAGCACGACGATGTTGTCGATCTCTGCAACGGTCGGGAGCGGCGCCTCGTCCAGCGCGTCGCGCGCGCTCCGGTGCGCGTCGGCGAGCTGCTCCGGCAACCCGCCGACGGCGTCGAGGAACCGCAGCGAGTCGGGCACGGACTACGCCTCGAACGTCGGTTTGATGCCTTCGCGCTCGGCCTTCTGCAGGAGCCGGTCGTGCTCGGCGTCGTCGACGCTCTCGGCTTCGTCGATGAGCATGATGGGGATGTCGTCCCGGACGGCGTAGCGCCGCTTGAGGCGCGTGTTGTACAGGGAGCTCTCGTCCTCGAAATACAGCAGGGGGCCCTTGTCCTCGGGGCAGGCGAGGATCTCGAGCAGCTTGGGGTCCAGGGCCACGGCGTCTCCTTTGGGCTTCTCTTCGCTCGCGTTGCAGCAGGCAGGCGCTGAACCTATTCCCCGCGTATCAGCGCGAGCACCTCGGCCGTGTGCTTCTCACACGAAGCGGCGTCCGCGGCCTCGAGGTTCAGGCGGAGCAACGGCTCGGTGTTGCTCGGCCGCAGGTTGAACCACCAGTCGCCGAAGTCGACGGTCAAGCCGTCGAGCCGATCCTGGTGAGCATCGGAGTAGGCCGCGGCGACGCGCTCGACGACGGCCTGGGGATCGGCGACGCGCGTGTTGATCTCTCCCGATTGCACGTAGCGCTCGAACGGCCGCCGCAGCTCCGAGAGCGGCTTGTCGGCCCGGGACAGCTGCTCGAGCATCATCAGCCCGGCGATGACGCCGGAATCGGCCCGGTAGTTGTCGCGGAAGTAGAAGTGCGCCGAGTGCTCGCCGCCGAAGATGGCGCCGGTCTCGGCCATGACCTGCTTGATGAACGAGTGACCGACCCGCGAGCGCACGGGCGTGCCACCCATCTCGCGGATGACCTCGGGCACGGCCTTGGAGCAGATGAGGTTGTGCACGATCGTCTCGCCCGGGTGCTTCTCGAGAATCCCCTTGGCCAGCATCGCCGTGGTGATCGAGCCCGACACCGGCTGCGCCTGGTCGTCGACGAGGACCATACGATCGGCGTCGCCGTCGAACGCCAGACCGACGTTGGCGCCGGCGTCGACGATCGCCCGCTGGAGATCCTTGAGGTTCTCGGGCTGGGTCGGGTCGGCGGGATGGTTCGGGAACGTGCCGTCGAGATCGGGAAACAGGATCGACAACTCGAACGGCAGGTCGGCGAAGACGGCAGGGACGACCACCCCGCCCATCCCGTTGGCGGTGTCGGCAACGACACGCAGCGGACGCAACGCGTCCAGGTCCACAAAGGAATGGACGTGCCGCACGTACTCGGGAAGGAGGTCGCGCTGCTCGACGCGGCCGCGCTCTTCAGCCCGTTCGAGCAACCCGCTGGCGACCATCGCCTTGATGTCCTTCAAGCCCGTGTCCTGGCCGACGGGCGCGGCGCCGGGGCGACACAGCTTGATGCCGTTGTATTGCGCCGGGTTGTGGCTGGCCGTGAACATCGCCGCGGGCGCGTCGAGCTTTCCCGACGCGAAGTAGATGAGGTCGGTCGAGATGAGCCCGAGCTCCACCACGTCGGCGCCGGCGAGCGTGGCGCCGTCGGCGAAGGCGGCCGCGAGCGGCTCCGAAGACGGGCGCATGTCGCGTCCGACGAGCACCACCGCGGGCTGGGTGAACGCGACGAACGCGTTACCGACCCGGCGAGCGATGTCGTCGTTCAGCTCGTCCGGATAGACCCCACGGATGTCGTAGGCCTTGAAGATCGTGTCGAGTCGCTGGTCGTCGCTCACTCCGCGGCAGGGTACCCGCCTGCCGGCACGCTTCTGTCCTGCTCGTCGCCCCGCTCGCTCCGCCGCTTACGCCACCACGGCCACACCGCCAACCCGGCGACGCCCAGGAGACCGGCGGCGGTGCCGGCCCGACCCAGGTTCTCGGCGGTCGTCGTCGAGTACTCGAGCCGGACGTCACGGGCGATCGGGACGACGACCATGAAGTTGGGGGTCGCACGCCACGGCCCGTCCGCGCCATGCGCGGTCCAATTCGGGAAGGACGAGGTCTTGACCATCACGGGCACTCCGGTACGCGACACGCGGAACGACACGGAGTGGTCGGTCGTGCGGATGTTCGTCACATCGACCTGCGGCAGCGAACGCCTCGGGACCGCGCTCGCAGCCGGGAGCGTTGGATCCGGCGAGTCGGCCCGTGACACGCCCGGCGGCCGCGCCCGTGCCCAGTTCGACGGTCCGCCCGCGACCAGCGGACGGTCGAGCAGGGACAGGTTGCGTTCGTCGGCCGGGGTTCGGGCGGGCGCGTCCCACCATGGCACTGCCACGTCGTCCTGCCAGTCTTGGACGGCGACCCCCGGAATGACAACGGGCTCCTCGACCAGCGCCTCGACGACCGGCGCGTCGCGCACCTGATAGATCGCCCAGCCGCGCGGCTGCTGCCCATCCGTGTCGGGTGACGTCGCCACCTCGACGAGTGAAGCCGACCTTGCCGCGTGCTCCTTCGCCGGGTCGGACTGGGCGAGGTAGTAGCGCACGCCCAGCTTCTGGAGATAACGGACACCGACATCGAACTCGGCGATCGAGCGGTACGGCAGCCCGCGCTGCGGATTGCTGGCGTTGCCGGGGCCAGCGAGTGTCGCGACGGTCATGAAGTGGTACGGCGTCGTCGCCGACGACTCGTAGTACAAACCTTCCATCGACGCGATGCGGCCGTCCGTCCAGTACGGCAGCATCATCAGCGCCAGCGGTGTGCCGTAGACACCGACATCCGAGCCCCCTTCCCACGTGGCGCGCCCGGACGGCAGCTTGTCGAGCTTGTCGACGAGAGCCCTGTACTCGGGATACGCCTTCGCGTCCGGGTCACGGCCTACATGCTCGTAGCCGCTGTAGTTCCACTTGGCCCAGAACGTGAGGAAGCCGGTGGTCTCGTACACCCGCCAGATCGCCACCCCGGCGACGAGCACCGTCACGAGCGCGATCGTCACCGCGCGCACGATCGCGTTCTTGCGCGCACGATCCTGCGATCGCGACGCGGCGACAGCCGACTGGGCACCGGCGGAGGGCGCGCTGAGCGCCGGCTCGTCGCCGACTGATACACGCTCGCCGAACAGCGGATCCCAAAAAGGCTCCCGTCCGCGCACCGCGAGCGCGGCGGCACCGCGTGCGAGCTCGGCCGCACCGAGCATCGCGAGGAAGACCAGACCGAGGTACCAGAACGGCAAGAGCCGGAGGTTCCAAACCGGCGTGCTGTTGACAAGGTCGGTCAGCCCCTCCCAGATACAGAAGGCGATTCCCATCACGGCCGTGAGCGCGGCGACCTCGAGCGTCACGCGTCGCCGGAAGCGAATCCCGGCTACGACGGCGACGACGATCAGCGGGACCATCCACAGCACGTACGCCGCGTACCAGGGGAACATGTACGCGCGGAACTCGCGGATCGGCTCGTAGCCCATGTCGGTCGTGTAGCCGAGGGTGGAGAGGAGCGGTAACGTCCACACCGCGGTCAGCAATCCGCCGACGCCGCCGATCGCGGCTAGGAGCCCGACGTTGCGGGCCGGGCGGCGTACCAGCCACACGATGACCGCGCCGACGACCGCGAACATGCCGACCACGAGGTGGCTCATCACGGTGGCGCCGAGCAGGACGGCCGGGAGCCAGAGCCGGCGCCGGTGGTCGAGCGCGTACGCGAGCGCGCCGAGGAAGCACAGCGCGAGCGTCAGCGCCAGCAGGAACGAGAACTCACCCGCGAAGTTGCTGGCGAGGTTGCCGCCCATGATGTGCTGGTTGCCGGCGACGCGCGTCGCCTCGACACCGGTGCCGGGGTCGCCCTTGAAGAAGAGGAAGATCGTTGCTCCGACCGCGAAGAGGGCTGGCGCGGGGTTCGGGGCGCGTAGGCCGCGGCCGAAGAGATAGGCGGCAGCCGGCAGCCCGATCGCGCCCAATGCGGAGACGAGCTTGAACGCGATGCTGTACGGCAGGAACGTGTCGAGCGCGACGATCAACAGCGCCGGGAACGGGAAGTAGAACTGCCCCGCGGGGAATCCCGCGTACCAGTCGGGCGCCCATCCGGCGATGCGGCCCTGTGGGAGCAGGTGGTCGCGCAAGAAGGCCGGCCACCACACGTGCGCGCCGGTGTCGCCGCCGGCGGGTGTCGTGTTCCGGAGCAACAGGTCGGGCTGCAGCTGGAACAGCACGAAGAGGCAGCACGCGGCGACGACGCCCACGCCCACCCACGTTTCGAGCTGATCCCACCAGGGCGGCCGGCGACGCGCCGCCGGCCTCGCCCGCGACTCGGCGTGTTCGGCAGGCGCGTCGGCCGGCGCGGGGCGCGTCGCGACCATGCGCGTCAGATTAGGTTTCGGGCGTTCCCTCGCTGCGGCAGGGTCCGTTCGGCGCTACGGACCAACTCGAGCAGCTCCTCCAAAGCGATTTCACCTTCGGGCGTCGCCCAGGTCTGCGAGTCGCAGTGAGCGCAAAGGCGGAGCGTCACCGCGGCCGACGCGATCCGCATGCTCATCTTGATCAGCGGCTTGCCGCACCTGCCACAGCGCATCCCTGCCCCCCGGCCATCCCGGCCATCCCGACCCTCCCGCTATCGGCCGGCACGACGGAAACCTTGAGCCCCTGCTGGCGTCTCAGCGACCGGCGAGCACGGAGATCGCAGTGAGGAGGTTGAAGCCGGCGTGGAGGAGGATCGATGCCGACAGGCTCCCGGTTCGGATCGCGAGCCCGGCCGAGACCAGCCCGAGCAGGAACAGGCCGGGCACCGCGATCACGGAGCCGATCGTCGGGCTCGACAGCGGGTGGACGGCGGCGAACGCGATCGCCGAGATGAAAGCCGCCCACGCGGGCGTGGTCTTGCGCATCAGAGCACGAAGCAGCGCGCCCCGGAACAGCAGCTCCTCGGCCAGCGGCGCGATCGTCACGACGAGCACCGCGAACATCACCAGCGTGACTCCCCGCGACCGCTCGAACTCCTGAACGACCTCCTGGGTCTCGACCCTCCCGTGCACGTTCACCAGCACTTGGAGGAACGGCAGGATGGCCAGCTGGAGCCCCACCCCGGCGAGGAGCCATCCCACGGCCGCGGACCAGCTGTCTCCGGGGAGGCGGGCGACGAGCCCGAAGTCGGCGCCGAGGGTCCCGCGGCCCTTGGTCCTCGCAATCAGCCAGAGCGCGCCGACGATGCCGATCGCCTGTCCGATCACCGAGCCGAGGAGCACGCCGACGTCGTCGCTCACGCGGTCGGCTGGCACGCCGGCCGCGCTGGCCACGATCGAGCCCGCGATCAAGGCCGCGACCAGGCCGGCCACCCAGGCCAGCACCACGTCGGGCAGTCCCCAACGAATGCGCGGCCGGGCCGGGCTCGGAGGCGGCGTGCCGGGGACGCCGGCCACGGTCAGCGAGGGTCAGCCGGCGGCGGGCGCCGGGACGTCTACCGCGGTGTCGCCGCTCTCCATCAGTCGTGGTCGCCGAGCGACACGCGCACACTCCCCCAGCATTCGGGACGTGCGCAGCAACGGTCGGAGAGCGGTGTGACCATGGAGCGCGTCAACATAACCGAGCTCCTGGGGACAGCGCGGGCCCGAAGACACCACCCGGCGACACGTCCCGCGAAAATGCCCTCCGCAGTGACCAGCCTTTCGGCTTGCCCCTGCGAAGGGCACATGCAACGTACACCGGGGTCCCAGGCCGGTCAAGGGGTTCTCCGGTCGCCCTCGCAGGCTCGGCTCCTGCAGCGCAATGACTCGTGCCCGGAATTCGCCGAGGCGGTGGCGGTGTTCTGGTGATGAATGCCGCTCGGCGGCCGGTGCCGTCTGCCGACTGGCCGTACCATGGACCCAACTGCGGGCGCGGCTGGCGCCCGCCTCGAACCAAGCGAAGGCCTTTCGCATGAGCCGCCGCCCATCCGACCTCCCCCCCGGTCGGAGCCCCCGCTCGACCCCACCGACCCCGCAGCCGCCGACACCCACCCGGTGGGTGCCGTGGCTGATCATCGGCGCGCTCCTGGTCGGCGGCCTGTTCTTCTTCAACTTCGGCCGGACCGACACCGCGAAGGCCGAGCTCAGCTACACCCAGTTCCAGCGGGCCGTCGACAACGGCGACGTGAAGAGCATCGAGTTCAATCCCGAGAGCGGCAGCATCAACGGCGAGTTCAAGACCCCGCAGAACGGCAAATCGGAGTTCACCAGCTCCGGGCCCAACAACGACTTCCAAGAGGCCCAGATCCAGCAGCTCCAGCAAAAGGGCGTCAATTTCAAGTACGTCCGCGATTCGTCGAACATCCTCGGGGAGATCCTGATCTGGCTCCTGCCCGTCGCCCTCATCGTCGGGGTGTTCATCTGGTTCAGCCGGCGGGCGCAGGGCCAGATGGGCGCGGTCATGAACATCGGCCGCAGCCGGGCGAAGGTGTACTCCACCGAAAAACCCCAGACGAAGTTCACCGACGTCGCCGGGTACGGGCCGGTCAAGCAGGAGATCGCCGAGGTCGTCGACTTCCTGAAGAACCCGGGCAAGTTCAAGCAGATCGGCGCCCGCATCCCCAAGGGCGTGCTGCTCGTGGGCCCGCCCGGGACCGGCAAGACGCTCATCGCCCGGGCGGTGGCGGGCGAGGCCGGCGTCCCCTTCGTGTCGGTGACCGGCTCGGACTTCATGGAGATGTTCGTCGGCGTGGGCGCGGCCCGCGTGCGCGACCTGTTCCAGACCGCACGCAAGCAGGCGCCCGCCATCATCTTCGTGGACGAGCTCGACTCCATCGGTCGCAAGCGCGGCGCGGGCCTCGGCGGCGGGCACGACGAGCGCGAGCAGACACTCAATCAGATGCTCGCCGAGATGGACGGCTTCGAAGCCACCGAGGGGATCGTGATGATGGCGGCGACGAACCGTCCCGACATCCTCGACGCCGCGCTCCTGCGCCCCGGTCGCTTCGACCGCCAGATCATCGTGCCGCTTCCGACCCAGGACGAGCGCCTCGAGATCCTGAAGGTGCACTTCCGCGACAAGAAGCTTGCACTGGACGTCGACGCGTCGATCATCGCCCGCGGCACCCCCGGCATGAGCGGCGCCGACCTCGCGAACCTCGTGAACGAGGCGGCGTTGTTCGCCGTCCGGCGCGGCGAGTCCGAGATCCACGCCGAGGACTTCGAGGCCGCGCGCGACCGCGTGCTCATGGGGCTCAAACGCGAGTCGATGGCGCTCACCGAGGAGGAGAAGGAGGTCGTGGCCTTCCACGAAGGCGGCCACGCGGTGCTCGCCTATGTGCTCGAGCACGCCGACCCGGTGCACAGGGTGACGATCCTGCCGACCGGCATGGCGCTCGGCGCGACCCAGCAGCTGCCCCTGGAGGAGAAGCACATCTACAAGCGGGAATACATCGCCGACTCCCTCGTCGTTCGTCTCGGCGGCCGTGTCGCCGAGGACATCGTCTACGGGCACCTGTCGACGGGTGCACAGAACGACCTCGTCGGCATCACCGAGCTGGCGCGCAAGATGGTGCGCGAGTGGGGCATGTCCGACCGCATCGGCCCGATGGCGTGGGGCTCGCAGGGGGCCGTGTTCCTCGGCGAGGACCTCGTGCACACCCGCGACTACTCGGATGACACCGCCCGCGTGATCGACGAAGAGGTCGAGCGCATCCTCCGGGAGGAGGAGGAGCGCGCCCGCAAGGTGCTCTCCGAGCACCGAGCCGGCCTCGAGGCCGTCGCCCACGCCCTGCTGGAGCGCGAGACCCTCGACGGCAGCGAGGTCGAGCGCCTGGTCGACGAGGCTGTCGGCTACAAGGCCGGCGGCCCCCGCAAGGTCACCAAGGCCGACGGGACCGAGGCGGAGGTCGACGAGGAGGAGGGCGACTCTCTGAGCGACGTCGCCGATCCCTCCGGCGGGCAAGCCACCGAACCGACACCGGTACGCGACTAGCCGGCTACTGCAGCTTCCCGAGCTCGGGTTCGGGCGTCGTACCCGGCGCGCGGGCTTCGGCGACTGCGGCCCAGAGATCGGTGGCTGTGAACGCGCCCACGAAGGCGGCCCGTACGACACCACCGGCGTCGGCAACGAGCGTCGTCGGGATACCCGAGATCTCGTAGCGGTGATGGAGGCCGGGCTGGTCGTGGTACTCGACCTCGCAGGTGGCCACATCGGTTGACTCGAGGACGGCGAGCTTCGGCGGCAACGTCAGGCACGACTCGCACGTCGTCGACGAGAACAACGCCACGAGCCAAGGCGCCTCCGGCCGCGGGAAGTCGGACCGATCGAGTTGTCGCGGCACCGGGTACACGTCCCGCGGCGGCGCCGCCGGCCGGCGCCGTTGAAGGATCCAGGCGACCATTCCTGCCGCGACCAGCAACGCGACGGCGATCGCGAGTCGCAGGAACACACTCCCTCCTTTGTCGCCGTCGCAGCTCCGGCTCTGGCTTTCCCGTCGCGGTCGGCGAAGCCGCCGTCGCCGCGCGGGAATCTAGTGACGCAAGCCACGCCCCCGGCAGCGCGTGGCCTGCAAGACTCCCGCCGTGGCCCAACCGGCCGATGAGACTGCAGCCGCGACACTGGACGTGAGCGCGGCGCCGGTTCGGGTCGGTCCGTGGCCGATGTGGGTGCTCGGCTTCGTGGTCCTCATCGACCAGGTCGACCAGAACCTGGTGCGCGGCGTCGTGCCCCAGCTGAAGAGTGACTTCGGGATCGACGACCTTCGGCATCGGCGTGCTCATCTCGGCGTTCGTGCTCGTCAACGGCATTGTGACGGTGCCGGCCGGCTACCTCGCCGATCGGTGGCACCGCACCCGGACGATCGGACACACGGTCGTGGCGTGGAGCGGCATCACGATGCTCACAGCCGCGTCGCAAAACTTTGGGCAGTTGCTCGCGGGCCGCGCATTGCTCGGCTTCGGTCAAGCCGTCACAGAGCCGTCGGCCAACAGCCTCATCTCGGACTACTACCCTACCGAGCAGCGCGGCACCGCGTTCTCGGTCCAGCAGATCATGGGCATCATCGGCTTCGGGTTGGGCATCGCGCTCGGCGGCGCGATCGGCTCGCAGTTCGGCTGGCACTGGGCGTTCATCGTCGTCGGCCCGCCCGGCTTCCTCATCGCCGCGATCGCCTACCGGCTCCGCGAGCCGCGGCGTGGGCACGGCGATCGGCTGCACCTCGGCATCACCGAAGACGGGGCGGCAGACGAGCATCAACGGCTCTTCGAGCACGGGGTCTGCCGGTTCGTCGTCGACATGGTGACCGGCTTGCGCGACGACCTTCGGGTGATCATCTCGATCCCGACGCTCAAGTTCGCGCTCGTGGGAGTAGGCGCGTTCATGTTCACGGTCACAGGCATCGGCGCCTGGCTCCCCGAGTTCCACCGGCGCTTCTCCGGGTTGACCCAGGAGCAAGCCACCAGCGCGGTGGGCCTGATCGTCCTCGCAGGTGGGATTCCGGGGCTCCTGCTCGGCGGTCGGATCGCCGATCGCTGTGGTGCGCGCGATGCAGCAGGAGCAGGACCGCGCCTCGCCTTAGGGGGCGTGCGGATCGGGGATGCCCGGCGCCAATGACGCGCCGCTTGGCCCAAGGATGCGGCGGGCGGCGACGACCGGCTCGTCGGCGTGCACCACGATCACTTGATCAGGTGCGATGCCCAGCTCACCCAGGTCGAAGGTCGCCTGCTTCCTGGCCGTCAGCGTGAGCTCGCGCTCGCCTGCTGGTTGGTCGCTCCCCGACGGGTACGCGATGAGTTTGACGTTCGCTTCTCGCGGTCCCGCGTTGAAAACGCTCACCGCGGCCGCGTCCTCCGCCGCCAGGCGGCCCAACGCGAACACCCAATCACGCGCCGGTTGCGGGCTCCCCACCGCGGTGGCAGCACCAATCGTCCCCGCAGCCGGGCCCCATACGGCGAGCCCTTCAGCGACCACGGGGACATTCCCCGTAGTGCGCACCTGAACGTCGAACGCCACCCCGGGGCCGGCAAGGGGTCCCAGGTCGACCAGGACGGCCGAGCGGCCGGGGACGGCGACCCTCGACGGAGCCACGCCGTTCTCGTCCTCGAACCGCGGCGTGATCTCGACCTCGGTCGCGGTCGGATCGAAGTTGGCGACGAACACCCCGTTGGCAACGCCGTCACCGGCCACCACGCCGGGCAGCGTCCACGATCGGGCCGGAGCGGTTGCCCCGAGCGACAGCGTGAGCCCGCGGCGGTTCTCGTTCTCTGAATTGAACACGAGCGACTGTTCGGCGACGATCCGACCGACGCGAACGTTTACGTGCGCGCCGATCTGGGGTTGCCGGCGCACGAAGCTCGCGACGGGCACGGTCACGCGGCTGCGGCGCGGGACGACCAGTGACTGGAGGTCGGCGGGTGCAACGAACCCCACGTCGGTCGCGAACGACAGATCGAGGATCGCGTCGTCGGCGAATGGATTGAAGAGGGCGAGGCGCTGCTCGGCGCCGCGCTCCGTCGTGCCGGCGGCGAAGTACCAGTCGCGTGCGGGCTCTCGCGCGCACGCGCCCACCCCGACGTCGCGCTGGCCGTCGGCTTGACCGTCGACCTCGTGCTCCACGATCGCACGGCTCCCGAACACCTCGACCACGACGCCGGGTCCGATGATCGTTCCCCCCGGATCGGGTTGCTCAGCCGTTTCGAGCACGCTCGACACGGGCACGCGCAGCTGTCCTCGTCGCGGCACCGTGACGCGCCGCGACGTCGGCTCGACATCACCGCCGGGCATCACGGTGATGTCGACCCGGGCGTCAGCGTCGCCTACGTTGGCGATCCAGATCGTCTCGTCGGCACGGCCATCCGTGGACCCGGTCCCCTCTGCGCAGTACCAGGCGGCGGAGACGGCGCTGGAGGCGGGCACGGTCGGGCCCGCGTCCGGTGGAACGGTGGCTCGCGGCGCGGCGGCGCTCCCGGCGAGGTCCAACGCCACCGCGACCACGATGGCGCCGGCGATCAGCGCAAGCACCGCAGCGCGCCGCGTCGGGTGACGCGCCCGCGCAAGCAGGCGATGGCCAGTCGCGCGGTTCGGCACCCATCGGCGTGCGGTCACGGGCTCGGCCTTCGCACGCGCCGACGGCGCGGCCGCCGCCCGGCCCGCCCGCGCCACGCCAGGGCGAAGAAACCGATCGACAACGCGACCTGGACGAGGATCAAGCCGTAGCGGCGCAGCTGGCCGCCGTACCGGATCGACACCGACGAGCGCCGCGACGTGTCGAAACCGTTCTCCCAACCGAACGGTTCGACGTGCCGGAGCTCACGACCGGAAGCGGACGCGCTCCAGTCGGTGTCGAACGCCTCGCTCCACAGCACCCGGCCGGGTCCGGTCGGCGCCGAGTCGGACGGGGCCCCGCGGACGGCTCTGACGCCACCGAGGTCGCCGCGTAACGCCGCCTGGGTCGGGTCCTTGGAGCGCAGCGGGACCTTCCTCGCGTCGGCGGGTCCCACCGTGCCCGGGCTCGAGATCCATGCCGTGTTCTGGTAGAGGACGAGACCCGGCGGCGATTCGAGCCGGGAGAGGTCGAGCTGGTCGTCGAGGGCGCGCGCCAGACCCGGCGCCGCCACCGTTTCGGAAGCGCCCGGGCCCGAACTGTCCGGCACGGCGACGTACCGGACGCTCATGGGCGCCAGCAGGTGGCCGAGCCGCTCCGTGCGCCGGTCCGAGGCAAGGACGATCGCCTCCGCGACGAGGTCTTCGGCTTCGCCGGCGGGTGCATGCCACAGCTCGGTCGCGTCGCCAGGCCCGTTTCGCGTCAGGACGTAGCCCGTCCCGTCGCGGGCGACGAAGGGATCGAGCGGCAAGGCCGCCGGGTCTCCCACCCACAGGACCCGGAACCCGCCGCTGTCGCGCTCGGCCTCCAGGAAGGAAAGGGCGTCGGGCCAGTCGCCGTCGGCCGCGCGCCATCGACCGTCGGCAGCATCGACGGCGAAGCTCAGCGCGGCGAGGAGCAATCCCGCTGCCGCGAGCGCGGCAAGGGCCTGCCGCGCCCCGAAACCGACCCGGCGGACGTCTTCGGTGAACGTGCTCACGCCGA